>JADEYI010000988.1_pt1 | contig 26337 bp, 19 predicted proteins | sample 8542331 | NCBI WGS metagenome assembly JADEYI01 (sample SAMN16510988, study PRJNA670497) | mine drainage metagenome | isolation source: biofilm near Copperflume 1 | place: Germany: Marsberg coppermine Kilianstollen | collected 2018-02
GCTGTACACTGCGGTTCCTGCCCTATCAGGTGGACACCGACTTTTGGAACACGGAAGCTGCTCCACCCAACGGCGATTGCCCGACACTCCTTGCTGTGGGCGCCGAACACAGGGACTACGCGACCCTCATTGAAGCGGTCCGGGACCTGCCGGTACGCGTCCGTATCGCCGCGGGCAGCTACTGGGCCCGGAATCGTGCCGCGATAGGGTCCACACCAGAAAACGTGGAGTTCCTTACGCAACCGTTGCCGTTCTGCGAGTTGCACGCCGCCTACGAGGCTGCCACAGCCGTCGTCGTGCCGCTCGAAGACGTTCCCAACCAGTCCGGTGTGACCACCATCCTTGAAGCGATGAGCATGGGCCGCCCGGTCATTACATCGGCCACCGCGGGTCAGAACGAGTGTGTTTCCGGGCCAACGATCGACGGTGCGGGGACCGTCGACATCGGCTCACTGAGCCTTCGCGGACCCCGCCTGTTCGACGCCCGCGCACCGGTTTCCACGACCGGCTGCTACGTGCCGCCAGGCGACGTTGCCACGATGCGCGCCGCAATCACCCGGTTGCTCGTCGCACCGGAGGAATGGCGTGAGATGGGGTCAGCAGGGCGACGCTCAGCCTGCCGGTATTTCACGATTGAGCGGTTCGTCGAATCGTTGCGCGACATCATCGCAGATCCCGTCCCCGCCGCATCTGAGATGCCGCTCGGTGTCCGATGAACGTTATCGAGACCGCTGCTGACATGAGTCTCCTCCTCGCCCTGCTTCACGGTGCCTGGTGGACTGTGTTATCAACCGCAGCAATGGTGCGCCCGCAGCCCGAAGCTACCCGAAGCGAGCGGCTGCAACTGGTGGTGATCGTGCCTGCCCACAATGAAGAGGCACTGATCGAAGCGTGCTTGCGGAGCCTTCAAGCGGCAGATACCGCGGCGGCGCGCGAGGTCATCGTGGTCGCCGACAACTGCACCGACCGCACAGCCGCTGTCGCGCGCCTCGCCGGCACCACCGTCCTCGAGCGGCATGATGCGACACGTCGCGGCAAGAGTTTTGCGCTGGACTACGCCCTGCAGCAGCTCGCCGCCCGTCCTCAGCACCCCGATGCGGTCCTCTTCGTAGACGCGGACACGACGGTCTCGTCAACGTTTTATGCCGCAATCGAGCGGCGGTTGGCTGACGGCGCGCTGGCCGTCCAGGTGCACTACGAGGCCGCTCGCGGAGAGACGGCACTTGGACGCCTTCGCCGCATTGCGTTTCTACTCATTCACTGGTCGCGGCCGCTCGGAGCGAGCCGGCTGGGTCTGGGTACGACGCTCAAGGGTAATGGCATGGCCCTTCGTTGGGACGTTGTCGCCCACGGGTTCGCGGGAGCCGGACTGGCCGAAGACGCCGACATGACGCTCCGATTGGTCCAAAGAGGCATCCCTGTGACCTTCGAGCCAGTAGCGTCGGTAACGGGCTACATGGCTCAACGCTACGCCGCTGCGAGGACGCAGGATGATCGCTGGGAGCGCGGACGATTCGCCCTGATGCCCCGAGCACTCGCCCTCGCTGTCGGTGCACTGGCGCGTGGAGACGTCGCGGCCGCGGCTGGCGCCCTGGAGGTGGCATCGCTCCCACTCTCCCTGGTGGTCGCGCTCACTTTCGGAGGCGGCGTTCTCGCGATCGCAGGTCAGGGTTCAATTGTGCTGGCGTTCGCGGCCGCGGCTTCCGTTGGGTGCTATCTCGTGGTCGGAGCGGCAGCAGCCCGGGTCCCACTTTCCGAACTCACCTCGCTCAGCGCTGTCCCGCGCTATCTGTGGCACAAGGCCGGAGTCTACGCCAGCGTCCTTGCCCGCCCCGCCGGTGGCTGGGAGCGCACGCGGCGTTCGTAGCGCCAGTCGGTTGAGCCCACCGTGCCGCGATCAATGCGAACGGTGGGCCCGCGGCTCACCCGGCGCCTGGCCGTTGTGGACCGGCCCCGGCATCGTCGTCCTCGAGCACAGAGCGGACTTCGTCGTCGTCCATCGCCCGCTGTTCGGCGGCCGAGAGGTAGCGGTCGACCACGGTGTTGATGTCCGTGCGGTCATCCATCCGGGCGGCGGGGGTGATATCCCTTGAACTGCCCGGCCGGACTGCCAGAGCCAAGGGGATCAGCCGCCTCGCGGGTGCAGAGCGGACGCCGCGGTCGAGCAACACCAGGAGTGAGATCACGATCAGCGCCATGCCCGCTAAGCGCATCGAGTTCCCTTCGGTGCCATAGCTCGGACCTGCATTGCCCGTCGCCGGTGGTTTGGGAAAGTCACCGCTCCTCGTCCCCAGTGCACTCGCCGGCGATGCCGCGGCGGGGACTCCGCGCGTAGGAGCGGGCGATGCCGTCCCGATGACCGCGGGTGCAATGGCTCTCGTGGTGGTTGTGGCGACGACAGTCTCTGGCGCGTGTGTCGGTGTGGCTGTCGCGAGGGTATCGGCCGGCGTCGTCACGGCGGCGCCAGTCGGACTTGGTGCCGCCGGCGTAGCGGTCGTAGTTGACGAGTCCGTGGCGACTGTCGGCGTTGCTGTGGCCGTCGGCGAATCCGGTGGCGGCGAACTGGTGGCGCCACTGGTGGTGGTCGCCGGCGCGACCGTGGGCGTCGCCGTATTCGTCGCTGTGGCCGTAGGCGAAGCGGTGGCCGTGGGCGTTGCAGTGTTGGTTGGGATAGCACTCGCCGAAGCCGCGCCGCCCGTAACGATCACGCTGCCGTCAACCGCGGCGACGCTGGCGATCGTTCCTGCTGTCCCGCCGTTGCTCCCGGCAAGTTGCTGCGCCGTGATGTGGAGTGTACTGGTCCCCGCCGCGGCTCCGCTCCACGAGACACTGAAGAGCGCGCAGCTGGTCCCGCCACCACAGCCTGCCCCAAGCTGGAACGCAGCGACGTGAAGAGATCCAACAGCGTTGTCGATGGTGGACGTCAACGTCGTCCACCCCGGGAGGACGGTGATGCCGGTCGCGGTTGCCGTGGCCGACGCGTAGCTGAGCGTCAGGTCGTAAGCGTTCACCGAGTCGCTGCCCGCGAGCGAAACAGTGACATTTGTGGTCGCGGTCTGCCCTACCTGCAGGGTAGCCGTGCCAACATGGAGCACGGTCCCCGAGGAAGCCGAAGTTGGGGCGACGGCAATAAGCACGCAGCCAATGCCAAAAAGCAGTGCCCAGAGTGGCCCCGGCGTCCTTCGAACCCTATGCAGCGCTGCTATCATCGGTCGCTTCTTTGCCTCCAGCGGTTGAAAGTTTCCGGCACGTGGGCTACCACGCACTCGGACCCGAGAGTCCAAAGTTCGTGGCGACTAACGAGACATCGCCGATGTCGACAACGCCATTCCCGTTGAGGTCCGTCGGGCCAGTGCGTGGCGGCCCGCCGAAGTCCGTCGCGACGGCAGACACGTCGGTGATCGTCACCTGGCCGTCGCCGTTGACATCGCCAGCACGGAGAGTCACAGGCGGCACTGGCAAAGTCCCGGCCACCGCGGCGACGGTGGAGCGAACGGCGTCGAGGTATCCGGGCTCCGCTGCGGTCAGGGAATAGGTCGACCCCGGAATCAGGCCGCTGAGCGAAAAGCTGCCATCGGCGGCGGTGGTTGTGCTCATGCCCCCGGGCGAAGCGCTGATGGTGACCCCTGAGTCATTCGTGCGGCCCTGCAGCAAAACTGTCCCTGCGATGGCGGCGCTCCCGCCCTGCGCCTGGGTGGCAGTTGGTGTTGGGGAGGGTGGCTGTGTTGGCGTGCTGGTAGCGGTAGCGGTTGCGGTGGGCGTGTTGGTAGGGGCGGAGGTAGGGGTGTTGGTGGGGGCTATGGTAGTGGAGTTAGCGGACCAGATAGCGAGGTCCTGGGCGATGTAGGGGCCGGAGTACCAGGAATCGGGAGCCCAGCGGAAGGTAGCGGAAGTGGCACCCGCGGGGATGGGCGTCCAGAAAGGGGACTGGTGTTCAGGGTGATAGGTATCACCGTTGGCACCGACGGAGCCGGAGGAGGGCTGGCGTTGGGCGAGCTGGAAGGTTTTGCCGCCGTCGAAGGAGACGCTGATTTTGCCGATACCGGAGAAGCGGAGCATGGAGTTGGGGTTGGCGGGTTGGGCGAAGGAGACGGCGGGGGAGGACGGGTTGGCGAAGCGAGATGTGGCCTTGATGATGCTGAAGGGGAGGGCGGGGTTGATGGCGAAGTTGTTCCAGTGCCAGGTGGTCTCGCAGGAGCCATCGGGGGCGAGGACGTTGCAGGAGTTGTCCTTGGTGGGGTTGTAGTCGTGTTGGGCGAACTGGACGACGCCCTGGGAGAAGCCGATGTCGGGGATGGCCTGGTCGACCCAGACGGTATTCTTCGCGGTAGCACTGGCGAGCATTTCGAAGCGGACGTGGGTGCGGCTGAGGGTGAGGCGGAAAGTCTGGCGGGTGGCGGCCTGGTTGGTGCCTGGGGAAATCTGTTCGGGGAGGGTGCACCACCAGCAATCGTTGAGTTCGGTCTCGGTGAAGTTGGCGATGGTGTAGGCGCGGAAGACGGTTTCGCCGTTGAACTGGTCCATTTTGATGTGGACGCCGGACCTGGGGATGCCCTGCTGGTCGACGGCGCCCTCATCGAAGGGGAGGGTGAGGTTTTGGGCGTAGGGGGTGATCCAGAGGTCGATCCAGTCTCTGGTGCTGGCGCGTTCGGTGCTGACATCGAAGCTGACGGTGCCGCCCTTACTGATGTCGACCATCTGGTTGGGGGTGAGGACGATTTCGCCGTAGCCGCCGGCCTGGATGCTGGTCATGAGGTGGTTGGCGCACTGGAAGACGGCAGATGCATAGCTGCCGGTAAGTGGGTGAGTGGCGGGCGGAGCGGCGCAGTTGCTGCCATGCTCGGCGGTCATCGGTTCGAGTTGGTACCAGGTGGACTGGTCGCGGCTGTGCACCTGCACATCGAAGTTCGAGAGCAACGGGCTAAACGCCACCGGCGCCGGCGCTGACGGCGCCCGCGGGAAGGAATAGACGACCCCGCCACTCGCCGCATTCGCTATCCAGAAGCCACCCCCGAGGATGACAACTCCGACGGCGGCGAATAACCAACGCACCTTCGGCGCCCGCTTTGGATGGTCCATCTGCGGATCTTCCATTCCGAAGCAGTATCAAGGAAAGCACGGCTCGCGTGCAAGGGGAAATGATAACGGAGATAGGCACTTTCGTAACGGGAACGTAAGGTAAATGTTCTGAAAGATGCCGACGATCCGTCTCAGCGGTGCGGCGCACGCGACGCCCGGCTGGAGGGAGCCCATGGAATCTCTCCAGCCGGGCCACTGAGGCTCTGGTCCCGCTACGTCACGGGCAGGGGATGACGGGGCCGGTCATGAGTACGCCATCCTTGAAGTAAACCTGATTGCAGACTGGCGTGTGCGTCGGGGTCGCCGTCGGCGTTGCTGTGGCGGCTCGCGTTGGTGTCGCTGTCGGGCTCTGGGTTGCAATTGGACTTGGTGCCGCCGTTGGCGTTGTTGGACTTGGCGTTGCTGTTGCTGTCGGGCTTGGGGTTGCGGTTGCGGTGGGCGTGTTGGTAGGGGCGGAGGTAGGGGTGTTGGTGGGGGCTGTGGTGGAGGAGTTAGCGGACCAGATAGCGAGGTCCTGGGCGATGTAGGGGCCGGAGTACCAGGAATCGGGAGCCCAGCGGAAGGTAGCGGAAGTGGCACCCGCGGGGATGGGCGTCCAGAAAGGGGACTGGTGTTCAGGGTGATAGGTATCACCGTTGGCACCGACGGAGCCGGAGGAGGGCTGGCGTTGGGCGAGCTGGAAGGTTTTGCCGCCGTCGAAGGAGACGCTGATTTTGCCGATACCGGAGAAGCGGAGCATGGAGTTGGGGTTGGCGGGTTGGGCGAAGGAGACGGCGGGGGAGGACGGGTTGGCGAAGCGAGATGTGGCCTTGATGATGCTGAAGGGGAGGGCGGGGTTGATGGCGAAGTTGTTCCAGTGCCAGGTGGTCTCGCAGGAGCCATCGGGGGCGAGGACGTTGCAGGAGTTGTCCTTGGTGGGGTTGTAGTCGTGTTGGGCGAACTGGACGACGCCCTGGGAGAAGCCGATGTCGGGGATGGCCTGGTCGACCCAGACGGTATTCTTCGCGGTAGCACTGGCGAGCATTTCGAAGCGGACGTGGGTGCGGCTGAGGGTGAGGCGGAAAGTCTGGCGGGTGGCGGCCTGGTTGGTGCCTGGGGAAATCTGTTCGGGGAGGGTGCACCACCAGCAATCGTTGAGTTCGGTCTCGGTGAAGTTGGCGATGGTGTAGGCGCGGAAGACGGTTTCGCCGTTGAACTGGTCCATTTTGATGTGGACGCCGGACCTGGGGATGCCCTGCTGGTCGACGGCGCCCTCATCGAAGGGGAGGGTGAGGTTTTGGGCGTAGGGGGTGATCCAGAGGTCGATCCAGTCTCTGGTGCTGGCGCGTTCGGTGCTGACATCGAAGCTGACGGTGCCGCCCTTACTGATGTCGACCATCTGGTTGGGGGTGAGGACGATTTCGCCGTAGCCGCCGGCCTGGATGCTGGTCATGAGGTGGTTGGCGCACTGGAAGACGGCAGATGCATAGCTGCCGGTAAGTGGGTGAGTGGCGGGCGGAGCGGCGCAGTTGCTGCCATGCTCGGCGGTCATCGGTTCGAGTTGGTACCAGGTGGACTGGTCGCGGCTGTGCACCTGCACATCGAAGTTCGAGAGCAACGGGCTAAACGCCACCGGCGCCGGCGCAGTTGGCGCCCCCGGGAACGAAGCCACGAACGGCGCTGAGCTCATCCCGATGGCGCCCCCAAAGAATACGAGTGCGAGAGCCGCCGCCCCCCCTGCTATCAGAGCGAGCTGTAGTGGTCGCAATCGTCGAAGCATCGTCGAATCTCCTGCCCGCTGGATTTCGCGCGGGTCTCGACTCGACCTTCGGACAACCCACCCGCAGCCGACATCCAAGCCTCACCGCGAGCGCTCGTCTCTCAACTGCCTTGTCACTCCACGACCAGGCAGCGTTACATGCCGGGGAAAGCTCCCGTTCTTCACAGAGGTAAGGCGTAGCAGGTGGCCCGCCCCGCCGCTCTTTTGGCGCTCCCCGCTCTCGTCATGCGGCCGGCATCGACTCCCGCTCGACATCCGTTCAATGCACACTGCGTACCGTCGCAGGTGGCGTCATGCCGGATTCGAACGGGAGCCTCGCCATTCCTGCTTCCACCTCCCCTCGCGTGCTCTTTCTCGGGACCACCTACGCCGGCTGGGCAACGCAGTTCGCTAACCTTCAGGCCGACGTGCTCAGCGATGGGCGGCTCACCCCCACCTTTCGCAGCGTCAGCGGCTGGCGCGAAGGCGGTGTGTTCGAACGGCTGCCGCTGCCCGCCGGGCTCGCTGGCCGCCTCCGTGCCCTCACCGAGGCAGCACCCTTCGCCAGCCTGCCGCGCCCCGATGCCATCTGGCTCTCTGCTTCGGAATTGGTGACCCCCTACCTCTGGTCACAGCTCGGCCCGCTGCGCCGCCCCGTCGTGCTTGACCTCGACGCCACGCCGGCACAACTGGAGGCCATGGCTCAACCATACTTCGGCCGCCCGCCAAAGAGCGGCCTCCGCAGCATCCTCGCGCGGGCCAACGACCGCCTCATGCGGTCGACCGTCACCGCCTACACCGCCTGGTCTCGCTGGGCGGCCGATGGCCTGCGGGCCGACGGTGTGCCGCCCGGACAGATCCACGTCATCCCTCCCGGGGTCGACCTCGATACGTGGCAGGTCTCGCCGCGGCCGCCACGCGATCCTGCCGCCCCGCTGAAGTTGCTGTTCGTCGGCAACAACGTCGTGCGCAAAGGAGGCGACCTGCTCCTCGAACTCATGCAATCGCCATGGGGAAGCCAGTTCGAACTCGATATGGTCACCGGCGAGGATGTCGCCGCCAATGCCCCCAACGTCCGCCTGCATCGAGCTAGCCCCAACAGCCCCGAGCTGCGCCGGCTCTTCGCCGCTTCCGACCTCTTCGTGCTCCCGACGCGCGCAGAATGCTTCGGCATCGCCTCTGTCGAAGCGATGGCCAGCAGCCTCCCAGTCATCATGGGCGACGTTGGCGGTGCACGGGACATCGTCGATGACGGCACGACGGGCTGGCTCATCAAGCCCACGCCCGACCGCCTGCGCGCCGCCCTCGATCACGCCCTCGAGGTGCGTGATTCGTTGCCGCTGATGGGCGCCCGCGCGCGCGCCACCGCCGAGGCACGCTTCGATGCGCGCACGAACCACCGGCGTGTCATCGACCTGTTGCTCGAACTGTATGGACGCGGGGCTCACCAACCTCGGCCCCAAACCGCCGCGATGTAACGGTGAGGAGACAATGATCAAGTGCTGGGTCACGGACAGCCGGTAAACGCGGACTCAACCGTTGCGGGACACAATCTCGACTATGGACGTTTCCGTCGTCATCCCAACCAAGAATCGCTCAGCCTTCCTGGCGCAGGCGATCGACAGCGTGCGCTTGGCGCTCGCGGGGCTTGCCGGCGAGGTCATCGTTGTCGATGACGGCTCGACGGACGACACCGCGGCTGTTGCGACCGCCCACGGCGCAACCGTGGTCGTCAACAGCGGAACAGGCGTAAGTGATGCGCGCAACACGGGCATCGCGGCCGCAAAGGGGCCTCTCGTCGCCTTCCTCGACGACGACGATGTGTGGCTCCCTTCCCACCTGCGGCTCCACCTTGCGGCGCATTCGCAGCGCCCGGAGATTGGCGTCAGCTACTCTCAGGGACGCCTGACCGACTCGGCACTTGCCCCTGTGACGGATGGCTATCCTGCTGAGCCGCTCCCGACCGGTTCGGTTCTGCCCTTCGTCCTGTCGGGCAGGATCCAGCAGGTCGGCACTGTCGTTGTTCGGCGGGAGGCGCTTCTGAGTGTCGGAGGGTTCGACTCGGCGCAGTCGTCTACAGAGGACCTCGACCTCATGGAACGCCTTGCAGAACGATATCAGTTCGCTGCGATTGAGCAGCCCACGGTCCTCTGGCGGCAACACCGGCGCCTTGGCGGAGGGAGCTTCCGAGCGTGGGCCGACCGCTATCGCGAGTCACGCGAGATGCTCCAGCGGTCGCTGAGTCGTGGGTCGGCCGCTGGCATGCCATTTTCGTGGGCACTGATGCGGCGCGTTCGGTGCCGTGGTTGGGCCGTACACGACGCATTTCTGGAGGTCGATCGCTGCGCTGGCAATCGGCAGCGGGCCGAAGCGGGCAGATTGGTCCTCCACGCTTTCCTCGTCTCACCTCCACATGCCGTGCTGGCGTTGTGGAGATTCCGGCGAACCTGGTTCGCCCTGCAGTCAGCTCAAACTACTGCCCCCGCCGATACGACGACGGCGATCGGCCGATGAGATTCCGACGGCCCCGTCGAGTAATGCTGGTTACGCAGTCCACGGCCATGGGCGGCATGGAGATGCACGTTCAGTATCTCTGCGCCGAGCTTCTTCGGCGCCGCGTATCCGTAAGTGCGATACTTCCGCGAGGGCAAGCGTTCGATGCCCTCGCTCTCCGTTGCCACGCGCTCGGTGCCTCCGTGCTGCGCTTGGACACGGACGGCCGCAACGGCCGCAGGGCGCAGGTCGGCGATTGGATGCGGTATCTTCGCTGGGCGCGGCTCCAACGGCCGGATGTCGTCCACCTGCACACTGGGGGGGCAACTGGCGGGATGGCGGTGGCGGCCGCGAGTCGTTGGCTGCTACGGGCGACCGTTGTCCGGACTGAGCACGATGTCCCTGAAGACCATCCCTGCCGCCGTCTGCAGCTGAGTTCGCGGCTGGCGGACGCCGGCTGCGATGTCGTCGTTGCCGTTTCACGCCGCAATGCGGAGCTCCGGCGAACGCGATTGCGTGCGCCTCGCCAGTTTGCATCGGTCCTCAACGGCGTCCCCGTCCCTCCGCCGTGCGAGAGCTCCGGCGGCCGGTGGATGACTCGCGAGTCGCTGGGCATTGGCCGGGCCGAAGTGGTCGTTGGGACGGTCGTCCGCCTCGCCGAAGGCAAAGGATTGGACGATCTGATCCGCGCTTTCTCCCTGGTGCAGTCTGAGAACTCGCTGCGGCTCCTGCTCGTTGGCGAGGGACCGTTGCGGCCGTCCCTCGAACTTCTGGTGGAGTCACTCGGGATTGCTGGCCGGGTGATCTTCGCCGGCCAGCAGGCCGACCCCGACCCGTTCTTCCGCGCGATGGATGTTTTCGTGCTGGCCGTCCCAACGGGCTCGATGTCGATTGCGCTCCTCGAAGCGATGGCTCGCAGTCTCCCGGCGGTTATTACGTTCGCCGGCCCCGAAGAGGCCGTCCTTGATGGCCAGACCGGTCGCACGTCCCCGCCATGCGACCCGGCGGCCCTCGCCGCCGTCCTCGCGGATCTTGTCAACGACTCGAGCGAGCGCACGCGTCTCGGTCGAGCCGGGTACGAGCACGTGCGTTCCAGGCTCAGCGCCGCTCGCGTCGCGGAAGACCTGCTGGCCATCTACACGACGGCCCGATCTGGCCGGATTCCCCAGCATCTTCGTGCTGACGCTCCGCCCTCCGCGCCAAATGCTCAGTTCGCTGGCCCCGGTGATTTTGGCGACGATGCCGCATCGACGCTTTCCGCTCGCGCTTGAGGGGGCGGCCGCCAACACTGCGCCATCGATTCCATCGCGGTTCGCACTGCGCGGAGCTACCTCCTCCGAAGTGTATTGGCACAGAGATTCTTGACGACGTGTGGAGGAGACGCCGCCATCGCGCGCGCGAGGTTACGCGCGGCGCTCCTCGAATCCCCGGAGCTCTGCTCCAGTCGTGCCTGGTTGAGGAAACTCTGAGCATAGGCGCCCTGATGCTGAACAATGGCTCGGAGTCCGAGCCAGACGAGGGTGGCTGATTTCGGTGCGCGCCGGACGTTGCGGAGCAACACCGTGCGGGCGAAGCCCATCCGCGCCCACTCGATGTCGCCCTGACCATGAACTCTCTGGCGGAACAGCACACACGGCTGCGCGACGAAACCCACTCGCGTGGCGAGCGCCAGCCGCAGGTGCCAGTCCCAGTCTTCGTCGCTGGCGAGCGCCGGGTCGAAGGGGCCGACTTGCCGTGCGACTGCGGAGCGGACGACGGTAGCTCCGATCTGTGGGTAGAACCCAAGCATCCTCTTGAACATTTGTTGCGGGGCAGCCGCCGACGCTGGCCATGGCTCCGAACAGCTGGACAAGTCGTTGCTGGCGTTGCAGACCTGCCCGATGACCGCGCCAAGGCTCGGATCGTCGCGCATGAGCTGCACGTGGGGCCGAATGTGGCCCGGGAGCCAAACATCGTCATCATCAAGAAAGGCGATAAACTCGCCGGTCGCGGCTTCGATACCAGCATTTCGCGCGGCGGATGCGCCCGGGACGAGCGTCTGCACCCAGGCTGCGCCGAACCCGGCCGCAACGTCCCGACTTCCGTCGGACGAGCCGTTGTCCGCGACAATCAGCTCGATCGCGAGATCTGGCCCTTCAACGGCTCGGATACTGGCAAGCGCTTGCTGGAGCAGTGCCGCCCTATCTTTAGTTGGCACGACGACGGAAACGCGAGCGGCTGCGATCTCACCCTTCACATCGCAGCCCACCGGGTGGATTTGATCGGCGCTTGGCGGCAAACAAAGACAAGATCCTGCGCGAAAAAACCAGTCCAGCCCGCTTTCGCGCCCGCTGCGTCAAGCGTCTGGGCGATGCCCCTGAGACGCGACCGGTACAGTCGGGCTATCGTCAATCCGAAGCCGCGACATGCTTCCACTTCTAGGCCAGCGTCGGATATTAGCTGGAGGGCCTCGCGCTTTGACATCAGGTGGACGGGGGGCCATCGTCGCAGTCGACGGTAAGCCTCGGACAGACCCAGCGCGCTTCGCCCGTGACCGTGGATGTTGAACACCAAGCGCGCATCAGCATCGGCTAGCATGGCGGCTAGAGTCATTAGCACTGGGGCACGGATTTCCGGTTCGGTGTTTAGAAAGAACCGGAACGCCGTTATCAGATCGTAACGAGCCTGTTGTGCTCGACCATCGGACAGGAGGTCAGTGCACTCGAAATTAGCCGTTGGAAGCGTCGATCGAGCCTGATTTATCATCGTTTGAGACGTGTCCAATCCTGTCGTCTCGCCAACGTAAGGAGCGATTTCCTTCATTATCCGGCCCGTCCCGCAGGCAAAGTCCAAGTAGCGGCTAGCTTTAGTCAGCAGAGGGCGGACAGCGTCGAGAATAAACTTCTGCTGCACTCGCCAGATGAAGGCGTCATATGTACCAGGTCCGTACATGCTGTGGTCGTAAAATTCTGGAATATCATCGGATTGATGGAGAATCGCATATTCACTTGTGGAATTACCAATGATCTCGCGGCCACGGCTATGCTTAAATTGAACTGCCTCAACTATATGTTCAACATCTAATTGTGAAAGCGAACGGCGAAATTGAAGTATCTTTGGAGCATAGCGTGCGACATGCGTGATTGATGCTGCGCGCGTGAAAGGCACCTTAACGCTGCCTGACCTGAAGTAGTTGTGGGTATATCCTACGAACTTCTTGAAGTCCCTAAGACGCTGGTGCCGCAGGGCACTAATCGTTTTGCGAGCCGAGCCCGCCGATCGGACACGCTCCGCGCTCTCACAGACGTGCCGGCTTACGACGCGGGCAAGAGCGGCCCGCTCTGGGGGGTCAAGCCAGACGATCGTGTCTGCGGCATCTAGTGCCGCGTCGGCCCAATCGGTGGAGGATCCTTCTATGATCCAACCGTCGTGGTTGCGGACAATCGTTTCGAGAGCGTGTATCCGCTCATCGCGCGGGAGGATCGGATTGAAGTCGCTGTCCCACCCCATTTCCGATGCGATTGCATCGAGTTCGAAGTGCGGGACCTTGAGTCGTAGAGCTAAGACAGCCGCAAGTGTCGTCTTTCCGGCTCCTGGGGGACCAAAAATATGCACACGGGGTGACGAGCTCTTTTCGGGCTGCCCTCTTTCGCCTTCCAGTTCGGCGTTCGATGGGTCCCTAGTCGCTGGGCCGCCCGCCGCCGCCTGTGCCATGCTCATCGCTTCAAACACTCCCGGAACACGCGGTCGTAACGCTCGGCGGTGTTGTCAGGTCCCGGCTGGAAGACACACAACTGAGAATCGATTGGTGCTGCCAGGCCCCGGGCGAATCCCAGCAGCACATAGGGAATTTGGGTTGCTCCGGCCGGCCTCTTGCCGGCCCTCAGGTTCCTGGCCGCTGTCACAAGGCGATCGGCGACCTTGCGGGCCAACACCGCCGCCGCCTTGTGGTCTCCGCAACGGAAGGCCTTAGCAAGTCGCGCTCCCGTCCCGAATGCGCTATTGCGTTGGAGACGTTGTGCCTCGCCCGTGAGCAGCGACCTCGCGCCCCAATGCTCAACCTCCGCGCCGGGCATCTCCATCGTCGTCAGGCCCGCTGCGCAGGTGCGATAGTGCATGTCACGATCTTCGGAAGAGTGGAAGTGGGCGCCTGCGCCAAGCCGTTCGTCGAATCCGCCTACGCGGGCGAAGAGCTCGCGGCGCGCGGCCATGTTTCCGCCACAGCCCCGGCTGAGGAACCGATAGCGACGCCCGTTGAGGACCGACTCGCGCTCGAACATCACCGACGGGATGAAGTCTTTTCGCCAGTCGTGCGGCGCCGCCACGAAATTGCCGAACGCCAGCATGCAATCGGGGTTCTCTTCGAATGACTGCACGAGTCGTTCCAGCCAGTCCCGCGCCACCACGCAGTCGTCGTCAGTCATCGCGACGATTCCGCCGGAAATGGCGGCGATGCCCAGGTTGCGCGCGCGAGAGAGGCCCGCGCCATTGTCTTTGACGTAGTCCAGCCGCCTGTCGCACGCCGCGGCACAGGCGATACGCGTCTCGTCGTTGTCGCTTTGGTCCACGACGATCACCCGGAAGCGTCGGTGGGAACTCGCGAAGATCGACTCAAGGCACCGCTTGAGCTCATTTGGCCTGTTTCGCGTGGCGACAAGTACCGTCACATCTTCGTCACTCATACCCACTCCTCCCACGTATCGAAGGCGCCGCCCAGCGCGGCCGCGAACACGCGCGGGCTGTCCCAGCGCGTGATGAAGGTGCGCGGGATGGTGCCCGCCGGCCGCCTGGATTCGGACTGGGCATAGACCACGTCATACCCGGCCGCCGTCGCCGTGGCCGCGCTCTCCGCGGTCCAGTCGCGGGATTGGCCGAAAGGGATGGCGAAGCTTGCCGGGCGGATGCCGAGCCGCTGCTCGATCGTGTCGCGCGAATTGAAGAGTTCCTCGCGCGCCTGTCCGGGCGAAAGCTGGCCGAAGTTCGGGTGCGTCACCGAATGACTGCCGATGTTTGCCCCGTGCCCGCAGAGCCGCTCGATATCGCGCCAGCCAAGGAACGTCCCAGGCGCGAACGAGGGCTCGCTGCAATCTGCCCACCGCGAGACGATGAAGAGCGTGAAGGGGATAGCGTAGGCCTGCAGCACGGGGAGCGCGTTTTGCACGCTCGCGAGGCCATCGTCGAAGGTGATAGCGAGGTCGCCGGGCGCGCCCTCGCCACGGGCGATCGTCCCGGCATCGACGAAGCGGCGGCCGGCACCGAGCGCACACTCGATCTGGCGTGCGAAGTTCGCCGGGGAGACGTCGTTGACGCCCCACGCGGGCGTGCCCACGGAGTGGTAGCAGAGGATGCGGCTGCGTTGGCCATCGGCGCACCGCCGCATGCGGGCGAGGGTGTTGCGTTCGCAGCACATCCGCAGCGATGCCACCGAGCGGCGCGAAACGCCAGCCCGGCGGGCAACCCGCCGGAGCATGGAGCGTGCCACTGGGGCGCGGGCAGTCATGGGCATGTCACGCGTCCAATGCCCGCAGCAGCGCGGTGGCGACCTGGTCCTGTTCGTCCTCCGTCATGCCGGCGAACAGCGGCAGCAGGAGCGTCTCCGCGGCGGCGCGCTCAGTCTGCGGGAGCGAAAGGCCGGGCAAGCGGCTGCGATAGAACGGTTCGAGGTGGATGGCCATGACGCCGCGGCGCGTGGCGATGCCCAGGGCCGCGAGTTCGCGCATGATCCGGCTGCGGTCCAACCTGGCCTCCAGGCGCACGCAATAGGACTGGTAGGTGTGCAGGTGCCCCGGCGGCACGGATGGCGTCGTGAGCCGCTCTTCGCCCGCGAACAGGCCATCGTAGCGCTGGGCGAGTCGCCGGCGGTCAGCAAGGATGCCATCGAGGCGGCGCATCTGCACACACCCGACGGCGGCCTGCACATCGGTCATGCGATAATTGAAGCCGAGCTCGTCGTAAGTCTCGATCTCGACGGTGCCCGATTGGTGCCGCGCCAGGTCCGAAGTCGAAGCGCCGTGCGAACGGATGGAGCGCAGCCGGGCAGCGGCGGCCTCGTCGTTAGTCGTGATGACCCCGCCTTCGCCCGTCGTGATGCTCTTTCGCGGGTGGAAGCTGAAGCACGTGAAGTCGGAGAGGTTGCCGGCGCGCGCTTCACCGATGGTGGCGCCGAGTGCCGGGGCCGCGTCCTCCACGACGCGCAGGTTGTGGGCGCGCGCGATTTCGATGACCGCCGGGATGTCGGCCGCGAGGCCTATCTGGTCAACCGGGATGATCGCTCGCGTGCGGGGCGTGATTGCCGCCTCGATGAGCGTCGTGTCGATGTTGTAGGTGGCGGGGTCGATATCGACGAAGACGGGTGTCGCTCCAGCATGTACGACGGCGTTGGCGGTCGCGATGAACGAGAACGAGGGGCAGATCACTTCGTCCCCTGGCGCGACGCCCGCGGCGAGCAGGGCGAGGTGCAGCGCCGTCGTGCAGTTCGACGTCGCGACCGCGTGGCCCGCTCCCACGTAGACCGCGACCCGGCGTTCGAACTCTTGCACGCGCGGCCCCTGCGAGAGCCAGCCGGAGAGCACGGCCTCGGCGGCGGCGTCGGCTTCCTCCTGCCCGACCGAAGGGCGCGTGATGGGGATCATGCGACACCAACCAGTGGCCGCTCGATGATCCCGCTGTGCCACTCCACCAGCCTGCGGAGGCCATCGGCCAGCGAAGTCGTCGCTTCGAAGCCGAGCACTTCGCGTGCCAGGCTGGTGGCCGCGAGCCGCCGCGTGACCGGGTTGACTACGCGCGGCGCTTCGAACACCGGCGTCACGCCGGGGTGGCCGGCCGCTTCGCAGAGCAGTTCGCAGAGCTGGAGCAGGCTCGTCTCCGTGCCCGATCCGGCGTTGAGCACCACGTCCGTGGCCTCGGATTCAGCGGCGAGGACATAGGCGTGGGCGAGGTCCTCGACGTAGAGGAAGTCCATCGTCTGTTGGCCGTCGCCAAAGATGACCGGGCGTTCGCCGGCCCGCAGCCGCTCCAGCCAGCGGATCATCACCTCGGTGTAGGCCCCAAAGACATCCATGCGCGGCCCGTAGATGTTGAACGGCCGGAGCATCAGGTAGTTCAGCCCATACATCTCCGCATACGAACGCAAGAGCTGTTCGTTCGCGATCTTGGTGGCCCCATAGAGCGTGCGGTTGTTGAACGGGTGGGCTTCGTCCATCGGCAGATAGGAGGGCTCGCCATAGACCGATGCGCTCGATGCGGCCAGTACCTTCTTCACACCGTGGCGCACGGCGGCGTCGAGCACATGCTGCGTGGCGATGGCCATCACTTCGAGCGCGCGCTGCGGTTCGGCGGCACACTGGGTGATGCGCAGAGCCGCCTGGTGGAAGACGAAATCGATGCCCGCGGTGAGGTGGTCGACCAGCTTGGCATCGCGGATATCGCCCTGCACGAGATCTACGCGGCCGGTGGCCGAAGCTGCGGAAAGGTTTTCGCTGCGGCCGCGCACAAAGTCATCGATCACCGTGACGTGCTCGGCCCCGGCGGCGAGCACCTGGTCAGTGATATGCGAGCCGATGAAGCCGGCGCCGCCCGTGATCAGGATCCGGGACCCTCGCAATGGGCTCTGGGTCATGTTGTTACTCCCTCTCGATTGGTGCGTTCCGCCCCCGACCAGCCAAACGCGCGCACGGCGTCGCAAACAGCGTCGACTTCCGCACTGGAGATCGCTGGATGCATCGGGAGCGAAAGGATCTCGGACACCGCCCGCTCCGTCTGTGGCAATGAGCCGATGCCGCTGCCTTCCCGTGCGTAGGCAGGTTGGAGGTGGATCGGTGTTGGGTAATGAATGGCAGTGCCGATCCCGCGCATCGAAAGGAACTGCTGGAGCGCATCGCGTTGCGGGCTTCTTACCACGAACAGGTGGTAGACGTGTTGGCCGGTCGCAGTCTCGGCCGGGGCGTAGACCGGCGAATCCGCGAGGCCGGCGCGATAGCGGCGTGCGGCGGCGACGCGCCGGGCATTCCAGCTTTCAAGCTGTGGCAAGAACACGCGCAGGGCAGCAGCCTGCAGTTCGGGCATCCGGTAGTTGTAGCCTGGCTCGGCATGGCGGTGGCGGCTCGTCTGACCGTGATCGCGAAGCGAACGGACGCGCCTGGCCAGCGACTTGTCAGCGGTGAGCACCATCCCGCCCTCGCCGACTGTGCCCAGGTTCTTGGTGGGGTAGAAGCTCAGGCAGCCGAGGTCGGAAACCGTCCCGGCCCGCCGCCCGTCTGCGGTTGCGCCGTGCGCCTGGCAGGCGTCTTCAATCAGCCGCAGGTTGTGGCGCGTCGCGATTTCCTGGAAGGGTGCCATCTCGGCCATCTCGCCATAGAGGTGTACGACGATCAGCGCGCGCGTACGCGGAGTGACCTTCCGTTCGACGTCGGCCGGGTCCATGAGGTAGCTGCCTGGCTGCACGTCTGCGAATACGGGCACGGCACCAACCATCGAGACCGCCTCGGCCGTGGCAATGAAGGTGTTGGCGACGGTGATCACCTCGTCGCCCGTCCCAACCCCGGCGGCAATGAGCGCAAGGTGTAGCGCCGCGGTGCCGTTGCTCACGGCGACGGTGTGATTGACACCGTAAGCCTCGGAAAACTCGTGCTCGAACGACTCCACCTCACGCCCTTGGACATAACCGGCGCTATCGATAACGCGCGCGAACGCCGCCAGGAGCTCCGTGCGGGAGCCCGCGTGCAGCCGCGGGAGATCGACAAACGGGACGTTCAATGCAAGACCTCGACGGGCATGCCGCCCGACCGCAGCGACCGCTCGGCTGCCTCGAGCACGCGGACCACTTCGAGGCCCAGCGCGCCATCTGAAAGCGGCGGCTCGTCATCGCGGAAACACCGGACTACGTTCTGGCACTCCGCGGCGAGCGCTTCAGTCTTGTCCAGCCTGGGGACGAGGACGTCGCCGGTGCGGTATTCGACCAGTGACCTGTAGACGTCCTCTTCCTTCGCACAGAGATGGGCGCCGGAGTCGTATAGCTTCACCTTTTCGCTGGGTTCCATGTCGTCGAAAACCAGCATTTTCCGGCTCCCGCCGATGATGGTCTTACGAATCTTCACTGGTGCGAGCCAGTTGACGTGGCAGTGAGCAAGCAGTGGGCCGTCGAACTGCATGGTGAGGTACGCGATGTTTTCCACTGTCGTGTTGACGTGGGACGCCCCGACCGCCGCCACGCGCCGGACCGGGGCAGCGATCAGGTGAAGCAGGATCGAGATGTCGTGCGGTGCCAGGTCCCAGAGGACGTTGGTGTGACTCTGGAAGAGGCCGAGGTTGATGCGCGTGGAATCGAAGTAGTAGATGTCGCCCAGTTCACCGGCATCGATGTAGTCCTTCATCCGCCGGACTGCGCCGGTGAACAGGAACGTGTGGTCGACGAGAATCTTGCGATTGCAGCGCTCCGCCGCGTCCAGCATCTCCTGGGCGTCAGCTACACTCGTGGCCAGAGGCTTCTCTACAAGGACGTGTTTGCCACCCTCCAGTGCGGCGATCGCCAGTGCGCGATGCGTTTCCGGCGGCGTGGCGATGACCACCGCGTCGATCGCAGGGTCGGCGAACACCTCGGACGCGTCGGCGGTGAGCCGCGTCCATGGGTGAGCGGCGTGTGCCACGGAGAGCCTGGCCGGACTGGCGTCGCAGATTGCCGCCAGCTCCGATTCGAGGTTCTCGGCGAAGTTGCGCGCGAGGTTCGGGCCCCAGTAGCCATAGCCAACGATCGCCAGGCGGGTCCGTCGGCGCTCGGCCTGAGCCGGTTCGCTCCGGAGGATGGGAAAGCTCGAAACCATGGCGCAATCCTGATTGGGGTCAGTCGAGCGCCCATTGAGCGGATGTCGTAAAGGGGTCGACGAGCTCACCGCGATTCCCGGCTTGAGTGCTGATGTAAACCGACCGAGGCCGATCGTCCCTGGCAGGCCGGGGTGCAGACGCGATGCCCCTGGCCATCGGCCACTGACCGATGGCCTTCGGGGGAGGCGTTCCACACACCCTGTGCGACCCCAGCAGCCGAAAAACCGCGCAAGTACCACTCCGACTTGCGACGCAATCTAACAAGTGGGCTCAAGTGTTTTGAACAACGTGAGAGACTGTGCTATTACCTGATCCATGTTGTAGTATCGATATGTGCCAAGTCGACCAGTAAAAAATACGTCCTTGAATGTTACTGCTAATTGTCTATATCGGTCGTAGAGTTTCGCGTTGTCCGGTTGAGGTACAGGGTAAAATGGATCTCCTGTATTCGTAGGAACTTCGTAACAAACAGTAGTCTTAAAGTGTCTTTGACCAGTCAAATGCTTAAATTCCGTCGATCGAGTAAATTCGTGTTCATTAGGATAATTGATCGTAGCTACTGACTGCATATAAGAACAAGAATGTGTTTCGAATCGAAATTCTAATGATCGATATGGCAGTTTGCCGAAGCAATGTTCAAAATATTCATCGATAGGTCCAGTGTAAATAAGGCGTTTATGAGAAGGTAACGTAGCGTTCGAGTACTTGGAATCAAGTTCCACGCAAATATTGCGATGAGTTATCATGTTTTGAAACATTGTCGTGTAGCCGTCGGCAGGCATGCATTGATATGTATCTGAGAAATAGCGATCATCTCGATCCAATCGTACAGGCACTCTACCGGCTACCGTCGAATCTAATTCGGATGCATCGAGTCCCCACTGTTTCCGCGTATATCCGCGAAAGAATTTTTCGTAGAGCTCTCGTCCGACTTTCGATACCACTATATCCTCCGATGTTCGTACAGTCGCAATGCTTTCAGCTCTCTCTGCGTAAAAGGCTTGTGCTCGTTCCGGAGTAAATGGCCCACCATATAGCTTCTCTAGGGTCGTAAGATTGATAGGAATAGGCACGAGCTGATTGTCTATTGAAGCCAGGACACGATGCTCGTACGGTCTCCATGTCGTGAAGCGCGAGAGATATTCGTAGACAGTGTCTGAGTTTGTGTGAAATATGTGTGGTCCATATTTATGTACAAGGATCCCATATTCGTTGTAGTAGTCGTAGGCGTTTCCGCCGATGTGCGTTCGGCGGTCGACGAGGAGGACGGTTTTGTTCGCGGCGGCCGCAAGGCGTTCGGCAAGGACGCTGCCGGCGAAGCCCGCTCCGACGATGACGTAGTCGAAAATCGTCACCGCGATACGTAGAGGCGGCGGTCGCGGTCCACGCCGAAGTTGTAGCTTCGCACGACGCCAGTCATGAGTCCGACCAGGTACGCGGGAGAGTGGCGTCGCCTCGTGATGATTGGCTTGAGCACGGTTCTTGCGGTTTCGCGAAGCAGATGCGTCGCGAGGAGTCTCGCAGCCAGGCGGTCTCCGCACCTGACGTGCTTCATGTAAAAGGCACCGTCGCCGATCCCATAGGCGGAAAGGGTCTTAGGCCATTGCTCGGCTGTGCGGAGCCCGTGGTGTTCAACCTCGAGCGACGGACACAGCAGGCTGACTCCCGCCGCGCGGAAGAGGCGAAACTGGAAATCGAAGTCTTGAGAAGACCGGAGAGGGCCGCCGCCCCCAAGAACTTCGTCGAACCCATGCAGCCGTTGCAGAGTGTGTCGGCGAGCGGCGAAGTTGGCACCCATTCCTACCACAGAGAACCCTTCGCGCGCGCTGAGGCGACGGCGAGCGGGGAACCTGAGCTCTGGGATCACGTCGCCGGCGCTGGTTGAGTACGCAGGGGCCCGCACTTGCCCGTAGACAAGTTCAACGTCTGGGTCGCGGTCGAAGGCCTGCCGAACGTTGGTGAGCCACTCGGGCGGCACGATGCAGTCGTCGTCGGTGAAGGCAAAAATTTCGCCGATGCCTTCGCGGCTTGCCGTGTTGTACGCGGCGGACAGCCCCGGCGTCTTTGAGTGGAGGTAACGGAGCCGGACGTCGGCCTCAAACTTCTGCAGGGCGGTTGCCGTGTCACCACCATCGCTTTGGTCGATGACCAGTAGTTCGAATCTGCGGTCGTGATTCTCCAAGACGCTGCTGACGGCAGCGTCTATCTGGTGGGCCCTGTTGCGCGTACAGATGACGGCGGTAATCAGCACTTCCAGGTCTTTCACAGGGCGGAGCGTAGGCTTTCCCCGTCGATCGGAGGTTGAGAGTGAGTACCCCACATCGCCCAGGGCACGGCCGGTCCGCTCAGGCGTCAAGGCTCTCGCGGTCTGGCAATCGCGCCATGCGAAACCGTGGGTCGACCACCCCTCGACGCCGGGGCCGGATTATTCGAGTCGTGCTAAGGTATCGACGATCGCGTGCGTTCGACAGCGCGCCATCCCGGCGGCGGCGAGCGACGGCGGCCGGAGGGGCGTCGGGCATGACCGGTCGCGACCGCCGCGGCCCAATCGTGCGTACCGCCGCCGCGCTCCTGTCCGTGCAGGGCATGACCTGGCTGTCCAGCCTCGTCAGCCTGCTCATTGTCCCGCGCTATCTCGGCGCGGACCGGCTCGGCATCTTCGCGGTCGCCGGCACACTCGCCACGATCGCAACGCTGGTCGCGGGGTGGGGGACCGGGAACCAGATAGTCAAAGCAGTCGCACGAGAGCCTGCCCGCGCGGCCAGCGTCGTCCTCCACGCGATCGCGCTCCGCCTCGCGATCTGGTCGGTGTTCGCGCTGCTCACCGCCGTGGCACTCGTGACAGTGGTCCACGACGGCACTTCCCGTGCCGTTGTTGTTCTCATGCTGGGGTCAGCGGCCCTGGGGCTCATCGGCAATGCCGCAGGCGCCGGGCTGCGCGGCAACCAGACCATTGGACGCCTTGCCATCATCGGCGCGTTCATCGGTGTTGCCTCCCAGGGGGCCACCATCTTCGTCCTCGTGTCGGGCGGCGGCCTGATAGCCCTCGGCCTGCTCGGCATGGGGTTCGCGGTCGTCAGCACATCTCTCGCCGTGGTCCTCTTCTGGCGCAAGCTCGGCCGCCGGGTCGCCTGGTCCCGGCCCGTGCTGGTAAGCATCGCATCGGGTGGCTTCGCGTTCCTCGCCTGGGAGGTTGCGATGCAAACATACGGCACCATCGACTACATCCTCCTCGCCGCCCTCACCGATGCGAAGACGGTCGGCGACTATGCCTTCGCCTTGCGGCTCGCGGGCATCCCCATCTTCGCCGCCACGATCGTGACCTCTTCGATCTACCCGGCCCTGGCGGCAGCGTCTCTCACGGACCGGCCCTTCTTCAAGCGCCTCCTCACGGAAGGCACCCACGTGGTGATCGCCGTCTCATTGCCCATGGCTGCCGGGCTGATCGTCCTCGCGCCTCAGCTTGCACGCCTCATCGGGGGCGGGAGCCAATTCGATAGTTCCGTGCCCCTCCTCATCATCCTTTCGCTCCAGATCCCGCTCGTTGCCGTCGATACGGTGCTGGGCACCGGCCTCTATGCGCTCGACCGGCAGAAGCGCCTCGCGCTGGTGGGGTGGTGTGCCGCCGTGCTCAACCCGCTGTTCAACCTTGCCGCTATCCCGTTGACCGTCCACTGGTTCGGGAATGGGGCGATTGGCGCCGCCGTGATGACGGCCGTAACAGAGTGCTTCGTCGGCGCGTGGATCTGGTCAATGCTGGGGTCGTCTCTCGGACACGCACGCATCGTGGGCACCGCCGCTCGGAGCCTCACCGGCTGCGCCGTGATGGCGGTGGCAGTCCTCGTTGCCGAGCCGCACGTGGGCACGATCCTGGCTATCCCGCTCGGCGCGGGAGTCTATGGCGTGTCGGCACTCGCGCTGGGTCTGTTCTCCGTCGCCGATGTCCGGCAAGTGCGGCGTGCGTTCACGAGCCGCGAGCCGGAGCTCGTGCAAGCCTGACTGTGCTCCACCGGCGGACCACGCAGAAGCTCCCGCTACCTGTTCTCTGTCCTCCCGGCCCTCTACGCTTTCATCATGCCCGTTGACCAGCATGCCCTCGATGCCGTCGCTCTCTCCCGAGCCGAATATGCCCTCCTCGTCGAGCAATTGGGCCGCGAGCCAAACGCGGTGGAGCTCGGCATGTTCGGCTCACTCTGGTCCGAGCACTGCGGCTACAAGAACAGCAAGCCACTGCTGCGGCTCTTCCCCACCGGAGGCGACCTCGTCCTCACAAAGGCCGGTGCCGAAAACGCAGGTGCCATCGATATCGGCGGCGGGCTCTGCGTCGTGATGAAGGTCGAATCGCACAACCACCCGTCCGCAATCGAGCCATATCAGGGCGCCGCCACAGGCGTAGGTGGGATCGTGCGCGACATCTTCGCCATGGGAGCCTACCCGGTCGCCATCCTGGACTCGCTCCGTTTCGGCTCGCCAGCTGACCCCCAGAATCGCTATCTCCTTAAAGGGGTAGTCGGCGGCGTCGGGGGATATGGCAACTGCCTGGGCATCCCCAACGTCGGCGGGGAAGTCGTGTTTTCCGCCGCCTACAACGGCAACCCGCTCGTGAACGCCATGTGCGTGGGCGTTGCCGAAACGGCGAAACTCCAGTCGGCAAGGGCGACCGGCATCGGTAATGTCCTTCTCCTCGTTGGCGCCGATACCGGCCGCGATGGGATCCATGGCGCCAGCGGCCTTGCCAGCCGGACCGACCCGGAAGCCCGCTTCGAAGAGATGCGCCCTGCCGTCCAGGTCGGCAACCCATTCCTGGAGAAGTTGCTCATGGAGGCCTGTTTCGAGCTCGCCTCCGAACACGCAGAGTGGATCGTTGGCCTGCAGGACCTCGGCGCGGCCGGTCTCACCAGCGCCGTCGTTGAATGCTGCGCCAAGGGTCGCTCCGGAGCCGAACTCGACCTCGACCGGGTCCCCCGCCGCGAATCGGGCATGAGCCCCTATGAAGTCATGCTCAGCGAGAGCCAGGAGCGCATGCTCGTGGTTGCAAGAGCTGCCCACGTCGCGGACGTCCGCGCGCTCTTCACGCATTGGGAGTTGCATTGCGAGGAGATTGGCCGCGTGACAGGCGGCGCGGACGTGGTTGTCCGCGCGGAGGGCGAGGAGGTCGCGCGTGTGCCGTTCGAAATCGCCACCGAGCCCCCGCAGTACCGTCGCCAGGGGGTGCGGCCAGCCGAGCTCGCCGCGCTGAACGTATGGAGCCCGGCCTCTCTGCCGGACCTCGCGCCCGGCAACGCCACCGGCATGCTCCTCCGTATGCTTGCGCTCCCAAACATCACAAGCCGCCGGGGCGTCTTTCGGACCTACGACCACCAGGTCCTCAACAACACGGTCATCCCACCCGGCGGCGATGCCGGCCTCGTGCGGGTGATGGGCACGAACAAGGCGATCGCACTCACGACCGATTGCAGCGGCCGCCTCTGCTTCCTCGACCCCTATACGGGCGCCGCCGCCGCTGTCGCCGAGGCCGCACGCAACATTGTCTGCACGGGGGCGATACCAGCAGCCGTCACCGATTGCCTCAACTTCGGCAATCCCGAAAAGCTTGACGTGTACTACGCGCTGGAACAGTGCGTCCGTGGGATCAGCGAGGCGTGCTCGGTGTTCGGCACCCCGGTTGTGAGCGGCAACGTCAGTCTCTTCAACGAAAGCGCCGGGCGGGCCATCTATCCGACACCCGTTATCGGGATGATGGGCATCCTCGAAGACGCCTCCCGGCACCTCGTTGCTGGCTTCCAGCAGCCCGGTGCACCGGTCTATCTGCTGGGCGCCCCAGTAGAACAGCCAGCCAGCACGCTTTCCGGCAGCGAGTATCTTGAAGCGATCCACGGCCGCGTTGCTGGCCTGCCATCGGTGGACCTCGACGCCGAATACCGGCTCCAGCGCCTGGTGCTGAAGGCTCACGCCGAGGGCCTTCTGCTCAGCGCCCACGACTGTTCCGACGGCGGCCTGGCCGTGACCCTTGCAGAGTGCGCGGTGCTCGACAAGCGGGCCTTTACCGGTACTGTCGACGTCACCGGTCGGCTCGATGCTGCACTCTTCGGCGAGGCACAGGGCCGGATCGTCGTCAGCCTTGTGCCCGACGTCTTCCGCCAGGGCGGCGGTGCTGCGCGGCTCCACGACCTCGCGCGAGAGATGGGCGTCCCCTGCACGCTCATCGGGCGCACGAGTGAGGGCGACGGCTTCACGTTCGGTGCCATCACCACGACCGTTTCAGCCCTATGCGAAGCCTTCGAAACAGGCCTCTGAGTCCACCGCCCCCGGCTGCTCCATGACGCTAAACGGTGGTGTCTGTTACGATGGCAGTTCGTGGTGGGCGTAGCGTAGCGGTTAACGCGTCAGGTTGTGGCCCTGAAGATCGAGGGTTCGATCCCCTCCGCTCACCCCAAAAAACGAGCATCATCCGGCCCTTCCTGGCGATCGCTATCGATCCCCGTGGTCGCAGGAAGGCTCCGGCGGGCCCGGTGCAGACGGCCAGCCAACCGGTTGACCGAATCGCAAGGGCGGGCGTAACGTCCGTCCGCCAGTTCGCATGTGGCCATCGAGCCACAAGAGGTTTAAGTTCGATCCGTATGGAGACTGACCAAGGCGGAGACCTACTCCGCCACGGCCCCAATCCGGGAGAGATTCGCTCCCGCTGAGCCGCCACTAGCGCCGCTTCGTCGCTAGCCACGGCTCAGCCGTGGCGAAGCTGCCTCCCAGCAATCTGACCGGGAGGCGGTACATGTCCTTCCTCAGCCAGGTGCAAGGTCGCCCTGTGTTCGATGCCGATGGAGCACAGGTCGGGCAGCTGCGCGATCTCGTGATCAACACCGATGTCCCCTATCCGCCCATCCACTCGCTCGTCGTGAACCATCACGGCAGCCTCCGCTCCATCCCGTGGAGCGACGTGGCATCCGTGACTCCCAGCGGCACAGCCCTGCTCGGCAAGTTCAAGGAGGGTTATCTCGCCCCGCCTGACGACCTGATCTGGCTCGCCCGCGACGTGCTCGACAAGCAAATCGTCGATACCTCCGGCGTAAAACTCGTGCGCGTAAACGATGTGGCCCTCACACCCCTCAACCACGAGCTGCGCGTCGCCGGTGTCGATAATTCGACAGCGGGGCTCCTCCGTCGCGTCGGCCTCGAACGTGCGGCCGGGCTTTTCGGCAAGCGTCGCCCCCGGCTGATCGATTGGGAGC
>JADEYI010000989.1_pt1 | contig 26315 bp, 32 predicted proteins | sample 8542331 | NCBI WGS metagenome assembly JADEYI01 (sample SAMN16510988, study PRJNA670497) | mine drainage metagenome | isolation source: biofilm near Copperflume 1 | place: Germany: Marsberg coppermine Kilianstollen | collected 2018-02
AGCCCCAATCGCCTGGCCACCAGCGGAGCTGCCAGCTGCGAGGCCGCGCTGAACAATCCCGTCCAGAAGAAGAACGCGCCCGCCGCGGCGAGCGACATGCCGAACCGCTCGAACAGCCACAGGGCAAGCAGCGAGTTCACCACCAATCCACCGGCAAACGAGTCCACACTGAAGAGGCTCGCCAGCTTCCAGACGATGCCGCGCGACGGACCGAGGGGCACTGTCGGCTTGGCTTCTTCGGGATGCGCCCGTGGGATGCGTAGATATAGCACCCAGACGGCGAGGCCGATCGCTGCATAAAGGCAAAACATTGCCCGTAGCGCCTCGATCAGCTCCAGCCCCATCTTGCTCATCAGCCAGTTCGGAATCGCTGCCGCAAGCGCGCCGATCGCGCCGAATATCGACCCGAAAAAGCTGTATCGGGCAAAGATACTTGTCCGCGATTCGGCGGGTGCGGCGGTAGCGAGCACCGCGTGCTCAAGCGGCAGGAACACGCTTACGTCCCCACTGCTTGGGTTGATCGTTCCCAGGAAGGCAACAACCAGCAGCGGCCAGAGCGACGACAGCGATGCGAACCCTAGCCCGGTCACCGTCATTAGCATGGCGGCACCGAGCATCAGGCGCCGCATGGAGAAGATACGGCTCCAGCGGCCAACCGCGAGCGTGGCCAGCGCGGAGCCGGTCAGTGTCGCGGTGCTAAGGAAGCCGACTTCGAGCTGGTCGTGACCAAGCGCCAGCAGATACGCCGGCAACAGCACGGCAACGAAGCCGTCCGCGAACGCGCGTATCGCGCGCGACGTCAAGAGCAGGGTGATCACTTCTGCGTCGCGTTCTTGGAGCCGAAGCTGAAGTCATCGAACGCAGTCACGCTGTCGGCCTTTGTCCACATGCCCACAGCGCCCGGCCCGGAGATGCGCGAGTCCTCGTAATCGATATACGTCTTTCCGTTCAGGGCTACGCTGATCCGACTTCCGGAGAATTCGACGCGCAGCGAATGCCAGACTTTGGGCGGCACCGGTGCATCCACGTACTTGAGCGTCTTTCTCCGTCCGGCCTCGGTGTAGTAAAGCGATACGTTGTTCTCCAGCGCGTTGGCCCGCGCAACGTAGTAGTTATCGCCATCCTTCCAGCGCCAGACAACACCACCCGCCTGGTCCTCGGTGCCCTCAAGCGCCTTGAACTTCACTTCCACATAGCCGTTTTCGATAGATATGTTGCGCCGGACAACCCAGGGGAAGCTGCCGACCCCGGACTGCCGCAGAACGTTTGGCTTGCTCGGGGCGGATTCATCCGGGTGCACGGCCCAGCTTGATCTGCCCCGGCCGGTGACGCCTTGTTCCCACCCCGAGGGAAGGGACCCGGCTGCGTCCGTATCAAAGCCAAAGGTGTCTGCGTGGACAGAGCTCATGGAAACTCCCGTGATGAGCGCAGCCACTGACGTCCGGAACATTCTTTTTGCGTCCATGAGCGCTCCTTGGCAGAGCTTGGACGCTGTGGGCGTCTTACGCGGGGGGTCTGCGACGCCCCCGATGCGGCATTGTATTCCCATCGACCCTCGATTCGTCAAGGCGCCGCCCAGCGCCGCGCCCCGTTCATTGCGGCCCCGGGATCGGTGCCGAGGGCGACGCGTGGTCCGCCACGACGCCCCGTTGCGCGAGGGCATCGATCTCCTGCTCGCCCAGGCCGATTTCGGCGAGGATCGCGCGCGAATGCTCGCCCAGACGTGGGGCCGGAGCGCGCGTGACCTTCGGATGTCCTTCGATTTTCAGCGGCGTGTCCACGCTGCGCACGCGCCCGAGCACGGGATCGTCGATTTCCACGAACACGCCGTTGGCCGCCATCTGCCGGTCCGCCACCACGTCGTCGAAGCTCGCGACCACCGAGTAGAGTACGTCGGCCTGCTCGAGCGCGCGCTGCCAGTACGGCATCGGCTGGCCGGCGAAAATCCGGTCGCAGATCCGAACCAGCTCGCCCATGCGTCCTTCCTTGAGGCGCTGCTCGAGCGTCGCGTAGCGCGGATCGTCGGCCAGATCGGGGCGGCCGATGGCGCGGCAAACCTTCGGCCAGTCGCGCCGGGTATCCACCACGACCATCTTGAACAGGCGCCGGTCGGCGGCGCGGTAGTACACCGAAGTGAAGCTGCGCGCGTCCTCGCGCGGCCGGCGCTCCAGGAACCGCGCCCCGAGCAGCTTGGCCTGGATCATGACCGAGTTCGACCATGCGCCGCTCGCGAGCAGGGAGCAGGAAACCCGCGTGCCGCGGCCGCTGCGCTCGCGCGCAAGCAGCGCGAGCAGCACCGCCGAAAGGAGTGCCATGCCGGTCGGATGATCGCCGGTGCCGTACCCCAGCGACCCCAGCCAGCCGTCGGTCGGAAACATGTTCGCCTCCATGCCCGAGCGCGACCAGTAGCTGACCGAGTCGAAGCCCGGCTTGTCGATCTCATCGCCGGCGTCGCCAAAACCGGTGCCGTGCGCATACACCAGGCGCGGATTGATCGCCTGCAATTCAGCCCAGCCCAGGCCGAGGCTCTCGAGCGACTTCGGACGGTGATTGGTGAGGAACACGTCGGCGCCCTCGACCAGGCGGCGCACAATGGCGCGCGCGTCGGGCGCCTTCAAGTCGATCGACAGGCTGCGCTTGCCGCGGTTGTCGGGCAGGAAGCAGTACTCGTAGGCGTGGATCGGCATGCCCGGGATCTGGTGGCCGCGCCGGTTCAGATCGCCCTCGATCGGCTCGAGCTTGATCACCTGGGCGCCGTAATCGGCCAGCACCGCGCCCACCGACGGCACCATGATCATCGAGGCCGCCTCGAGCACGCGAACGCCTGCGAGCAGCCCCGCTTCCTGCGACGACAGTGCCATGCGTCATTCCTCCGTCTACTGGCCTTATGGTCCGCTCAGCGCTCCACGGCGCAGCTGCGCAAGCCCGCGAAGATGTCGTTGCGCTCGGGGGTGTAGAAGTTGCGGAAGCCTTTGCGCGCCACGCGCGCGGGGGCGGCGAAGCTGCCGCCGCGCAGCACCTTGTGGCTGCCGAACCAGGGCTCGGAGTAGTCGCGGTAAGGGTCGGGGCTGAAGCCGGGATAGGGGCCGAAGCTGCTGTCGGTCCATTCCCAGACGCGCCCGGTCTGTTCGCGCGGCGCGAACGCGCCGCTCGCCGCGGCGAAGGCCCACTCGGCCTCGCTCGGCAGCCGCCGCCCGGCCCAGCGGCACCAGCCCTGCGCCTCGTCCCAACTGACGTTGACCACCGGCTCATGCGGCGCGAGCGGGATCCAGCGGTCGAAGCGGCGCTGCTGCCAGGCGCCGCCCTCGCGCCGCCAGTCGCGCGGCGGCGGGCCGCCGACCTCGACGTATTCGAGGTAGCCGGCGTTGGTCAGCGGCGCGCGTGCGATGCGAAACGGCGCCACGCGCACCTCGTGCGCCCACTTCTCGTTGTCGAACACGAAGCCGCTGCCGGGCCGCGCGCCGAGCTCGATCGCGCCGCCGGCGCACTCGGCGTCGCCCGGTGCGGGCGCGAGCGCAGCGGGAAACCAGGGCTCGTCCGGAAACGGATCCTCGTAGCCCAGCGTGTGGCGCGTGTAGTGGAAGGCCTCGGCGTGCATGTCCTCGTGCAGCGTCGCCAGGCGCACGAAGTAGCGCAGCCCCGCGTCCTCCGGCTCGCGCCCGAGCCGCCCGAGGACTGCCTCGAGCACGCCTTCCGCGTAGGCGCGCGTCGCCGCGAGATCCGGCAGCGGCAGCTCCCAGCGCGAATCGTGCGGCACGGCGGAGGAGTCGTACATCGCATCCGCCCCCTCGAACCGCGAATCGAGCAGCGCGCCCGAAGTCTGCTGGCGCAGGCACCAGCGCTCCTGAAACCAGGCCACGTGGCCGATTTCCCACAGTGGCGGGTTGACGATCGCGAGCTTGGGGCCGAGCAGGCGCGCCCCGCCCAGGCCGGCCGTGACACGCGAGCTGCGCGCGCGGCTCGCCATCAGGTCGCGCGCGAGCGTCTGCGGTTCGAGGCGCGGATCGAGCGCCGGATCGACTAACATGACGCCCAGTCTAGCGAACCGGGGCGATGGCGAGAATATCGATCGTGACGCCGGCGAAGGCCGGCAGCCGCAACGGCAACCGGCACACGGCGCAGCGCTGGGCGGCGTTCGCGCGCTCGCTCGGGCACCGCGTCGCGCTCGGCACCGAGTGGGACGGGCGCGCCTGCGACCTGCTGGTCGCGCTGCACGCGCGCCGCAGCCATGCTTCGGTCGAACGCTACCGCGCCGCGCACCCGCGCGCGCCGCTCGTGGTGGCGCTCACCGGCACCGACCTGTACCGCGACCTGCCGGCCTCGGCCGAGGCGCGCCGCTCGATCGAGCTCGCCGACCGGCTGGTGGTGCTGCAGGACGAGGCGCGGCGCGCGCTGCCCGCGCGGCTGCGGGCCAAGACGCGCGTGATCTACCAGTCGGCCGACACGGCCTTGCGCGCCGCGCCGCCGCGCGGGCGCTTGCGCGTCCTGGTGAGCGGCCACCTGCGCGAGGAAAAAGACCCGTTCCGCGCCGCCGCCGCGCTCGAGCACCTGCGCGACCTGCCGCGGCTCGAGCTGGTCCAGCTCGGCGCCGCTTTGAGCGAACAGATGCAGGCCCAGGCCGAGGACTGGGCGCGGCGCGAGCCGCGCTACCGCCGGCTCGGAGCGCGCAGCCATCCGCGCGCGCTCGGGTGGATCGCGCGCAGCCACCTGCTGGTCGTGAGCTCGGCGATGGAGGGCGGCGCGAACGTGATCGCCGAGGCCGCGCGCATCGGCACCCCGGTGCTCGCCTCGCGCATCGCCGGCAACCGCGGCATGCTCGGGCGCGCCTACCCCGGCTACTTCCCCTTCGGCGACGAGCGCGCCCTCGCGCGCCTGATCGCACGCGCCGGGCGCGAGCCCGCCTTCTACTCTCGCCTCAAGCGCGCCCTGCGCGCGCGCCGCGCGCTGTTCGCCCCCACCGCCGAGCGCCACGCGCTCACCGCGCTGCTCGGCGAGCTGCTGCGATAATAGGCCGCGTATGCTCCCCATCATCTCCGTTTCCGGTCTGTCGAAGACCTACGCCTCCGGCTTCCAGGCGCTGAAGAACGTCGACCTGGAGATCCGGCGCGGGGAGATCTTTGCCCTGCTGGGGCCGAACGGAGCCGGCAAGACCACGCTGATCGGCACCGTCTGCGGCCTGGTCAGGCCGAGCAAGGGCGAGATCCGGGTCGACGGGCACGACATCGCCGCGGAGTACCGCGCCACCCGCTCGCTGATCGGCCTGGTGCCGCAGGAGCTGACCACCGACGCGTTCGAGTCGCCGTGGGGCACGGTCAGCTTCAGCCGCGGCCTGTTCGGCAAGCCGCCGAACCCGGCCCACATCGAGAAGGTGCTGCGCGAGCTCTCGCTGTGGGACAAGAAGGACAGCAAGATCATCACCCTCTCGGGCGGCATGAAACGGCGCCTCATGATCGCCAAGGCGCTTTCGCACGAGCCGCGCGTGCTGTTCCTCGACGAGCCCAGCGCGGGGGTCGATGTCGAGCTCAGGCGCGACATGTGGCAGCTGGTGCGCTCGCTGAGGGAAGGCGGCGTGACCATCATTCTCACCACCCATTACATCGAGGAGGCCGAGGAGATGGCCGACCGCATCGGGGTCATCAACAAGGGCGAGATCGTGCTGGTCGAAGACAAGGCCGAGCTGATGCGCAAGCTCGGCCGCAAGCGGCTCGCGCTGCAGCTGCAGTCGCCGCTCGAGCGCATCCCGCCGCTGCTGTCGCGCTACAACCTCGAGCTCGCCGCCGACGGCTGTGAAATGATCTATACCTACGACGCGAAGGCCGACCGGGACGGCATCGCCGCGCTGCTGCGGGACCTGGCCGGCTCGGGCATCGCGTTCAAGGACCTGCATACGACCCAAAGCTCGCTCGAAGACATCTTCGTCGACCTGGTAAGCGATAGGCAATGAACATCCACGCGATCAGCGCGATCTACCGCTTCGAGATGGCGCGCACCCGGCGCACGCTGATGCAGAGCATCGTCTCGCCGGTGATCTCGACCTCGCTCTACTTCGTCGTCTTCGGCGCCGCGATCGGCTCGCGCATCCAGCACGTCGAAGGCGTCAGCTACGGCGCCTTCATCGTGCCGGGACTGATCATGCTCTCGCTGCTGACGCAGAGCATCTCCAATGCCTCGTTCGGGATCTACTTCCCCAAGTTTACCGGCACCATCTACGAGCTGCTCTCGGCGCCCGTCTCCTACCTCGAGATCGTGCTGAGCTACGTCGGCGCGGCGGCCACCAAGTCGATGGCGCTCGGCCTGATCATCCTCGCCACCGCGGCGCTGTTCGTGCCGCTGCGCATCGAGCACCCGCTGTGGATGATCCTGTTCCTGGTGCTGACCGCGGTGACCTTCAGCCTGTTCGGCTTCATCATCGGCATCTGGGCCGACGGCTTCGAGAAGCTGCAGCTCATCCCGCTGCTGATCGTCACCCCGCTCACCTTCCTCGGCGGCAGCTTCTACTCGATCCGCATGCTGCCGCCGCTGTGGCAGACCGTGACCCTGTTCAACCCGGTGGTGTACCTGATCAGCGGCTTTCGCTGGAGCTTCTACGGCCTGGCCGACGTGAGCGTCGGCGTCAGCCTCGGCATGACGCTCGCCTTCCTCGCCGCCTCGCTCGCGGTGGTGGCCTGGATCTTCAGGACCGGCTACCGCCTCAGGACCTGATCATGTCGCATCCCCTGCCCGCCCTGTCGCTGCTCGAAACGCGCGTCCTCGGCACCCTGGTCGAGAAGGAGCGCACCGTTCCGGATACGTACCCGCTCACGCTCAACACCCTGGTCTCCGGCTGCAACCAGAAGACCAGCCGCGACCCGGTGCTGCAGGCGAGCGAGACGGAGGTGCAGGCGGCGATCGACAGCCTCAAGCGCGGCAACCTGGTGGTGGAATCGAGCGGCGGGCGCGTGCCGCGCTATTCGCACAACCTGGAGCGGGTGCTGCAGGTACCGAGCCAGTCCGCGGCCCTGCTCACCGCGCTCATGCTGCGCGGCCCGCAGACCGCGGGCGAGCTGCGCATCGCCTGCGACCGGCTGCACCGCTTCGCCGATATCTCGGCGGTGCAAGGATTCCTGGAGGAGCTCGCGGCCCGGCCCGCGGGAGCCCTGGTGATCGAGCTGCCGCGCCTGCCGGGCGCGAGGGAAAACCGCTGGGCCCAGCTGCTGAGCGGGACGCCGGCAGCGCAGCCGCAGGCGGCGCAAGACGTCTCTGTCGACGACGTTGCGGCACTCAGAGCGGACCTCGCCCGGCTCGAGGACGAAGTCAGGCAGCTGCGCGAGCTCGTCAGCCGCCTGGCGGCGAAGTAGCTATCTCTTGCGCGTCTGCTGCATGCGGCGCACGAGCTGGGTCGCGTGCGCGACGCCCTTGGTATAGAGCTCGGGATAGTCGGTGCGCAGCACGTACCATTCGCGCACCTTGAGCTGGTCGAGCTCCCTGTCCAGGCCGTAAGGCTCGCGGATGCGCCCCGCGACCTCGAGCTGCGACATGAGCAGTTCCTCGAGCCGGTTGGCGAGCGCCTTGTGCAGCCTGCGGAAGCCCGGCAGCAGGCGCCCCACACCCTGCAGCGAATGCGGCTCGGTTACCTCGGAGGCTTGCATAGCGTCGCGCATCGAGCCGGCCTGGCGCACCGCGCGCGCCGCGGATTCGCACACCGCTTCGAACGCCTTCAAGGCCTCCGGGCTGGCGCGCTCGCTCGCTTGCATGGCAGGAGTCTAATGCGCGCTGCAGCGCGCCGCACGCTATTTGTGCAGCCCCTCCACCCGCAGCGTCTCCTGCACCTTGGGCCGCGCCGCGACGCGCGCAACGTAGGCCTTGATGTTCGGCCACTTGCCGAGGTCGATCTTGTGCATGGGGGCCCAGTTGAGCACGGTGAAAAGGTAGGCGTCGGCGACGGTGAAGCGCTCGCCCATCGCGTAGGGCCTGCCTTCGAGCATCTTCTCCAGCGCGTTCAGGCGCCGCTCGATCACGCCGAGCTGGACCTCCTTCATCTCGGGCGTCAGCTTGGGGTTGAACAGCGCGCCGATCTGCTTGTGCACCTCGGTCGCGGCGAAGTTTAGCCATTCCATCTCGCGGTAGCGCTCCAGCGTGCCGAAGCGCGGCACGAGGCCGGAATCGGGTTTCTGGTCGGCGAGGTACTGGCAGATGATTGCCACTTCGGTGAGCACGTTGCCGTCGTCGAGCTGCAGCGCCGGGACATAGCCCTTGGGGTTGATCTTCCAGAAGTCGCCGCCGTCCGCGGTCTTCTTTTCCGGAATGTTGACCTTCACCAGGTCGAACGCATGCCCCGCTTCGCGCGCGACGATATGCGGCGCCATGGAGCAGGCGCCGGGAGAGTAGTAGAGCTGCATGGATGACTCCTGGGTGATCGATCGAAATCAGGCGTTCAGGCCGGCCAGCACGCGCAGGTGCTGCACCACCGAGCGCCCGAGCGCAGACAAAGCGTAGCCGCCTTCGAGCATGGAGACAACGCGGCCGTCGGCGGTGCGCTCGGCGACCGCCTTGATCTGCTCGGTGACCCAGCCGTAGTCGGCATCCTTGAGCGCGAGCATCGCCATGTCGTCCTCGGCGTGGGCGTCGAAGCCGGCGGAGAAGATCACCAGCTGGGGCTCGAAGGCCTCGAGCGCGGGCAGCCAGGCCTCGCTCACCGCCTCGCGAAAAGGCTTCGAGCCGCTGCCCGCGGCGAGCGGCACGTTGACCATGTTCGGCGCCCGGTCCTCGGTGCCGCAGTAGGGATAGAACGGGTGCTGGAAGGTCGAAACCATCAGCACGTTGTCGTCGTGGGCGAAGATGTCCTCGGTGCCGTTGCCGTGGTGCACGTCGAAGTCGACGATCGCCACGCGTTCGACGCCGTGCGCGTGCACCGCGTGGCGCGCCGCGACCGCGACGTTGTTGAAGATGCAGAATCCCATCGGCCGCGCGCGGCAGGCGTGGTGGCCCGGCGGGCGCACGCTGCAGAACGCGTTCTCGACCTCACCCTTGAGCACGAGGTCGGTGGCGAGCACCGCCGCGCCCGCGGCGCGCAGCGCCGCCCGCAGGCTGTGGGGATTCATCGCGGTGTCGGGGTCGAGGTGCACCGTGCCGTGCGCGGGCGCCGCGGCGCGGATCGCGTGCACGTAATCGAGCGAGTGCACGCGCGCGAGCTGCTCCTCGGTCGCGAGCGGCGCCTCGTGGCGCGCGAGGTACTGCGCCACCCCTGAGGCGATCAGCTGGTCCTCGATCGCGCTCAGGCGCTCCGGACACTCCGGGTGCTGCGCACCCATATCGTGCTTGAGGCAGTCCGGGTGGGTGATGAAAGCCGTCGTCATGCGTGCGATCCGTCACGGAATCTTAGCCGAATCCGCCCCGGCGCTGGGGCTTCGGCGCGAGGGCTTTCGAGTACAATCGACGCGTGCTGCTGAAACCCCAGTTCGTGAAGGATCAGAACGCGCCGATCGAGCGCGTGCTCGAAGCCGCCGGGCGCGTGATCCTGGGCAAGGAGCCGCAGCTGCGCCTCGCGCTGGCCTGCCTGCTCGCGCGCGGACACCTGCTGATCGAGGACCTGCCCGGCGTGGGAAAGACCACCCTCGCGCTGGTGCTGGCGCGCTCGCTCGGGCTGCAGTTCCAGCGCATCCAGTTCACCAGCGACATGCTGCCGGCCGACATCGTCGGCGTGTCGGTGTACGACCGCGGCAGCGGGACCTTCAAGTTCCATCCCGGTCCTATTTTCGCCCAGGTGATCCTGGCCGACGAGGTAAACCGTGCCACACCCAAGACGCAGAGCGCGCTGCTCGAGGCGATGGAGGAGCACCAGGTCACCACCGAAGGCGAGACGCGGCCGCTGCCGCGCCCATTCTTCGTCATTGCGACCCAGAACCCCTCGGAGCAGGTCGGCACCTTCCCGCTGCCGGAGTCGCAGCTCGACAGGTTCCTGATGCGCATCGAGCTCGGCTATCCGGACCGCAGCGCCGAGCGCGCGCTGCTCTCCGGCACCGACCGGCGCGACCTGCTGGCCGAGCTCGAACCGTGCATGTCGCCCGCCGAGCTGGTCGCGTTGCAGGACGCCGCGCGCGCGGTGCACGTCGCGCCCGCGCTGCTCGACTATGTGCAGGCGATCGTCGAGCACACGCGGCGCTCGCCGGAGTACGCCGCGGGCCTGTCGCCGCGGGCCGCACTCGCGCTGGTGCACTCGGCGCGCGCCTGGGCGCTGCTCGAGGGGCGTGACAAGGTGATCCCGGAAGACGTGCAGGCGGTGCTCGCGGGCGTCGCCACGCATCGACTGCGCCCGGCGCACGACAGCGCGCGGCGGGTGGACATCGGCGCGCAGCTGGTCGCCGCGGTCCCGATCCCCTGATTTAGCGCGGCAGCTTTTCCTGCAGGAACTGAAGCACCGCGACCTCGTCGCGGCGCAGCGCCGGGGTCGCGCGCCCGCGCCGCCCGCGCCGCAGCGGCGGCTGCGGCACCGTCATGCCGAGCAGGTAAGCCTGCACCAGCGCCGGGTGGACGTAGTACTTGCGGCACACGGCGCGCGTGTTGCCCAGCCGCTCGGCGACCGCGTCGATCGCGCGCACCACGTTGCGGTCGGCCTCGCGCCGGCTCGCCGCAGGCCCCATCGTGCGCAGCTGCACCGCCGCCAGCATCGTGCCGCCCCAGGTGCGGAAATCCTTCGCCGTCACGTCGCGCCCGGTGATCTCGCGCAGGTAGGCGTTGACATCGTCCGAGTTCACCGTCTGGCGCTTGGCCTCGGCGTCGAGGTACTGAAACAGCTCGTGCCCGGGCAGGTCCTGGCAGCGCTGGATAATGCGCGCGAGGCGCGGCTCCGACAGCGCCACCGAATGCTCCACCCCGCTCTTGCCGCGGAAGCTGAAGCGAAGCATCGAGCCCTCGACCTTGACATGGCGCCGGCGCAGCGTGGTCAGGCCGAAGGAGCGGTTCTCGCGCGCGTACTCGTCGTTGCCGACCCGGATCAGGGTGCGGTCGAGCAGCCTCACCACCGTCGCCAGAAGCTGGCGCAGGCTGAGCTCGCCGACGCGCAGGTCGCGCTCGACGCGCTCGCGCAGCGCCGGCAGCACCTCGCTGAACTCCAGCATGCGGCGGAACTTCGAGCGGTCGCGCGCCTCCCGGTAGGACGGATGGTAGCGGTATTGCTTGCGCCCGCGCGCGTCGCGCGCGGTGGCCTGGATGTGGCCGTCCGGGTCGGGGCAGATCCAGACCTCGGTCCAGGCCGGTGGAATCGCGAGCGCGTTCAGGCGCCGCCTGACCTTCGGGTCGGAGACGCGCTCGCCGCCGGGCGCGTAGTAGGCCCAGCCGCGGCCCGAGCGCTTGCGCCGGATGCCGGCCACGCCGTCGGTAACGTAGCGCAGCCCAGCGCGGGTCGCCGCCCTGCGATGCTCGTTCACCCGCAGCGACATGCGCGTGGCTCCCTCTGCGCCGTCAGCGGAAGCTCATCTCCGCGCGCATCGCCTCGAGCGCGACGCGCGCCGCCAGCAGGCGCTCGTTGCCGAGCGCCGCGGGGTCGACCGATTCAAGCGCCGAGTTCAGCTCGTCGCTCAGCATGTAGATGAAATCGCGGCGTTGAAACACCAGCAGCGCGCGGACCGAATCCAGGCGCTTGTTCGTCTTCGCGTCGAGCAGAGTAGACGCGCCGGGGATGTCGACCACCGCGAACAAGGCGCGCTCCGCACCCTGGTTGACGGGCTCCTCCCAAACGATCTTCGCCTGCAGCGAGGCGCGGCGGAACAGCGACGGCAGCGCGTAGTCGTGCACGAAGCTGCGGTAGGTCGCGTCCCTGCGCGCCGCGTCGCTCATCGCCGCGCCCATGCCCTCCGGCAGGCGCACGTAGGTCACGCCGCGATTGCCGCCGAGGTCGCCGTGGAAGGCGACCATGCCGCCGCTCGGGTCGGACTCGTCCTGCACCCGAAGGCCCACGAGCTTGGGCAGCGGGACCACGAAATTGTCGAGCGGCCCGTAGTACTTGCCATCGGCCACCCGACCCTGCCCCGCGAGGCAGGCGGGCGCGAAGGCGAGCACGGCGACGAGCGCGAGCGCGAGGCCGGCGCGCATCGCCCGCGCCCGCTCAGTCCGGCCTGACCGCGACCTTGCCGCTGCCAAGCAGCAGCACTGCGAGGCCGCAGAACAGGTAGAAGCCCTCCAGCTCGATCGCCCAGCCACCGTTCTTGTTCAGCATGAGCAGCTGGGTGGAGTGCGCCAGTGCCAGAGCGAAGACCATGTTGATCATCACCAGCAGGCCGCCGATGCGCGAGTAGACGCCGAGGATGATCAGCAGCGGCGCGATCACCTCGCCGATATAGACCAGGTAGGCCACCTCGTGCGGCAGCCCGAGTTCGCCCAGCTTGCCGCCAATGAAGCCGAGCGCGGCCGGGTGCAGGATCTTTCCCACTCCGTGCAAAAGGATCAGCAGGCCCAGCGTCAGGCGCAGGACAAGTTTGCCGACGTCGTCGACGAAAAGCTGGTTCACCGGTCGCCCTCCTTCGTAAATTCCGCCCGAAGGATATCAGACCCTCAGCGGGCAAACACCGAGCCGATGGTGGCCTGGATCGCCGCGGCGGCGGCACGCGGATCGGCGGCGTCGCGCACCGGGCGGCCGACGACGATGTAGTCCGCGCCGTTGGCGAACGCCTGCGCCACGTCGACGGTACGCTTCTGGTCGTCCGCGGGCCTGTTCCCGGCCGCACGGATGCCGGGCGTGACCACCAGCAGGCGCCGGCCGAACTCGGCCTTGATCGCCGGCGCCTCGAGGCCGGACGAGATCACGCCGTCGCAGCCGGCCTCGAGCGCGTGGCGCGCGCGCCCGAGCACCAGCGCGCCGACGTCGACGCCGGGGCCCATTTCCGCCAGGTCGCTCTTGTCGAAGCTGGTGAGCACGGTCACCGCCAGGATCTTCAGCGCGCCTTTCTCGAGCGCCGCGGCCTCGAGGACCGAGCGCTGCCCGTGCACCGTGAGGAAGCTCGCGCCGGAGGCGCGCAGGTTGGCCACCGCGCGCCGCACGGTCTCGGGAATGTCGTACAGCTTGAGGTCGGCGAACACCTTGTTGCCGCGCGCGACCAGCCACTCGAGCAGCTCGAAGGCGCCGCCCGAGGTGAACAGCTCGAGCCCAATCTTGTAGAAGCAGGCGGCGTCGCCGATGCGCTCGACCAGCGCGCGCGCCTCGGCCGCGCTCGGCACGTCGAGCGCAACGATCAGGCGCTCGCGCGGGCTCACGGCTTGGGGCGAAAGCTCGTTCATGGGAGCCGGTATCATACCTGCCGTGTCCGAAATCCTGGTCCTCTACTACAGCGCGGGCGGATCGGTGCGCCGCCTGGCGGAGCTCGTCGCGCAGGGCGTCGAGCGCGTGCCGGGCGCGGCCGCGCGGCTGCGCACGGTGCCGCGCGTGGCGCCGCTGACCGAGGTCGCGGCGCCGCCGGTGCCGCCCGAGGGCGCGCCCTACGCCGAGCTGAAGGACCTCGAGCAGTGCGCCGGCCTCGCGCTCGGCAGCCCGGGACGCTTCGGCAACATGGCCGCGGCGCTCAAGCACTTCCTCGAGAGCAGCGGCGCGCTGTGGCAGCGCGGCGCGCTCGCGGGCAAGCCGGCCTGCGTGTTCACCTCGACCGGCAGCCTGCACGGCGGTCAGGAGACGACGCTGCTGTCGATGATGCTGCCGCTGCTTCACCACGGCATGCTGATCCTCGGTCTGCCCTACACCGAGGTCGAGTTGAACTCGACGCGCGAGGGCGGCACTCCCTATGGCGCGAGCCACTTCGCCGGCATCGCCGACGACCGCCCGCTGGCCGAGGCCGAGCGCGCGCTGTGCATCGCGCAGGGCCGGCGGCTGGCCGAAATCGCGCTCAGGCTCGCGCGATGAAGCTCGCGCAGTACGCCGCCGCGGCCTCGCTCGTCGCGCTGATCGTGCTTTGCCTCGCCTGGGAGCTGTGGCTCGCGCCGCTCAGGCCGGGCGGATCTCTGATCGCGCTCAAGGCGCTCCCGCTCGCGCTCCCGCTGACGGGAATCCTGATCGGCCGGCGCTACACCTACCAGTGGGCGAGCATGCTGATCCTGGCTTACTTCGCCGAGGGCGTGGTGCGCGCCTGGGGCGAGCGCGGCGCGGCGCAGGCGCTGGCCGGCGCGGAGATCGTCCTCAGCCTCGCGTTCTTCGTCGCCGCGCTGGCGTACGCGCGGCTGACTCGATGAGGCGCTTGGCCGCGGCGTAGACCGGGACCTCGACCAGTCGCCCGTCGACGTGGGCGCGCTCCTTGCCCTGCGCGCGCGCCTCGTCGAAGGCGCGCACGATGCGCCTGGAGCGGTCGAGCTCGCGCGCCTCGACCGAGAACACGCGGTTGACCGGCGCGGCGTGCACCGGGTGCACGATGCTCTTCATGCGGTAGCCAAGGCGCTTGGCGCGGCGTGCATCGGCCGCCGCCCCCTTCGCGTCGCCGAAGGTGTAGGGGCAGTCGATCGCCTCGACCCCGGCGGCGCGGCACTCGACCAGGAAGCGCGCCCGCACGTAGGCCAGCTCCTCGCCGCCGCGCGAGCGCTCGGCGCCGAGGTCGGCCACCATGTCCTCGCTCGCCACCAGCATCGCGCTCACGCGCGGGCTGGCGCGCGCGATCTCGCAGGCGCGCACAAGGCCCGCCGCGGTCTCGATGTTCGGCACCAGCTCGACGCCGTGCGCGATCGCGGCCAGCGCCTGCACCTGCTCCGGGCGTGCGACCTTCGACATCAGCACGATGTCGGGCTTCGCGCCGAGCACCGCCTCGAGGTCCTCGTGGCCGCAGGTCTCGAGCGGGTTGACGCGCACCGCGGCGAGCGCGCCCGCGGCGCGCCAGCGCTCGTACAGCTGCGCCGCCAGCGCGCGCGCCTTGGGCCGCAGCGCCGGGGGCGTGAAGTCCTCCAGCTCCTGGATCAGCACGTCCGCGCCGCTGCGCGCGGCCGCGGCCTGCGCTTTCTCGTCGGCGCCGGGGACGAACAGCCAGGTGCGGCGCGGATGACTCATGCCCCGCCCGTGCAGGTCTCGAGGTGGTCCTCGATGAACTGGATCTGGTCGCTGCGGGTGCGGCTGCTGGCGTAGATCCAGACCGCCGCCACGCCCGCCACCACCAGCCCCATGCCGAGCATGCCGGTGTCGCTCGCGGCGCCCTCGAGCTCGCGCACCGCGCCGGCGAACAGCAGCACCGCGCCCACCACCAGCAGCCCGACGAACTGGAACTTGGTGCCGAAGGCGTAGCACAGCTCGCCCTCGAACACGCTGCCCGCGCCGTCGGCGCGCAGCGTGCCGCGGAACTCGATCACATCGCCCGCAGCGGACAGCAGCCCCTTGCGCCAGAGCCTGAGCGCAGGCGCCGAGTCCGGGCCGCGGATGGTGCCGATGAGCCGCAGGCCCACGCCGAAGCGCCGGCCCTGGATCAGCATGCGCAGCCGCGCCAGCGCCTCCTGCGGCGGGCGCGACCCCGCGACGCGCAGCGGCCGGCGCCAGAAAACGAATCCCTCCGACATCCCCTCGCTCCCTTTAGCCGCACGTTACCGCGCGGCGCGACCGGCGTCGAGCGTCGCAGCGGGTCTGAAGATCGCGTAGTTGCCGTTCGCCTTGGCCACCAGCGTCTCCCCGAGGTAGATGCTCGACTCGAGGTTGGCGACCGTCTTGCCACGGTTGACGATCTCGGTGACGCATGTAAGCAGGCCCGACGCGACCGGCTTGAAGTAATTGATCTTGACTTCGATCGTGGCGCAGATTTCGCCCGCGTGGAGCGTCGGATAGAGCGCCGCGCCCATGCCGGTGTCGGCCATGGCGAAAATCACGGCGCCGTGCACCACGCCGTGCGGGTTGAGGTGCTGTCCATTGACCGCGAGCGTGCAGCTGCTGCGTCCGGCGGTGGGAGGCTCCCCGAACTTGATTCCGAGCTGCTCGCCGAAGGGATGATGCATTGCTTGCTCCCCGCTTACAGGCCTTCGCTGCGCAGGATCGGCCCGATCGCGGCGAAGGACCCGACCTGGAAGGCCCTGATCCCCATCCGGCGCGCAACGCTGACGTTCGGCATCAGATCATCGAAGAAATAGACGTCTCGCGGCGCCGCGCTGAGTCGCGCGAGCGCGTGCTCGAAGGCCTCGCGGTCGGGCTTCACGAAGCCGGTCTCGTGCGACACGAAGCATGCATCGAGCAGCGTTTGCAGCGTGCTCAGGCGCTGCCAGTGCAGTGCGTTGGTGTTGCTCAGGCAGGCGAGGCGGTGGCGGCCCTTGAGCTCGCGCAGCAGCGCCTCGGCGCCTTCATAGAGACCCCGGGGCCAGCCGGCGAACGCCTCGAGGAAGGTCGCCGGCTCGAGCTCGAGCCGCCACTCGTCGATGAACGCGGCGGCGAAGGCCTCGGGCGCGATCCGGCCGCGCTCGAACGCCCGCACCGACGGCGAACCGAGCCACCTGCGCCACAGCTCGTCGGGCCCCAGCGGCGCCGGCAGCATCGCCGCGAGCCCCGCAGCGCCGGTGTTCTCGACCAGCACGCCGCCGAGGTCGAACATCACGACTTTGGCGGCAGGGACTCGACGTAGCGGCGACATTTCTCTATCCAATGCGACAGGTCCGAATCGGCTTCATAGCCCGGCGGATCGACGAAGACGTAGCCCTTCATCGGCTTGCCGGTGAAATCCATCTCGCGCACGTGCGGGCGCGCCAGTCCCTCGTCGTATGCCGTGCGGCTCTCCCCCTCACTCAGGGCAGCGGCTTTCTCATGTACACGCGCGCCAGCCCCTTTTCGAAGCGCCGGTCGTATTCGACATAGCCGATCTTCGAGTACAGCGCGCGGTTCTCGCTCATCTTCTCGTGCGTGTAGAGATAGATCGATTCGAACCCCGCGCGGCGGGCCTCGCTGTCCGCGAGCTCGAGCAGCGTCCGTCCGAGGCCGGTGCCGCGCCACGCCGGGTCGACGGCCACGTTCTCCAGCACAAAGCCCTCGCCCGTCACCGCGAGCACCAGAACGCCGACGATGCGCCCCGCGCTCTCGGCCACCGTGACCCGGCGCTCGCGGATGACCTCGGCGTAGTCGTCGGTCATCGGCCCCGGCGGCGTACCGATGCGCTCGACGTAGTGCCGGTACGCGGCGTCCACGCACGCCGCCACCGCGGCAACGTCGCCTTGGTTGGCCGTGCGCAGCGCGTAGCGAACCGCCAAGTCATCAGCCACCGGAAAGAGTCCCGATGAAGTGGCGCGCCAGCGCGAGCCAGAACTCCCTGCCCGAATGCAGCTCGGCGATGAGCGACACGTCGGAAAAGCCCTTGTGCAGGATCAGCGACAACATGAGGACCAGGAAGACGATGGCGAGAATCTGCATCACGTCCTTGGCCGCCCTGGTCGCAGACACGTGCGCGCTTCCCGAGTATGCAGCGGCGCCGGACTAGCCTAGCGGGGCCGGCGCCGCGGCGGCGGCTGACGCCAGCGCTGCGGTGAGAAAGGCAAGCAGAAATCGCATAGTTGACCTCATCGGCGTTGCTTGGGGGCGTAGTGCCGCTGCGCCCACGCGACGGTGTCGCGCGCGGCGGTGTCGGCGGGGACGGGCTGCGCGGCGAAGCGCTCGCGGAAGCGCCGGTCGTCGACGACGAAGGGTTCGTCCCACTGGTAGAGCATCTCGTTCATCTCGCGGATCAGCGGCGCGAACAGGCCGAGCGCCTTGAGCACCGGCTTGGGCAGGCGGCCGATGGGGATGCGCCGGCCGAGCGCCTTGGCGAAGCGATCGGCGAGCTCGCGCATGCTGCCTGCACGCTGGCAGGGCAGCATCCAGGCGCGCCCGAGCGCGTCGTCCGGAGCACCGCCGAGCTGCGCCAGGCCGGCGGCGACGTCCGGGATGTAGTGGTAGGTGTGCACGGCGTCGGGATCGACCGGCGAACGGGCCTTCTTGCCGGCCAGCACGGGCTTCCAGAAGAACTCGCCCAGGTAGGTGAGCGTGCCGCGCGGGCCGTAGTAGTCCGAGGCGCGCCCGGCCACCGCGCGCACTTCGCCCTTCTTGTGCGCATCGAGCAGCCGCTCGGCGGCGAGGGCGCGGATCTCGCCCTTCCTGCTGCACGGATTCATCGGCGTGTCTTCGTTCATCGGCCGCCCGCCGGTGCGGCCCAGCATGTACAGGTTGTCGAGCACCACCAGGCGCGCGCCGGCGCCGCCGGCGGCCGCGATCAGGTTGTCCATCGTGCGCGGCACGACCGCGGCCCACAGCGCGGAATCGTAGGCCGGGTTCATGCAGTGGTAGACGACGCTCGCGCCCTCGCAGGCGCGGCCGCAGAATCCGGCGTCGAGCGCGTCGCCCGGCACGAGCTCGGCGCCGGGGGCGATCTCCCCGTGCGAGCGCCGCACGACGCGCACTCGTTCTCCGTGTTCGAGCAGCTTGGCCGCGAGCGGAGTGCCCACCTGTCCTGCGCCGAAGATGACGTGCATCGCGCTCCTATGGTGCCACCGACACGCCCTGCACGCCATGGCGCGCGATCGCCTGCGCCACCAGCCCGTTCGCCTTGACGTGGGCGGCGAACTCGCGCAGCCAGGCGGCGCCGGCGTCGCGCCCGATCGGGGTGCCGATCGCCTGCTGCACGGCGGTGAAGCGGCCTTCGAGGATGCGCGAGCCGGGCAGCTTTGCGGCATCGGAGACCAGTCGCGGCTTGAGCCCGGCGAGCGCCTCCAGGCCGTCGGCGACGAACATCTCGTACGAGGCGTCGATTCCCGGCGCGCGCAGCAGCGTGGCGTGCTTGAGGGTGCGGGTCAGGTACAGGTCGTAGGCGCTCTTCTCGGCCGCGGCGATGCGCACCCCGGTGCGGTCGACCTCGCCGATGCTGCGGATCGTCGACCCGGCGGGAACCAGATAGGTGGCCTCGATCTCGAGGTAGGCCGGCGTGAACGCGATCTCCTTGGCACGCGCCGGCTCGGCGGCAAGGAAGGCCACGTCCCAGGCGCCCTGCCGCACCGCCTCGGCGAGCTTGCCCGCGCGGTCGAACTGCACGAACTCGAGCGGCAGGCCACTCACGCGCCCGAGCTCGCGCGCCAGGTCGGGAACGATGCCGACCGGCTTGCCGCTCTTCGGGTCCTTGTTCACCAGCAGAAAGTTCTGCATGTTGAGCCCGACGCGCAGCGTGCCGCTCGGCGCCAGCTCGGCGCGCGCGGCGGGAGTGATTTGGAGGCTCATCGCGGCACCCCTACAGCTGGTGCTGCGGGTTGAGGCGCTCCATCTTGCTCGAGAGCCGGTTGAGCGCGCTGACGTAGGCCTTGGCCGAGGCGACGATGACGTCGGTGTCGGCGCCGACGCCGTTCACCACCCGGCCGCCCTTGGCGAGCCGCACCGTCACCTCGCCCTGCGACTCGGTGCCCTGGGTCACCGCGTTGACCGAGTACAGCAGCAGCTCGGCGCCGCTCTTGGCCACGCTCTCGATCGCCTTGAAGGTGGCATCGACCGGGCCGTCGCCCTGCGCCTCGGCCTTGCGCTCCTCGCCTGCCTCGGACAGCACCACGGTCGCGTGCGGCCGCTCGCCCATGCCGCTCGCCTGGCTCATGGTCACCAGCGCCCAGTGCTCCTCGGTCGCGGCGCCGGCCTCCTGCGCCACCAGCGCCTGCAGGTCCTCGTCGAAGATGTCGGCCTTCTTGTCGGCCAGGTCCTTGAAGCGCTGGAAGGCCTTGTTGTAGGCGTCCTCGGAATCGAGCTCGATGCCGATTTCCTTCAGGCGCTGCTTGAACGCGCTGCGGCCCGAGAGCTTGCCGAGCACGATCTTGTTCGTGCTCCAGCCGACGTCCTCGGCGGTCATGATCTCGTAGGTCTGGCGCGCCTTGATCACCCCGTCCTGGTGGATGCCGGAGGCGTGGGCGAAGGCGTTCGCGCCCACCACCGCCTTGTTCGGTTGCACCACGAAGCCGGTGATCTGGCTCACCAGGCGCGAGGTTGGAACGATCTGGGTGGCGTCCAGCCGGGTGGCGAGGTGGAAGAAGTCGCTGCGCGTGCGCACCGCCATCACCACCTCCTCGAGCGAAGTGTTGCCCGCGCGCTCGCCCAGGCCGTTGATGGTGCATTCGATCTGGCGCGCGCCGCCGATCATCACCGCGGCGAGCGAGTTCGCCACCGCCATGCCGAGGTCGTTGTGACAGTGCACGCTCCACACGGCTTTATCGGAATTCGGAATTCTTTCTCTGAGGTTCTTTATGAATTCGCCGAATTGCTGGGGTACCGCGTAGCCGACCGTGTCGGGAATGTTGATCGTGGTCGCGCCCTCCTTAATCACCGCCTCGAGCACGCGGCACAGGAAGTCGGGCTCCGAGCGGCTCGCGTCCTCGGGCGAGAACTCGACGTCGGGGCAGGCGTTCTTGGCGTAGCGCACCGACAGCGTCGCCTGCTCGAGCACCTGCTCGGGGCTCATGCGCAGCTTCTTCTCCATGTGGATCGGGCTGGTGGCGATGAAGGTGTGCACGCGCCAGGACTTGCCGCCCTTCAGCGCATCGATGCCGCGCTGGATGTCGCGGTCGTTGGCGCGGCACAGCCCGGCCACGGTCGAGTCCTTGACCGTATTGGCGATCGCCCGCACCGCCTCGAAGTCGCCGTTCGACGAGGCCGGGAAGCCGGCTTCGATCACGTCCACCTTCATGCGCTCCAGGGCCTTGGCGATGCGCAGCTTCTCGTCCTTGGTCATCGAGGCGCCGGGGCTCTGCTCGCCGTCGCGCATGGTGGTATCGAAGATGATCAGGTTTGTGTTGCCGCTCATGGTGCGCTCCTTGGGTGCGAATGTACGAATGCCTATCCGCCGCGAAGGGCGGGAGGGGGTACTGCCTGAAGGGGGTTTTAGTTTGTGCGCGCGAGGCGCAGCAGCAGACCGGCCAGCAGAAGCGCGAGGCCGGAAAGGAGAAGCTCGAGCCGGAGGATCGGAGCCATGACGGGCAATATAACGCGCCCCCCGGGCGCGCGCAAGCCTTCAGCCGGGCTTGCCGTCCAGGCGCGGCCGCGCCAGGCGCGGCGCATAGGCGGCGAAGTAGACCAGGAAGGCGGCGCTCCACAGCGCCGCGGACGCGATCACCAGCGGCAGATAGGCGGCCAGGATCAGCGCCGCGGCCACGCGCAGCACCGCGGCGGCGAGCACCAGCACGTAAGCCGCCGTCTCTGCCCGGCCCGCCGTCAGCGGCCGGCCGGTATGGCCGAGCGCGGTGCGCGTGATCATGCCGACGATCGTGCCCGAGACCGCGCCGACCGCGAAGGCGTGCAGCGCCGCGGCGCCGATCACGATGCCGAACGCCGCCAGCCCGAGCAGCACGAAGCCGAGCGGGATCCAGGCGTGCGACAGGTGCAGGATCCACAGCAGCGGGCGCCCGCGCGTGGCGAGCGGCGCCCAGCCGGCCTGGCGCGCGGCGTGCAGCGCCGCGGCAGCGAAAGCGGGCGCCGCGGTGAGCCAGCCGTCGAGCCCGGCCAGCGCGCACAGCAGGGCGATCACCGACAGCGCGAGCGCGGCGCGGTCGAGCGCGGCCGAGCGGCGCAGCTTCGCCTGCGGCAGCGCGCTGGCGGTGAACGCCGGCACGACCCGCCCCGCCATGACGATCAGCAGGATCACGATCAGGTAGAGCGAGCCCTGTACCGCGAGCGATGCCGGCGCCTCGATCAGTCCCAGGGTCGAGAGGTGAAAACATGCATCGGCGAGGCCGAGCACGGCGAGCAGCGCCGGGACGAAATAGTTGCGCGCGTTGCGCGCGCCGACAATGACGCGCGCCAGCACTGCCGCGAGGACGAAGGGAAACGCGCCGTCGACCAGCGCGCCGAGCCAGCCCGGCCCGGTGATCATCAGTACGCGCGCGGCGAGCCAGTGCGCGGCGAGCAGCGCAAGCGGCAGCCCCGAGAGCGTCGGCCGCCCGGTCCAGACGCGGGCCGCGGTGAGCAGGAAGCCGGCAATCACCGCCAGGACGAAGCCGAACACCATTTCGTGCTGGTGCCACGCCAACCCGTCGAGATAGCCGGCGGGCCAGCCGTAGCCGGCGAGATCGGCGACCCAGGCCGGCACCGCGATCGCGGCGAACAGCGCGGCGAGCAGATAAAAGGGACGAAAGCCGAGGGCGAACAGCGCCGATCGCACGCTCAGACGATCCGCCCCGGGCGACCTTTCAAGACCCATTGCACGTAGCCCGAGACCGAATAGGCCACGACCAGCAGGAACAGCACCACTGCCGGCTTGGTGGCGATCACCGTCAACCCTGCGACGATCGCGAGCACAGCCCAGAACGGCACGCTCTTCTTCAGGTTGATGTCCTTGAAGCTGTAGAACGGCACATTGGTCACCATGGTGACGCCGGCGAACATGGTCACGCACCACGACAGCCAGGCGAGCCAGGTCTCGCCGCCGAAGCCTAGGTCGTTCATGATCCACACCAGACCGGCAACCAGCGCCGCGGCCATGGGGCTCGGCAGGCCCTGGAACCAGCGCTTGTCGACCACGTCGATGTTGGTGTTGAAGCGCGCCAGGCGCAGCGCGGCGCCGGCGCAGTAGACGAACGCGGCCACCCAGCCCAGCTTGCCCAGGCCCTTGAGCGACCACTCGTAGATCACGAGCGCCGGCGCGGCACCGAAGGACACCATGTCGGACAGGCTGTCGTACTCGGCGCCGAACTCGCTCTGGGTGCGGGTCAGGCGCGCCACGCGGCCGTCGAGGCCGTCGAGCACCATGGCGATGTAGATCGCGACCGCGGCGATCTCGAAGCGCAGGTTCATCGCCTGCACGATGGCGTAGAAGCCGGCGAACAGCGCCGCGGTGGTGAACAGGTTGGGCAGCAGGTAGATACCGCGCCGGCGCAGCGCGCCGATCGGCGGCCGCTTGCCCTGCCAGTCGTTGGGATGTTCAGCCATTCTGGGCCAGCCTCGCGAGCACGCTCTCGGAAGCGTACACCTTGTCGCCCAGCGCCGCCGTGACCTCGGCGTCGAGCGGCAGGTACAGGTCGACGCGCGAGCCGAAGCGGATGAAGCCGTAGCGCTGGCCGCGCCCGAGCTCGCTGCCGGCGTCGACGTAGCACAGGATGCGGCGCGCGATCAGTCCCGCGATCTGCACGCAGGTGATGTCCTGCCCGCCGGGGGTGCGCAGCCACAGCGCGCAGCGCTCGTTCTCGAGCGAGGCCTTGTCGAGCGCGGCGTTGACGAAGCTGCCGGCGTGATACCAGCGCTGCTTCACGCTGCAGTCGACCGGCGAGCGGTTCGAGTGCACGTTGAACACGTTCATGAACACCGACAGCTTGAGCGCGTCGCGCTCGAGCCAGGGGTCGCGCGCCTTTTCCACCGCGACCACGCGCCCGTCGGCGGCCGAGAGCACAGCGCGCGGGTCGTCCGGGAACTTGCGCGGCGGATCGCGGAAGAACTGCAGCACGAACAGCGCCGCGAGCCACAGCGGCGCCGCCCACCAGCCGCCCGCGAGCCAGCCCACCAGCAGCGCGGCAAGCACCGCCGCGGCGAGGAACGGCCAGCCCTCGCGCGCGATCAGCGGATGCGGATAGCCCGCCGCCATCCGTCAGTTCTTTGACTGATCAACCAGGCGGTTCTTGCGGATCCACGGCATCATGTCGCGCAGCTTGGCGCCCACGGTCTCGACCGGGTGCTCCGCGGTCATGCGCCTGCGGCTGAGCAGGGTCGGCGCGCCGGCACGATTCTCGAGCACGAAATCCTTGGCGTACTCGCCCGACTGGATACGCGCCAGCGCTTCGCGCATCGCGTCCTTGACGCGCGCGTCGATGATCTTCGGCCCGGTGACGTACTCGCCGTACTCGGCGTTGTTGGAGATCGAGTAGTTCATGGTGCCGATGCCGCCCTCGTACATCAGGTCGACGATCAGCTTGAGCTCGTGCAGACACTCGAAGTAGGCCATCTCGGGCGCGTAGCCCGCCTCGGTCAGCACCTCGAAGCCGCTCTTCACCAGCTCGACGCAGCCGCCGCACAGCACGGCCTGCTCGCCGAACAGGTCGGTCTCGGTCTCCTCCTTGAACGAGGTCTCGATCACGCCCGCCTTGCCGCCGCCGATCGCCGCGGCGTAGGAAAGCGCCATGTCGCGCGCTTTCCTCGAGGCGTTGCGGTGCACCGCGATCAGCATCGGTACGCCGCCGCCGCCAGCGTAGGTCGAGCGCACGGTGTGCCCCGGCGCCTTGGGCGCCACCATCCACACATCGAGGTCCGCGCGCGGCTGAACCTGGCCGTAGTGCACGTTGAAGCCGTGCGCGAAGGCGAGCGCGCCGCCTTTCCTGATGTTCGGTTCGACCTCGGCCTGGTAGACCGCCGCGATGTGCTCGTCGGGCATCAGCATCATCACGATGTCTGCGCCCTTGACCGCGTCGCCGACCGCCGCGACCTTGAGCCCGGCCTTTTTCGCCTTGTCCCAGGACGCGCCGCCCTTGCGCAGCCCGACCGTGACCTTGACCCCGGAGTCGTGCAGGTTGAGCGCGTGCGCATGGCCCTGCGAGCCGTAGCCGAGAATGGTGACCTTCTTGCCCTTGACGAGCGAGAGGTCGGCGTCCTTGTCGTAGTACACCTTCATAGTCTTCCCCTGGTTTCTAGACCCTCAAAATCCGGTTGCCGCGCCCGATGCCCGAGGCGCCGGTGCGCACTGTCTCCAGGATCGCGCTCTGGTCGAGCGCCTGGATGAACGCATCGAGCTTCCTGCCGTCGCCGGTCAGCTCGATGGTGTATGTATTGTCCGACACGTCGATCACGCGTGCGCGGAAGATGTCGGCCATGCGCTTCATGTCCTCGCGCTCCTTGGCGCCGGCGCGGACCTTGATCAGCATCATCTCGCGCTCGATGTGCTCGGCCTCCGACAGGTCCACCACCTTCACCACCTCGACCAGCTTGTTGAGCTGCTTGGTGATCTGCTCGACCACGTCCTCCGAGCCGGTGGTGACGATGGTCATGCGCGACATCGAAGGGTCTTCGGTCGGCGCCACCGTAAGCGACTCGATGTTGTAGGCGCGGGCGGAGAACAGCCCGGACACGCGCGACAACGCTCCCGCCTCGTTCTCCAGCAGGATGGAGATGATGTGGCGGCTCACAGGTCTTCGGCGAGGATCATTTCCGAGATGCCCTTGCCGCCGGGCACCATCGGGTAGACGTTCTCGGTCTGATCGGTGAGGAAATCCATGAACACCAGCTCGTCCTTGCGCTTGAACGCGTCGCGCAGCGCCGGCTCGACGTCTGCCGGCTTGTCGATCAGCACGCCGCGGTGCCCGTAGCCCTCGGCCAGCTTGACGAAGTCCGGCAGCGCATCCATGTACGACTCCGAATAGCGGTTGCCGTGGAAGAACTGCTGCCACTGGCGCACCATGCCCATGTACTTGTTGTTCAGGTTGACGATCTTGATCGGCAGCCGGTACTGCTTGCAGGTCGACAGCTCCTGCAGGCACATCTGGATGCTCGATTCGCCGGTGACGCAGGCCACCGTCGCGCCGGGGTTCACCAGCTGCACGCCCATCGCCGCCGGCAGGCCGAAGCCCATGGTGCCCAGGCCGCCCGAGTTGATCCATCGGCGCGGCTTCTCGAACTTGTAGAACTGGGCGGCCCACATCTGGTGTTGGCCGACGTCGGAGGTAACGAATGCATCGCCCCGGGTGACCTCGTACAGCTTCTCGATCACGAATTGCGGCTTGATGATCTTCGAGTTGCGGTCGTACTTGAGGCAGTCCCTTGCGCGCCACTCCCCGATCTGCTTCCACCAAGGCGCGATGTCGGGCTTGCCCCCTTCGGCCGAGAGCAGCTTGATCAGGTCCTGCAGCACGTCCGGCACGTGGCCGACGATCGGCACGTCGACCCTGACGCGCTTGGAGATCGACGACGGGTCGATGTCGATGTGGATGATCTTGCGCGGGTTCTGCGCGAAGTGCGCCGGGTTGCCGATCACACGGTCGTCGAACCTGGCGCCGATCGCGAGCAGCACGTCGCAGTTCTGCATCGCCATGTTGGCTTCATAGGTGCCGTGCATGCCGAGCATGCCGAGGAACTGCGGGTCGCTCGCCGGGTAGCCGCCGAGCCCCATCAGGGTGCTGGTGCAGGGGAAGCCGAGCAGCCTGACGATCTCGCCCAGCGGCTTGGCTGCGTCCGACAGGATCACGCCGCCGCCGGTGTAGATCATCGGCCGCTGCGCGCCGAGCAGCAGCTGCGCCGCCTTCCTGACCTGCCCCGGATGGCCCTTGCGCACCGGGTTGTAGGAGCGCATCGCGACCGTCTCGGGATAGGCGAACTCGCAACTCTGCATGGTGACATCCTTCGGGATGTCGACCAGCACCGGCCCGGGGCGCCCGGTCTGGGCCAGGTAGAACGCCTTCTTGATCGTGCCGGCCAGGTCCTTGACGTTCTT
>JADEYI010000990.1_pt1 | contig 26307 bp, 24 predicted proteins | sample 8542331 | NCBI WGS metagenome assembly JADEYI01 (sample SAMN16510988, study PRJNA670497) | mine drainage metagenome | isolation source: biofilm near Copperflume 1 | place: Germany: Marsberg coppermine Kilianstollen | collected 2018-02
ATGCCATACAGCTCATCCGCATCGTAGAGCGGCTCCTCCGACGCCTGGACATCCCACGGAGCAGTCGTTGACCGGGGGATGCTCTCGAAGATGCTGCGGATGATGCGGAGCGCCTCGCCGTCGTCCTCTGCCATGTGGTCGGCGACACCGCTGACGCGCGTGTGGATGTCGGCGCCTCCGAGCTCTTCGGCCGTCGTCACCTCGCCGGTTGCCGCGCGGACGAGTGGCGGCCCGCCAAGGAAAATGGTCCCCGTGCCTCGCACAATCACGGTCTCATCGCTCATGGCGGGCACGTATGCCCCGCCAGCCGTGCAGGAGCCCATCACTGCCGCTACCTGGTAGATACCCTGCGCGCTCATCGTCGCCTGGTTGTAGAAGATGCGGCCGAAGTGTTCACGGTCGGGGAAGACGTCGTGCTGGAGCGGCAAGAACGCCCCGCCCGAATCGACGAGGTACACGCACGGGATGTGGTTCTGGAGGGCGATTTCCTGGGCCCGAAGGTGCTTCTTCACCGTCAGCGGGTAGTACGTGCCGCCCTTCACCGTCGCGTCGTTCGCGACGACCACGCATTCGTGCCCGGAGACGACGCCGATACCCGTAACGATGCCGGCGCTCGGGACGTCGTCGCTGTAGACACCCTCGGCCGCCAGCGGGCTGAGTTCGAGGAACGTTGTGCCAGGGTCGATAAGGCGCTGGATCCGCTCTCGCGCCAATAACTTGCCCCGTTCGTGGTGGCGCCGCACATATTCTTCACCGCCGGCAAGTGCGACTCGTTCCAGGCGGGCGCGCAGGTCGGCGACGAGTTCGAGGTTGGCCGCACGGTTCGCCTTGTATTGCGCGTCGCGGACGTCGACTCGCGTAGGCAGTTCGGGAGTATCGCGCCATTCCATGCGGGCAATGTAAGCGGCTCGGCGCTAGCCGAGAAGGGCCGTGGCAACAGCAACCGCTGAGGTGGCGAGCAAAACGCCAAAGACGATCTTGCGAAAGTGCACATCCTCGACGTGGCGAAAGATCCAGTTTCCCAGAAGACGCCCACCAACGACGGCCGGCATGGAAAGCGCGGCCGCGCCAAACAGCCAGGGCCGGAACGCTCCACCGGCCAGCAGCAAAAGTACCGCGATCACGCTGGTGACGAGGAAGAACGCGGTCGCGGTCGCGCGGAACGCCACCGGCGGCATGCCCTTACCCTGGAGATAAAGCACGACGGGAGGCCCCGACATGCTCGTGCTGGTATTGAGGACTCCACTCACGAGCCCCGTCGCGAGGTCACCGATGCGTCCGGCATCGTGGAGACGCACGCCACGCATGAGCACCAGTGTGAAGACGACAACCGTCATAGCAATCAGGACCTGCAAAACCGTGGGGCTCAAGACGAGCAATACGACGAGCCCCAGCGGCATGCCCACGCAGGAGCCCGCCAGCAACAAACTCTGCGTCCGCCATTCCACAGAGCGGCGCAGATGGACGACCTGGATCAGGCTCACAGCCGCGGAGAGCAGGTTCGCGAGAAAAACCGCGTGCCGGGGCCCGATGAGCACGGCCAACAGCGGGACGATGAACAGCGACGAACCGAAGCCGGCTAACGACTGAATACAGGCTGCGATCCCGGCGAGCAGGACGATGGCCGCGAGGATGGGCAAGGTCACTCACACCTTCTACGGGGTGCCAGCCACACGGGCAATCTGTCATCTCTCGCGGACGGCGCTCGTCTCCGGCGGGCCACGCCTGTAGGCTAAGCAGCCATGGAAGTTGTCAACGAGTTGATGGTCCGCGGCATCGTCGTGGGCGTATTCCAGGAGAACTGCTGGGTGGTCGGCAACCGCCGCACCGGCGAAGGGATCTGCATCGACCCGGGCGACCAGCCGGACGAAGTGCTGGCGCTCGCGCGGGACATGGGAGTCACAATCAAGTTCATTGCAAACTCTCACGCCCACGTGGACCACGTCCTCGGCGTCTATGGTGTGCAGGCCGCGACGGGGGCGAAGTTCCTCCTCCACCAGGCTGACCTCGACCTCCTCCGCAACGGCTGGAAGGGGATGGCCCAACGCTTCGGCCTGGACATCGAACACGGCCCCCCGGACCCCGACCAATTCGTCAGCGACGGGGACGTGGTTGACGTTGCGGGCCTGCAGTTGCGGGCGATCACAACGCCGGGGCACACACCCGGCAGCGTCAGCTATTTCACCGAAGGCATGCTCTTCAGTGGAGATACGCTCTTCCGTGGCTCGATCGGCCGCACGGACCTTCCCGGCGGCAGCCTCGATCAGGAGATGCGGAGCATCTGCGAGCGGTTGCTCGTGCTCCCCGACGACACAATCGTCCTGCCGGGGCACATGGAACAGACGACGGTGGAGTTCGAGAAGCGCCACAACCCGTTCGTGCTCGAATGGCAACGGCGCCCCGGCGACCGACCGTTCGAACTCTAGCCTGAGGTGCAGCGAGCGACATGGCCGAGATGACCGCCACCCAGCGCGACACGTTCCTGCGCGAAACGCGCATCGCGAAGCTGGCTACGCTCCATCCCGATGGTTCGCCAACGGTAGTCCCTGTCTGGTTCGAATGGGACGGGAGAACGGCGGCACTGTTTACATCGCGCCGCAGCCCAAAGGTGCGGCGCTTGCGGGCGGACGCGCGCGTCGCCCTCTCGGTCGAAGAGGCCGTGGGCGTCGCGGAAGCATGGGTAACCATCGAAGGGACCGCGGCGATCGAGGAGACCGGTGGCATGGAACTGGCACGCCGCCTCGTACCCCGCTATTACACCGCCGAACGAGCCACCAACGCGCTGGCCGCGTGGGAACAAACAGCAGACGACTGGGTCGTAGTTCGCATCACGCCGCGGCACATCCGGTCGTCGGCGCCGTAGGAGACGCGGGCGGCGAAAGACAGCGGACGACAGGAGTGTGACTGGCGTTGCTGCCGCGCAGGCTGCCGGAGGGCTATTCCCGGTCCCGAAAGTTCAGGTAGTACTTGCTTGGCGTGGGCCCGACCTGGTTCTGATATTTGCTCCCCGCGGCCTTCGAACCGTAGGGATGCTCGGCCGGCTCGGTGAGCATCAGGAACGAAATCTGCGAGACCTTCATGCGGTGGTACAGCGTGATCGGCAGGTTGGCCACGTTCGAAAGCTCCAACGTCAGCGCACCATCCCAACCGGGGTCGACATAGCCGGCGGTCGAATGGATGAGCAGGCCAAGGCGCCCGAGCGATGACTTCCCTTCGAGCCGCCCCACGATGAAATCGGGCAAGCGCACCCGTTCGAACGTGACCGCCAGCGCAAATTCGCCGGGGTGGAGGATGAAGGGATGGTCGTCGTCGATTTCCACCACTTCGGTAAGGTCGGGATACTCTTTTTTCACATCGATGAAGGCGTCGCGCGAATTGCGGAAAACGCGAAAGAGGTTGCCGAGGCGCAGATCGACGCTGGCGGGCTGGACGGCATCCGGCCCGAGCGGGTCGATCTCGATGTTGCCGGCGGCAATCTCGCGGCGGATGGTGCGGTCGCTGAGAACCATGGGCGCAAGGATACGGCCATCGGGTGACAGGGGACAGGAAGCTGGGCAGCAACAGGAAGCTGGGCAGGCTGAGCCAGCCCGGGCGCGCCCGCCGCGAGGACAGCCAGTCTCCGGAAGCGGGTCCGACCGGCGTCATCGCTGACGCCCATCAGAGCCGAACCGGGTAGAATCGGCCACGCACGCTGGACAGGAGGGTTCCATGGCAGGTCCGCTTCAAGGCATCAAGGTCGTGGAGATGGGAGTCTGGGTGGCGGGGCCTTCGTGCGCCGCGATCCTCGCCGATTGGGGCGCCGACGTCGTCAAGATTGAACCCCCCGAAGGCGACCCCTTCCGCGGGCTGTTCGCCGGCCTCCTCAACCTCCCCGCGAACCCGCCATTCGAACTCGACAACCGCGGCAAGCGCAGCATCGCCCTCAACCTCGACGACGCAGCGGCTCGGGCCGTGGCCCAGCGGCTGGTGGATGAGGCGGACGTCTTCGTCTCCAACATGCGGCCGCGGGTTCTGGCCAAATACGGGCTTTCATTCGACGCCTGCGCGGCGCGCAACCCGCGCATCGTGTACTGCCAGGTCACCGGCTACGGGCCCGACCACGATGAATCGAACCGCGCAGCCTATGATGTCGGCGCCTTCTGGAGCCGCGCCGGGGTGGTCGCTAGCCTCATGCCAGAGGGGATGCCCGAACCTCCTTCCCAGCGGGGAGGCATGGGTGACCACATGACCGGTTCCAACGCCGCCGGTGCCATCTCGGCGGCGCTCTACAACCGCGAAAAGACGGGTAAGGGGCAACGCGTCGCTGTCTCCTTGATGCGCATCGGCGCCTACATGATGGGCTGGGACCTGAACACCCATTTGCGCCTCGGCGCGCCGATCGTGCCCTACGACCGCCACCACGCAATCAACCCGATCATCAATAATTTCAAGGACCGCGATGGCCACTGGTTCTGGCTCCTGCTGTTGCAGGCGGACCGCCACTGGCCCGACCTCGTCGCCGCGCTCGATGCCGCCTGGCTGGGCGAAGATGTCCGCTTTGCGAGCATCCCGGCGCGGCTTCAGAACCAGGCTGCGCTCGTGGATGAGCTCGACAAGATCATCACCACGCGGACGCTGGTGCAATGGGCACCGGTCTTCGACGCACACAACGTCTGGTTTGCGCCGGTCCAGACGCTCGAAGAGGTGGCCACGGACCCCATGGCCGAAGCCGCTGGAGTGTTCGTGCACGTCCCTTCCGACGGTGGGCCGATCCGCCAGGTAGCCACGCCCGCGGACTTCTATGGCACTCCGGTTGAACCGCGCGGGTGGGCGCCAGAGATTGGCCAGAACACGGAAGAGATCTTGCTCGAACTCGGGTTCGACTGGGAGCGGATAATCGCGATGAAGGAAGCCGGGGCCATCCCTTGAGTGGCCCAGCACGATTCGAGCGCACGGTGCGGCTGGCGCGGCTGCCGGAGATGCGCCTCGCATATTTCGAGACGACCGCGGTGGCAGGCGATGCCGAGGCTGTTGTGCATTTTCCCGGGGCATGGGATGCCTTCAACGAATGGCGACTACGCACGCGCCCAGCACTCGGGCGGATCGACATCGCCGCTCTTGGCTGGGAGCTGGCGAGGTCGCCAGACGGTTCGGACCGGGTTAGCTATCGGACGGCCGTGCCTATCCGAAGCGACTACGCCGCCCAGCCCCCAGCGCTCACGACGTTCTTTCCCGGCGGCACCTTCGCCTATTGCTACGCGGACAACTGGGACGAGATCACGGCGGCGTTCGCGGCCGTCGAGGGTTTCATCTTGCAAGAGGGCCTCGTCGCCCGCAGTGGCGGCATCGAGGCATACAAATTTCACTACAACCTCGAACAGCACCCGTGTGACTGCGGCTTTCTCGTCCGGCGCGCCGATGGCAGCGAGCCAGTGACAGCGCCGGCGTCGCACGCTTCGCCGCTCCCTATTGCGCGCTGAGCCCGGCTTCCAGCCAGCCAATGTGCTCGTCGTAGTGCTCCCATGTGTCGCCATGCACCCACCCGACGACCGGCGCCGGGTTAACCTCGGGGTCGGCCGGCTGATAGTGGGCGTAGGGAAGTTCGAAGTCCTCCTGCGACATCGCGTCCAGGAGCGCCACGACGCCGGCGTGGGTCTGGTTGGCGTCCGCTAGCACGGCATCGAGTGGCTGCGCGGCCGCCCCTTCGGCGATCACTCGGTTCATGGCGTCCACGTCGTCTGTCGCCCAGACGGCGGCGGCGACGCCTATTGCCGTCGCGCGGTCCTGTCCTCGAAGAAGCGCGGCAAGCGACCGCTCCCATGCGGCGATGTGCACAAGGTGCACTTTCGCACTCCAGCCATCGCCGAGGGGCTGCTCCATGTCTGCCGGTGAGAGCGAACGGACGAGCGCCTGCAGCGCCTCCCAGCGAGCACGGATAAGGGCGATGATGTCAGCCTTCGCAACGGGTGGATTGGACATCGTCGCCTCCTATCGTGCCTTCAACGAACCGGCCGCCTAGGCTCTCGGGAGCCCGAGCCCCCGTGTCGCGATGATGTTGCGCTGAATTTCGCTGGTCCCGCCTTCGATCGTGTTAGCGATGGAGCGCAGGTACTGATACCGGTAGCGGCCGTAGCTGGAAGCATCAACGCCCTCGGTCTTCGAATCGAGCTGGCCATAGAGCCCCACGACCTTCATGGCGGTGCGGGCGATGCGCTGGTTCAACTCCGTGCCGTAGAGTTTGGCGACGCTCGCCTCATGGCCGGGCGCGACACCTTCCTTCGCCTGGATGGAGATAATCTTGAGGCTCATCTGCGTGGCCACGCCGGCCTCGATCAGGCGGTCCACGAGTTCATAGCGGACGGCGCGGTCGTCCTTCAACGTGCTGACCGGGCTCGTGCGGGCGAACTTGACGAGGTCTTCAACGCCCTGTCGCGCCCCGACGGCACCGCCGATGTTCGACCGCTCGAAGCTCAGCGTGGTCTGCGCGAGGTACCAGCCGCGGTTCTCGTCGCCAATGATGTTTTGCTTGGGCACGCGCACGTCTTCGAAGAAGACCTCATTGAACTCGTGCGTCATGGCCATGTTGATGAGCGGCCGCACGGTGATCCCCGGCGACTTCATGTCGACGACAAAGTAGGTGATGCCACGGTGCTTCGGCGCTTCCGGGTCCGTCCGGGCGAGAAGGATCATCCACTTGGCCATATGGCCGCCGGAAGTCCAGATCTTCTGACCGTTGACAACGTAGTCGTCGCCATCGCGGATGGCGCGCGTTTGGAGGCTGGCGAGGTCGCTGCCACTGCCGGGCTCGCTGTACCCCTGGCACCAGACGGTCTCGCCATCAAGGATCTCGGGAAGATACTTCTGCTTCTGTTCTTCCGTGCCGTGCACGATGAGTGTGGGGCCAGCAAAGCCCGTTGCAATCCCGCCGGGCCGCGGGACGCGCGCTTCGGCCATCTCCCAGTTGAAGATGAACTGCTCCATGACGCTCATGCCGGCGCCGCCATACTCTTTCGGCCACGCGGGCGCGACCCAGTGGCGGTCAGCCAGCTTCTTCACCCACTGCTTCCAGGCGTTACCCGCGCCACCGAAGCCCATGCCCTCACCGCGAGCGAGATTCTTCGGTGCTTCGGTTTCAATGAAATTCCGCACTTCTGTGCGAAAGGCGGCCTCATCAGGCGTGTCGTTGTAATTCACGTTGGATCCTCGTTGTCGTTCGAATTTCGTGCCTCGATTCTAACCGAGCGCGACGCCGCCGTCAGATGGGGCGCCTCCGGCTTTCGACCACAGATGACAGCTGACTCACGCGTATCGTAGATTCGATGGCCGCGACAGCCGGGGGAAAGGGAACCAGGAGATGAATTGGGAGAACTTCGCCACGTCGGCACCGGAGCTCGCAAAGCTCGCACTGGATCGGTTCAAGGCAACCGAACTGGTCATGATTGGCACTCTGCGCAAAGACGGCTTCCCACGCATCAGCCCGGTCGAATGGTCGGTCTGGGACGGCGAGTTCGTCACCGGGGGCATGTACCGCTCGAAGAAGTGCCTCGACCTGCTCCGTGACCCCCGGTGCGTGATCCACAGCACGACCACCAACAAGAACGGCGAGGAAGGCGATGTGAAGCTCTACGGACGCGCTATCCCCCTCGCTCAAGAGCGCCTGGCGCCTTATTGGGACTACATTTTCGCGACGACCGGCTGGCGCGCCGACGGCCCGGCGCACGTCTTCACCATCGACTTCGAATCGGGTGGGTACCTCAGGTTCGGTGATGGCAAAATGCGAATGCTCACGTGGCCGGGCGGGACGTGGTCGGAAACGCCGGGCTAATGTGTCACGCCGGCTCGCGCCACATCAGCCAGAGCGGCGGGCCGCCGTTCGGCACCGTGAAGACCTCAGTCACCTTGAAGCCGTTGCGCTCATAGAGTGGGACGTTCTTCTCTTTGGAGCTTTCAAGGTACGCGGGCACCCGCTCACGGTCGCACTTTTCGAGCACCGGGCGCATTAGCTGGCTGCCAAGCCCGCGTCCCTGGAACTCAGTATCGACGCCAAGCACAAACAGATAGTAATGGGGGACCTTCGGGTGTTTGCTATCGACGGCGTTGATTCCGGCCAGGACTCTGGCCATCCGTCGCCACGTGGCGACGCGGGCCATCTGCGGTGCGAGCAGCGCCTGCTGCAGCAGGCCCAGCTTCCACTTTCCCGGGGGCTCCCAGAGGGCACCGCCCTGGACGCCGCCGGTGGTGTAAACCTCGCCGTGGGGGGCCGTGATGCGCAATGACAGCGCCATTGCATCGTAGACGCGACGTGCCCGGCGCCTATCCTGCGCAGCCATCCAATTGACGAACGGATCGTCGTCGAAGGCCCGCGCGAGTGCTGACACCAGGGCCGCGTGGTCGCTCGCCTGTGCTTTGCGGACGGTCGCTTCCAGCCGCTCGCGTGTCCCGGTGGGTTGCTCGAGTTGCGTCATCTGACTGTCCTCCTGCGCTTCCGGCCGTATGCCTGGCCCCGTGTTCACATGGTACGCCGTGAAAGCAAGCGCCGGCGACCGCCACGGCGATGTGCAGTGGACACGACCTCTCTGCACCGAACGACTACTATTAGCGGCATGTCAGCGACCTCCACGTTCAACCCACCCACACGCGTGCTCATGGGGCCCGGCCCGAGCGGCGCCCATCCACGCGTCCTGCGGGCGATGACCGCCCCCATCCTGGGGCACCTGGACCCGGAGTTTCTGCGCATCATGGACGAATGCCGCGTGATGCTGCGGCAGGTGATGCGCACGGAAAACGAAGTCACCCTCGCCACCCCTGGGACCGGCACCAGTGGCATGGAGGCAGCGGTCATGAACCTGGTCGAGCCGGGCGATCGGGTGGTCATCGGCATCTGCGGCTATTTCGGGGAGCGCATCGCCCAGATGGCGGAGCGAGCTGGTGGCGCCGTTACCCGCGTGAATGCCGCCTGGGGGTCACCGGTCGATCCTGCAGCCGTCGAAGCGGCGGTGAAGGCTGCTGGGAACGTTAAGCTCGTCGGCATCGTCCATGCCGAGACATCCACCGGCGTGCGCAACCCGGTCGAGCCGTTCGCTGCGATCGCACGGGCGGCGGGCGCCTTGCTGCTGGTCGACTGCGTGACATCCCTCGGCGGCGTGCCCGTTGAGGTCGATGAATGGGGAGCCGATGCAGTCTATTCAGGCACACAGAAGTGCCTTTCGGCGCCGCCCGGGGTCGCTCCGGTCACGATGTCGGAGCGCGCCTTCGATGCCGTCAAAGCACGAGAGACACCGTGCAACAGCTGGTACCTCGACATGGGCCTGCTGGAGGCATATTGGGACGCGCGGCGTGCCTACCACCACACCGCGCCCATCTCGATGATCTACGCCCTGCACGAGTCGCTCGCCCTTGTGCTCGAAGAGGGCCTCGAGAACCGCTGGGCGCGTCACGAGCGGAACGGCCGCGCGCTGCAGGCGGGGCTCGAAGCCCTGGGGCTGGTGCTGCACGCGGAGGAAGCGTACCGCCTCCCGGTCCTCACGACGGTGCGCATCCCCGAGGGAGTTAACGATGCCGAGGTCCGCGGCGCATTGCTCAAGCGCCACAGCATCGAGATCGGCGGGGGCCTGGGTGACCTTCGCGCCAAAGTCTGGCGCATCGGCCTCATGGGCGAGTCATCGACCCCGGGCAACGTGCTCTTCGCGCTCTCCTCGCTCGGGCGAATCCTCCGCGAACAGGGCTACGCCGCCGACGTCTCAGCCAGCATTTCGGCCGCCGCCGAACGGCTTGAACGGGCGTAATGCGCGCACGCGCCCGGGTGGCAGCGGCCTCGGCGCTGGCAGTGATCGCGGTGGGCGTGGCCATCGTCGCATTGGCCACCACCAGCGACCTGCCCTGGCAGTCGCGGCTCCCAGAGGTCGCCCACGACGGGACGTCGGAGCCCGTCGGGACGTCGCCGTCCCCGGCGGCAGCGGCCGCGGTTCGTTTCCTCGTCGCGTTCCCGCACCTCCCGCCAATGGACCGGATGACGAACCTGGTTGAGCTTCCGGGTGCGCGGCGGATGATTGTCACCCTCCAGGAGGGCGAAATCCTGTCATTCGAAAACGACTCAGCCGCCTCCACCACGAGCACCGTGCTCGATTGGCGATCGAGAACTTCGACCGCGGGGAACGAAGAGGGTCTGCTCGGCTTCGCCCTCGACCCCCAATTCACGACGAACAGCTACCTCTACATCTATTACAGCGCGGCTGGCGGCGCGCGCAGGACCGTGCTCTCGCGCCTGCACACGACCCGCACAGGCAACAACGTGATCGCCGACCCGGCCAGCGAACTGGTCTTGCTGCAGGTCCCTCAGCCCTTTTCGAATCACAAGGGCGGCCAGATAGCGTTCGGCCCGGACGGGATGCTCTACCTCGGCCTGGGAGACGGCGGCTCCGAGGGCGACCCGAACGGGAACGGCCAGGATATCAAGGACAACCTCCTCGCAAGCATCCTCCGCATCGACGTGCGGAAGAGCGCTCCGGGGCACCCATATGACATCCCGCCAGATAACCCCTTCGCGCAGTCCCCCGGCGGTGCAAAGCCGGAGACATGGGCCTACGGCCTGCGCAATCCGTGGCGCTTCAGCTTCGACCTGCAGACCCGGCAACTGTGGGCTGGGGACGTGGGCCAGAATGCGTATGAAGAGGTCGATCTCATCGAGAAAGGAAAGAACTATGGCTGGAGCGTGATGGAGGGATTCCATTGCTACCGGCCGCCTTCGGGCTGCGACCAGTCCGGCCTCACTCTCCCCGTGGTTGATTACGCCCACGACGGGGGCGGCTGCGCCATCACGGGAGGCTTTGTGTACCGCGGTGCGGCGATGCCGGGACTGCAGGGAGACTACATATTCGCGGACTACTGCACGGGCGAAATCTCGGCGTTTCCAGTGGCGGGTGCGCGAGCCGGTAGCCGGCCAACAATCACGGTCCTCCGGCACCAGGGAGCGCGAGTGCTCTCCTTCGGCCGTGACGGCGCCGGCGAACTCTACCTGTTGTGTGACGATGGGAACATTTACCGTCTGGGTCTCTGATCGTTTGGGCAGCCTCCGACGGACGGGCCTCGTTGGGAATGGGATTGCCATTTTATCCCCCGTGGAAATAAGCTACGCGCGAAAGTGCGCGGACGCGGAGTGAGGATATGAATGACACCACCGGTGCTGTGGAGCAGCACTACACGAGCGCAGGCCTTGCTGAACGCATCCTCGAAGCAGCGCAGGCGGCGGACGCCGGACCGTTGGCACCGGCGGCCCTCGCAGCCGCCGACGAGTTCCACACCGGCGGCTTGCTCACCACGAGAGAGCTCGCGAGCTTTGCGGACATCCAGCGCGGATGGAAGGTCCTCGATATCGGCTCCGGGATCGGCGGGCCTGCACGAATCCTCGCATCGGAATTTGGCTGCATCGTGACCGGAGTTGACCTGACACCAGAGTTCGTGCGGAGCGCACGCGTGCTTACCGAGCGCTGCGGATTGGCCGCCCAGATCACGTTCGTGGAAGGCAATGCTCTCGCGTTGCCCTTCGAAGACGGCGAGTTTGATGCCGTGTGGACGCAACACGTTGTGATGAACATCGAGGATCGCGAGACGCTCTATCGACAGGCGTGGAGGGTGCTCAGGCCGGGTGGGGTACTGACATTTTTCGATATCCTCCGCGGTTCAGGGAAAGAGATCGACTTCCCTGTGCCATGGGCGGACAGCCCCGCTATCAGCTTCCTGTACACGCCCTCCGAGACTCGTGAGTTCTTGAAGCGGGCCGGCTTTGAAGAGGTGCGCTGGGAGGACACGACGGAGGCGAACCTCAACATGCTCGCAGCCCAGAGCGCCGCGCAGACGGCTTCGCCGCTATCGCTGCGCATCGTCATGGGGGAAGACATGCCCCAGAAAATGCGCCGTGTGGTGGATGCCGCGCGGGACGGCCGCCTGGCCTATGCGCGCGCGCTCTACCGCAAACCCTGAGTGTTAGGCCGGCGTTGCCGGACGGCCAACGCCGAGATAGCGCACCCCGGAGCGTTCAATCATCGCGCGGTCGAGCGCGTTGCGGGCATCCACAATCAGCGGAGCGACGGCCAGCCAATCAAGCGACTCATATTGCCGGTGATACGCGTGTACGACCGCGACAGCGAATCCCTCAAGCGACTGAGCTGGTTCGAACCCGAGAGCCCGCACGCCTTCTTCGCTCAAGAGTGAATCGTGGCCATGGACGATCGCGCCACGCGCTTCGAATTCGCGTAAGAGGTCGACCGCGTTCGTGTGCGGCGTAACGGCCACGTTCGGACGGAAGGTGAGCCCAAGGATCAGGACACGCGCTCCTTCCAGGCTGCCGAGCAGTGCCTCCACGCGCTGCACCGCGTAGCGCGGCATGGCATCGTTCACTCGCCGGCCAAGTTCGGAAAGGGCACTCGGGCCCTCCCCCTGCATCAGGAAGCGCGGGTAGACGGGGATGCAGTGTCCTCCGACTCCCGTGCCGGGGACGTGGAGATGGCAGTACGGCTGGCTGTTGGCCGCCCGGATGACCTCGCTGATATCCACGCCATGGACGTCGGCTACCTGGGCCAACTCGTTCGCGAGTGCGATATTGAGGTCGCGGTAGGCGCCTTCCGAGAGCTTGCTCAGCTCGGCCGTCTCGGCATTCGCAAGTTCATAGACTTCGCCACCGAAGACGGTGCGATAGAACGCCGCCGCGCGCGCGCCGGCCCCCGCATCGACACCGCCGACGACCTTCGGATACTTCGTCAGGTCTTCGATGACGCGGCCCATCAGCAGGCGCTCAGGGCTGAACGCGACGGAGAAGTCCTCGCCCAGCTTCATCCCGTGTGATTCCAGGCGCGGCGCCAGCTCGCGGCGCGTCGTGCCGACGGGCAGCGTTGTATCGAAGATGCAAAGCGTGCCTCGCCGCATCCCCTGCGCCACCGACTCGGCTGCCGCGAACAGCGAACTGAGGTCCGCTCGCCCACCAGCGTTGACATCGACTGCGACGGCGAAGAGCACCGTCTCGCACTGGCCGACCGCGGCTCTCGTATCCGCCGTTGCCGTCAGGTTGCCGGATGCCACGACCTGCTTCAGCAGTTCGCCAAGGCCCGCTTCATCGGGGATCGGATTGTCGCCACGACTGACCGTCGCAACGCGCTCAGCATCGATATCGCAGCCGAACACGCGATGGCCCTGCGAGGCAATTTTCGCCGCAACTGGCAGACCGATGCGGCCGATCCCAATCACGGCGACATTCACGCCAGGACCTCCAGCGGCTCAACCGTCACCGGCACCCCCGAATTTGCGGAACGCACCAGCGCTTCGACAACGGCCAACGCTGCAATGCCGTCGAGCGCGCCCACCGGCGCAGGGCCGCCGCTGAGGATTGCATCGCGGACGCTTTCAAGCTCGACGCGCAACGGTTCGCGGTTAGCGATGGGATAGCGGGTCATTGGGCCCTCAGTCACGCTTGCGATCGCACCTTCGCGGGCAATGGCGGCGTAGTTCTCGTAGAAGGCAAGCGATTGAGCCGCGTAATCGACCACGAACATGCCCTTTTCACAGAGCACGGTTAGTGTGCGTTCCTTCGTCGGCGTCAGCCAATTGATATCGAGGATGCCCTGTGCGCCACCGCGAAAGGCGAGCATCCCCGAGACGAGGTCTTCGTTTGCGGTATTGATCTGCCGCCGCGATTCGGCAAACGCCCGCTCAACCTCATCGCCGAGGAGGTAGCGCATGATGTCGATGTCGTGTGGAGCGAGGTCGTGGATGACACCAACGTCGCGGATGCGGTGGGGAAAGGGGCCAACGCGCCGGGCACGGAGCTGGATCACCCGGCCGCCCTGCCCGGCGAGGAGCCGCCGCTTAAGTTCGAGGACCGCCGGATTGAAGCGCTCGATGTGCCCGACGCTGAGGAGCACGCCCGCTTGATTGGCTGCCCGTGCGACCCGCCAGCCAGCATCGAGTGTGGCCGCGATCGGCTTCTCCACGAGCAGGTGCGCGCCGGCCTCGATGACGGCAATGGCGACTTCCTCGTGGAGCTGGGTTGGGACGGCGAGGGAGACGAAGTCCGGACTTACTTCCCGAAGAAGTGTCGCCGCGGCGGAGAACCCCGAGATGGGCCGTCCGCCAATTGCCTTTTGGACGCGCTCGGGATCGGGGTCCGCAACGGCTGCCAGCTCCACGCCGGGCATATCTGCGAGGACGCGCGCATGGTTCGCGCCCATGGAGCCAAGGCCGATGACAGCAGCGCGGAGGGGAGTAGTCATGGACTCGAGGTTATCGGGGTTCGAGGAAAGGCGCATCCGCGCCTAATAAGGCCGTCAACGCGTGGCCACGCGGTTGATCGTCGCGGCGATGTATTCGACGTCTTCGGGGCCGAGTGACGGGTGCACCGGCAGGGACAATACTGCGTCGGCAGTCGCCTCGGCCACCGGAAAGCTGCCTTCGCCAAAGCCGAGTTGCCGCATGATCGGCTGCTGGTGGATTGGGATGGGATAGTGCACCGCACTACCAATGCCAGCTTCCTGCAGGGCGGCCTGCACTGCATCGCGATTCCCGGGCAGCCGCACGGTGTATTGATGGAAGACGTGACGGTCGCCCTCACGCACACGCGGTGTTTCAACGCTCCGGATGAGCCGCGAGAGTGCCTCCGCGTTGGCGATGCGAGCGTTATTCCAGCCTTCGATGTGGTCCATCTGCGCGAGCCCAATAGCGGCGTTCACGTCCTGCATCCGCCAATTCAGGCCAAAGTAGTCATGGCGGTAGCGCTGTTCCTGGCCGTGGTTGCGGATGATGCGGCAGAGTCGTGCTACCTCGTCGTCGTCGGTGGTGATGATGCCGCCCTCGCCGGTCGTCATGTTTTTCGTCGGGTAGAAGCTGAAGCAGCCCGTGCCAAACGACCCAAGCCGGCGGCCGGCATGCTCGGCTCCGTGTGCCTGCGCTGCATCCTCGATGAGTGCCAGTTCGAAATCTTCGCAAATCTCGCGGATCTCTGCGACACGCGCCGGGTGCCCGAAGAGGTGGACGGGCATGACGGCCTTTGTGTTGTCGGTAATCGCGTCTTCAAGCAAACCAGGGTCGAGGTTGAGGTCGAACGGGTCGATGTCCACAAACACGGGCGTGGCACCACAGGCGACGATGCTCGTCGCTGTGGCGATAAAGCTGAAGGGCGTTGTGATGACCTCGTCGCCTGGCCCAACGCCGTGGGCCTGTAGCGCCACGATGAGGGCGGCAGTGCCGCTGTTCACGCCGACGGCATGCTTCACCCCTATGTAGTCCGCGAAGACACGTTCGAACGCCTCAGTGCGGGCGCCCTGGGCGAGCTGGCCGCTATCCAGGACTTCCATCACAGCGCGCTTTTCCTCGTCGCCGATGAGCGGCTTCGCGATGGGGATAAATGGGCGATGGGCAGCGGTCATGGCATTCCTCGCGATAGTGCTTTGTCTCTGGAGGTTAGCAAGCCCGGCGCCTTTGTGCCGGTTGGCAGGTTGCGTGGGGGCCGTGATGTGGAGGATTCCACTCCGTCTTCCCGCCCGCTGGGACAACGTGTTACAGTGGCTCGCGCACGAGAGGGGACAATTTTGGCAGGCATCACAGGCAGCCAATCGGCCGTGCGCGCCGACGTTTCGAACGCCGGAAGTGCTGACGGACGCGACGACGTCCAGATGCTGGCGCACTGGATCTCGCTCGGTGCGGCGGCCGGAGGATTCGGTGGCGGGCTTATCGGCGGGGTCGGCGGACGTTTAGCCATGTTTTTTCTGCGGCTCACATCCAGGAGTTCAATCCGCGGTCTCACAAGCGACGATGGCTTCATCATCGGCCGCTTCGACCCCGTCGATACGCTCCGGCTCATCGGGCTTACGGCCGTGCTCGGCTCAATCGTGGGGCTGATCATGGTTGCGGGGCGCCCCTTTCTCCCTCGGCGCGGCCAGTCGTTGGCCTGGGCACTCGCGGGCGGGATCACGGGCGGCGCCTTGCTGATCCACCGCGACGGAGTTGACTTCAACCTCCTTGAGCCGCACTGGTTCGCAGTGGCACTCTTCGTGGCGATCCCTGCCATCGGCGCGGGATTGATCCGATGGCTGATCGAGAAGTACTCCTGTTTCTGGTGGCGGAGGCGTCGATGGACCGTGTTCGCGTCCATCGCGGCCGTGCCGACGCTGATCGCGTTCCCCGTCGCGGCCCTCGCTACCCTCATCGGCGGGCTGTGGTGGATAGCCCTCCGCCTGCCCGGCGCGCGAAGATTCGCCACGCTTACAGCCACGCGTATCGCTGCCGGCGTCGTCTTTGGGCTCGTCGTGCTGCTCGGCCTCATCGACCTGACGCGGGATGTGCACGCCATCGTGTGAGGGGCGTCGCTACTTCTCGGCCAGGCCCGCCGCCGTCTCCCTGAACACCCGCCCGCAGTGCGCGCACCGGAGGTCAGCCGCCAGCCGGTGGGCACACATACAGACCCAGCCCATCGGTCGCGCGGGATTGCCAGCGACCAGCGCGTGGTCGGGGACGTCCTTCGTGACGACCGATCCGGCTGCAACCAGCGCCCAGCGTCCTATCTGCATACCGGGCAGGATGACGGAACGCGAGCCGATCGCAGCGCCATACCGCACGAGGGTGCGCCCGACCTCCCAGTCGTCTGCGCTCTTCAGCGAGCCATCGGGATTGATGGCGCGGGGGTAGCGGTCGTTTGTGAAGACCACCTCCGGCCCGACGAACACGCCATCTTCGAGCGTGGCACCTTCGTACACGCAGGAATAGTTCTGGACTTTGCAGTTCGCTCCTATAGCGAAATCGGCGCCGACATACACGCCCTTGCCGATGATGCAGCCCGCGCCGATGTGCGCCCGCTCGCGCACCTGCGCCTGGTGCCAGATGCTCGTCCCCTCACCAATCATCGCCGTGTCGCTGACGTCGGCGGTCGCGTGCACACGGACAGCGCTCACGTGGCCGCCCGTGCGCCGGGAAGCTGCTCGGCAGCGTCCTCATCACCTTCGAGTGAATACTTGCGGCCCACGAGATGGATGCGGCGGCGGAGCTCGTCCGGGTCGCCCCACTGGATTACGCCGAGCTCATCAACAAGGCGGAGGATTTCCATTTCCGTCACTTCGACAGACGCTGTGAGGCGCATGACTTTCGGATGGTCGGTGGCGCGCATCTTCTCGAAATCGGCAACGAGCTCTTCGCGGAGCTTTTCGCCGGGCCGCGGCCCGGTGAAGATGACCTCGATGTCGTTGCCGGGTTGCAGGCCACGGAGGCGGATCATGCGCTCGGCGAGTTCGAGGATGTTGACCTCCTCGCCCATATCGAGCATGTAGATATCGCCGCGGCCACCGAAGGTCCCGGCCTGGATGACGAGGCTAACGGCCTCCGGGATGCTGATGAAGTAGCGCATCATGTCGGGGTGCATGACGGTGACCGGCCCACCGCGTTCGATCTGTTGCATGAACGTCGGGACGACGGAGCCGCGGCTTCCCATGACGTTGCCGAAGCGTACGGCGGCGTAGCGAGTGTGCTCACTGCCGCGTGCGAAGGCGAGCACGAGCAGCTCCGCGATGCGTTTTGTAGCGCCCATGATGCTGGTCGGACGCACTGCCTTATCGGTGGATATGAGGACGAACGTCCCTGACTCATAGTTCCGCGCGGCACGGGCAACATTGAGGGTTCCCAGGACGTTGACGCGGAACGCTTCGCCCGGGTGCTCTTCCATGAGTGGGACGTGCTTCAGGGCGGCAGCATGGTAGACAAGGTCCGGCCGCACGAGGCGAAAGATCTCATCAACGCGCGGCTCATCCACGAGGTTGGCTACCCAGAGGCGGATGCTCGTTTCCGGGGACAGTGCGGAAAATTCGAACGACGAGCGAAAGAGGTCGTGCAGGCCGCTCTCGTTGTTATCGACCATGTGCAACTCGCGCGGCTGGAATGCGAGGATTTGACGGCAAAGCTCGGACCCGATGGAGCCCGCCGCACCGGTGACCAGGACGACGCGGTCCGCCACCGACTGGCGGCAGGCGGCGTAGTCGATCTGCACCGGGTCCCGTCCGAGGAGGTCGTCGAGCGTGATCTCGCGTAGGGTGTCTCGCCCGTGCGCGCCAAGCACCCAGTTATCGACGCCCGGCACCATACGCACGGGGATGTTCTCGCGCTGGCAGGCTCCCACGATCTCGCGCATGAATGCACCGGAGGCATGAGGGATTGCAACAGCGGCAACCTCCACATCATGGCGGCGGCAGACCGAGGCGAGTTCATCAACGGTGCCGAGCACGCGCAGTCCGTGGATCCGGCTGCTGAGCTTCTTGTGGTCGTCGTCGAGGAAACCGATGGGCTGGTAGTTGAGGTCCGGGGTGTTCTGGAGTTCGCGCGCGAGGAGCTGGCCGGTGTGTCCTGCGCCGATGATCAGCAGCCGCCGGGAGGCGGCCGCCCCCCAGGGCATACGATTGAGCAGGCGCGTCCGCATCTTGACGACGGCCATACCCGGGAAGATAAGCTCGCCCGCGATGAGCACCACGGAAAGCGGCAGGTCGCGCTCTCGCACCCACACATTGGCACCGAAAATGATGATGGTGACGATCAGGACGGGGCGGAAGAGCGCGAGGATATCGCCGAGGCTGCCGTAGGCCCAGACGGTCCGGTAAACACCGGTGAGGAGGTTGGCGGCCAGGTAGGCCACGATGATGAGCGGCAGGACACGGGCGACAAAACCGGCGTTCTTGTCGGGGATGCTGGCATCGAAGCGGAGCAGCAGGGCGGCGGTATAGGCAGCAACGATGACGACGACGTCGAGGAGCATGGCGCCCGCGGTATGGAGCGGGTCGCCACCGAGCAGGCCGTTCAGGTCGGCGCGGTAGGCTCGCCGGCGGGCTGTCAACGGGCACCTTCGCCTGTGGCGACGATGACGGCCGTCCGCCACAGGATGTGGAGATCGTTCATGAGCGAATGATTGTCCACGTAGGCCAGATCGTAGGTAACGATTTCGTCATAGGTCAAATCTGAGCGACCGTTCATCTGGGCCAGGCCCGCGATGCCGGGGAGGACATCGTGACGCCGATGATACGCCTCCGGGTACTGACGCACGATCTCGGGAAGTTCGGGCCGGGGGCCGACGAGGCTCATCTCCCCCTTGAGCACGTTCAGGAGGTTCGGCAGTTCATCGATCGACGTCTTGCGCGCGAACTCACCCCAGCGCGTCAGGCGCGGGTCGCGATATCCCGCCGGGGAGAACACAAACGTGCGCCAGTCCGCGACGTCGCGCTCCTCGCGCGACCCGGCGGTGGGGTGACGCATCGTGCGCAGCTTGTACATGGTGAACGGACGGCCGCGCAGGCCAATGCGCTCTTGCAGGAAGAACGGGTTGCCGCGCAGTTCGACGGCGAGGATGGCCGCCATCAAGGCGACCACCGGCAGCGCAACCGGCAATAGCAACAGGGTGACGGCAACATCAAAGGCGCGCTTGGCCATCCGCTTCAGGGTAGCGACGGGCGAGGCTAGGAGCGACGGGCTGCGTCCGCTTTGGACTACCTCGCTCGCCCTACACCAGCTCCAGCACTTCGCCCTCGTAGCGCTTCGCTCCCCGCCGCATTTCGACGAGCTTCCCCAGCTTCACCGTGCAGTCGCTCACGCCCTTCTCGCCGTTGAGGGCGTCGAAGCTCTGCATGCCGCAAACGTTGCAGCTGCCGTGGTGGCAGTCGGCCACCGTCTCAGTGTTGTGGACGTCGCGCCACTGGCCGCGGAGGTAGCTCTTGGTGACGCCGCAGTCGATGTGGTCCCAGGGGAGCGGTTCGTGCGTGTCCCATTCGCGGTGCGCGAACCATTCGCCATCGATGCCCGCGGCGACAAACGCATCCCTCCAAACCTGTGGCTGGAAATACTCGCTCCAGGCGTCGAATTTCGCGCCCCGCAACCACGCCTCGTAGACCGCCTGCCCGACGCGCCGGTCTCCACGGCTGAGGACGGCCTCGATGAAGCTGTCACGGGGGTCGTTCCAGCTGAACTCGATGCCGGAGCCACGGCAGCCCTCGCGCAGGAGATTGTGCTTGGGGTCGAGCTCTTCGGCCGTGTCCTGGCGCGCCCACTGGAATGGCGTGTGGGGCTTTGGCACGAGGTTGCTCGTGCTGACGCGCACACGCGCCCGCCCCCCGACATACTTGCGCCCGATCGCCTTCACCTTCTGGCCCATCTCGATAATCCCGGCAACGTCGTCCAGCGTCTCCGTCGGCAGGCCGACCATGTAGTACATCTTGATCCCGGTCCACCCGCGCTGGAAGGCGTTCTCCGCGGCGCCCAGGAGGTCCGCTTCGCTCACGAGCTTGTTGATGGCGTTGCGGAGGCGCTGACTCCCTGCTTCAGGGGCGAGCGTGAGCGTGTGTTTTTTGCCCGTGGCGACTGCGTTCGCGACATCGACCGAGAAACTATCGACTCGCGTGCTGGGGATCCCCACTTTGAGGTCCGGGAACGTTGAGGTCAGGCTCTGCACCATGGGCACGATCTGGCTGTGGTCAGTGGTGCTCAGGCTGAGGAGCGAAAGCTCGTCGTAGCCGGTGTTCTGCATCAGTTCGCGCGCCGCCTGCACCACCTCTTCCGGACTGCGTTCACGCGTCGGGCGATAGATCATCCCGGCCTGGCAAAAGCGACACCCCTGGGTGCAGCCACGCTGGATTTCGACCGCCGCGCGGTCGTGGACGGTCTGCAGGAAGGGCACGATCGGCTTCACAAGCGGCGGTGGCAATGTCTCCATGATGCGCCGCGTGATCTTCGGCGGGGCATCGGAGGTGGTAGGTTCGAGCGCGGCGAAATGGCCCTGACCGTCGTAGCGAGGTTCATAGAACGAGGGCACATAAACGCCAGGCAGCGCGAGCAGCGACCGCAAGCGGGCAGTGCGGGGAAGACCTTCCCGCTTCCATTCGCGCACCAGGTCGGCAATTTCGACGACAGCATCTTCTCCTTCCCCGAGGACGAAGGCATCGACGAAAGGCGCCAAGGGCTCGGGGTTGAAGGCGCCGCTGCCGCCCGCAATCACGACCGGGTGCTCCGCCGTCCGCTCCCGTGCCCACACGGGGATGCCGGCGAGGTCGAGCATGTTGAGCACGTTCGTGTAGGTCATTTCGTACTGGAGCGTGAAACCGAGCACGTCGAAATCAGCGATGGGGCGACGGTTTTCGAGGCTCCACAACCGGGTGCCTTCGCGCCGCATCTCCGCTTCCATATCCTCCCAGGGGGCAAAGACACGCTCGCAGGCGACGTCCTCGACCCTGTTCAGGATGTCGTAAAGGATGCCGAGGCCCATGTTCGACATGCCGATGTCGTAGCTGTCGGGATAGGCCAGCGCGATGCGGACGGCAGTCTGCCGCCAATCCTTGGTGACGCTATTCCATTCGCCACCGGTGTAGCGGGCGGGCTTGGAAACGCGCGCAAGCAGGGCTTCGACGGACGCAACCATGGGGATCCTCCTCGGACAGCACTGCGGCTATCGGGCCAAGGTTCCATGATAGGGCAGCAGCGCATCGGGGAGAACCGGAGCCTCCCGACCGCTACAGCGCAACGCCGCCGAATGGTACCGTCGCGCAGTGAACGTCGATGCGGTTATCGTGGCAGCAGGCGCGTCCACACGCTTTGGCGGTGAGGATAAGCTGTTCGTCGAGTTGGCCGGGAGGCCGGTGGTTGCGTGGTCATTGGCCGCCTATGCCGCCGCCGAGTCGATCGACCGCATCGTCGTCGTCGCAGCGCCGGGAAACATCGAACGTATGCAAGAGCTAGCCGCCACCTGGGCGCCGATGAAGTTCTTCGGAATCGCACCCGGCGGTGCGCGCCGCAGAGACTCGGTGGAAGCAGGGCTTCGTCTGTGTGACTCACGTTATGTAGCGATTCACGATGGTGCCCGCCCGCTCACCTCGCCAGAGTTGATAGCGCGCTGTATCGCCGCCGCCGAAGGCAGGCCAGGGGCGATTGCCGCCATCCCGGTGATCGACACCATCAAGGAGGCGGCGAACGGAGTGATCACCGGTCACCTCGACCGCACACGCCTCCGCGCAGCGCAAACACCGCAGGTGGTGCTCCGGCAGGCATGGCTCGACGCCGCCACAATGTCGGACAATGACGAAACGGACGACGCGGCCATGCTCAGCCGCCTGGGCCTCGAATGCGCGATCGCTGAGGGTGATGCCACGAACATCAAGATCACCCGCCCGTTCGACCTCGAAATCGCGGCCCTCATCCTCAAGACGAGCAGTGCACGATGATGCGCGTGGGCATGGGCGAAGACCTCCACCGCGTCGACGATGCGCGGACGCTGGTGCTCGGCGGCGTCATCATCGAGGAAGGACCCGGCCTCGCCGGTCACAGCGATGCAGATGTGCTCCTCCACGCGATCACCGACGCTGTCCTGGGCGCTGCCGCGCTGGGAGACATCGGCCACTACTTCCCGCCGGGCGACCCGCGCTTCGCTCACGCTGACAGCGCAGATTTCCTGAGAGTCGCGCTACGCCTCGCGCGGGATGCCGGCTGGGAGATCGCGAACATCGATTCGACGATACACACGGAGCGGCCGAAGCTGGCACCCTACATCGAACACATCCGCGAGCGCATTGCGGAGATAGCCGGGGTGGCGGCAGCCCAGGTTGGGGTCAAGGCGAAAAGCGGCGAAGGCGTCGATGCCGTGGGCCGTGGTGAGGCGATGGCAGCGCGAGCAGTTGTCCTGCTCGAACGAGGGGTGGCTCGGCCCACATCGTAAGTCCAGTATACTCACGATGTGGCGTTCACCGTTTCGGATATCGACGACCTGGTCCGACTGCTCGCGGAACATCCCGAGTGGCGGGCACGGCTGCGTCCCATGATCCTTGGTGACGAGATGCTCCAGATTCCCACCCACATGGACCGGGTGGAGGCGGCGTTGGAGCGCTCGACCGAGCGCATGGACCGAATTGAAGCAGCCCTTGGGAACCTCACTGCGGCCGCTGACCGCTCGACCGAGCGCATGGACCGAATTGAAGCAGCACTAGACCGCTCGACCGAGCGCATGGACCGGATGGACGCGACCATGGAGCACCTCAGCCAGGAGATCACCAGGCTTGCCGCTGCCATCCTCGAACTCACGCGGCGGAGCGACCGCACGGACGGCGAGCTCGGCAACATCCGCGGCGACCTACTCGAAATGAAATTCGACCGGAATATAGGCAACTGGCTCCGCACGTGGATGCGGAAGCCCCGCAAGGTCGAAATGGACGACCTCGACCTCCTCGATTCTGCTGTCTCAAAGGGCTCGGTCACAGAGCAGGAGGCGGCCCAGGTCGCGGCCCTCGACGCCGTGGTGCAGGGCCGCGACCGCGTGACCATGGCTGAGTTCATGCTTGCCGTCGAGATATCGCAGACGATTAACGTCGATGACATTGATCGGGCAAACACACGCGCCGAGATCTTGCGCCGCGCCGGGTACGACGTGCGCGCCTTCGTGCTTGGTTATCGCATCACAGAGCAGGCGGCCGACCATGCCCATGGCGTGGGGGCGATCGTGTCGCTCTTGCGGCCGGCTGCGTAGACCACCGGCGCGAGGATTCAGGCTCACCTGGAACCAGAGCACCTTCGAACCCGCAATAAGAAACGGGCCTCCCTTGCGGAAAGCCCGTCTTGATAGACGTTCGCGCGGGCTACTCGCCGGCACCACCGATGATCGGGTCTTCTTCCTCATCCTCGATAGGCAACGCACCAAAGTCGTCATCGTCGAGGACGGCGACGCTGATGCCGCGGCCGGAATAGGCCCCGGCCTCGCTTTCGGCGAGGCGCCGCTCCAGCTCGGCCTCCTCTTCGAGGAGCAGAGACTCAGGGACATCGAGTTCGGCGTAGTGTTCCCGCTTGGCAACTTCGATCTCGCTGCGCGCAGGGATGAGCTTGCCGATGATGACGTTCTCTTTCAGGCCGGTGAGCCTGTCGATTTTGCCATCGATGGCGGCATTCGTGAGGACACGAGTGGTCTCCTGGAAGGAGGCCGCGGCGAGCCACGAGTGCGTGTTCAGCGAGGCCTTGGTCACTCCGAGAAGCACCGGCTGGGCTGTCGCCGGCTCGCCGCCTTCGGCAATCACGACATTGTTGCGCTCTTCGAATTCGCGCCGGTCTTCGAGGTCGCCCGGGAGGAGGCCGGTGTCGCCCGGGTGGTCCACCTTGACGCGGCGCAGCATCTGCCGAGTGATGACCTCGATGTGCTTGTCGTTGATGTTCACGCCCTGAGACTTGTAAACCTTCTGGACCTCGTCGACCATGTACTTTCGCACGGCGTCACGGCCCTGGATGCTGAGGACGTGTTGCGGGTTGCGGGCGCCTTCGGTGAGCTGGTCGCCGGCGTTCACGACGTCGCCATTTTCCACGAGCAGCCGCGAAGCGGCCGGTATCGGATATTCGCGCTCCTCGCGTTCTTCATAGACGACCTGGATCTTGTTCTTGCCGGAAAGGCGGACTGTGCCGGAGATGCGCGAGATAACGGGTTCGGCGACTGCGGCGGTCTTCGACTCGGGGCCGGTCGCGAGTGTCGAACCCGACACCACGCGGGCGCCATCTTCGACCACGAGTTTGCCCCTGGCCGGCGTCTCGTACTCTTCGATCAGGGTATCGACGTTGGTAACGCGGACAATCCGGCGTTCGTTCTCCTGGATGACTTCAACGACGCCGTCGGTTTCGCTGATGATCGCTTCGCCCTTGGGAGCGCGCGCTTCGAACAGTTCTTCGACGCGGGGAAGGCCGCTGGTGATGTCGGCAGCGCTGGCGACGCCGCCGGTGTGGAAGGTGCGCATCGTGAGCTGTGTGCCGGGCTCTCCAATGGACTGGGCAGCGATGATGCCGACCGCCGTCCGGAGCTTCACGAGGTGGCCGCGGCCGAGATCGCGCCCGTAGCACAACGCGCAGATCCCGCGCTCTGCCTCGCAGGACATCGGGGTGCGGACGAAGACGCGCTGGACGTGGAACTCGTCGATCCGGACAGCGACAGCCTCGTCGATCTCTTCGTTCGCCCCCAGGAGCACCTCACCGGTCTCTTCGTTGACGACGGGCATGGCGGTATAGCGGCCCACGATACGGCTTGCCATGCTTTCGAGAGCGTTCTGGCCTTCCTCGCGCTCGATCCAGAGTCCGGCGTTCGTCCCACAGTCGTCCTCAAGGATGATGACATCCTGGGCGACATCGATGAGCCGGCGGGTCAGGTAGCCGGAGTCGGCGGTGCGCAGCGCCGTGTCGGCGAGGCCCTTGCGCGCGCCGTGGGTGGAGATGAAGTATTCGAGCACCGTCAGCCCTTCGCGGAAGGACCCACGGATGGGCAGTTCGATGACCTTGCCGTTCGGGTCGGCCATGAGACCACGCATACCCGCCATCTGGCGGATCTGGGTGATGTTGCCTTTTGTCCCGGAGCTGGCCATGTAGTTGAGCGAGCCATATTCGGGCATGCGCTCCTTGATTGCGTTTTCCACGTCTTTGGTGGTGGCTGTCCAGATATCGACGGTCCCCTGGTAGCGCTCATCTTCGGTGATGAGGCCCATCTGGAACTGCTCCATGAGTTCGTTGACCTTGATATCGGCCTTGCGCAGGAGTTCGGGCTTCTGCTTGGGGACCTGGATCTCATGGATGGCGATCGTGATGCCGCTGCGGGTCGCGTTGCGGAAGCCGATGTTCTTGATGCGGTCGACGACGGCCGCGGTCTCTTCGCCGCCAAGGGTGCGATAGCACAGGGCGACAACCTTGCGCAACGCCGGGCGGTCCATCCCGAGGTTCTGGAAGGGGATGCCTTCCGGCAGGATGTCGTTGAACTGAATGCGGCCGACGGACGTCTCAATGAGTCGTGCCCGGGGCGAGCCGTCGGGGGCGAGCGGAGGCATGTCGATGCCGTCCTTGCCCTGGACGGCCAGGGCCGTGCGGACGTGGATGGTGGAGCGGAGATCGACGTTGCCCAGTTCGAACGCGAGTTTCGCCTCTTCGAAGGAACCGAACAGTCCAGATACGGCGCGGCCACCTTCCTCGCGATAGGCGCCCTTGCCGGTTCGGTCCTCGTCCGTCATGTAGTAGCAGCCGAGCACCATATCGAGTGAGGGGGCAACAACCGGGTCGCCACTGGCGGGCGAGAGAAGGTTGTTGGTGGAGAGCAAGATCTGCTTGGCTTCCGCCACAGCCTCGCGGCTGAGCGGCACGTGCACAGCCATCTGGTCCCCATCGAAGTCCGCGTTGAACGCCGAGCAAACGAGTGGATGCAGCTGGATCGCCGAGCCATCGATCAGCACCGGCTGAAACGCCTGGATGCCCAGGCGGTGAAGCGTCGGGGCGCGGTTGAGCAGGACGGGACGGTCGCGGATCACTTCATCGAGCACGTCC
>JADEYI010000991.1_pt1 | contig 26282 bp, 19 predicted proteins | sample 8542331 | NCBI WGS metagenome assembly JADEYI01 (sample SAMN16510988, study PRJNA670497) | mine drainage metagenome | isolation source: biofilm near Copperflume 1 | place: Germany: Marsberg coppermine Kilianstollen | collected 2018-02
GTTCTGCGCCGTTCTTCCGGCGGCGGCTGCGGTTTGCGTCTTGTTCATTTCGGCCATCTTGAATGTCTCCTGAGCATTTCGATATCGTGCCGCTGGTTCTCGCGCGGCGGGCGCATTGCTTTGGCGTTTACGGAATTGAAAGAATCGTCATTGAATGAATCATCGGTGCCGACCTCGAAGAAAAATGGGCGCTTTTGCGAAGGCCTTGATCGTTCGGGGGAGTTGCACCGGACTGCTCAGGAAACCGTCGCCGAAACTGAATTTCTGGGGGTGGGTGGCCTGGTTCGCAGGTGACTTTTTCAGTCCTCGCATCCAAACCGCTTAATGCCCGTAGAGGGAAAGTACCGCTGTTGGTAGTGTCTGTCAAGCCCATACCACTACTTATTGTATTACCCTTGGAAGTACTTGCAGAATCAGGAGTTGGCGGCGCGCGTTCTTCGCTCTCCACTCCGATTTACGCTCGAAGCCCGAACCGGCTGTCAAGCCGTCTCGCTCAGTGTAGGTTTTAGGCGCCCGGCCCGGCAAGGCGCAGGAGTGGTGCAGTTTCGATGAATGCGATGTGGAAGTGTGGATAAACAGGACCGGAATACCCGCGTCCATGGAAAGAATGGGTCTGCGATGCTCTGCGTCTAACGCACCCGGCCCGCCGGCTTTTTCTGCCTCGGCCGCACCGCTTTTTCCCGCACTGCAACCAGCGGCCCCAGGCTCTGCCGCTCCATCCAGCTTTCCAGCAACGACCGCTTGAAACGCCAGCGGTTTCCCAGCTTGAACGCCGGAATCAGTCCCTCCGACGCATATTTATACAGGCTGTCCGCGCTGATCCCCAGATACTCCGCCGCCTGCCGGATGTCCATCACTTCACGCGCCGGCCACGCAGCCGGACGCATCTCCTCAAAGCCTGCGCGCGCGATTTTCGAACGGACCGGACCTGCCATCATTCTCTCCGAAGCATCTGCCGCTCCAACCCTTTTTCCACCGGCAGACGCCAATCCGCCATCCGCTTTACTTCCGAATGGCCGGGACTCTGGTTATAGACCGGTTTTTCTCGGATTTCAACAGGCTTTTTCCGGTTCTTTTCCATCGTCGGAGGAGAACAGGCCGTCCCGCCGGTAGAAGCCCGCGGAATACCCTTTGGGCTGTGGCTCCCATCGTGCCGCCCACAGCCCCTTGCGCTATACCCGTCCTGATTCTCCCCGGCGTCAGAACCGGAAACAACGCGCTGCTCGAACTGTGCCCATTCAAGCCCTGCTTTGGCTGGAATAGGAAACAGCATCGCCAATCCGGGTACTCCAAATCTCACTTCTCGAAGCACACCCCGAGAACAGCCATCGGAGGATGGGTTCTGTTTTGGAGAGCTGTCTTTGAAAAGTCCGCTTCTGCTTCAGCTACGGCTGCAAGCCCTTCGCCAGATCCAGCAGCTTCAAATCCACCGTCCGGTTCTTGGCAATCGCATCCGCCAGCGCAATGTCGGAGATCTCCGTCCCGCGCAGCACCACCAGCCGTCCAAACTTGCCCGCATGGACCAGGTCGATCGCCGCCGAGCCATACCGTGTCGCCAGCATCCGGTCATACGCCGTCGGAGTGCCGCCGCGCTGCGTATGTCCCAGGTTCACGGCGCGCGTCTCAAATCCTGTACGCCGCTCGATCTCGTCCGCCACAAACTGCCCGATGCCCAGCAGCCGCTCGTGGCCAAACTCATCCACCGTGCCGCCATGCGTGGCCTTCTTGTCGCTCGCCGGCATCTTCGCGCCTTCGGCAACAACAATAATGCTGAAGTCCTTGCCCCGCGCCCGCCGTCCCTTTATCACGTTGATCACTTCGTCCATATCGATCGGCTTTTCCGGCACCAGAATCGCGTCCGCTCCGCCGGCCACACCCGTATACACCGCGATCCACCCCGCATCGCGCCCCATCACTTCGCACACAATCACGCGGCTGTGCGCCTCTGCTGTCGAGTGCAGCCGGTCCACCGCCTCTGTCGCAATGCTCACCGCCGTGTCGAAGCCGAAGCACACATCCGTTCCGCTCAGATCGTTGTCGATCGTCTTCGGCACGCCCACGCACTTCACGCCCTTTTCGATCAGCGCATTCGCCACCCCCTGCGTGTCATCGCCGCCAATCGTAATCAGCGCGTCCAGCTTGTTCTTCTCGATCGTCGCCATGCACTGCTCGATCCCGCCTGGCTTCTTGCGCACATTAGTCCGCGAAGTACGCAGAATCGTCCCGCCCAGTTGCAGAATCCCGGAGACCGAATCGATGGTCAGCGGCATGGTCTTGTCTTCCAGCACGCCGCGCCAGCCCTCCATAAACCCGACAAACTCATCCCCATGATGAAAAATGCCCTTGCGCACCGCCGCGCGTATCACCGCATTCAGTCCGGGGCAGTCCCCGCCCCCTGTCAACATTCCAACCCGCATGATTGCTTTCTCCTTAAATAATCGAAACTGAAAAGTATGAGATATCCGGCTTGTTCTCTCCCGATGATAATACCGGCGAGTCAGCGAGACTCAATATCTGAAACGTGGGTTTCCCCCGACCTGAGCGTGTCGCAGGGTCTCGCCACTGAGATGTAATTCCAGCGCCGCGAATCAGTTCAGAGCAAGTGCAACTCTCGAAACCAATCTTTCCCTTGACCGGCGTCCTTCTTGGGCGAAAGACAGTACATCAGGTTTTGTCTTCATAATGCGAAGTTCGAAACGGAAGGATGCCTCATCCAATCATCATAAGAACTATCGCCCACATAATTAGGAGAATGGCGTATGAGCAATACAAGCGCAAAGATTGCACTGATTACAGGCTCTAACAAGGGCATCGGGTTTGAAGTGGCACGGCAGATCGGGCGCACCGGGGCGACCGTCCTCGTCGGGGCTCGCAACCTAAGGGCCGGCCAGCAGGCCACAGCCAAACTGGTTGCCGAGGGCGTCCACGCGCAATTCATTGCCATCGACCTGAACGACCGCGCTACCATCCAGGCTGCCGCGGACTCTATCGCCGACCAGTTCGGCCACCTCGACATCCTGGTCAACAACGCCGGAATCATCCACCCGCAGGACGGCCCTCCCTCCACCGGCAGCCTCGAAGCCATCGAGTCTACTTTCCGCACCAACTTCTTCGGCACGATCGCCGTCACCCAGGCCATGCTTCCACTGCTCCGCAAGGCCGCATCGGCGCGCATCGTCAACGTATCCAGCGGTCTCGGTTCGCTCACACAGAACGGCGATCCCAATTACTTCGGTGCGTTGGCCAAGTTCCTCGGCTATAACGCATCCAAGGCGGCACTTAACATGCTCACAGTCCAGCTTGCCTTCGAACTCCGTGACACGCCGATCAAGGTAAATTCCGCCGACCCTGGATACACTGCCACTGACCTGAACGGCAATCGCGGCACGCAGACCATTCCCGAGGGCGCCGCGGAGGCCATCCGGCTCGCACTGCTTCCCGATAACGGCCCGACCGGCACGTACTCCGACAGCAAAGGCATCGTTCCCTGGTAATGGAAATCTGTCTTTGCCCCCACAGATGATTGGCACGCACCTACGTCTTCACGGAGCCTTGCTTCCCTGCCGATTCGGGTCCAGTCGCTCGTTCCATGCCTCTATATATCTGACAGATATATATCTGTCAGATATATAGACTCGATATTTGCACTGAAATCGTTGCAAATATGTGCAAAACGAACTATTAACGGCTACGCAAATCTCGCTTCAGACACGCCGGTTTTCTGTACTGGATAAAATCTTCCCCTAGCGATGCGAGGTCGCTTCGTCCGCGTAGAAAGCTGCAATTTCGGCGGCGTAACGCTGCTCGACGACTCGGCGTTTCAGCTTCATGCTCGGCGTCAACTCGCCCGTGTCGAGCGTCCATTCTTCCGCAACGATGCAGAAACGCTTGAGAGTTTCAAAGTTGGCCAGCGTTGCGTTGACACGCTCGACAACCAGTGAATACGCGGCCCGGACGGCCTCATCAGCCACTAATTTCCTGCGGTCGGCAACCTCGATTTCCTGCCGGCGCGCCCAGGTTTCGAGCGCGGAAAAGTTGGGAGAAATCAACACTGCGGCGAATTTATGCCGGTCGCCGACGACGGCGGCATTGCCCACCAGCGGGTCCGCCTTCAACTGGTTTTCAATCGGCTGCGGCGCAATCAGCTTGCCGCCGGAGGTCTTCAGTAAATCTTTCTTGCGGTCGGTGATGTACAAAAACCCATCTTCATCGATGCGCGCAATGTCACCGGTGCGGAACCATCCATCCGCGTCGAAACTTTCTGCGTTGGCCTGCGGCTTGTTCCAGTAGGCTTTGAAGATCGATGGCCCGCGCACCAGCAGTTCCCCGTCCGCTTCCAGTTTTGTTTCGACGTTTTCCAATATGCGCCCCACGCTACTCAGACGCGAGGCCAGGTCATTGTTCAATGCAATCACCGGCGATGTTTCTGTCAGGCCATAGCCTTCATGAATGCGAATGCCCGCGTCCAGAAACCATTGGGCCGTATCGAGGCCGAGTGGCGCGCCGCCCGATATAAAATTGGCCACACGTCCGCCAAATCCCTGCTGGACCTTTTGCAGCACCAGCCGGTTGGCCAGCTTCCACGACCGGCTTTTCGGCACGCGGCCAGCTAGCAATGCTTCGCGTTGTTTTTTTCCGCGGCGCAGCGCCCATTGGAGCAACGACGCGCGCGCCTTCGACTCGCCGGCGCGGCGCAGCACTTCGAGCCGGAATTTTTCATACACGCGCGGCACGCCGATAAAAATCGTCGGTCTGACTTCCTTCATGACCTGCGGCAACAATTCAAACTGCGAACAGTACGCGACAGTGGCGCCGTGGCAGAACAGCGCGTAGTCCACATGGCGCGCCGTGATGTGTGAGAGCGGCAGAAAAGAAATGCACGCATCGCGTTTGTCCCAGGCGTAGGCGGCGGTGGAAACATTCAGGTTTGCGGTGAGATTGCCGTGCGTCAGCATTACGCCCTTCGATTCGCCCGTGGTCCCGGAGGTATAGATGATGGTTGCCAGATCGTCCGGTTGCACGTCGTAGGCGCGACGGTCAAAGTCGGCATCGCGCTCGATGTTCGTTTTGGCCGAGTCGTCCTTGCCTGGCATGGAGTCGCCGAACCAGATGGCCTGGCTGCTTCGTTCCGGCATATTGTCCATGAGTACTATTTTTTCGAGCTGCGTCTGGTTGCGGATGGCGGCTACTTTTTCATATTGCTGCGGGGTAGAAACCACGATGATGCGTGCGCCGGAGTCGGCCAGCATTCCGGCCACCTGCTGCGCGGTCAGGGTGGAATAGAGCGGCACATCGACCGCGCCGAGGGCGAGGATGGCGAAGTCTGTGACCGCCCACTCCCAGCGATTTTCTGCCAGAATGGCAACACGATCGCCCTTGCCGATGCCCCAGCCGGAGAGCGCCGCCGCGAAAGCGCGAACGCGTCCATACAGTTGGTTGCCGGTGATGGGCTGCCACTTGCCCGCCGCATCGCGCCACTCGGCCACACGCTCGCTGCCGGCGCTCGATGCGCGAAAGAACACGTCATTGACTGTTTTCAGGTCGAATCTCATCCCCTGCCCTTATATCAGACATTCCGCGTGGCGTTATGAACATGCAGCCGTCTCCCACTCATGCGATGCTTCTGAGCCGGAGAGTGCCGAGGTCTTGCGCTGGGCCATTCGTGTCCCATGTCTCGGGTGCAAGATACGGGGGCCGGCTTTCAGTGATTGCATATTTATGCAAGTGGATGTATTCTTATACATGGCGCGCCGAGAAATGCGGCGCGCCATTGCCTTTGCCATGAAAAGCGACCGTCACAACGCGATCCGCACGCTGCTACAGGCAGGACCTGTGTTCAGTCAGGATGAGCTGCGCCGCAAGCTGGTGCGGCGCGGGTACGATGTGACCCAGGCGACGCTGTCGCGCGACATCCACGATATGCGGCTGTTCAAAGGGCCCAATGGCTACGCGGTACCGAATGGCGCTGCCGACGATGACGATCTGCCCTCTATGGACAGCGTGTTCGCGGACTTTGGCCTTTCCGTGCGACAGGCGACGAACCAGCTGGTGGTACGCACCACCACGGGCGGGGCGCAGCCGGTGGCCGCGTCGCTCGACCATGAGAACCTGCCGGAGGTGCTTGGGACCATCGCCGGCGACGACACGATTCTGGTGATCTGCCAGGATCAGAAGCACGCCAGCATTCTGCGGCAGCGGCTGGAAGGGCTGCTGGAACCATGACTTCCACTCCTCAGACTGCAGTAATTGGTGTCAGCGGGTATGCTGGCGCGGAACTGGCGCGGTTGCTGCTGCATCATCCGCGGCTGCGCGGCCATGCTCCGGTCTTTTTCGGGCGACCGGAGGAGGGCTCGCCCGCGAACAAGAAGGACGCGCGCATACGCCTGACCGACCTGCATCCACAGCTTGCAGATAATAACGGCGCGGGCAATTTTTTCGTGGAGCCGTTTCAGTGGAAGGCGCTGCGGGAGCGTGGCATCGAGCTGGTGTTTCTGGCGACACCGCATGAGCAATCGCGCGCATGGGCGCCGCAATTGCTGGAGCAAGGCGTACGCGTGATCGATTTGAGCGGTGCGTGGCGTTTGGATGAGCTGCGCCATCGCGCGGTGTACAACCTGACGGACGTCGATCCCCATGCCGCCGAGGCCATCCAGCAGCACGCGGTGTACGGGCTACCGGAGCTGCACCGCGCAGAGATTGCGGCAGCCAGGCTGGTCGCAAATCCCGGCTGCTATGCGACATCCGTCATTTTAGCGCTGGCGCCGCTGGTGCGCGCGGGACTGTTAGACCGGCAGCGCGGGATCATCTGCGACGCCAAGTCCGGCGTATCCGGCGCGGGCAAGGCACCCACGGCCAAGACGCATTTCATGCACGCCGCGGACAATCTTTCGGCGTACTCGGTATTCGGCCATAGGCATATGGGCGAACTGCTGGAGCAGTTGCAGCTGACAGAGCGTGAGATCACTTTTACTCCGCATCTGCTGCCGATTCCGCGGGGAATTTTTTCAACGATATATGTATCGCTGGAAAAAACAGCGGAACCGGAGGCGATTGAGGCCTGCTATCACGGCTTCTATTCCGCTTCACCCATGGTGCGCTGGTATGGGACACGGCTGCCGGAGATACAGCAATCCGTCCGCACCAATTACTGCGACCTGGGATTTGCGCTGGCGCCGGACGGGCAGCGGCTCATCGTGGTTTCCTGCCTGGACAATCTGCTGAAAGGCGCGTCGGGCCAGGCGGTGCAGAACATGAATCTTCTTTTTGGCTGGCCGGAGCAGGAGGGACTGGCATGAAATTCGTCGTCAAACTTGGAGGCGCATCACTGGAAAATCCAGTGACGCTGCGTGGCACGACCCAGGCCGTGGTAGACCTTGTGCGCGACGGTCATCAGGTGGCGCTGGTGCATGGCGGCGGGGCGGCGCTGACCCGCACGCTGACGAAACTGGGCAAGCAGAGCGAATTTATAGCAGGCCTGCGCATTACCGACGCAGAAACCCGCGACACGGCTTTGATGGTACTGGCCGGACGGTTGAATAAGGAACTGGTGGCTGCCATCGGCAAGCATGGGCAGGCGGCGGTGGGGCTTTCCGGCGGCGATGGCCTGCTGTTTCGCGCGCGCAAGAAGCGCACCGCGCCGGACCTTGGATTTGTGGGAGAGATTGTTTCGTCCGATCCACGCTGGCTGCTGGCCGTGTGGCAGATGGGCGCGGTGCCGGTGATTTCCAGCCTGGCGCTGGGCTTCGACGGCGAGTACTACAACATCAACGCGGACGAAATGGCGGCGGCCTGCGCCATGACCTGCCATGCCGACGTGCTGGTATTCCTGACCGACGTTCCGGGGGTGCGCGGCGCGGATGGTGAAGTGATGCGCTGGCTGACGCTGAAACAGATTCCGGAATTGACCCGCAGCGCGGTCGTCTCCGGCGGCATGTTGCCCAAACTGAGCGCCTGCCGCGAAGCCCTGCTGGGCGGAGTGCAGCGGGTGCGGATTCTGCCCGCCGATGCGGCGGCCCAGCTGCCGGGGCTTTGCTCGGCGCGAACACCGGAAGGGACGGAGGTAATGGTGGCATGAAGTTGAAAGAGATTCGCGCCGCGGAGGCGCACCTGCTGGTGCAGACGTATGAGAGGAACCCGATTTGTTTTGTGCGCGGGGAAGGCGTTCACCTGTTCGATGAGAATGGGACGGCGTATCTGGACATGTTGAGCGGCATCGGCGTCAGCGCGCTGGGCTACGGCAATCCAGCCGTTCAGGAGGCGATCGACGCGCAGAGCCGCAAGCTGCTGCATACCTCCAACCTGTTCTTTCATGCTGGCCAGGCCGAATTGGCGCTGCGGCTGACGGAGATGACGGGGCTGGACCGCGTATTTTTCTGTAACAGCGGTACGGAGGCGTGGGAGGCTGCGCTGAAGCTGGCGCGGGCGCATGCCACTTTATTGCGTTCGGAAGGCCACAGGATCGGCACGAAAATTCTAGCGATGGAACACAGCTTTCATGGGCGGACCATGGGATCGGTTTCCACCACCCACAAACTGAAGTACCGCGAGCCGTTCGCGCCGCTGGTGCCGGGAGTGGAGTTTGTCTGCTTCGACGACGTGGCCGATCTGGAGGCGAAATTCTCTGAGGATGTTTGCGCGGTCTGCATCGAGCCGGTGCAGGGCGAAGGGGGTATCCGCCCGATCTCGCCGGAATTTTTTGCCGTGGCGCGGCAGTTGACGGCGCGCACGGGCGCGCTGTTGATCGCAGATGAGATCCAGGCAGGGATGGGCCGGACCGGCCAGTGGTGCGCGTACCAGCACTACGGCATTCTGCCCGATGTGACCACGCTGGCAAAGCCGCTTGGCGGCGGCATCCCAATTGGCGCCATGCTGTGCACAGACGAAGCGGCGCGAGCGTTTACCCCAGGCACGCATGGGACGACGTTTGGCGGAGGCCCGCTGGCCTGCGCCGTAGCTTGCGCTGTGATCGACACCATTCGGCGCGACAACATGTTGGAGCATGTGCGAACGATAGGGCGGTATTTTTACGATCAGCTATCGATGCTTGCCGACCGTCACTCGACAGTGGCCGATGTGCGCGGGATGGGACTGATGCTGGGCATGGAACTGCACAGTGCAGAGGTGGCGAAACACGTTGCCGCGGAGATGCAGGAGCGGCACATCCTGATCAACCGCACCAGCGAGACGGTGCTCCGTTTTCTGCCGCCGTATATTATCGAGCGCCAGCATGTCGACCGGACGGTGCGGACGCTGCATGAAATTCTGTCGAACCCATTTACCAATGCGGTGGCCTCGACCGTCACCCAAGGAGCTCACGGATGACCCCCAAAACCTATGCCCTGCAATCGGCCGCATCCGGGCGCAATACCGCCGCACTTTCGCCCGCACCCGAGCCGGCCAATTCTCTTGCGGGCCGCGACCTGTGTTCGATCAGCGATGTGAGCGCGGCGGACGCACGCCTGATTCTCGACACAGCGCACGCAGTGAAAGCGCAGCCGGAACTGTATCGCCATGCGCTCGACGCCAAGCAGCTGGTCATGTTTTTCGAGAAGGACTCGCTGCGCACCCGGCTTACGTTTGAGACTGGGATCAACACACTGGGCGGCTCGGCAATCTTCATCGACCAGACAGCATCGCGGCTGGGCGCTCGGGAGACACTGGCCGATGTGGCGCACAATCTGGAGCGCTGGGTGGACGTCATTGTGCTGCGCACGTTTGCGCACGAGACGGTCACCGGTATGGCGGACCATGCGCGTGTGCCGGTGGTGAATGCGCTCAGCGACATTGAGCATCCCTGTCAGGCGCTGACGGACATCTTTACGCTGGAAGAGCAGTTTGGCGATCTGCACGGCTTAAATCTGGCGTATGTCGGCGACGGCAACAATGTGGCCCATTCGCTGCTGTTGGCTGCGGTGTTGATGGGCGCGAACATCACGCTGGCATCGCCGGAAGGCTATGGCCCGAAGCCGGAGTTTCTCGCTGCGGCACAACAGATCATCGCCTGTACGACGGCGGCCGGTGCTGTGCGATGCGTGGCAGACCCCAAAGAAGCGGTCGCGGGGGCCGACGCGATCTACACCGACGCGTGGACCAGCATGGGGCAGGAGGCGGAGACGGAAACTCGTCAGACGATTTTTCAGCCTTATCAGGTAAACGCAGCTCTGATGTCGCTGGCCGCGCCGCATGCCGTCTTCATGCACTGCCTGCCCGCGCACCGCGGCGAGGAAGTGACCGACGAGGTGATCGACAGCGCGCGATCAGTAGTCTTTGATCAGGCGGAAAACCGGATGCACGTGCAGAAAGCAATCCTGTTGTTGCTGCTCGACTCCGCCCAGCCAACGACGGCGCCAGGACAGCCCCGCATTCGTTCCTTTCCGGCAGGCGCGCATAAGCGGTCGGGATTGTCCACCTATTAGGCTTAGGCCTGCTCGGACAGAGCGCGCCGCATATTCCGCAGTCAAAAACTTAAGGAGTTGTTATGGCAAAAAAAGTTGTTCTGGCATATTCGGGCGGTCTCGACACGTCCATCATCATCCCGTGGCTGAATGAAAACTATGGCATGGACGTGATCGCGGTGATCGCCGACGTGGGCCAGGGAGAAGATCTGGACGCGGTGGTAAAGAAAGCCTACGCGACCGGCGCAAAGAAGGCGGTCGTACTCGACCTGCGCGAGGAGTTTCTGCGGGACTATGTTTTTCCCACTGTGCGGGCGGGTGCGGTGTACGAGGACAAGTACCTGCTGGGCACTTCAATGGCGCGGCCAGTGATTGCGAAACACCAGGTAGAAGTGGCCCTCGCCGAAGGCGCGGAAGCAGTCGCGCATGGCTGCACCGGAAAAGGCAACGACCAGGTGCGGTTTGAGCACGCCTACCAGGCAATTGCGCCGGAGTTGAAGATCATCGCGCCGTGGCGTGAGTGGGACCTGAAATCGCGCGAAGACTGTCTGGACTACGCCGCCGCGCACGGGATTCCCGTCGAAGCGAGCCGGACGAAGATCCACTCCCGCGACCGCAATTTATGGCACATCAGCCATGAGGGCGGCGAACTGGAAGACGCAGGCAATGCGCCGCTTGAAAGTACCTGGACCTGGACCCGCTCGCCACAGGAAGCGCCGGATCGGACGGAGACGGTCGAGATCGGATTTGAGCAAGGCACGCCCGTGTCAGTTAACGGGCAGAAGCTGGAACCGGTGCAGCTGGTCGAACTGCTGAACGAAATTGCCGCGCGTAATGGCGTGGGACGCATTGACCTGGTAGAGAACCGTTTTGTCGGCATCAAGAGCCGGGGCATCTATGAGACTCCTGGCGGCACACTGATCCTGGCCGCGCACCGCGAGTTGGAAGCGATGACGCTGGAGCGCGAGGTAAAGCACTACAAGCAGCAGGTCGCGCTGAAGTATGCCGAGCTGGTGTATTACGGGCTGTGGTTCACTCCGCTGCGGGAGGCGCTGGACGCTTTTGTGAACAACACACAGCAGAATGTTACCGGCACGGTGAAACTGGCCCTCTACAAGGGCAACATCAGCGTTGCGGGTCGGCATAGCGAATTTGCGCTGTACTCTGCAGAGCTTTCATCGTTCACCATGGGCGCGAGTTATGACCAGAAGGACGCTGCTGGATTTATCCAGATTCTTGGGTTGCCCGCGCGCACGCTGGTCCATCTGAGAAAAGCGCACATGAAAAAGCAGCCACAGGAGACCGTTCGGTGAAGATGTGGTCCGGCAGATTTCGTGAGCCGCTCGATACCGCGTTCGACGGCTGGCAGCGTTCGCTGCGGTTCGACTGGCGGCTGCTTCCCTATGAAGTGGCCGCCAGCAAGGCGCATGCGCTGGCGCTGGCGCAGCTCGGCGTGCTGACGGCGGACGAGCTGGCGTCGATCCGCGGCGGGCTCGACCATATCCTGACGCAGTTTGAAGCCGATGTTTCGGCTGCACCGGCCACGCCAACCCGCAGCCACCCGATGGCAAGCCATCCGGATGCGGAGGACATTCATCACTTCGTCGAGCTGGAATTGAAAAGCTGCATTGGAAACACGGCGCTGAAGCTGCATACGGGACGCAGTCGCAATGAACAGATTGCGACGGATTTACGGCTGTATGCGCGCGAAGCCATCGTTGTCTTGCAGGAAGACTTGGTGCGATGGAAGCAGGCCTTTCTGGCGCAGGCGCGCCGTGCGGGAGACGCAGCCATGCCGGCCTACACACACCTGCAACGCGCGGAGCCGGTACTGGTCGCGCACTGGCTGCTGGCATACGTCGCCATGCTGGACCGCGACGGCACACGGCTGGCGGACTGTGGGCAGCGCGCGAATTTCTGTCCGCTCGGCTCGGGCGCCGTTGCCGGCGCAACCTTGCCGCTCGACCGCGAGCTGATTGCGCGAGAGCTGAAGTTTACCGCCCCCACGGCGAACAGCATGGACGCGACCAGCGACCGGGACTTTGCGCTGGAGCTGTTGCAGTGCGTGGCGCAGACTGCACTGCACATCAGCCGCTTTGCGGAGGAGATCACTCTGTATGCAACGGCGGAGTTCGGCTTTATCGACCTGCCGGAGACTTTTTCTACGGGATCGAGCGCGATGCCGCAGAAGAAAAATCCGGATTTGACAGAGCTGGCGCGGGCAAAGTGCGGGCGCATCGTGGCTGCATCACACACAGTGGAATTGCAGGTGAAGGGCCTGCCGCTGGCTTACAACAAGGATATGCAGGAGACCCAGGAAGCATTGTTTTCCGCCGTGGAAGAAACACATGCGCTGCTGGCGCTGCTGGCGCGATTCACCAATGCGCTCCAGTTTCGCACGGACCGGATGCAGGCGGCATGTACCGCGGGATTCCTGAACGCGATGGCGGCGGCCACATATCTTGTTCACAAGGGAGTGGCCTTTCGCACTGCACACGAGATCATCGGCAACGCGGTGCGCCACTGCCTTGGCAAAGGCTGCGAACTGGATGGACTGACGCTTGCGGAACTGCGCGAATTCAGCCCGGCGTTCGATACGGATTTTTTTAGCGCTATTACTCTGGAGGCGACACTCGACTGCCACGACGTGCCGGGCGGCACAGCGCGAAAGCGCGTTCAACAAAGCCTCGCTGTGGCGGAGTTTCATGCGGCTGCAATCAGGGTAGACCCACCCGCCGACACGGACGGAGCGAGGCACGAGGTGGACCATGCTCGCGCGTAAGGCGCGGCTGCCGGATGCGGAATCGATCCATTCCCTGATCCGCAGCTTCTCCTACGATGGCACTCTGCTGCCGCGCAGTCCTGCGGAAATTTACGAGAACGTCCGCGATTTTACCGTGGTCGAAACCGATGCGGGGGAGTTCCTCGGCTGCGGAGCGCTGCACCTGTACGGTCCGCACCTGGCGGAGATCCGCTCCATCGCCGTGAACCCGAAAACGAAGAAGCAGGGCGCGGGGGGACTGCTGGTGGAAGCGCTGGTGGCCGAAGCGGAAAGCCACAGCATCCCCTGCGTATGCCTGTTTACCCGCATTCCGGGCTTCTTTGAGCGGTTTGGGTTTGTCGCCGTCGAGCGCACGACGCTGCCGGACAAAATCTATAAGGACTGCGCGAATTGCCCGCGCATCAATGCGTGCGATGAGATTGCTATGGCGCGCGGCGTGCTTCCGGACATCGCAGTGCTGGGCCCGGCGCGGGTCGATGAGCATCTGGTTCCATTACAAATTTAGAGTTTCATTTCTGCGTTTACCACGCATGGTAAAAACCATTTCTTTCCGCCATCTCGATCTCGACGCCGAAAAGTTCGCGCAAACGCGACGCCGTCAGCAGCTCGGCCTTCGGGCCGTCTGCGGCGATGCGGCCCTGACGCATCATGACAACACGTTCGATTTCTGGAAGGATGTCGGAGAGATGGTGGGTCACCAGCAGGATGCCGGTTCCCTGGCGCGCGAGACGCTGCATGGTGTGGCGCAGCTCCCATTGCGCGGCCAGATCCAGCCCGTTGCTGGGTTCATCCAGCAGAAGGATTTTCGGCTGATGCACCAGCGCGCGTCCTATCAAAATACGTCTGGTTTCTCCTGCCGACATTTCTCCCACAGGTTTTTCGCGCAGATGCTCAACGTCAAGCCGATGCAGGACCTCCTCGGCGCGCTCGACCATCTGGCTGGTGACGTGCAGATTCGGCCACAGCGTAGAACTGGAAAAGAAGCCGGAGATGACGGCGTCCCGTCCCGTAGTAAATGCAGTGCGCTCTCCGGGCAGTTCTGCGGCGACCACACCGAGATGTTGGCGCAGTTCGCTCAGGTCCCAGCGCTCCCGGCCAAAGATGCGCAGGTGCGAGGCTTCATTAACGACAGGATAAAGCTGGCAGGTCAGGGTGCGGATAAGGGTCGACTTTCCGCAGCCGTTTGGGCCGAGAACCGCGATGTGCTCCCGCGAACCGACACGCAGCGACAGGCTATGCAATACGACAGCGTCGCCACGGGCGACGGAGATATTTTCCATTTCAATGAACGCGGATGAATCCAATGCAATCTCCTTTGAGAAAGGATACTGGCAATGTCTGATGAATCTACTTCACAAATCGAACTGAGCTCATTTGCAGATGTGCCCGGAGGTTTCCGCTTTGGCACGGCCCGCGCGGGCATCAAGCCCAGCGGCAGGCCGGATTTCGCCTGCGTGCTGGCGATAGCAGGAACAACGGGGGCCGCCCTGTTCACCAGCAACCGGCTGGTAGCCGCGCCGGTGATCGTTGGCCGGGAGCATCTGCGTGAATCCGGCGGCAGCGTGCGTTTTGTGGCGGTCAACGCGGGAAATGCGAACTGCGCGACCGGCGAGCCGGGCGTCACGGCCTGCCGCAGTGTGTGCGCAGCGGCGGCAGAGCAGTTTGGCTGCGCGGAGAACGAGGTCTTCCCTTCCTCGACTGGAATTATCGGCGTGCCGCTGGCTGCGGAAAAACTGGCCGCTGCGCTGCCGAAGATTGCGGCTGACCTGGATACAAGCCCTGCTCATCTGCGGCAGTTTGCGGAAGCGATCTTGACCACGGACACACGCACAAAGGTTGCCAGCGCCACTTTTGATGCAGGTGGAAAGCGGATCAACATCCTGGGCGTGGCCAAGGGGGCGGGAATGATTGCACCACAGCTCGTTCCTCACGCCACCATGCTGGTCTATATTTTTACCGACGCAAAAATTTCTGCGGACGATTTACCGTATTTCCTGAACCGCGCTGCCGAGCCTACTTTCAACTGCATTTCGATCGATGGCGATACCTCCACCAACGACACGGTACTGCTGTTGGCCAGCGGGGTCAGCGAGGTAACGCTTACCCTTTCCGCGGACGACCCGGCCGGGGCGATCTTTTCCGGCTTGATGGAGACGATCTGCGCGTCGCTGGCGCGGCAAATCGTGGAGGACGGCGAGGGCGCTGGACACTTGATTGAGCTGACGGTAGATGGCGCGGCGACTCCGGCTGAAGCACGACAGGTGGCACGCTGTATTGCTCATTCTCCGCTGGTGAAGACGGCGTTTGCCGGATGCGATCCGAATTGGGGCCGTGTTCTGGCGGCAGCGGGATACTCCGGCGTGGCAATTGAGCCAGAGAAGGTTTCGATTTCCATTGGAGGTCTGCCGGTATGCCGCAATGGGCGGGTGGCCCCCGATTTCCATAAGGACAGCGTTCACGCCGCCATGCTGGAGCGAGAGGTATCGGTTTGCGTGGACCTGGGAATGGGAAGAGCCAGCTGCCAGTTTCTTACCTGCGACCTGACGGCGGAATATGTTCGGGTGAATGCAGAGTATTCGACGTAAGCCTGTTCTCATTTGATATGCCGACGTGACATGTATCAAATGAGAAATGTGGAGGCGCTCAACACTTGCAGTCATCGCAGCGGATATGGTGCAGAGAGTTCTAAAGGCAGGCAAGCAGAGAACTTTGGAGGAGTGCGCAACCGGATATTCACAGGGTATTGCACACAAATGTTGAAATCCACGAGGTCGACGGCGGCAGGTCGCCGGGCCACAAAATCCGCGATTGACTACGATACAATAATAGGTGCGAGGATCATCTAAACGATGGCGACCAAGGTCAAGGAACCTGCTGTAGAAGTGGCGACCACTCCCAAGAGCGCGAGCAACGGCAGCGCTAACGGCGGCAACCCGCTGATCAGCAACGAAAAACTGAAGCAAATCTACAGCACGATGGTGAAATGCCGGGTACTGGAAGAGCGCGCGCGGGCACTGAAGAAACAGGCCCGTTTCAAGGGCAATTACTATGCTGCGGTCGGCCAGGAGGCAGCGGCCGTGGGCGCCGGCATCGACCTGCGGCCGGAGGACACGGTCGCCCCTTCCCACCGGGACTTCATCCTGAACTACATCAAGGGCGTGCCCCTGACCGCCATGTTCGCACAGCTTTATGGACGCAGCACCAGCCCGGACAAAGGCCGTTCCGCGCCGGCGCATTGCGGCTATGCGCCGTTGAACATCATCACTCCGGCTTCGACGATCGCGGCGCAACTGAACATCGGCACCGGCATTGCGCTGGCCAACCAGATGAAGAAGAACGACAATGTCGTGGTGGCGTTTTCCGGGGAGGGCTCGACTTCCCTTGGTTTCTGGCATGAGGCGCTGAATTTTGCCGGCGTTCGCAATCTGCCAATCGTATACGTGTGCCAGAACAACTTATGGGCCGAGTCTGTCTCCGTAAAGCTTCAGACCAAGGTTGAGGACATCAGCGCGAAGGCGGTGGGCTACGGGTTTCCCGGCATCACGGTTGATGGCAACGATGCCGTGGCGATGTATCGCGTGGCGCAGGAAGCAATCTCGCGGGCGCGGGCGGGTGGCGGCCCGACGCTGATCGAAGCCAAGACGTATCGCTGGTATGGCCATTCCGAAATTGACCCGGCGAAGTATCGCACGGCGGAAGAGGTAGAAGAGTGGAAGGCAAAAGATCCCATTGCCGCCATGGAGCGCTACCTGACTGGAAAGAATCTGTTTTCCGCAGACTGGAAACAGCAGGTTGTAGATGAATTTTCGAAGGAACTGGATGCGGCGATCGATGTAGCGGAAAAAGCACCCGCGCCGGAGCCGATCGAATGCCTGGACTACCTCTACTCCTTCGACATACGCGACCGCGAACTGAACCGCAAGACCTACTCCCCGCAGTTCTAAAAAATACACCCATTCGAGACGATAAAATCTATGTCGGTCAGTTATCTGGATGCAATCAATTCCGCGCTTAATGAAGAGATGCGGCGCGATCCCAACGTTTTTATTATTGGCGAAGATGTCGGCGTCATGGGCGGTGCTTTCGGCGTCACAAAAGGTCTGTATGAGGAATTCGGCGCGGACCGAGTGATCGATTCGCCGCTGGCCGAAGGCATCATCGTCAGTGCTTCGATTGGCGCGGCCATGGCCGGTTTGCGGCCCGTTCCGGAGATTCAGTTTGTTGACTTTATTACGCCTGCGATGGACGCAATTACGCAGCAGGCGGCAAAGCTGCGGTATCGGTCCGGCGGAATGCAGAGCTGCCCTTTGACATTGCGCGTTTGCTATGGCGGCGGCACCGGCGGCGGCCTATATCACAGCCAGACGAACACCACCTGGTTTGCGCATGAGCCTGGTCTGATTGTCGTCGCACCCGCGACGCCGACCGACGCCAAAGGAATGCTTAAGGCCAGCATCCGTCAGGACGATCCTGTCATTTATTTTGAACACAAAAAACTGTACCGTCTGCCCGCGATCAAAGAAGACATTCCGGAAGGCGATGATATTCTGGCGGATCTGTTCCACTGCGCGGTGCGCCGGCCCGGGAAGGATGCAACCATCGTGACCTACGGGTACATGCTGCAACTGGCCATGCAGGCTGCGGACAAGGTCGCCGATGAAAGCGGCGCCAGTGTCGAGGTGATCGATCTGCGCGTACTGAATCCACTGGACCACGACACCATTCTTGAGTCAGTATCGCGCACGGGGCGCCTGTGCATTGTGCAGGAAGACCATCGCACGCTGGGTATCGGATCGGAGATTTCAGCTACGGTCGCCGAGCAGGCGTTCGATTGCCTGGATGCTCCGATTGTGCGTGTCTCCGCCCCCGATGTGCCAGCGATTCCGGCCGCCGAAGCGCTGGAGCAGTTTTATATGCCGAATGTTGACAAGGTTGTGGATGCGCTGCATAGAGTATTGCAGTATTAGTTTTGTCGGGTATTGGGATGCGCCCGTAAAAAAGAGCATCGAAAACGCTTCTTTCTGCGGAATTCCGGGTCTAATACGTATGGCGTTGATCCGCAGTGCAGACTTCGGATCAACGCCCGTAATTTATTGGCAAGGATCGACGCCCGATTGAAAGACAAACGAGTTACACGCCGGGACCTGATCCGCCGAGTCGGAGCATCGGCAGCCGCCGGGCTGGCAATGGGGCTTCCAGCTATGGCGCAGTCGCAAGCTCCGGCCCCGCAGCAGCAAACACCTCCTCCTACTGAAGAGAAGACGCCAAAGCCGGAAGGCGAAGTCGCCAAGAAATATCCCCACCCTCCTGGAAAATTCATCAACCGCCCGCTCACGCAGATTTCCAACGTCTCCGATTTACTACTCGACGACATGGAAGGCCGCGGGGTTGCATATTTCTATGATCAGGCCCATCCGCTGACCGGATTGGTGCGCGATCATGCGCCAGCAATCGGGCTGTCTGACAGCCGTGTCGCCAGCATTGCGGCGACGGGGTTTGGACTGAGTGCGCTTTGTATCGCGGCGCAGCGCCATTACATGCCTCATGCAATCTGCGAGCAACGTGTGGAGGCTACGCTGGCGTTTCTGCTGGAGCAGTGTCCGCACGTGCACGGATTTCTCTACCATTTTTTAGATATTGAAAGCGGCGAGCGGCTCTTTGGCTCTGAACTTTCCTCAATCGACACTTCCCTGCTGCTCAGCGGCATTCTTTTATGCCGCCAATACTTCGAAGGCAACCTGCGCATCAAAGCGCTGGCCACGACTCTGTATGAGCGCGTGGACTGGCAATGGATGCTGAACGGCAGCGACACGCTTTCGATGGGCTGGATGCCCGAGACAGGGTTCATCAAGTACCGCTGGGAGGTCTACGCAGAGCTGCTTACCATGCTGCTGATGGCGATCGGATCGCCCAGCCATGCCATTCCCTCATCCTGCTGGAACGCGGTGCACAGGCCAATTGTGGAGTTCGGCGGGATTGAGTTCATCAGCGGCGTGGCCCCGATTTTTATCCATCAGTATGCTCATGCGTGGTGCGACTTTCGCAAACTGCGCGATCAGCACGCGAACTATTTCGTCAATTCGATAGCGGCCACGCGCGGACACCAGTTGTTCTGCCTGACGCTCGGTCGTCAGTTCCCCTGGATCGACCAGAACCTATGGGGCATCACCGCCTCGGAATCTCCGACCGGCTATCGTGTGTGGGGCGGGCCTCCGGAGTTCGGCAACATCGATGGCACGATTGTGCCCTGCGCGACCGCTGGCTCGCTGGTGTTTCTGCCCGCGGAGTGTGCCCATGTGCTGCTGTCGATCCGGCAGAAGTATGGTGAGAAGGCGTGGACGCGGTATGGATTCGTCGACGCGTTTCAACCGCAGACGGAGTGGTATGCGGAAGATCAGCTCGGCATCGATCTGGGCATCAGCGTAATGATGGCGGAAAATGTCCGTACAGGATTTGTGTGGAACTATTTCATGCGGAATACGGAAATTACGAACGCCATGCAAATGGTCGGCTTCGAGCCGGACCTGGACCCCTCCTACGGGTTCTAGTTTTTATCGCATCTGCCCATCAGCCAAACCGCGGGCACTCCTGCTAGCACATCCCCAGCGCATAGCATCAGCACCCCAGCAGTATTCCGTGCTGGAACCGCAGCGCCCGTCAGCACATTTGTGAACTTCATCCCTGCTGAAATATTCATGCCTTTCGACATGGGTATGTCGATAAAAGTATCTTTCAGGCGGGTCTGTAAATCTTTCAGAGATTCCGGATTATCCAGCAACGAAGCGAACCATCGAGCAGCGATGGTCAGCAGCAGCTTGCCCTGATGCTCCCGGGCAAATGCAACCACATGCGCCGCGCAAGCCCCCTCAACATGCAAAGGAAGATAAGTCCCTCTTAAAAGAAGTTCGGGTTCTCGCGCACGCAGACGCAGCCCGGTTGCAACGTACAGCAGCTTCAGATCTCCTGTCCACCATTCCCGACAGAGATTTTCTACTTCTTGCACCCGCTGCTCCGCCGAACAGCCGGAAGTGACGAAGCATTCCATTTGCTGCTGCAAGCGTTGTTGCCGGTTTGCAAAATCAACGGGCCGACGATTATCAGGGTCCACCAGGCTCAGGTCCCAGAGCTCCCCCCCTTGATAGGTATCGATGACACCGGGACTCATCAACTTCAACGCAATCTGAGAGACGGACTCTCTCGCCGCCAGGGCCGCCAAACGTCCCGCGAAAGGAACGAACGATGCAAGAAAAGATGCAGCCGTGGAGCCGCGCAGGCTCTGTTCAACGAACCGTTCCATGGCCGCGTCATACTCGTTCGAAGGATTAATCCAGCTGGTGTGGACCTTCGCCTCCTTGAGCGCCTTGCTCATAAAGGCCTTCATGCGACCGACGATATCCTCATCCGCTGTCGCCTGGTGCGGCGGCCACATGCCTAAAAGATTCTGATAGTACAGATATTCGTCGGCGGGATCGGGAGCAGGCTGGCCATTTACGTCTGTCTTTGCGCCAGTGTTTATTTCGGACCATCGCAGCAGGTTCGACTTCCATTGCTCCGGCAACTCGGTCAGCACGTGGATGCGCATGCGAGCATCCTCGCCCCTCTTGGTGTCGTGGGTGGAGGTGGTCAGCATCGCGTCCGGCCAGCGCCCCATGCGATACATGTTCGCGTCGTGAAACTCCTGCGGCGTAGTGGCGCCGCGGCCAGCGGTGCTTCCAACCTCATTCAAAGAAGCCAAAGGACTGTAGCGGTAAAAAACCGTGTCCTCGACGCCCTTGGCTTGTACCGGGCTCGTGTACTGCTGAAACTTCATGGCAAAACGCAGTCGCTGGGCAAATGCGTCTCCGGCCTCGTCGGGCATACGCACGGGACAAAGATGGGTCTGAATAAATTCGAAAATGGAGGATTCCAGCGTCGGGTTGCGTCTTTTTGCCTGGATGATGGCCTCCTGGATGGCCTTCTCATCGCTCGTGCTGAACCCCTGCTCGGAAATATAGGTGCGATAAACGGGAAAACATGCCACTACCTCGCGCAGTGCTTCCTGCAATCCATCGAGCGTAAAGTCTCGGCTATTCCGGCTACGCTCAGAAAGCCGATTCAACTCGTGGGCAAGCACATTCAACTCGCTGGCCATGGATGTGGCGGTAATCAACCGCTTGGCGTTATAAACAGCATCCTTTTCGCGTTCGACTCCATCGCAGAACGCGCGATAGATCGATTCGATTGCGGATAAATTCTCTCCCTTCACCCAGAGGCCATTGATGAGCGCCAGATATTCATACCCTGTTGCGCCGTCCACCGGCCATGCACCACTCAACCACTCCTGCCGCGCAAGAATTTTTTCAACCACGAGGTATAGCGACGGATTCGTTTGGGACGTAGCAGCCCGGAATTGCAACAAATACTGCTGCGGATCGAGCAACCCGTCGATGTGGTCCAGTCGCACCCCGTCAATGGATCCCCTGCGGATCAGTTCAAATAATTTCTCGTGGGCCGCGGCGAAAAGCGGCTCATGCTCCATGCGAAGGCCGATCAGATCATTGATGTCGAAGAAGCGACGATAGTTGATTTCCTGCATGGCTGTGCGCCAATAGGACAACCGGTAGGGCTGCTGTTCCAAAAGCGTGTGGAGGAGATTAAAGGATTCCGGCTCACCGGGGTGTCCGTTAAATTCTTTAATCACGCCATCGATGTGACGGCGCAAGGCTGGAACCCGTTCTACAACATGAGTCAATCGATCAATAGCGATTTTGGTTTCGCGCTCACGATCGATGCGCGCCTCCGTACCCGCCTGGCGATAGCCGGGAATATGGTCAAGGTGGAACAGAATACTTTCAAATTCCTGCCGGCTGGCAGGATCTATGTTCGCGTAATCGGCGGACTGTTCCCACCGGTGACGCAGCAGAAATTTCATCTGGCGTGGATTTAACGGCAGGTTGAGGCCGCCGTAGATAAGACAGAATTCTCCACCGCAATATTGAATCTGCAACTCGCTGGACTCAAGAGCGTCCCCATACTGCTCGCCTAGAACCGCCAGCAGGACCTTGCCATGCAGATTGGAGTTGACCGGATACCAGTCGATATCGAAATATTCAGAGACTGCAGACGAAGGACCGTTCGCCAGAACGTTGCGCCACCACAGGTTCCATTGCGGATGGGCGCTCATGTGGTTGGGCACGAAGTCAACGATCATACCCATGCCGCGAGAATGCAAGGCGTTCAGGAGTGAATCGAACGCGGCTTCACCGCCTAGCTCCGGACTGATCTTCGAAAAATCACATGTATCGTACCCACTTAGACTGCCAGGAGTCGCTTCGAAGACTGGCGAGGCGTATATGTGGCTGATGCCAAGATCCTGAAGGTAGGGCACCAGCCGCTCGGCGTCAGCAAAGTGAAAGTCCTTGTTAAATTGCAGGCGATAGGTGGCACTTACTCTTCTTCTGTCTTTCATATCTATCCATCATCCTCCCTGGCCAATAGCAGGCTGCCACTGGCAAGTACAACAGCGCCAGCACGAGAAAAATCACCCTGTTCCTGGTCATGCACGACTGTTTCGGTTTTTAAATCGCCACTGTACTTTGAATCTTCACTGCTCAGAACAAGTTTCATTCCAGCCCAGGGCGGATCGCTGGCGCTGGCCGGACCTTCGAGAACGACGATGGCAACCAGATGTCCGGCGGTTGATTCCCATTTGACAAGGATTATCTTGTCATTCAGAGCCCGGCTGGAATGGAATTTAGCGTCGACCAACAATCTTCGTCGTATTTGTAATAGTCTCTGATACCAAAGGAGACATGAGGCATGTTCGAGCTGAGTGCGTGCGCTCCAGTCGAGCTTACTCTGAAGAAATGTCCGGTGCGCCTGCGGGTCTGGAATGCTGTCGCGGCGCGCCTCGTCGGTGAATGCCGAAAAATGTACGAACTCTTTACGACGCCCTTCCGTGACCAGACGGCCAAGCTCAGCGTGATGATCTGTGAAGAAAAGGAATGGCTCCTGAGCAGCCCATTCCTGGCCCATGAAAAGCAGGGGGATCTCCGGCGAGAGCAGTAGCAGTGCACTGGCCGCGTAATACGCTGGCCTGGATATCTGCATCGAGAGCCGCTCACCGAAAGCTCGATTGCCTATTTGATCGTGGTTCTGAATGCAGAACAGGCGCGACTCCACCGGGAGCCCTTCGGAACTGGTGCCTCGGGAGCCTCCCCAATGGGCTGCATGTTGACCGGTAAAAAACCAGCCGTGTTCAATCGTCTTTGCGATGGAAGCGGCTTTGCCGTCAAAGTCCCGATAGTAGCCGTCACTGTCACCGGCAAGCCGATGACGTATGTGATGATGAAAATCGTCCGACCATACCGCGTCGAAGCCGTGACCGCCCTGTTCCACAGGGAGCACCACTTTACGCTCATTTCGGGCATCTTCCGCAATCATGAAAACTTCTCTGCCGAGATTACGAGCCATCTGATGCACGCGCTCTGTCAGTTCCGTGAGGAAATGCGGCTGACTGTTATCCTGAATGGTGTCAATAGCGTCGGCGCGGAAGCCGTCCACGTGATAATCCTGAATCCATGCAAGCGCGCTCTCTATAAAGTATGAGCGGACTTTATCTCTCGCCTCGCCGTCAAAGTTCAACCCATCTCCCCAAGGCGTCTTATGCTTATGGGAATAAAATTCAGGCGCAAAGGTGGAATGATATGCGCCATCCGGACCGAGATGGTTGTAGACAACATCAAGGCACACTGCGATGCCGCGCCGATGCGCCTCAAATATTAAGCGACGCAGATCGTCCGGCGTGCCGTAGCTGTGGGCGGGAGCGTAGAGCATCACCCCGTCATAACCCCAGTTGTGCTCCCCAGCGAAATCTGCGATTGGCATTAACTCGATGACGTTGACGCCCAACTGTTGCAAACTGTCGAGCTTTTCGATCGCAGAGAGAAATGTTCCGGCGGGGGTGAAGGCGCCGATGTGCAATTCATAAATTACAAGATCGCGGAGCGCGGGAGCGATGAAGCCGTCCGTCCCCCAGGAAAAATTGCCGGCGTCAACCACCTCTGAGGGACCATGTACACCAAGCGGCTGATAGCGGGATGCGGGATCGGGAAACGGTCCGGCGCCGTCGATTTTGAACCAGTAGCGCGCTCCCGGGCCAACACCTTCAACCCGTGCGGCATAGATGCCGTCGGGCTGAAGCAGCATAGGGACAGAGCCTGGCGTCGTATCGCCCTCAAGAATCAATTCCACATTTGCGTTGGATCGCGCCCAGAGCCGAAAGATGCAGGCATTTCCAGCAAGCAAAGGGCCAAACGTGGACGCGCGCAATGTAGCTTCTTTCGTTTTCATTGCTGGTGGGATGACTTTTCCCTCTTCAGTTTTTGATCCAGATGCAGCGCTGCGCTGATCAAACCCAGGTGCGTGAATGCCTGGGGAAAGTTGCCGAGCGCGCTGCCGGTCGAACTGATCTCCTCCGAGTACAGGCCGAGATGGTTCGCATAGGTCAACATCTTCTCAAAGATGAAGCGTGCTTCTTCCAGGCGATCTGCGCGAGCCAGCGCATCGACCAGCCAGAAAGTACACATGCTGAAGGTGCCTTCATGCCCGGTCAGACCATCCTCAGTCGCCAGATCGCCATCGAGCGAATAGCGATACACAAGGCTGTCGGAAACCAGATTCTCCATGATGGCTTTCAGCGTGCCCGACATGCGTGGGTCTTTCGGTGCAACGAACATGACGATCGGCATCATCAGATTGCTGGCATCCAGGGCCTTCGATTCATAGGACTGCGTGAAACTCTGTTGGTCCGGATCCCAACCGTGCTCCATGATGGAGGCGAAGATGCGATCACGTTCCGTCTCCAGACGCACTCGATCCAGCGGCAGGCTTCGAGATTGAGCGAGACGAACACCGCGATCCAGCGCAACCCAGCATTGCAGCCGGGAGTAAACAAAATGCTGTCGTTCGCTGCGAACCTCCCATAAACCGTCGTCCGGCTGCTCCCAATTTTTGGCGACCCATTCGAGCACGCTGTGAATCCGGTTCCACAGATCATAGGAGATGGGCGCGACATGCTTGTCGTAAAGATAGATCGAATCCATCATTTCGCCGTAGATGTCGAGCTGCAACTGGCTGGAAGCCGCGTTGCCGACACGCACGGGACGCGAATCCATATATCCGGAAAGGTTGTCCAGCGTGTACTCGGTCAGTTCGCTTTCGCCATCGATGCTGTACATGGTATTGAGCGGCCCCTGCAATCCGTCCCCTTCGTGGATTCGTTGAGAAAGCCAGCCGATAAACGCGGTAGCCTCCTCAGTGAAGCCGAGCCGAATCAAGGTGTAGACGGTAAAAGCGGCATCGCGCACCCATGTGTACCGATAATCCCAGTTGCGCACACCGCCGATTTCCTCCGGCAAACTGCACGTGGGGGCGGCGACTATCGCGCCTGTCGGATGGTGTGTCAGTAACTTGAGAGTGAGCGCGGAACGAAGAACTGTTTCCCTCCAGCGGCCGGCATACTGGCAGGCGGAGAGCCATTCGCGCCAGAAAGCGAGAGTCTCATTCATCAAACGGTCGCCATCAATGGGCGCGGACGCATTCGGATCATTGTGGTCCGCCACATAACGCAGCACGAACTCAGCAGTTTCGTTCGGGTTTAGAGTGAACTCTACGATTGCCTTTCCATCCTGAATTTTCCAGGGACCCGGTCCAAGCAGAACCATACGGTCATTTTCGGATTCGAATTGAACACCACCGTCGATCGGCTCCACACGATGTGGAGCGCGCGCAAAATTAAAAGCCGGACAGCACTCCAGACGAAAGCGAACCGTGCCCCGAACAGACCGGGCAATACGCACAATTTCGTGAATCAACGACTCACTGCTCGCGCTGCGGTCACGGTGCACCGGCATGAAGTCGATCACTTCGCCGACGCCTTCTGTACGCAGGAAGCGGGTGAGCAAGACGTTCGTCTCCGGCATATACATCTGCTTGTTTGTTCCTGGATCAGCATGACTCAGCTTGAAATAGCCTCCCTTGTTTTCATCCAGAAGCGAGGCAAACACGCTGGGCGAATCGAACTGCGGCAGGCAGCACCAGTCGATGGTTCCATCCATGGCGACCAG
>JADEYI010000992.1_pt1 | contig 26254 bp, 22 predicted proteins | sample 8542331 | NCBI WGS metagenome assembly JADEYI01 (sample SAMN16510988, study PRJNA670497) | mine drainage metagenome | isolation source: biofilm near Copperflume 1 | place: Germany: Marsberg coppermine Kilianstollen | collected 2018-02
CTCCTGCTCATCGCATAGCTTTATGCTATGATTCTAACGTATACTATACCATAACGCTTTGCGATTTGCAAGGCATTGCATGTGTAACAAAAAGTAATGGTACGGTATGCGCTCTGGTGGAGACGAGGGGGCTCGAACCCCTGACCTCGACAGTGCGATTGTCGCGCTCTCCCAGCTGAGCTACGTCCCCAGGCACGGCTTATAATAGCATATCATTTAGACGTTGTAAATAGGCTTTTTGGGGGAAATTGTAATTGGACTAAGAGGCAAAGAAGGAATCTGCCTTAGCGTGATCTCAAAAGACCGATATGACCACCTGGCTGGGCTGGATCATCTTTTATGGCAGCGCCGCGGTCTGTGCCGGTTTTGTGGTCTTCCGGGGGAGTGTGACTTTGCTGGTGGTGCCGTGGGAGGAGCGCAAATTGGAGGCGCGCTTTGGCGAGGCTTATCTGCGCTACAAGCGCACCGTGCCACGTTGGGTGGGCAAGACCCGCCGCCCATGGGAGACATCACAGGCGGCAAAGAAATTTATAACCCCTAAAATCCTCTTGACGGGTTACTAACTTGTATAGTATTATATAACTATCAAAACACACTTAGATAGTTATATACTTTGCCGATCATCGATGGCAAGCGTGTTTTTTACAGGGAGAATCATTCATGCTACAATTTCTGCTTGTTCTGGGTGTGATGTCTCTGATGATTTTGCTTGTTGTCTATCAGATTTACCAGGCCAGGTGGCTGGCACATCATGGGAGACAGGTTATTGCTATGGTGACTGCAATCAGACACGAAACGGGAAAGTCCGCCTGGGGCTTTTCGCGGGAAAACTACTACGTCACTGCTGCCTGGACGAATCCGCGCACGGGGCGAAGATATACATTTTGGGCATGGATCATGAACTCCCGCCCGGCGTTTACACCAGGGAGCCTGATCCCGGTTTTGATCGATCCCAGGCATCCGGAGCGGTATGCTCTAAGCTTTTAAGAGTTCCTGTCAGGAGAGTGTTAAGACCTGCAATGTCTGGCGGTGGACCAGGACGGTAACATGGTCTGCGCTCTGCACGTCGGCAATCTGGAAGCGGATGGCTTGTTGTCCATTATAATCTTGTCCATTATAATCAATATGCGTACTGAAGAAACCAACATGGCTGAAGAAAACGCTCTGGTGGCGCATCGAGGCACCTTTCTGGAGGTGCTGCGGGTGTTCGCGAAACTGGGTGTTACCTCATTTGGGGGTCCGGTGGCTCACCTGGGGTACTTTCGGCAGGAGATTGTGGTGCGTCGCAAGTGGGTGGGCGAAGGGGCATATGCCGACCTTATCGGGTTGTGCCAGTTCTTGCCGGGTCCTTTGAGCAGCCAGACGGGTATCGCGCTGGGGATTACGCGGGCGGGTTTGTGGGGAGGGCTGGCGGCGTGGCTGGGCTTTACGCTGCCATCGGCCATCGCGCTGACGGCATTTGCGTATGTGACGACGCTCGTCAAAGGCGTTGTTCAATCGGGCTGGCTGCATGGCCTGCTGGTTGCGGCGGTGGCTGTGGTGGCGCAAGCGGTGTGGGGTATGGCAAAAACGCTGTGTCCCGATGTGCCACGCGCCACGCTGGCGATTTTGGCGGCGGTGGTGATTTTGCTCTGGCCGCTAGCGGTTGTGCAGATTGCCATCTTAGCGCTGGCCGGCATGTTTGGCTGGCGTTTCTTGCGTGGCGCGCAATCAGTACAATCGACGCCGCGGCCTCTTATGCTGTCGCGCCGCCTGGCTGTGGGCTGCTGGATACTCTTCTTCGCGCTGCTGATCGGGCTGCCGGTGCTGCGGCAGGTCACGCAAAGCCAGCCGGTGGCGCTTTTTGATACGTTCTACCGCGTAGGTTCGCTGGTCTTTGGCGGTGGGCATGTGGTGCTGCCACTTTTGCAGCGTGAAGTGGTGCCTGCCGGTTGGGTGACGAATGATCAGTTCCTGACCGGCTATGCTGCGGCCCAGGCCGTACCGGGTCCGTTGTTCACCTTCGCGGCATACCTGGGCGCTGTCAGCAAGCCCTCTCCGAATGGCTGGATGGGGGCCGCGATAGCCCTGGTCGCTATTTACCTGCCGTCGTTTCTGTTATTGATCGGTATCCTGCCGTTCTGGAATCGCCTGCGCGCATTTGAGCCATTCCAGGCGGGATTGCGCGGCATCAATGCGGCGGTGGTGGGCATCTTGCTGGCTGCGCTCTATCAACCGATCTGGACGAGCGCGATTCGCGCTCCTGTGGATTTCGCGCTGGCTCTGGTGGCGTTCGGGTTGCTGGTGGTCTGGAAATTGCCTCCCTGGGTAGTGGTGGTTGTTTCCGCTCTGATCGGAGTTGGATTGTATCTGCTAGTTTGAAATCATGACAACAGGTGTCAGGAATATGCGCGTATACTAACCCTGCAAGTAAGATTTCGAAGGCAAAAGCAGACATTAGGAGATAATACCTGTCATTCTGAGCGAAGCGAAGAATCTCGCTCGTCGGATGCAGAGATTCTTCGCTTCGCTCAGAATGACAGGCTTGCGGAATACCGGACAGTAGTCCCGATGAGAACAGGCGAGTGAGATTCTTCGCTTCGCTCAGAATGACAGGGGCCAGGATACGGCGCACGAGAAGGCTTATCTCCAAACGTCTGAGGCAAAAGGAGGTTTTTTATGCGCTATGGTATTACGCTGCCAAATATGGATTACGATGCTCAGGTCATTGCTGACCTGGCTGTTGACGCGGAAGAGGCGGGCTGGGATGGCGTGTTTGTGTGGGATTGTATCAACATGCGCAACCAGTCGACGCACGATCCCTGGATGATACTGGCGGCTATTGCGGCTCGCACGCGGCATGTACGCCTGGGAACGTTGATAACGCCGCTTTCGAGGCGGCGTCCCTGGAAGGTGGCGCGCGAAACTGTTACGCTCGATCATCTTTCTCACGGACGATTCATCTTGCCGGTTGGTCTGGGTGAAACTAGCGATGGCGGCTTCTCTAATGTCGGAGAAGAGTTAGACCGTAAAAAACGCGCGCACATGCTCGACGAAAGCCTGGATATTCTTGATGGCCTGTGGAGCGGCGAGCCGTTCAGCTACGATGGCGAACACTACCACATGAAGGAAATGACCTTCTTGCCCAGACCTGTGCAATCGCCGCGTATCCCTATCTGGGTAGTTGGCGCGTGGAATCGCAAGAAATCGATGCAGCGCGCGCTGCGTTATGATGGCATTATTCCGGCGAAAATGGACGCGGACGGCTCATTCGCCGACATGACGCCCGGTGATCTACGGGCTATGAAAGCTTACATTGAGGAGCAGCGCACTCTCACGACACCGTTTGATGTTGTGATAGAGGGTGAGACGCCCGGAGACAATGCCGAAAAAGCTGCCGCCATTCTACAGCCATTGGCTGATGCAGGCGTGACGTGGTGGTTGGAAGCTGTCTGGCAGACACCAGAGAAAGAGGCTGGCGCGGAGGGTATGCGCAGGCGCATTAAGCAGGGGCCTGTGGGTTTAGCTTGATATAGACGATATATTTTTCAAAAGATACTCTTGACAGATGTATAGCGCAAAACTCACGTAGCACGACCGGGTGTTGGACTGTTCAAACTGGTGAGGGTGGAATAGAAGTCTCGCGCTCAGTGGAGGGCGGTATGAAAATGCTGCCCTCTTTTTTGTAGCAGTTTACCTCACCCGCGCTTCCACTGTCGCCACTTCTTCCACTGTCAGCCCGTAGAGTTTGTACACTAGCTGGTCAATCAGGTGGTTGGTCGTGGCGATGCGCTTATCGAGGGCGGCAATGGCTGGTTGGCGCGATCTGAAGATCTTCGTCAGTTCGACGAGGTCTGGCTTGTTGAGGCGTCGTTTGACGAGCCATTTCCACTGCTCCTCGTTCAGAGCGCCGGTATCATCGCGCAGGTCGAGCTGGCGCGTTGCAAGCATACCCAATTTTTCCTGCGCTTCAGTGGCTCTGGGGTCTGGCTCGTTCTCATCGAAGAGGGTGGACCTGGCGGCGGCGTCCATAGCCTGCCCAGTCGTTGCAGATCAGCTTCGGAGAGGACGCTTTCCAGCGCTAGCATGAAGTTTTCCAGCGATTGGGCGCGCTGCCTGTGCAAATCAAGCATCTGCTCCGCCAGGTAGACCAGCAAGTCATGCACAACGTCGCTCTGTTCCGGCTCGCCGGCGAGACAGGCTTCTACCAGCGCGAGCAGTTCTTCACGCCTGCCCGATTCGTAATACGTCGTTCCTCGCGTGACGAGGGCGGCGCGCTCCTCGCCGGGCGTGGTGTATGCAATGCGACGAATTGGAATTTGCGTCACGTACTGGTAAATGAAGCGTAAATAGCCACCTCTAATTTGAGCAGAAATTGTTTGAAAGAAAAACTCATTAAGAGAGGAGTTTAGCAGGGGAAGGAGATATTTTTGTTCTGCATCAATTGGCATGATGTAGGTGGTGTTGCCGCTAAAATAGCTTTCGGTATCGTAGGCAAACTGGCATCTTTTAGCTATGTCAGGGAACATAATCCTGGGTTTCTCGAATTCTGCATAGTAATCACAGGAGCGCAATTCCCACCAGTGATTGCCTTTATCCCAGCGTTTCTCAAGTTGTTCCTGGTAGCGTTGCAAATGAGCAAAAATGGCGGGATAGCGTTCGATGGGCGTGCCAATTCTGGTGAGGATGATGTATCGCTTCTTATAGTCGATGATGTAATGTTTCACGTCTTCGCCCATTACAAGCGGCTTGATGATTTCTTCGCTCTTCTCATCTTCGGCGATTAATCTGTCGCGCGTGTGCTGGTCTATCACGAATGCTTCGTTAAAGCCGGTCTTAATCCCGTAAAAGATTTTATTTCCCACACATTCTCCAAGGGGAACGCTTACCGCTTTCATCTGTTCGATGATCGATTGCGTGCCTGCTCCATCGAGCGACCAGTTTTCACTACTGAGCGCGGCGCGGGGAAAGGAGGATTCGCCATCTTCGATGCTGGCTGCCAGGTTGGCGGTGTCGAGTGTGCGAATGCGGGTGTATTTTACGGGCGTCTCGTCGATGGGCTGTTTTGAGGTGAGCACAATCATGGGGTAGGTGACGGCTTCGGCAAAGATGGGGAGATCGCCAAAATCGATGATGCGCTCAAGCTTTACCTGCGTGGACAGGAACTGGCGCAACGCGCTGCCGTAGTTGGCGCGCACGAATTTGTTGGGGATGATATAGCCGAAACGTCCCGCGTCCTTCAAAAAAGTGTTGCCCAGTTCTACGAAGTAGGTGGAGAGGTCAGCCACGCCGTGATAGACGGTGTAGAAGCGTTTGAGCGCGGCTTTATCTTCGCTGAACATCTCCTGGCGTATCCAGGGGGGATTGCCAATTACCACGTCAAAACCGGCCTGCGCCTTCTTCGCCTGTCCATGCCGGTCAAAGAATATTTCGGGAAACTCCAGTTCCCAGTGAAAGAACTGGCGCTGCTCCTTCAATTCAGCGGCTATGTCTAACCATTCTATGAATCCGGTGGGGATCATCAACAAGCGCCCGGTCGCGAAGTCAACCAGGGGTTTCCATAATGATGAATCGATAACAACGCCGTAATGGGAAGCCATTTTCAGGTCAGCCAGTCTGCCATATTTGCCGATCAGCTCTTTACGAAATGCATCATACAACTGTTCCTGTTCCTTCACCTGTTCGATAGTCTGGGCGGGACTATCCTCTACAAGCCACATCAGGTCAACGGCGGTGGTCATGCTCTGGCGAAATGCATCATCGACGAAAAGCGACAATTGCTCTTTTGCTTCATCGTGTCCGTTGCCATTTTTTTCGTGTCCGTTGCCGTTTTTGCCGTTGCCGTTACGCGCATAGGTCAGACTGGCAAGCCTCGCGCCGATGAGCGCATTACCAGCGCGCAGGTGATGATCCAGGAAAGAGAGCGGCCGGTCGCGAGCGACTGTGCTTAGCCAGAGCGAGAGTTTGGCAAGCTCAACGGCGAGTGGATTGAGGTCCACTCCATAGATGCAGGATTGCACCACGCGCCGTTTCCAGTAGGCCAGGTCGGCGTCGCGCGTGGATGTTTCGGGATGCGCGTTCAGTTCTACCAGGAAGCGCGCGATATACTCGGTGGCCTCTACCAGAAAATGCCCGCTGCCCATGGAGGGGTCAAGCACTTTCAAAGCCAGCACGGCCTCGATGCGCGCCTTCTCGCTTTCAGCCCCTTGCGCCGCCTTCGACAGCATTGGCCCGACGGTTGCATCGACAAGGTATTTGACGATGTAGTCGGGAGTGTAGTAGCTGCCGGTGGCTTTGCGCTCTCCTTTATCGTTGAGTAGATCAATCGTCCAGCCATGTTGATCGAGCGTATTTTCCAGGTGGTATTCCAGCAGCCCTTCGTAAATGCTTCCCAGGTTGCGCACTGATAAGTCGCGATAGTCGATGAAATGCCGCTCGTCAGAACCGTTGCTGCTGGTGCGAGTCAACATGTCGATAGCCTGTTGCAGCCGGGCGTCACTGATATGATGGGTTTCAAGAAAGACGTTGCCAGCGCGCTGCGGATCGAACAGGCCGCCATTGAAGGTGGATATCTTCAAGGGTGGGCTGCCCGCGTTGATATAGCTGAACAATTCCTTGAGGGCAAAATAGATGCGCGTGCTATCGGAAAGAAATATTCTCCCTGCATCGATGTTTTTGGCGATATAGCGGGAGATGAAGCGCAGGCTATAGTTTTCACGATACAATTCGCTGTCCTGGACTGGCAGCAGGTCGCGCGCTTCGGCGTAGAGGATGAAGAGCAGGCGATACAGCATAATCAGCGAGCTGTCGTAGATGGCCTTGAGCGTGGTCGGGTCGTCAGGCGAGAGGTGGTTGGGCGCGAAGTCCAGAAAGCCCTGCGCGACGTGCCGTAAGGCGGTGTATACCTGGTCTTTCAGCGAATTGCTTACGCCCAGCGCGTACTCGATGCTTTCCCGCAGGATTTCCGCTACGCCGAGCGGGTGCGCGTCGAAAGCTGCCCGGCGAAAGAACGCATAAAAATAGAGGAAATCCCGCGGCTCCGCGCTTTCCAGTAAGGCGGGCAGGTCAACCTCGTAGAAGTGATCGAGCTTATGCGCGGTAGATTTGTGATAGAGCCGCCACAGCCGCCCATTGGTGAGAATGCCTCACTCAAGTCCGCTGTGCTGAATATAGAAGGCGATCTGGTAGGAGGGGTTCTTGTTAGTGAACGGGTCGCCGCCTCGATTTCTTAGAGATGTATCGAGAGGGCAATCCCAGTACCTGGCATCGCCAACGGCACATGCGCCGCTTTGCAGCAGTGTGTCGGTGAGCCTCTTGCCCTTATTAGCGTTCAACGCTTCTGCATCGCGGTAGAAAATATAGTCCGGTTGCTTAGTGCCATCAGGCGTTGCCAGCGATGCCTGCACCTCAAATATATGGCCCAGAACTTTCAGCACAGGACGGATGAAATCGTGTTCCGCCTGGGCTTCTTTATCGCCGGGTGTGTATCGCGCGAAAATCGTGGCAAGCTCTTGTCGAACCGGCTCTGCCTCGGCCCGTAGCTCCTGCCAATCCTGCCGTTGGGGTAACAAAATATCCAGGTAATAATCTGAAAATACCTGCTGGTTATGGTGCGGCGCTGTAATCAAAGCGAACCCCTTGCCCTGTCTATTCCCTCTTTATAATTCAAACGTATGAAGAATTATTTTCATGCAAATGTATTCTTATGGCATGTGTTTATACCGGAACAGTATAGAGGCTCCGGGGCGAGATTACAATACAAAAGTATTGGGATGATGCGTGTCGCCCTGAGCGCAGCGAAGGGTCTGACGCGCCGGACACCGAGATCCTTCGCTGCGCTCAGGATGACAGGAAAGATGGGGATGGTTTTGGTTACGAAAATTCACCGGTTATGCGCGATGCAATGCGTAACTTTCATGGTTATCATTCGTACAGGGAGAGGATGGATGTATTGATAGTACTTTATAAAAGCAGGGAGTACGGAATTATGTCACAAGAGATGCACTACGATGAAAGCGGGCGAGAAGGCCAGAGACCACCGGTGGATACGTATGATGCCGGGTACCAGGCGGGAGCGTATCGCGATCCCTTCGCGGGCGCGCCGGGGCAGAAACTGTCGATGCCATACGCGCAGCAATCAAACCGGACGTTGAGCGCGGGTCAACGGTTAGCGCTGGCGATCGTATCGGTTGTTATGCTGGTGCCACTGTCCGGGATCATTTTTGGCACTGCGATAGGAGCCGGTGGTGGAGGTTTTGCGTTGCTTGGCGGGCTGATTGGCCTGGGGTTGATATGCCTGACGATTATGGTTATCAACATTGTTTTTAACTACAGGCATTAACCAGGTGTCGTGGCCTTTTTGTCCATACACATTTCATGGGAAAGAGATACGGGACACCCGCAAGGGGTGTCGCTACTGGGGATTTTTTTCAGGCTGAAAACAGGCCGTGAGGGGTCTTTTGCGGTACGATGACTTTCAAGGCTCCCTGCGCGACGGACAGGGTGGCGGGTGTGTAGCCGCCAGAGTCACCGTCGATTTGATAAGCAATGGGTGTAGGGGTATCAATTTGTATCGATTTGACTTGATCGTAGCGTACCCACCTGCGCCGTTGATCGCGGCGCAGGATAAAATCCGATAAGACGATGAGGCGTCCGGGCAGGCTGCGTTTGCGCACAATGCAGAGGTCGAGCAGTCCATCATCTAAGCGGGCCTGCCAGGTGAACTTGAGCGCGCCGGCGTATAGCCGGGTGTTGCCAATAAAGATTTGCAGCGCGCGTGTTTTTACGACTACGCCGTTGTTGTTTACTACGACGGGGAAGCCTTTGTAACCGGGGCCGAACCACAGGATCGCCAGCGCGTAGCCAACCACACCCAGGCGTTTCAGTGGTTTATGGTCTACGGCCTGGGTGATTTCGCCATCGAAGCCAATGCCAACCATCAACAGGAAGTAGCGCCCGTTGATGCGCCCAACGTCTACATGGCGCGTCTGGCCGTTGACAAGCACCTGGCGCGCTCCATTTATATCGAGGGGAATGCCCATTTCGCGCGCCCAGACGTTGACGGTACCGGTGGGCAGCACGGCCAGGGCGGTTTCGCTGCCCACCAATCCCTGGATGATGTCGTTGATGGTGCCATCGCCCCCTGCGGCAATGACGATGTCGGCGTGCTGTTCGACTGCTTTGCGCGCCAGTTCGCTACCATCACCCGGCCCCTGTGTAAACCACAGGTCAACCCGCCAGCCATGCGAACGCAGGAATGTGAGGGTGTCTTGCATACGACCCGCCTGAACCGGCATAAAGCCCGATGTGGGGTTGGCGATAATGATGGCAAAACATGAGTTTAAGAGACCTTCCTGCTTTTCCAGTTCCTCTGACGGCTCTTGATTGTGATGTGAGTCTGTTGCGTCCGTTTGCATATTGGTTTTCCTTATAATATCCAGGGTCCGAGGGCGACCGCAAGGGTCTCCACCGCGCATCCACCCCCTTTCACTCGTAGGTTTCTTGAAACGCGCCGGTCGCCAAAGAATGTCATCCTGAGCGCAGCGAAGGATCTCGGCGTGGCGAGCGAGATCCTTCGCTGCGCTCAGGATGACAACTCCCACTCGCTAGCCCCTTTTCTAAAAAACCTACCAGTGAAAGATCTACCCCACCCCCGCCCTTACAATGACTACGACGTAAAAGAGCATGAGTAATCAATCGACACGCGGCACGCGGGCCAGTATTTCTGAGACGACTTCGTAATTGATGGTTCCCAGGCGCTGCGCTACCTGTTCCGCCGTGAGGCTGGCGCTGCCCTGGCGACCGATCAATACTACCTCGTCCCCAACGCGGGTCTGGGGGATGTGCGATACGTCTACCATACATTGATCCATGCAGACACGGCCCAGTAGTGGCGCGTGTTGGCCGTGGATGAGTACCGATCCCCAGTTGGTGGGGGCGCGCCGGAATCCGTCGGCATAGCCAACGGGCAGCACGGCGATTGTGGTCGGCTGCTCTGTATAAAAGGCGCAGCCATAGCCGAGGCATTCTCCCGCCGGGATCAATTTGACCTGCGCTACCTGCGTTTTGAAGGAGAGGGCGGCGCGAAAACTACGCGGCAGCGGCACCTCGTCCGAGGGGTGCAGGCCAAAAAGGGCAATGCCGGGGCGCACCATGTCGAGCCGCGCTTCGGGCAATGTGAGCGTGGCAGCGCTGTTAGCGGCGTGCGCCAGGGGCGGGCGGATGCCTTCTTCCTGCAACACCTGCAAGACCTGCTGGAAACGCGCCAGTTGCAAGCGGGTATGGGTCGCATCGAGCGTGTCGGCCATGGCGAAATGCGTAAAGATACCTTCGAGTCGCAGACCGGGGAGATTTCTTACCATTCTAACTAATTGAACGATGTTTTCAAGCTGTTCGGCGCGTATGCCCAGGCGTCCCATGCCCGTATCGACTTTGATATGCGCCGGCGCTGTTTTGCCCAGGGCAAGGGCGGCGCGTGAGGCCGCCTGGGCTGCTTCGATGGAGTAGAGCGTGAGGGTCACGCCCAGATGAACGGCTTCGCGCATTTGCCAGGCCGGGACGTAGCCGAACACCAGGATGGGAGCGTTAATGCCAGCTTCGCGCAGGGGTATGGCCTCGCTGACGGTTGCCACGCCAAGCATACTCGCTCCATTATGCAGCACGGTATGGGCCACTTTGATGGCTCCATGTCCGTAGGCGTCGGCTTTGAGGCTGGCAAGAATGCGCACCTGCGAGCCGGTGAGCGCGGCGATCTGGCGCGTATTATGGGCGATGGCGCTCAAGTCGATCTCTACCCATGTAGGGCGTATGGGGCGCGTGATGGTGATCTGTTTCCAGCCGGGTGTCTGCCTCACCAGTTGTTCGCGCGCCTTCTGCGGTTCCTTCATCAAAAGCTCGGTAACACGTTCCATGCGCGTCTCCTCGGAGCCTTTGATGTAGATTACGGTGTCTGCGGGGAAAGAATCAGGATGATTGCCGGGGGGTCCAGGGCGGAGGCAAGCCCCGCCCGTACCCTGTACGGGATTTGCGTGAGGCATCGTGGTATGGTAGGGGCGACCCTCGCGGTCGCCCTGGCTTCGACTACGGTTGCTCTCGCGGGTTTCTTCCTGAGATATGAGAATTTGCGCTACTGCGTGGGCGGCGTCTTCGTGGGTTGAGGTGATGATGATGTGATCTTCTGGCATTCCCGCTTTACGGGCGGACTCGGCTACGGTGCTGGCATATTCTCCACGCGCTACCAGGTAATCGACGCATTGCGCTGCCTGCTGTCCCATCACGCGATGGGCCGCGCCGGCGTAATCGCCCAGGCGCAGCATATCTCCCAGCACCGCGACGCGCTTATTGGCGGGGAGAGATTTGACTGTTTCCAGTCCCGCAACGACGGAGGCCGGCGCTGAGTTATGTGTATCGTCGAGCAGGGTGGTAGACGAGATGCCGGGAAGCATATGTACCCTGCCAGGCATGGCTTCCAGGCGCGCCAGGGCTGGCTGCATTTCGGCAAAGCTTAGCCCACACTGTTTGCCAACCGCGCAGGCTGCCAACATGGTTGAGATGTGGTGCTTTCCTAAAAGACGCGACATTAAACGCACTGTAGGGACGCGATTTATCGCGTCCGTCCTCGTTACTGATGCTGAGGAAGCGGACGCGATAAATGGCGTCCCTATAGTGTCGAAGGGAATGTCGCATGTTATACCGTTCCATGATACTTGCACATTTTGCGCCAGGGAAGGAGTAAAGGTGGTGACGGGCGCGGCGCATTGCGCGAGCAGGTCGCGCATCAAGGGATCATCGCCGTTCACAATGGCGAGTCCGTTCTGGGGAAGCATTGTAAGTAATTGTGCATATTCTTCGGCGAGCTGCTGAAGTGTGCCGAAATATTGGAGTTGCGTGGGGCTGATGTTGGTGAGGACGCCGGTAGTGGGCTGCGCCATCTGGCATAGCTGGCGCATTTCGCCGGGGTGGTCGCTCCCCAGTTCAAGAACGGCGTACTGATGTCGTTCTTCCAGGCGACCGAGCGAAAGGGGCAGGCCGAGCGCGTCGTTGTAGTTTTGCCAGCTTTTGAAGGTGGCAAAGTGGCCGGAGAGTAGTTCCGCGATGGCTTCCTTGACGCTGGTTTTGCCAACGCTGCCGGAAACGGCGATCACGATGGGGTGCCAGCGACGCAGTATGGCGCTGGCGTATTGTTGTAGGGCGATACGAGTATCTTCGACTACGATAGTGGTGATGGCTGCCTGCTCGATTGTGGAGCGCTGCGCATCCTCGATGGCTGTGAAGGCACGCGCTTCTATTAATAGTCCCGCCGCGCCACTTTGCGCGGCTTCCAGCAGGTAGTCATGGCCGTTGCCGCGTTCGCCGCGCACTGCTACGAACAGTTCGCCGGGCATGAGCTGGCGGGTGTCTTGATTGAAGGTATCGAAATGGGTGTGTTTGCCCATGTATAACAGGCTACCAGATGTTGCGCTCAACAGGTGGTCAAGGAAAATCATGTACTCTCCCACTAGGGCGTTGGCAGCGTTGCCATGCGACCGCCCGCGCCAGTTGCCAGGGCGACCGCAAGGGTCGCCCGTACCATATAACGCTGGTGATTCGATTATCTCACAAGGATGTATTGCATACTACCAACCTGTTTAATCATTCCTTTTAATTCCATCATTGTCAAGACTGAGATGACATCGTTGGTGGGCATGTCCGATTCCCGGATCAGGTCGTCGATGTGCAGTGGGTCGTGGCTGAGCAGTTCCAGAAGTTTCTTTTCCTCGGCGTTACCGGGCAGGATGGCTTGCATCTCGATCTGATGGGGAATCGTGAACAGGTTGAGTGTTTCGATAATATCTTTCACGCTCATTACGGAGTGCGCACCGTCTTGAATCAGCTTGTTCACGCCTGTGCTTCTGCTCGATAGGATACTGCCGGGAATGGCAAAAACCTCGCGGCCCTGTTTCAAGGCGAAACCTGCCGTGATTAATGCGCCGCTGCGTTCAGGAGCTTCGACGACCAGCACGCCCAGCGAGAGGCCTGAAATGATGCGGTTGCGAGCCGGGAAGTTGTTGCTGTCAGGCGGCATACCAGGGGGATATTCGCTGATGAGCACGCCTTGCCCGGACTCGACGATGCGATGCGCCAGCTTGCGATTGTCGGGGGGGTAGGTGATGTCGAGGCCGCACGCCAGCACTGCGATGGTGCGCCCGCCAGCATCGAGCGCGGCGGTATGGGCGATGGTATCGATGCCCAGCGCGAGGCCGCTCACGATGGTAACGTCTCCCCTTGCCAGATCCGTGACTATGCGCTGCGTGACTTGCTGGCCGTAGGCGCTCGAATTGCGCGTGCCAACGACGGCCAGGGCGAAGCGGTCGGCCTCGGTAAGTTTGCCGTACAGGTAGAGGACGGGTGGGGCGTCGTCGATTTCACGCAAGAGCGGTGGATACAGTTGGTCTCGCCAGGTCAGCACTTTCATGCGAAGCTTTTCTAAGCGCTCTAACTCCGCTTGAGGATCGAGGGTTGCGCGCAGGCTGAGCAGTTTTTCGATGACGTGACGCCCTAAACCTGCCCTGGTCAGTTCTCCCCGTCCGGCTTTCCATGCCGCTTCCACGTCATCCTCAAAGTAGTTGAGCAGGGCGCGGAAGGCTACCGGGCCAATGCCTGAGACGCGACTGAGGGCAACCCACCAGGCCAGAGCATCAGGAGAGAGAGCGTCTGTGACGTTCTCTGCTCCAGGAGTATTGTACACTTCCATCGTTTAGATCTTCTTTCAACTATTCTTGCGGATATTGTCGCCGGGGAGGTGGCGCGGAATAGGCCTGACCGGGCGGCTGAAAGTCAATATACTCTTGCATAGATGCGCCGGGTGGCGCGGACGAGGTAGGCCCGGCGTACATCGAAGTTCGCATATAGATAGTGGGGTCCTGGTAAGGCACGGGTTGACCGTTGAATGTGCCGGTGACAGGCGTTGGCTGCGCGCGCCTGCGGTTCACGACGACAAAGAGGACGATCAGGCCAAGCAGCGAGCCGAATACCAGCAGGCCGCCAAAGGCTACGAGTATCCACGAGCGGTCGTTGCTGGTTACATTGGGCTGGACAGTGCGCTTTTGCGTAACCTGGGGCGTGGGAGTTACCTGATCGGGTGTAAGTATGGCCGGCTGCTTCAGGGAAAGCAGCCACTGGTTTTCCAGGTGAGCTTCATCGACTCCCAGCGCCAGGGTCAGGTCCTGGCCAAAATCATTTTGTGGATTATCCATATCCTTGATAAGGAGATCCATTCTGGTCTGACCAAAGGTTTTGAACATGTAGGCAATGAGATTCCAGCTCTGGGAGTAAGCGAGGTAGGCTTTGTCGGCACCGGAGGGGAAACTGTCGGAGATATCGGTCAGGCGCAACAGGCTTTTAGTCGCAACTGCCTGATCAAAGCGATTTTTCATATCGGGTTCCTGAATACCCTGGTTATACACCGCCAGACCCTCATCGAACCAGATGGGCGTAGATACTCCGCTGTTTTCGCCATCTTTAATCAACTGGTGTAAGACCAGATGTGTCAATTCGTGAGGCATATCGCGCTTAAGAGTTACATCGGAGATTCCGGCTACCACAATTGATGCCTGGTTCAGGGTGGGAAAGGCGATTCCCCCTACCCATTCGTAGGTGCCGGGTGGCAGTGAGCCTTGAAAATCAGTATTTGTTTGGTACACCCATAAATTGATACGGTTAACCAATCCACCGCCAAGCATGGTGCCGGTATTTTTTATGTCTCCGCTGGCTGTATTAAGAATCATCTGCCCGAAATCCGGGGAGCGATTGTACCAGTTGACCTGCAACAGCCCCCGCGCCAGGTGTTGCCAGTTGAAGCGGGTATCGACGGTAGTAAGCTGCTGCATAGGTTCAACAAATGTATCGCCTGCCTGGTCGGTGAAACGCCAGAAATAATAGATGGTGCTGCCCGCGGGCATGAAATTGTTGCCGCTCATGTCTTGTTTCCAGGTCAGTCTCAGGGCGCGAAGAGAAGTAGCGATCGGTATAGGATGCGACTCCACCCCCGCATTGCTGTGAATGTTGACGACGATAGAGGCCGAGACAAAAGTACTATTGGTATCGCTGGCGCTTACATTAAACGTAATCGAATCGGGGAAATGGACAGAATATGACTGAGAAGTGATGGTTATAGCACCATTGGGGATAGTGGAAAAGGCCAGGGCTTGCCGGGAGGTTGCCAGTGGCGCGAAATACAGGGCAAGCAAACACGACATCATGAGCGAAATGAGGAAGAAACGGCGCAAGAACATTGATCGGCTCCTCTCAATTTATAGAGATGCAGGCGGATTTTGTAATGGCGATAGTATATACACAGCAGCGATTCTATTGTACCTGATTCGGACGATTCTGTACACACGCGATGCCCCAAAGGTCTGCATCCTTCCGGGTGAAAAATAGCGTGAGTGTAGGGACGCGATTCATCGCGTCCGCCCCAGATCAGCGCTCGCACGGAGCGGACGCGATGAATCGCGTCCCTACACTCACCCGGAAGGATAGAGACCCTGCCCCAAAGGGGCGATTTTGTTAATGCCTTACGTGTTGTTCGTTTGCACAGGTAGACCATTTTTCTCTGAAACTATGTTGACCTTCGTTCTTATTAGTTGATAAGGCGAAAAAATAGTAATCGAGTACGATCTATCTTACCTGGTGTGAGGACTATAAAGGAAACACAATGAGTAGTAATTATTGGAATCAGCAGCAGGGAGATGCGCCCAATCCGCAGCAGCATGTTCCTACTATGAATGGGAATGGGAATGGAGTTCCCCAGTCGGGCAGGCTGTTGAGCAATTACACTGCGCACAATGCACAACAGACAGCGCCAGCGCCGCAGGAGCCTTCTCCCGTTTCGCCAATACCGCCCTCTTCAGCGCGATTCCTGTCGCCACAATCACAACAGCAATTCCCACAATTTCCGCAGGGGCAACAAACGCCGCACGTCTCTCAGTACCCGCAGAACTGGCCCGCCGCGCCGCAGGGCAGGCATCCGGCATCGGTCTTTGCTAATGCGATGAACACTGTGCGCCGCTGGTCGGGTAAAATGGCAGCCGCGCGCGGCGGTTATGTAGACCCGAACCCTTTCGTAATGCATCGCTCGCAAAACCCGGAGCGAGTCAACAAGCGAGCGCCCTGGAAGCGTTCACATGCTCTGCGCGTTTCGATGCAGATGCGCCACCGCCGCGCGCGCTGGCAAAGCACGCGCCCACATATGAAGAAAATCGTAACCATCACTTTTTCTATCTTCGCGGCGTTGCTGGTAGTAGTGCTCGCGTCGGGCATTGGCGCGGCTTATGGCTACTACCAGAGCCAATATCCACGCGTGCGGGATATTGCAAATCAACAGGTTAGCCAGTCGACGCGCATCTATGATCGCAACTATAAACTGATCTATACCGCATATGACGGCATATATGGACGAGGCACGGCTATTAGCTACTATCAGGTGCCGGGGGTTCTGCAAGATGCCATGGTTGCTACCGAAGATCACTCCTTCTGGAATAATTCGGGCATCGATCCGCAGGGTATCCTGCGCGCGGCTACGGAATATGTTTCAAATGGAGGGGTAGTATCGGGTGGTGGTAGCACGATCACGCAGCAGGTTGTTAAAAATATTACTCGTGATAGCCAGGTCACGTTGCAACGCAAACTGCCCGAAGCGGCGCTGGCTATTGGCCTGACGCAGCAGTACACCAAGTGGAAAATCCTGGAGATGTACCTTAACGTGGCTCCATTTGGGGCGCAGGAGCAGGGGGTTGACGCGGCGGCTGAAGACTATTTCGGGCTGCGCGCTAAATGCGATGCCAACTTTAAGTGCATCCCGGCTATCGCTTTTCTGGACCGCGATCTTACCAAATGCAAGATTGCCAGCGATCCCTCAACCTGTAAGGTAGACCCGATATTGGGGCTGGCGCGCGCCTCGCTGCTGGCCGGTATGCCGCAAAACCCGCCCAGTTATGATCCAACTGTGAGTAAGACCAATATCCTGGCAGCCCAGATGCGCCAGGATTACGTGCTCAATCAGATGCTTTCGCTTAAAATGAGTATCAATCTAGGATTGGGCGATCAAACAACTGACTCCGGGCTGGGGCCGATTACTCCTGAAATAATTACTCAGGTGGAGGCTTTGACGAAGACCTTCAATTACCCTGGCTTCAATGCTACGAAGAACAACCCGCATTTTGTGAACTGGGTCATCCCTATTATTGAGAATGCGCTGGGCAATGGAGATGGACAGCTTGGCGCGCATCTGTTCCTGACGGGCGGTTTCAATATTCGCACAACCATCGATTCCAGGCTGGAAACCTTCATAGAAAGCGACGTGCGTCACCAGTTGCGCGATCGCCTCTACCAGATTTTCGTGAATGACTACGGGCCGCTCAATACATTGCATAATGTGAATAACTCGGCGGTCATCGTCGAGAATGCGAAAACCGGCGAGATTCTGGCTATGGATGGCAGCGCGGATTACTACAATACCAGCGATCCCCGGATTGCCGGGCAGGTTAACTCGGCTACCGCCCTGCGCGCGCCCGGCTCGTCGTTCAAGCCGATAGTCTACGCGACTGCTTTCCAGATGGGCTGGTATCCCGGTATCGTGCTACAGGATAAGAAGACCTTCTTCCCGCTCGGCAATCAACGACAGGACGTGAATTTGCCGGGGGTGACCTACAGTCCCACTGACTATGGGCAGAAGTATAACAACATGAATGCTAACATTCTGCTCAACATTGCGAACTCGTTTAACATTCCCGCTATCAAGGCGTTAGAGTTTGCAGGTTTGGAGAATGTATTGAATATGGCGCGGCGCTTCGGCATCACCGATCTCGATACGGATACCGTCAATTATGTGAATGCGTATAATAAAGCAAACAAAACACGCATTAAGCTGTCCACCCTGCAAACCCTGGGACCCGCGTTCGCGCTTGGAGCTTACAACGTCTCGCTGTTACAGATGGTGGGGGCGTACCAGGTGTTTGCCAACCAGGGTAATCGCGTGCCACAACAGTATGTGCTGGACATCTTTGATAATTACGGGCGTAACATCTATCACTTTAATCCGGCACGCCCTCAGACCTCGCGTGTGATTAGCGCGCAAATCGCCTACTTGATGTCTTCGATACTTTCAGATAATAATGCGCGCGCGTATGAGTTCTCACCCGATACAGTATTGACGACGCAGGACTGGGATAATCGTCCGGTGGCGGCTAAGACGGGAACAACAGATGGCTTCCAGGATAACTGGACGTTGGGCTACACTCCCGATATTGTGGTGGGCGTGTGGTCGGGCAACGCCAACGGCGAGTTCATGAAAAATGTGGTTGGTATCACGGGCGCTGCTCCCATCTGGCACGATGTTCTGGAGTACGCTAGCGGTCGGTGTTTCCCGGCAGGATCGTTCGCGGGCAACTGGAGCAGCTGTGGCGATCTGAAATTTCCGCCAGACACGTTTACTCCTCCAGCCGGAGTTATCCAGCAGCAGGTGAATACGGTCAATGGACTGGCCGGTGCGGGATACCTATCCTGGATGCTGAATAGCGATGTGCCAGTGGTGAGTGGCTTAACTCAGCCTACGACTACCAATGGAACGGCAACCGCGACGCCGTGAGATGATTGCCAGGGCGGGGGCAAGCCCTGGGGACGCCCCCGCGGGAGCGGGATGTGATGGTCACAAACAGGACGAGGGCGACGCAAGCGTGCCCGCCCCTACACGATAGTCGTAGGGGCGGGCACGCAGTTCAAGCTGCAATGTTGATAACGATTGCCTGGGGATGTTCTTGTTCTTCGGGTACAGGTTCACCCTCATCGACGAGTGTTTCTATGTAGAGACGGATAGCATCTTTAGCCATAGCGATAGCTTCTTCCAACGTTTCTCCCTGTGTTACACAGCCCGGTAAAGCAGGTACGGTAACTGTATAGCCGCCTTCTCCGGTATCTGGGTGCAAGATGATAGTGTATTCGTATTTGCTCATTGTGAAGTCTCCTTCAAAGCAGATTCCTTAGCTCATCTTCTGTTAGTTGGGCCTGTTTCAAGATGGTCTCAAGCGTTTTTGGTTTAATAATCACACTCGCATGTTTTGCGACTGTGACAATCCCCGGCTTAGTTGGATGTTTCAAAGTAACATGGCTACCACTTTGTCTCACGGATTGCCAACCATCGTGCCTCAAAGCACGGAGTAGCTGGACTGCATTGATACGGGGTAATTTTGGACTCACCTGGCCCTCCCCTTTTAGGGAGAATTATACCACAACCTGACTGTTATAGCGCAGTAGAGATAAAGGCGATGTAAACATCTCTGCCACAGGTTGGTGGGGACGGAAACGTCCCGATAGCGGAATGTTGTATACTATGGGTGTACCCCACTCCGGGGCATATGCGACGGGTGTTGCCCGTCGCATTCGCATTTATTCATACTATATATGTTTCAAGGTGGTGCAGTGATGACAGAAGAACCGGTGGTCGGGCCTGTTAGATTGCTTGCGATTGATATTGATGGCACTTTGTTGAACCCAGAGGGGAAGATTAGTGCGCAGACGCTGGTGGCTGTGCAGGCGGCGCAGCAGGCGGGTATTATTGTGACGCTGGCAACGGCGCGCCGCTATTGCAATACGAAGCAGATAGCGGATGAACTGGGCTTGAATATTCCGCTTATCCTGTATGATGGGGCGATGATTGTGGAGCATCCGCAGGGTATGATCTTGCACAGGCAAACACTCGCTGCGGATATTGCGCAACAGGCGGTTGATGTGCTGGTGCGGCATGGTGTGCAGCCGGTGGTTCACCCGGATACGGGCTTGAACGAGCAAATCTGGACGGGACTGGCCGATTTTGATAACCTGTGGCTGGATGCTTACTTTACGACCTTCCAGGACATGATGCGCCGGATGCCTTACGCGCACCTCTGCGCCGGACAGGCTGATCCGCTGCGCGTGGTGGCGTTTGATGCGGAGGAAACTATTCTGAGGTTGTCGCCAGAGATCGCGGCGCTCGATTGTTCATGGACGAGTATCAAACGCGGTAACTATGGCAGCGCGGAACTGGTGGTGATGCACGCGGGGACCTCGAAGGCGAGTGGGGTGGCCGCGCTGGCGGAGCATTGCGGCCTGCCGCTTAGACAGGTGATGGCTATCGGGGATAACAACAATGATATTTCCATGTTGCAATGCGCCGGCTGGGGGATAGCGATGGGACAGGCTCCCCAGGCGGTCAAAGACGCGGCACGAGTGGTGACTGCCAGCAATAGCGATGATGGTGTAGCGAAGGCTATCGAGCGTTACGCGCTGGGAGACGGCCTGCTGGAAGCGCGCCTGGCAGTGTCGAGCGCGGACTCAAATTCTCTCAAGTAGGCTATCTGCCTGTGATTTGGCGCGGCTTGCCAGCGTTTTTGTTGCACCAGTTGCACGGCATCCAGAGCGTGCATCCCCGCATAGATGAGCACAGCGCAGGTGAGCTGGACGCTGCGCCCCACGCCATGTTCGCAATGGATGAGAACATGGCCGTTCTGCTCCATTGCCTTTTGCGCCCATTGCGCGCCCTCCATCATCTGTTCGATGGTCAGGGGGTATGTGTCGCGGGTAGGCAGGTATAGTAGCTGGATATGTTCTTTTGCCATGGCTTGCACATCATCGCTGTGTTCTGAACGGGTATCAATCACATGGGTAACGCCCACCCGGGCTACGGCGGGGATATCGGCGGGACGAATGCGCCCGCCAACGGCAAGGTTGGTCGTCACCCAGCTCATATTGAGTGTATCGGGTAAGGGAATATGCAACGCGTGAGCAATGCGTTCGGACTGTGAATCTTCGGGAAACAGGTGCGCGGCGACGCGAGTCCAGGCGCGGTACGAAACTCGGACGAGTCCGGTAAAAAACCAGCGCGCGCCCGAAAAGCGCAGTCTGGGATGCTCCACGGATACGGTTTGCGCCGCATCAACCGGTGGCGGTGTTATGGTCGGGTCGGATGACATGATATGGATATCCTATCTATCTTTACGTAGAGGCGACCTCGAAGGTTGTTCCAACGGGTTGATCGTCACGAGACATCACGCGCTGTAAAGCGGCGATGGCGCACTCGATCATGCTATCATCGGGTTCGCGGGTGGTCAAGCCCTGCAATGCCAGTCCGGGCGCGAGCAGCCAGCGAACTACGCGGTAACGATAGTTGGCCGCGCCCAGGCGCATCAGTTCATAAGCGATGCCGGCTATAACCGGTACCAGTACGATACGCGAGACAATTTTCACCAGCAAAGAGGGCGATCCGACCAGGGCGAAGACGAAAATGGAAACAACCATGACCAGTAATAAGAAGCCGGTACCGCAGCGTGTATGCACACGCGAGGCGCGGCGCACGTGGGGGATGTCCAGAGGATCGCCATGTTCCATGGCGTTGATGGTTTTATGCTCGGCTCCGTGATAGCCAAAGACGCGCTGAATGTCGGGTACGCGACCAATCAGGTAGAGATACCCGACCAGCAGGGCGAGGCGAATTATGCCCTCTACTGTTAGATTGAGCCAGCCCTCGCCAATCTGGTTACGCAGCAGGCCGGTGATGAGCAGCGGTCCCAGGAAGAAGACGGCGATGGCAAAGCCGAGTGAGACGACCAGCGTCAATGCCAGCGTTAAGCCGCCGATTTGCGAGGGTCTTTCTGGTTGAGCGAGCAGGCCGTTATCGCCCTCACTGGCAGCGCGAGGTTCTGTTCCAAAGGATTGATGCTTTTCCGTTTCTGATAGAGAGGCGGGGTCGATGGCTCCTGTAGCGATGTTGGTGGAGAGGGCCATCAGGCGCGTACCGAGCACCAGCATCTCCCACAGCAGCAACATGCCGCGCAGGAATGGCATGCGAAACAGGCGGTTCTGATACAGTTTTGGACTTAAAGTTTCTTCGTAGAGATAGATGCTGCGATCGGGGCAACGCACAGCCACCGCGGCTGTTTTGCGTCCCCGCATCATTACACCCTCCATGACGGCCTGACCGCCATAAAAGAATTTTGCCATGTTCATTCACCTTTGGTCGCGAGAGGACGAACTCCTGCCCTGGGACCAGGATTGCTTATACCTGTAGAGAGTTCGCTGTATAAATTTCAAACGAGTTAAACGCCGTCGAATCGAACTTACGGCCCTGCTAGAGCGTAAATGCGGCAGACGGCTGTGTAAAATACGCGCTGGCACGATGGCCTGTAAACGGTGTAGCTGCGCTTCACGCGCTGTTCTTTGTGGTGATGCGTGTTGCCAGACACCGGGCACGCCTGGGGGTGGTAAGAAGCTCAGAATGCTACGCGCGATATCGAAAGATGCGTTGGGGCGCGAGATTTTGCTGGCATTTTCTAATTGCTCGCGCAAGACCTCCGAGCCTGGTTTAGTGAGGAGGCGCAGTTCATTGATCATTTCGACGAGGTCATAGGCCAGAGCGCCAACATGGTTCCCGGTGACAAAGGTGACATTGCCCTCCTCCTGACCGGGAACAAAGGCGCTGAGGACGATGGGTAGACCGCACGCCAGGGCTTCACAGATGGTGCCGGGGCCGGCTTTGGTGATAATGACGTCCGAGGCGCGCATCATCTCCGGCATATTATGTACGAAGCCAAAGATTTTGGCTGGCACGCGCAGGCTGGAGCGTATGCGCTGTAGATGAGCATAGAGGCGTGTATTGCGACCGGTGACGATGAGTAATTGCACTGGCAGACGCGCCTGGGAGATGGCCTGAACCGAAGAGCGCAAGCCGCCCGCGCCATCGCCTCCGCCGACGAGCAATACAACGGGCTTGCCGGGCGTCAGTCCAAGTTTGCGCTGCAATTCCTGTTTGCTTTCTGTGGGCAAGGTGAACTTTGGGTCGATGGGCATACCGAGCATATGCACGAGGTCGGGGTTCAATCCGCGTTCGAGGTAAATTTCCCTGGCGCGTTCGGTTGGCACGATGTAGGCGTCGGCGCCGGGGGCGAACCAGGCATAATGCAGGCTGACGAGGTCCGTGACGACGGTGATGAATGGTATATGGAAGGGCAAATCTTGCAAAGCGCGCAGGGTGACATGGTTGAGCAATGGATGGATGGAGATAATTACGTCGGGCTGCACGGTAGAAATTAAGCGTAAAAGTCCTTTGTGAATAAGGGGAGTCGCCATTGATTGGACAGCCGAAACGCTCTGAGCCTGGTTGCTCAAATGGTACACCTGCCCATAGAGGCGGGGATTATAGCGGATGGCTGGTCCATAGAGCTTCATGGCTTCGCGTAGAGGAAAACGCCCGTATTCCTCGAATGCATCTACGATTTCGACACGATAGGTGGTCGAAGTGATAGCCCTATTCTCCTGCTCTTGTTGAGCGAGGACAGTGATGGCGTTGCGTATGGCGTTAGCCGCGCTGCGATGTCCTGCCCCGGTATCAGCAATGAGGAATAGTATCGTTCTTATCGGACCATTCAACGGGCCATTCCCTTTATAGCAAATAGAAAAATCAAGAAATGGGGACAAAGTGTGAATGAGCGCGATACATCACGCCCATTCTCTACTTTGTCCCCCTTGTTCCATATCCGAACGGGCGCGATACAATCAGCTCTGATCTTCAGGCAGATTAAAGCGTCTGCGGAACCGCTCGACTCGACCGGCGGCGTCCAGGATGCGCTGCTGCCCGGTGAAGAATGGATGGCACTTTGAGCAGACATCGACCTTCAAGACGGGTTTGGTGCTAAGGGTTTGGAAACTATTGCCACAGGCGCAACTGACTGTGGACTCGATATACTTTGGATGTATTCCTTTTTTCATGACAACTCCCAGGTTAATTCAACAGTTATGGCTGTGAGCATGATTGTACACGGATGAGACGTGGCCGTCAAGGGGTCAGGTACGATATGTCACGGTACGAGGGCGACCGCAAGGGTCGCGGCCCCGCCTACATCATGGTACGATGGGAACGAGGGCGACCGCAAGGGTCTCCACCCCGCATCCACTCCACTCCCGCCCTTACTATGACTACGAGAACTATTCTATCACACTATAACACATTTTTGACAAGTTTTATGCCCGGACATGACTATTCAGGTGTCCCCTGCTAGACTGCTCAGCTGGTAATTTGCATGAAAGTTCGAACACTTGCTAAGCTCAAATGGCTGATCTGTTCGAAGATTCCTGCAAAGAAATTTTGCAGGAATCTTCGAACGAATTGTACATATCACCCTCGTTTGTCCACGCATGAAAGCATTTTCCGGGTACAGATCATCATGAGAAAGGAAAGCGGAAGGTCGTTCTTTGGCATACTGGAGCATGCACTAGAGTTGGTATTTGATGCAAAGGACCATCCCGGTTTCATCCTTTTCAGGTCCAATTCAGCCTGGTAGGGTATCATTCGGTTATCGGAAAGCATTGAGCTTTTGCATGAACACGTTTCCAGAGAGAGGTCATTATGAGGCGCACCAGCTTACGCATGTCCCACCTCTTACTCCTCGGCCTGCTGCTGCTGCTCATGGCCTGTGCTGAGGGTTCCTCACCACCAACCGAGAGGATACACCTCACCCCTACCCCCTCTTCTCTTTCGCTAGCAAGCCCAACCCCGGCTTCGTTTGGAGCTCCTCCGCTTAATTGTTCTGTGAAGCCTCCCCCGAAGACTCTGGACTTCACCCAATTTGGCATGGGGAGCGATACCCATTTTCTGGGGAGTTCTCCCGTCTGGATTGCGGCTTCATTCCTTCCCAATCCGATCCATGTCGGAACATCACCTACCTGGAAAATTGTGGTTGAGGTAGGACCAAACTATCTGCATCCTGTCTCGCTGCGCATACGCGATCTGAGCACAGGAGCATTGGCGCAATGGGCAGCGGGCTATCCACCAAAAGGAGTGACGCAGACAGTCGTGCTGGACCCGGGGCAACAAGATCCCTCTCCCAAAGGTCCAGTGGCATACCACGGGTCGCCGGAAACTGGATGGAATGAATGGGGGGTGTTTCCTATGTTTGCCCATGCGGGATGTTATAGGCTTGAGGTTTCATGGGCTGAAGGGCAGTGGCAAAGCAGCTTTGCGGTAGGAGAGTAACTTAAGGTGAGTTCGGTTCTTCTGCAATTTTTCTCGTAGCGCGCAGCGATGTTCCCCACCTTCGCTCATCCTTGGCGTGAAGTACTAAGAGCAGCGAAAACCTCTGCTGTTCGAACATTCATACAAAAAGTGTTCGAACCTTCGCGCAAATTACCATCAGCGCCTATGGCGCTTCACAAAATTTTATAAGTAGTGTGAGACGCGGCGCGCCGCGTCTCACACCAACATCATAAATTGAGCCACCGCAGGTGGTGAGGAGTCCTGAATAGTTATGCTTTGACATTCAGGGCTTCGATCCAGTTGGAGGCGTAGCCGGTGACGGACCAGTGGGAACTGGTGCCTATATTGCCGGAAAGAGTGGTCTCGTAGCCGAGCATGATGACGTAGTCGCTGCCTGCGTAGCGCAGGGAAAAGGCTTCGAATTCGAGTTTGCCTACGTGGCATGGGTCTCGCTGCCTTATGTTGTTCAACTTTGCGAGGGGGGCGGAGAAGAAGACGCGCTTTTCGCCGCGATTTTCGGCGCATACGAGTTCGCGTTCGAACAGGTAGAGCCTGCCCCTGGCGATGGTTTCGCCTTTGTTATTGAGAAGGGTTGCGAGGGTAAAACGGGCGGGATGGCGCATTTCGCAATGCTGCGCGATAGCGGCTGTGGCCCGTTCGCGTTGCTCCGGCGTCAATCCTTCCAGGTGCAGGCGGATGTAGCGCGTGTCGCTGAAGATGTGGCCCAGTCCCTCTTTACCCTTGCTGATTTGCAGGTATTCTTCACCCTCGTTTACAGCAAAACGCGCCTCTGACCAGGTTATTTCCTGAATTTTTTCGCCTGGAAAGCGCACGCGCGCGCCTTCTTCGTCGATCCAGAGGCCACCACGGGAATACTGGTAGCTGAGGATGAGCATGGGTAGCAGCACCACGAAGGCAATAATGCCCACAAGGTAGCCTATTATTCCCAACCCCCTCAGACTGGATGGCACCGCGCCCAGCGTATCCAGCACTATCGCGCCAACAGAGAGCACTGCTACGATGGCGGAAATGATAGCCAGGCGTGTGATACGGCGCGTATGCTGCGCGAAATGATACTGTACGTTTGTCGATATGAGTGCGTTCATACTAATCTTCCTGTGATATGAAATTGCCATTCCACATGATGTGTAGGGACGCGATTTATCGCGTCCGCTCCCAGGGGCCTCACCTATCCAGCTCAACCGACGCGATGGCGGAAGCGATTTATCGCGTCCG
>JADEYI010000993.1_pt1 | contig 26209 bp, 27 predicted proteins | sample 8542331 | NCBI WGS metagenome assembly JADEYI01 (sample SAMN16510988, study PRJNA670497) | mine drainage metagenome | isolation source: biofilm near Copperflume 1 | place: Germany: Marsberg coppermine Kilianstollen | collected 2018-02
GCTATTTCTGGTTTCAATCTCTCCACTCGTAATTTGCGCAAACCCAGCTTCCTCCTCAATCTCTTGACGGCGCTACAAAGTCGTGCTATCATGCGCCCGTGGTGATACGAAGTATCAATAGGTTGGCGTAGCTACCGGCAAGTGAACATAAGAGGTAAGAAATGCGGCGAGGTAACCATAGCAAGCGGTCAGGAAGTATCTCGGTTTTAGCCGTGCTACTCATGCTGGCGCTGCCCGCTTGCAGTTCAGGAAGCACACCGGTAGCCGGCTCGCCCGGCCCTACAGGCGTAGGTCAGTCCACCAAGCTCGTGGTGGTTACGACCACCACGCAGATACGCTCTATGGCTCAGGCCGTTGTGGGTGATCTGGCGACGGTGCGCTCGTTCCTCACTCCTGGCGCCGATCCACACGTCTTTGAGCCAAAGCCCAGCGATGTGCAGGCTATCAGCCAGAGCGCCGTGGTGCTGAAAAATGGCATCGGGCTAGACAACTGGGTAGACAAGATCATAAACAATGCGGATGGCAATAGGCCGCTCATTGTTGTCAGCCAGGGCATACCTGTACGCAAGGGTAGCAAAGATGAGCCTGCCGGTGATCCTCACGTCTGGTTCAGCGTATCCAACGCCATGACGATGACGCGCAACATACGCGATGCGCTTATCCAGGTTGACGGGGTGCATGCTGATACCTACAAAGCCAACGCCGATGCATATATATCAAAGCTGGCCGATCTTGATAAATACATTATGGCGCAGGTTGCCACCATCCCTGACGCCAACCGCAAGATGGTGACCAACCACGATGCCTTTGGCTACTACATAGACCGCTATGGTCTGACATTTGTAGGCTCGATAATCCCCTCAATGTCCAGTGAGGCGCAGCCTTCCTCGCAAGATGTAGCTCAGTTGACACAAAAAATAAAGGCTGAGAACGTTAAGGCGATATTCCTCGAAAGCTCTATCAACCCCAGGTTAGCGCAGCAAGTCGGCGCTGACGCAGGAGTAAAGGTAGTAGACACCCTCTATGGCGACACCCTGGGCGAGCCAGGCACACCGGGCGCGACCTATGAAGGAATGATGCGCTACAACACTGACACGATAGTTTCAGCGCTAAAATAGCTCGTTGTGGTTCAGGTTGCCCTGTGGACTACCCCCGGAAGTATTGAAGTTGGCGCGAAGATGCGCTAATATAGACGCTAGGGCATGCTGTACGTGCCCACGCGCAAAGATTAACCCATTCAGTAGTACAACAGTTGTGTTTGCTTTACCCACGAGCCGGTCGCCAGGCCAGCCTGCTGGGTTTGCCAGATGCGGCGCAGGCATAACGAACGTCGGGCATAGGATAGGGGAGGGTTATGCCAGGCACGAACGAACCACAGGACGAGCAAAGCAGCGCCGGTAGCAGCGAAGATCAGGAATCACTCAGGCAATCCTCTTTGCGCCTGGAGCCTGATGGATCGCTCGGTCAAGGTGCAGATCGAGAGGCCAACGAGCCAGGCGCAGGGTCCGGCCACAGGCACAAGCGGCGGATAATGGCCGAAGCAGGCGAGATAGATAGCGCCGATGCATCTCTGACTGAAAGCGCCCGCGCAAATGAAAGCGCGGAACCTGCATCTCGCCATAGCCAGGCTGCGGACCAACAGCCGTTCAAAACGAACATATTCCGCCAGGAAGTTATCAAAGGCAGCCACCCAGGCGACCGCTACGTTAGATATGGGCGCAATATAGGCCCTTTCAAGAGAAAGTCGGGGGGCATCTTAGCCGCTTCTCTCGCGACCGAGCAGCCGAGGAGCCGGTTTGGGCGCGCTTTTAACCGCGTCAAGCAGGTGATGATTGGGCGGCCCCTCAGCACCGAGCAGTCTATCCACGAGCGCCTGACCAATGTCAAAGCGCTGGCTGTGCTGTCGTCAGATGCTCTCTCCTCTGTCGCATATGCAACCGAAGAGATACTGCGCATCTTGATTGTTGCGGGGGTCGGCGCTTTCTCCCTTGCGTTGCCTCTTGGGGTGGGCATCATCGCTCTGTTGGCGATAGTGGTTACCTCATACCGCCAGACAATTGCCGCTTATCCACGCGGCGGCGGCTCATACATAGTCGCAAAAGATAACCTGGGCACCTTGCCCGGGCTTGCTGCGGCGGCCTCTATTCTTATCGGTTACACCCTGACGGTGGCAGTGAGCATCTCGGCTGGGGTGGCCGCGCTTTACTCTCTCTTTCCGGCTGTCGAGCCTTATAAAGTGGAGCTGTGTGTCGTGCTGGTTGTGGCAATTACGATAGCGAATCTCAGGGGGCTGCGTGAAGCGGGCAACATATTCGCGGTGCCCACGTATCTATTTATCGCGGGTATGCTCGTACTGGTCGTCTTCGGCCTTATGAGGGTCTTCCTGGGCGTAGGCGGCCCTATTCAATACGTGCCTCCAACCGGCACCCTGGCGCTTGGAACCGAGGGGGTGACTATTCTCCTGCTCCTCAGGGCGTTTACTCAGGGTTCTGCCGCCCTCACAGGGGTGGAGGCTATAGCGGATGGCGTGCCCGCCTTCAAAGCGCCGGAGGCCAAGAACGCTCGTACAACGCTGCTGTGGATGGGCGGGCTTTCGATAGTGATGTTCGGTGGGATAACCTACCTCGCTACTCACCTTCAGATCAAGCCAAGTGATGCGGAGACGGTGGTGTCGCAGATAGCCCGCTCGATCTTTCCGCCTATCTTTGGCCTGAACCCCCTCTGGTACTTTATCCAGGTCGTCACGGCCCTTATCCTGGTGCTTGCTGCTAACACCGCTTTCTCCGACTTTCCACGCCTCTCTTATTTCCTGGCGCGAGATAAATTCATGCCTCACCAGTATGCATTCCGGGGAGATCGCCTCGCTTACTCCTTTGGTATTGTCACTCTTGCGGTGCTGGCTTCAGTGCTGATTATCGGCTTCAACGGCGATACCACCGCACTTATACCCCTCTATGCGATTGGGGTTTTTAGCGCATTCACCTTTTCGCAGGGCGGCATGGTAGCACGCTGGTGGCGCACAAGGACATCCGGCTGGCAGCGAAACCTGGCTGTAAACCTGCTGGGTGCGCTCACTACCTTTGGAGTCTTCGTCATATCTTCGGTAACAAAGTTTCAGTATGGCACCTGGATTGTGCTCTTGCTCATCCCGCTCATTATGGCTATGTTTCTGGCTATTAACCGTCACTACCGTAGAGTAGACAGTGAAGTTGCCACTGTAACGCCACTCCACGTCGCCAACTACAAGCACAAATTCATAGTGCCTATCGCCGATCTAAGCGCGATGGCCCGAAGGGCGCTGGCATATGCAGGGTCCTTGCACACTGACGTTACTGCTGTGCATGTGGCAAACGATGACGACTCGCACGAAGTTGACCGCTTCGTCGAGGAGTGGCGTAAAAGCGCATTTTATGGAGAGATGCAACTGGTGATACTGGAGTCGACCACCTACGACCTTGTGAATCCGCTTCTCAGCTACATTGACAGGCTCGACAGGGAAGCTGATGATGACACGATGACTATCGTGCTGCCGGAGTTCATCCCTCGTAACCTGGGGGAGTATTTGCTTCACAATCAAACGGCGCTGCGCCTCAAGCTAGCGTTGCTCCGCCGCTCAAACACAGTTGTTGCAAATGTGCCCTACACATTGGGCGGGAGCCTGGGACGGAGCCGTGCTGCCAACAGGTTGGCTGTTGCTCAGCGGCTATGGGTGCCTGTGGCTGCGCTGCTGGCGCTAGTGTTACTGATTTACATCTTGTTCATAAGTTAAGCAGTCTTCATTATTCAACTAACCCGTGATGCCATCTCTGGCGACCGACGACTAACGACCGGACCATAGAGGCGTAAAGAGCACATAGAAGACGAAGATTCAACCCGGTTTAAAGGGCAGAGGTTATCTGGTCGCCGGTCGTCGTGCTTAGAGGCAGAGAACTGAGGATAGAAACACTGAGAACGAAGCGTGCTCTGACAACTCAACCTGAAGTGGCAAAGCCCCTCTTGCGGGGGTGGTTTCATGCTGTGGCGGCTGTGGCCGCCGTCGTGCTAACGGTGGCGCTCTGCTGGATGAGCTATGGCGATTGGCCGAAGTTGCTCTCCATGCTGGTCTTCGGCCTCAGTATGATCGAGCTATACGCTGTGAGCGCCATCTATCATATGGGTTCATGGAGAGACAAGCCCCATCGTGTTTTGCGGGCGCTGGATCACTCGAACATTTACGTGGTGATAGCGGGAACCTACACTCCAATCTGTGTGAATGTGCTGACAGGGCCTATGCGTACCTTGTTGCTTATCTCTATATGGGCGCTGGCGCTGGCGGGTATAGGGCTTTCTATTTCATCATATGGGGTTGCTAAACTCCGGGTGCGGATACCGCGCTGGGGGAGTGCAGTCCTCTATATTGGCATGGGCTGGGTATCCATCCTTGCGCTCCCCGCGCTTATCTCCGCGCTGTCGTGGATCGCGGTGGCTCTGCTACTGTTCGGAGGTCTCCTCAACACTGTAGGAGCGATTATCTACGCCAAACGTTGGCCCAACCCTTTTCCACGCGTGCTGGGCTTTCACGAGGTCTTTCACCTTTTTGTGGTGGCAGGCGGGGCCGTTTTTGCGGCTGTTACGTGGTTGTGGGTGCTACCTTTTGCTAGCGTGTAGCTGCTCTACCTGTCAATCTCCTATGGCGCGTTCCGGGGGATATGGCAAGCTGCCTTCCTTTGCGGGGTTTCCGGGGATAGGTTTCTGTAGGCGATTTATTCAACGTCAGGTTAGGCTTCAGTGGGCGCTGCTATGCCGGAGGTGAGCAAGATGCTGTTGTGCCAGGGGTCTTCGATGACAATACCGCCCTCCTCCTCTCGGTAGGGCACCCCTGCTGAGTCCAGCCGCGCCAATAGGGGTGCGAGTGCATCGGCATCAGGGAGATGGACTGTAAAATAGCGCAGCCCCGCACTACCTTCGGGCGCTGGACGTCCGCCGCGACTCTGCCATGTGTTCAGCCCAAGATGGTGGTGGTAGCCGCCTGCACTTACAAATAGGGCACCCATCCGCTCCCAGTCGAAGATGACATCAAAGCCAAGCACGCCGTGATAGAAGTCACGCGCCTGCGGGATGTCGGCGACTTGCAGGTGCATGTGCCCCAGGCGGGTGCCGGAGGGCAATCCATTCCAGGGGTGAGGCTGCGACTGGGCCTCGGCCAGTAGAGCATGGAGGTCTAACGGATCTGTGCCCATCTGTAGCTGTCCGTTGCGATGCGGCCACTCGTCTCGCGGGCGGTCGCGGTAAATCTCGATGCCATTACCGTCGGGGTCAGAGAGATAAAGCGCCTCGCTGACCAGGTGGTCCGAAGCGCCGCCAAGTGGATAGCCGCTTTCAACCAGGTGCAGCAGCGCCCGTGCCAGGTCGGCACGTGTGGGCAGCAGTATCGCAAAATGGTAAAGGCCGGTGGCATTTGGCGGTGCGGGCTGTGCCCCTTGCTGCTCGTGCAAAGCAAGTAGCGGCGTGGTGACCGCGCCCAGAATAGCATACCCGTCAGCTTCCTGCAGCAGTGCGAAACCGAGCACCTCCTGGTAAAAGGCCAGGGAGCGTGCCAGGTCGGCCACGGTGAGCGCCAATCTGCCAATGCCTGTGTCAGGGTGTAGAGGCGTGTCAGCCCGCGTGGTATTCGTTACGTCCATATTCATTGGGTCCATAATTATTTCCCCTTGTGTTCAGAGCAAGGTCGCTTGCCCAGTTCATATTTAGCAACTCACCAGATGATCGGCGAAGGACGACCGCATAACCTCTGCTCCTGTATCTTATGCTTACGCACTGTAAATCCTCTAAAATCTTGGTGTTCTCTGTGGTTTCTGTGGTTCGCCCGTTGTCTGTCGTCCACTGCGGAGGTGAGTTATCATATATTATACACCACACATTGATAAATAAGCCTTGATCGAGTCATCCATCCGCTATCGGCCAGTTCGCAATCAGCCATGAGGACTATACAATAGATGCCCAGGAGCTATGCTTATGACGCGGTAATAGTGGGTGGTGGGCCAAACGGCCTGGCGGCGGCTATTACGATGGCGCGTGCCGGGCGCTCGACCCTCTTGCTTGAGGCGGGAACCACTATAGGCGGAGGAAGCCGCTCTGCCGAACTGACACTGCCTGGCTTTGTGCATGACATCTGTTCAGCGATCCACCCTCTGGGAGCCGGCTCCCCGTTCATGCGCAGCCTGCCTCTTGAAAAGTATGGCCTGCAGTGGATTTACCCTCCTGTGGCGCTGGCGCACCCACTGGATGACGGCACGGCAGCTTTGCTGCAACGATCGGTGCTACAAACCTCCCTTTCGCTGAGGTGCGATGCTTCTCTTTACCGCAAGCTCCTGGCTCCTCTCGTGAAAGATTGGGGCAGGATTGAGCCTGCTGTGCTGGCTCCGCTTAATGTGCCCCGCCACCCGGTCGCTTTGGCACGCTTCGGCATACTTGCGCTGCTTCCGGCTCGGTTGCTGGCATCTCTCCTCTTCAAAGGGGAGTTAGCGCGAGGGATGTTCGGGGGGCTGGCGGCCCACTCTATGCTGCCTCTCGACACGCCAGGGACAGCCGCTGCGGGTCTGGTGCTGAGTATCCTGGCGCACACTGTTGGCTGGCCCATAGCCAGAGGTGGGTCGCAGCAGATAGCGAACGCTATGGCTGCATATCTACGCTCACTGGGTGGTCACATCCAGACGGGCACGCCTGTTGCGTCTATGGACGAGCTGCCCTCTGCTCGTGCCGTATTCTTCGATGTAACGCCGCGCCAGTTGGTAAGTATCGGGGGGTCTCGCTTACCGGCGGCGTATAAGAAGCAGCTGGCGCGCTACCGCTACGGCCCCGGCGTCTTTAAGCTGGACCTTGCGCTCGATGGGCCTATCCCCTGGAAAGCCTCGCAATGCGCCCTGGCAGGTACGGTACACCTTGGAGGAAGCCTGCAAGAGATAGCTGCTGCTGAAGGAGCAGTGTGGGAGGGAAAGCCTCCCGAAAAGCCGTTCGTGCTGTTGGCTCAGCAAAGCCTCTTCGATCCAACCCGCGCACCCGATGGCAAGCAAACTGTATGGGCTTACTGCCACGTGCCAAGCGACTCCGATTTCGATATGACCTCCCGCATAGAGGGGCAGATCGAGCGATTTGCTCCCGGGTTTCGGGAGCGCATACTGGCCCGTCACGTTATGCCGCCCCGTGCCATGCAGCATTATAATGCTAATTATATCGGCGGCGATATAAATGGGGGTGCGCAAGACCTGTTGCAGATGTTTACGCGCCCCACACCCAATTGGAGGCCCTACCGTACAGCTACAGGTGGTATTTATATCTGCTCATCATCCACCCCGCCGGGCGGGGGCGTGCATGGTCTGTGCGGGTACTTTGCGGCGCAAACCGCTCTGCATGATATGAGACAGAACAAGGAGGGCTGAAACGAGCTTGAGGCGCTCCCGCGTGCCTCTCGCAGCGCTTCATAGTTGAGCGAGGGACCTGCGCAAGCCTGCCGGCAAGTACTCCGAGTAGCGCCAGAGATTAGGACTATATATTCTGGAGTAACAGAAAGCTCTACCCGTTGGGTAGATCCTTTTTCTTGCGGAAGCGATGGGGCTCGCACCTTCATGATAGAAAAATGGAAGAGCTTGTTCAGTGTCTCTTGGAGCGTCAACAGATTCATAATCCACTGCTTCGCCGGAGACCAGAAACCAATTATCCTTCCAAGTCCCGTGCTCACTTGCCACAAAGTTTGTGGAATGAAGTGGCTGACCGTCATGATCGTAGGGAAAGCCTGAGAAAACTTGAAAAAGCATACGGTATCTCCTACGAGGCCATTCGGCAGGTCGTGCTAAGAGTAACTCAGAACCAATAATGAAGAATCATAGTATCGCAGTATAACGGTCTCTGCGTTGTGGAGGTCACTGCGTCTCCTCGTCTGTGGCGAGTACTTCGAGCACGGCCAGGAAATCTCGAGGGGAGACAATCTTTATACCCTCATATTCCTCTAGAGTGAGAAGGTGCGGGTCACCAGTGACTATGTAGTCAGCTTCACCCTCAATCGCGCAGGCAAGTACCCGATCATCATCAGGATCTTCTTTTACAACTGCGGGAACAGACTGTACCTTAACAAGCGTGCTCGCTGCCTCGATGAGTTGAAGGTAGAGTACAATTTCGTCTTCATTCAGACGATACTTGCGCATGATGCGTGGGTAGTGAAATACTCTGCGGACTTCTGACAGGAGGTCTGTGGACGTTAGTAGCTCCACATCCGGCCCGTGTTCTAAGATGTGTTTGAGTACGCGGGCAGGATTGCCGTTTCTACCAATTCGAGCGCTTATTAGCACATTGGTATCAAGGACGATTTTCATAAGTGGCTATTTGGATTTACCTGATCGCACCTCATGTATGGCGTGCATCACATCTTCCTCGACCTGCTCAACTGGTATTCTAGATATTTCTCCGTGCGCCTCATTGAGTACATCAAGTAAGCGGGCCCGAGCACGTACTGCCCTTACGCTAACCTGTACGTCGCGAGAGACCTCGTCCGGTAGGTCGGCTGGATTGATCAGGCGTTCGTAATCTGTCATAGGTACAATCGCCACCACAGGAATGCCATCTCGCTGGACAATCAAATGTTCCTCGCCAATATAGGCACGTCGGATGATGGCCCCGAAGCGGTTCTTAGCTTCTGTGGCGGTTACAACTTTTATCATAGGCTTTCTCTTCAACTTATAACTCCTTTAGCTATCGTTAGCTAACATCAGCTACTTAAAAAGTATAGCAGATCTGCTGCTAAATGCAAGCGGGACTTAGTGTACCGCGCCATTTGTCAAGTACCACGCACGTTGCCTGGGCTCTCTGGAAAATCAGCCAAGGAGGGCAGGGCGACCTAGATGAGGGGAGTATTCCAATACTCATCAAACTTAGCAACAAAAGTCTTGTAGCCAGCCAACACGTCGCCGTGGCTCTCTACAATGTGTGCTAATACTTTCTCGATGTCGCTGAAAGTGCTTCGCACGAGATCCACGACGTCTACTTTGCTTTGAGGATTCAGATATGATGTCACGTTATCCAGGCATCAACTGCATCTTTAGCCTTTGCTCTTATGTAGGGTGCTTCCATCGGTGTCATCTCCTGAGTGCTTTCTTGTGCCAGTTGTACAGGAAGGCCAAATTGGTCGCTAGCGTAGGATTGCTTGGAATAGACCCTCTAAGGCCCTATACTCCCGAGTATCTGCCATAGGCTTTCCCGTCAGATCGGCTTTGAAGCGCACCTCACTAATGCCAGCGGGAAGGGTCCAGCGGGGCGTGGTATAGTTGCGTTCTTAGATACTGCCAACAGTAATGACGGTGCGCCGTGCTCGTCCTTGCCGAGCCGATGGCTTTCATATCCGGGAATAGGCTGGGCAGTAAAACGCAGCCCATCACCTCCTGCTCTAGCGGGTGGCTGTAATGTATTGAAAAGGTCAATAAGATTCAGCATTGCTACCTAATTCCTTGGTCCTGTACCAGCCAAGACTGCGACATTGATCTCGGCACCCATGCTGCAATAGCAGGTATATTGTTCACAACGAGCATGCCATCTTTGCGGATCGTGAGCCTATGAATCTGGATCGTTAAGCCTTCTCGTGCTCTTATCTGGCGGTCGCCAGGATAGTATTCGCCTGAGCGATAAGGGTTCGGCCCTTGAAAGAGCGTTGGTATTTTGTTTTCTCCGTCTAGAGCGTGTTATGAACTTCATATCGCCGATTCGTGCGTGAGAAATGCCTTCCAAACAGACATTAAAGGCATGTCAGGGCATGTTGGGGTCCATTGTCGGTTCTTTTGGCTTAGATTAACCTGATACGATGCTTTATTCACGCGTGAATCACGCGCCGTTGCAGACTCTGAGTTCATAACAGTTTTGCATGGCCCCGGAGGGCCACCAGCGTGTGATGAAAATGGTCGATCTCAGTTATTTTCAGAGCAGGCTCTAGAGTATCTGTACGCGTGCCTCTCAGCTGGTAAGCTCTCAAAATTCAATAACAGCCTCCAGAGAGCAGCCGCCTACCCCGAAAGATATGACCAGCAAATGCATACTAATTATAGAAGGCCTTCATCTGGGAATCTGTTCAAGGAGCGGTGCATGGATGAAACAATGGCGATTAGCAGGCTGAAGCAAGGTGACATGGACGCGCTGGAGCTGTTAGTACGGCGCTATCAGGTGAGAGCGCTGGAAGCTGCCTACCTAACCTGCCGCGACTACAGCCTTGCTGAAGATATAGTGCAGTCCACCTTCTTACGGCTCTACCAGCGTATTCACCAGTTCGATGAGAGCCGTCCTTTCTGGCCATGGCTCCTGCGAACCGTGGTGAATGACACTCTGATGGCACTCAGGTCGCCGAACAACAGGCCCCACGTTCAGCTTGACATCCAGTCAGAACTGGAACAGGAGCTAGGTGATCGACCGGAGCACGACACTCTGTTCGAAGCCTTAGTAGCAGCAGAGACAAAGGCTGCAATCTGGCAAGCCCTTGATAGAATGTCGCCCGCGCAGAGAGCAGCTATTGTGATGCGTTACTATCTGGACATGACGAACATGGAGATTTCCGAAGCTCTCAATTGCCCGCCTGGAACAGTTGGGAGACGAATGCACGACGCACGGCGAAGTCTGCGTCGCTTGCTCCCCGCCTGGTTGAGTGATCCCACGAGCAAGTAGCAGTTTAGGGAAGAGCGCAGCATGAAATCGTGCGAGGATGACCAACTCGCCACGTTTACAATCGCAAGTTTAGTATCAAAGGAGAGAATACCAATGGACAAGAACAGCACACAGCAGGCATTAAGAGAATATGCTTCGAAGGGTATGCCTGCCAATCCTGATCTCTGGCCCGTGATTGTCGAAGCCGCCAGTACATCGGCCTCTATCGTGCGTCCTATCGCGGTGCAGCAGAGTCGTCGGTTACGAACACGTCGTTTCCACCTACCGACTACGCGCTTAGGCTGGGCCACGGTCGTGCTCATGGTGCTGCTAACTGTTAGCACTGCGACATACGCAGCTACCTCCTATATCAACCACTCTTACAGCAACGACCCGACCTTTCAACAGATACAGCAATCAGGGCAGCAGCTAGACCTGAGTGAGACAATTGCCGGTCGCACGGTTATATTGCAGCGAGTCTACGCCGATGCCGACACTATACAGATTGGCTACATTGTTCAGGGTCAGAAGGGCGAAAGCCTTGCCCTGACTGCAATTCGCCTGACAGATGAGTATGGCAATCAGTTCCATCCGCTGTTGGGTGTACAGGACACCAAAACATCAGACGCTTCAGGTTACGCACTCTCCTTCGATAATTCCGCGCTGGGTGAGCGAGCTATCGACAAGCGCCTACACTTGACTCTCAGTCTTGTGCAGAGCAAGCCAGAGGGGACACCCGTGCCAATGGTTGCGCCCGTAGGCTCGGATTCCAATAGAGGCACACAGAGCCAGACAGTGCCAGGTGATATAGCGGGCCCATTCCAGTTTGATTTCATAATAACTAGGTAGCCGCCTAGGCGCCTGGCCGCCCGGCACACCAGGGGCTCGGAAAAAGGCAAGCGAAGTTTTCACGTTATCGATCCCAACTATCCGATCCAACCAGGCCCCTTCCAGCGATCCTTCCCCTTGCAGTTCAAGCCCCAGGTCGAGAAAGAACGCTTTCGCGGCAGGAAGATCGTTGACGTTGACACCCACATGATCGATGCGAAGGACCTTCATAGCTCACACCTCTTAAAGTGTAAAATCTCCGAGCAAATTTACAATGAATGGGTTACAGTATAGCTGATGGATGAAGGTAAGGAATGTTAAAATCTGTGTTCCTGAAGTGTTCGTGAAAGGTGCAGCATAGCAACATGATCCTCCCCAAAGATCGCGACGCTCGCTTCATCACCATCCGCCGCGGTGGGACGCTCACCGATTCAGATCATCACCTTCTTGCCCTCTGGGCGGCCGCGTGTGCTGAGCACGTCTTGCACCTCTTCGAGCAGGCCAAGCCTTCGGACTCGCGGCCGCGTCACGCAATTGAGCAGGCTCGGGCATGGGTGCGCGGCGAGATCACGATGTCCCAGGCCCGTGCAGCGGCCGGCCATGCGATGGCGGCGGCCAGGGATCTGAGAGGAGCGGCGCGCCATGCCGCGTATGCTGCCGGTCAGGCGGCGGCGGTCGCGCACGTCGCCGCGCACGAGCTCGGAGCGGCAGCCTACGCGATCAAGGCCGCGCGTGCGGCTGCGCCTGAAGGCGAGGGCGACTATGCGGGCCTGCTCGAATGCCGCTGGCAACGCGAGCAGCTGCCGGATGCGATTCGCGATCTTGTTCTGGACGATCAGCGGTTGCGAAACAGCATCTGCTGGTCGGTATTCGACTGCTGACCAGTGCTAACCGGCGCTAATCAGTGCTGCCCGGTTCGAACTAACCAGCCCGCCCTGATGGATCACACGGGCCTCTTGTGCGCCTAACCTGTTGTCTTTGGATCTTCCTTACGCGCACTCATTTAGGAACAGGGTCAGGTCGTAGTCGCCGGGGGACTGGCCGTACAGGGTCAGAAAGGCGGCGGCCTCGCTGCGGTGCTGGGTGGCATGGATGAGGGCGTCCACCAGGATGTGCCACACGACACGCTCCCGCACCGCACCGGGGATGACGTAGCGGATCGTGCTGTTGAGCGTTTCGTCAGTCAATGTGTCGAGATAAGCATGCATCTCCCGTTGCTCGGTTATCCAGCGTTCGTGGAGGGCGGCGAGCGTTGGGAACGCATCTTCATGAAGTTCGGTGGCGTCATAGGCCGCATCGTCCGCCAGAGGTTCCTTGTAGAATCCCTGAAGCGTGATGCGCCACTGCCAGATGTTGTCCAGCATGTGGACCATCGTGGCGCGTAGCCCTGCGTAGCCCGTCCCCAAGTCGGTGGGAGTGGCGTACTGCTCCGGGCTCACCCTGGCGCAGGCCGCCAGGAAGCGTGTATCGGCCCAGTCGTTGTAATTGTACAGCAGGTTGATTTCGTCGGTTTTCATCGTAGTGTCTCCATAGTACCTCGGCCTTATTCTCGAAAATTGTAGCACATAATCGGGCGAGATGGTACGTGTCGAGCTACCGCCTTGAAGCCAGCCCGATTGAAGGTCGAGACGAAGCCAGTAGAGGATGCGCTTGGTGTTACGTCGGCAGCGAAGTGGGAGGCTTAAAGGGCGGGCGACTGGCATGTACCAGCACTACCCAACAAGTGCTTCGAGCCGACGCCGCGTACAGTCAGAAGCCACAGCGAAAGCACTCCTTACGAGAGGTGTTCAACGGTCTGAGGTGGATCGTGAGAAGTGGTGCCCAGTGGCGTATGATGCCCCGTGACCTTCCCCCCTGGTACACCGTCCACCAACAAACCGAACGCTGGCTCAAAGCAGGATTGTTCGAGGCTATTGTTCGAGGCTATAGTGCATGATCTGCAAGAGGTGCTGCGTGTGGCACAGAGGCGAGACCCTCAGCCATCTGCTGCCATATTCGACAGCTTCTTGGCTTCGCCAATTCATTCCCTCCAGTCCACTCCTGAGAGTGGCGCAAGAGCGGGGTATGATGGAGCCAAGAAGCGCAAAGGCTCCAAAGTACACATGGCCGTAGACACGCTGGGAACGCTGGGACACCTGTTGGCTCTGCAAGTTACCACTGCCAATGAGCAGGACAACGGGGGTCACTATAGATAGAGGTTGCCGCGCTAACCATTCTCTGTATATTGCCAGCAACTGAGACAAGCTGCCAGCCTCACCGACAAGGTCGGTCTTGCTGGCCTCAATAGCTTTATCGCCCTCGTTCGGAATAGTGTTAGACATGGCGATTGAGGTGCTCTCCTATTATCAGAAGTATAGCACATCTTGAGCTTCTGATAACAAATATTATCGGAAACACAGAAGTTTCTTGCTGACGGCCTGTTCGCTCCCCACTCATTGTTAGTCGTGAGTACTATCTTCGATTCTGCGGTCAGGGCCTGTCTTGATCTCAACCATCTTGCCGGTGACCAGGAAAAGCACCCTTTCACAAATGTTTGTCACACGGTCTGCTATACGCTCCAAGTTGTGGGCAACCCACAGGAGGTGCGTTGCACGGTCAATAGTGCCTGGATCAGCCATCATGAAAGTGAGCAGTTCGCGGTATACCTGATTGTAAAGCTCATCGACTTCATCATCTCTGGCCGCCACCTGCTTGGCGATAGCCAAGTTGCGCTCAACGAACGCCTCTAAGCTATCCCTTAGCATCCCGCGGGCGATAGCCGACATACGGGGTATATCTATTAGCGGCTTGAGTGGCGCCTCGTCCCCAACTATTATGGTGATCTTGGCGATGCCGGCAGCATGGTCGGCCATCCGCTCCAGATCGGTGATAATGTTGAGGGCAGCCGCTAGAATGCGCAAGTCTGAGGCCATCGGTGCCTGGGTAGCTATCAACAGAAGACATTGTTCCTCGATCTCGAAACGCTGCCTGTTGATCTTCCCGTCGTCAGCGACTACCTGTCGTGCCAGCACCGAGTCGCGGGTACGTAGCGCCTGCACGGAGCGGTCAATCGCCTGGTCAACCATGCTGCCCATGACGAGTATCGTATCTTGCATTTCTCGCAGCTGTTTTTGGAAAGTCTCCCGGGTCATGCCTTCCTCCTGAACGACGAGTTGCCACAGCGAACCCATAATTCGTGATTATCTAGATTTTGGTGCGAAACTCCTGACTTGCAGGTGAGCCGCCCTATATTTGGTAGCATTCATGACTAGTTCCGGTATATCTAGTGGCCGGTAAGTTCGGCCAGAGGGTTTCGCACCAAAATCTATCTAGCCAATACGCCCAGTAATGTAGGCTTCGGTGCCCTCATCTCTCGGATTGGTGAATATCTGGCGTGTTTCGCCAAGCTCGATCAATTCGCCTGCTCGATCAGAGGCCATCATGAAGACACCCGTAAAGTCGGAGACGCGGGCCGCCTGCTGCATGTTGTGGGTGACTATCACAATCGTGTAGCGGTCTTTCAAGGTGAGCATCAGGTCTTCGATCTTGAGGGTAGCTATCGGATCGAGGGCCGAGGCCGGCTCGTCCATGAGGATGATCTCCGGCTCAACTGCAAGTGTACGAGCTACACAGAGGCGCTGCTGCTGACCCCCTGAGAGAGCCGTGCCGGGCGCGTTCAGCTTGTCTTTCACCTCGTCCCACAAGGCAGCCTGGCGCAGGCTCTTTTCTACCCGTTCGGCGATGAGGTTGCGCGGAGTGCCTTGAATACGCAAACCCGCAGCCACATTCTCAAAGGTAGATTTGGTTGGGAAAGGATTTGGTCGTTGGAAGACCATGCCGATGCGCCGCCGAACCAGTACAGGGTCAACTCTGGGATCCAGGATGTTGCGGCCATCGAACAAAACCTCACCCCTGGCGCGAGCACCAGGTATAACCTCGTGCATACGGTTGAGGCAGCGTAGAAACGTGGACTTACCCGAACCGGACGGTCCAATCAGAGCGGTGATAGCGCGTGGCCTTATGCCCAAAGTTACTTCACGTATTGCCTGGAACTTGCCATACCATGCGTCTAGCCCGCGAATGTCCAGCCCACCTTCTTTATGGACCCCCAAGCTCGTGAGAGTGGGTTGTTCCCCCGAAGTTATGCTTTGCAGGTCCTCGGTGCCGCTCTTGCCGTTGCTGTTCTGTAATCGGTCAGGAGAGAAATCTATGATCCCTTTCGGTTTAGCGTGCATGTAATCTCCTCGTGGCGAACCTGGATAGGAGGCTGGTTACCAATACCAGACCCACCAGCACCAACGCCCCTCCCCAGGCTTGTTGTTTTTGGACCTCGTATGCGCTCTGTGCGCCGAAATATACCTGTAGAGTCAGCGCGGCCACCGGCTCATTGAGGTTCGTTGACCACTGGCTGTTGCCTAGAGCCGTGAACAGGAGCGGGGCGGTCTCACCGGCGGCCCTCGCCATCGCCAGCAGCGCGCCTGTAATTACGCCGGGTAGCGCGGCGGGCAAAGCATAGCTCAACACAGTGCGCCAGACTGGAGCGCCCAGGGCCAGGGCCGCCTCGCGCACCGATTGTGGCACAAGGCGTAGCATCTCCTCGGTCGAGCGGATAATCACCGGCAGCATGAGCAAAGCCAAGGCGATCCCTCCGGCCCATGCGCTGAAGGTCCTGGTAGGTTGCACCAGCCAGGCGTATACGAACACGCCTATAGTTATGGAGGGCACACCACTCAGCACGTCGGTTGCGAAGCGAATGACCGTGTTCATCTTGCCCCCACCGAACTCAGAGAGGTAGATACCTCCTCCAATACCCATAGGCACGCTGATCAGGCTGGCTATGCCCAGCAGGATGAGTGTGCCAACGATACCGTTAGCGAAGCCGGTGTGTGGGTCGTCAGGCGGGCCGGGCAGTTTTGTAAAGAAATCGAGGTTGAGAGCAGGCAATCCCTGAAGCGTCACCCAGCCCAGCAGCATCACCAGAGGTATGAGTGTTACCACGATAGCGAGCACGGCGAGGGTGAGCATCACGCGGCTTATGATACGCCGAGCGCGCAGGCGCGCATCCCCTGTTCGCCAGGGATCAAGGGCCATGGAAGGTATGGGTGTGGTCTGTGTAGTCTGTACCATGCTAAATCCTGCCCACACCTTGCATACCCCTACTGGCACGCCACACCAGCAAGCGAGCGAAGATGTTTATGATGAGAGTGATCACAAACAGCAGCAGGGCGATCTCGATAAGCGCGCTCTGGTAGAGGGGTGTTGCGGCCTCGGCGAACTCGTTGGCGATCACGCTGGCCATGGTGTTGCCCGGCTTGAGCAGGTTGGTCACGATGTCCGAACGGTTACCTATTACGATGGTGACCGCCATCGTCTCGCCCACTGCCCTGCCCAGGCCAAGGATGAGCGCGCCCAGGACGCCAGAGCGAGCGTAGGGAAGCACTGCCCGCCGAATCGTTTCCCAGCGCGTAGCCCCGAGCCCTATCATAGCCTCGCGCTGGCTTTCGGGCACTGCCCTCAATACGTCGCGGCTGACCGCCGTCACTATGGGCAGCACCATCAGGGCCAGGATGAGCGAGGCGGTGAGCATCGAGGGACCATAGAAAGGCCCCTGGAACAGCCCGGTCCAACCCAGCGTGCCCTTGAGACCTGGCACTACGCTCTGCCGCAGGAAGGGGGCGAACACGAACAGGCCCCAGATGCCATACACGATGCTTGGGATGGCCGCCAGCAGTTCCACCATAAAAGAGAGGGGAGAGCGTAGCCAGGGCGGGGCCAGCTCGGCAAGGAAGATTGCGCCGCCCACTCCCACAAACCCTGCTAAAAGGAGAGCGAGCAGCGACGTGACGAGCGTGCCATAAATGAAAGGCAGCGCGCCGAACACCTCCTTCACAGGGTCCCAGGTCTGCTCCGTTATGAAGCCCAGGCCGAATGTGCGCAAGCTCAGGCTTGCCCCGTTGCCGATCCCTATCAGGATGAGAACGGTGATGAGCAGCAGCGATGCAGCCATAAGCATCGTGCCGATAACAAAGGCTCTATCGGAGGGTCGGGTTAGTTTCATGGCATTTCAGGACGAAGGACGAAGGTAGCTGTGTCTTCAGCCTTCGTCCTTTGTCCTTCGTTTACTTGTAGCACGGGCTGCCGCCGCAGTCGAGAGCCTTTATCTTGGCTTCGGCGCGTTGCACCAGGTCAGGAGAAAGAGGGGCGTAATCTAGAGTCTTGGCGAGGGCTTCTCCATCGTGTGTGGCCCACCAGAGGAACCTGGCGACAGCAGCGCCCTTTGCCGCGTCCTTCTGGCTCTTGTATACAAGAATATATGTGAAACCGGCGATGGGGTAAGCGCCCGGCTTGCTGCTGTTCACGATGGACAGGCGTAGGTCGTCAGGTATGGCCGTTACACCTTCGGTGGCGAGCGTGGTGGACTCCAGCGTAGGATCAATGAACTCGCCCGCTCCGTTCTTGATGAATGCATAAGGCAGCTTGTTCTGTGTGGCGTACGCCAGCTCAACGTAGCCGATACCTCCAGGTGTTTGCTGCACAAGACCCGCCACCCCAGCGTTGCCCCGCGCCCCCAGGCCTACCGGCCACTTGACCGACGTCCCTTTCCCTACGCCACTTTTCCATTCGCTGCTCACCGCACTGAGATAATCGGTGAAGATATTGGTTGTGCCTGAACCGTCCGAGCGATGCACCAGGGCGATATCGCCTTTGAGGTTAGAGGCCATTTCTGCGTTCTGGCCTTTGATTGCGGGGTCGTCCCAGCTTGTGATCTTGCCGAGGAAAATGTTCGCAAGGGTCTCGCCGTCCAGCTTCAGGCCTTTCGGCACGTTCGAGAGGTTGTAGATGACCACCACCGCCCCGGCAACCGTGGGAACGTGGAACAGCTCGCCGCCTTTGGCTGCTGCCAACTGCTCGTCACTCAGCGGGGCATCACTGCCGCCGAAATCCACCGTCCGGTTCTGTATCTGCTGTATGCCCGCGCCCGATCCTATAGGCTGATAGTTGAAGCGCACCGATGGCTCGACCTTGATGTACTCGGCGAACCACTTGGTGTAGATCGGCACCGGGAAAGTAGCTCCCGCGCCGTTAATAAGCAGGTTGGCGTTAGGGTCGCCTACGACAACGGCAGTGTTGGTGGGCGCGGGTGGTGTTGATAACGTGGTGGGCGTGCCTTGCTGCCCTCCTGCCGTCACAACAGGCGTGGCATTGTCGTTGGTCGGAGCAGAAGTGGGAGTGGCAGTACCCCCGCCACAGGCGCTCAATAAGAGAGTAGTTATTAATGCAAGAACAGTTACAAAGCGTAATCTCAAGTTTCTCATCCTCCTTGTCATTTACTGATTAGCAATACCAGGCTCTTCCTGAGCCTGAGCTGGGCGGCAAGCAAAGCGTGGCGCGGGCCACTCACTAGCAAATGAAGCTACGCGCCAGACTCATTCCAGCACAGTATGAAGGGCAGATTTTAAGAGGTCATTAGCAAGTTGTTAACAACTTGTTAATGGCACAAGCCTGGGCGTATTAAGCGCCCAGGCTTGTGCTTCGGGGATAGGGAGAAGGCTACTTAAGGTATGATCGGCTTGCCGTTGTACGTCACGAGGCGCAAGCGGGACTCGACCTTTGGCAGGAGGCTTGAGGGCATCGGCACGTACAGCAAGTCTCTCGCCTGGGGCTGGCCCCCAGAAGAATGTACGCTTGACCGTGCCGTCGGCGACTAACTTATCAGTGCGCTCCCAGACGCTGCGAAAAGCAGGATCAGCGAAATCCGCAGCCGATGCGCTGGATGCACCTCTTGGGTGCAGGCCTGTGAGAGCCGTGCCTATAAGGCTAAAGCTCAACATGCTGTAAATAATCTGATTGCGCCGGGCAATCCGTCTTCTTCCATTTTGCATGAATATCCTCCTCCGTTTGGTCATGTTGTAGAAAGGGTGCTATACAGCCTTTTACAAACAACCATGGTAGAGGAACTACATTAAGAGGGTTTTAGCGTGATGGTAACATCGTGTTTCAGTTTTCCGCTACAGGTATGGTGAAGTGAAACGTCGAGCCTTTGCCATACACGCTGTCGACCCAAATCTGTCCACCATGCGCCTGCACGATGTGCCTGGCTATAGCCAGGCCGAGTCCCGTGCCACCTTCGCGCTCCCGGTCTCCCTGTGCTGAGGGTGACGTACGGGCTTTATCCACCTTGTAGAAGCGCTCGAATATGCGTGGCAGGTCGTCGGGAGGGATGCCTGAGCCTGTGTCCTCGACGCTGATATGAAGCCCTGCCTCATCAGTTTGGGCTTTCAGGATGACCTTGCCGCCGGGTTGGTTGAATTTGATGGCGTTGTGCAGCAGGTTGACCAGCACCTGCTCCACCCGGTCGGCGTCGGCGTACGCAGGGGGCAGCGTGGGAGTTACTCCTACATCGAGTGCAACTCCGGATCGTTCAGCCTGAGCGCGTAGTCTCCCCGCAGCCCTTTCGAGTAACTCCGGAATGTTGGCGGCCCTGCGGTTCAGCTGTATCTGGCCTGATTCGATCCTGGACAACTCCAGTAACTCGCGCACCAGCTGAGTCAGCCCGTCTACCTCGATATCTATCTGGCGAAGGAAATCGTCGGCTGCCTCAGGGTCATCATGCATCGAGCGCGTAAGGGTTTCGACCAGCAGTTTGATGGATGCAAGTGGAGTGCGAAGCTCATGGCCGATATTAGCAACGAAGTCGCGACGGGCGCGCTCCAACCTGTGCGTCTCTGTCACATCCTGAACAACTACCAAACCTATGAGGCTACCGCCTTGCTGGGTCTCCTGGTCTTGCTGAGCCGATTGAGCCGAATTGGGCACTGCTGTTACTACAGCAGCCAACTTGCGCCCGCCCACCTCCACTTCCAACTTCCGGCGTTCAGTGGGTGCAGGCTGGGCCAGTGCTGTGCGGAGCGCCCCATGCAGTTCGTGGCTATGCGTCACCTCGATCAGCGAGCGACCTTCTGCCCTGTCGTTGGTCGTCTCAAACAGTTGGGTAGCGGCATGATTTACGACCTCAATGTGGCCCTGTGGGTCGGTAATCAAAACACCATCATGCATATGTTCGAGCACTGCCGCCATTCTGTTGCGTTCAGAAGTGCGCCGGCGAATGGTGTCACTCAACCGGTCTGCCATCGCGTTAAACTCGCTGCTCAGGTCCCCAATCTCGCCACCGGAAAGAGCAGAACGAGCCGATAGATTGCCCCGGCCAAAGCGATTAGCGACCTCGCGCAAGGCTGAGAGGGGGCCAACTATGGAACGGGCCAGTAATATGCCCAGGAGCGCGGCAGGTAAGCTCACAAACAACACTGTGAGTACCAGATTGCCCAGGAGAGAGTCGCGCGCCTGCTCTACCGACGTTAGTGGGTAAGCAACGCGGGCTACCCCAAGGGGATGCGTGGGATCTCCAGGGTTGGGCACTGCCACAGCCACGTAGAGTAGCCTGCGATGTACGGTGGCGCTCAGGCGGCTACTGCTTCCCACGGTGAGAGGGTCTGCCAGCACCTGTGCGACCTCCGGGCGGCTGGCGTGGTTCTCCATGCGCGAGGGATCTTCTTCAGAGTCGCCCACCACCACGCCGTCAGGTCGGATAAGAGTGACCCGTGTGCCAAAGAGTGTCCCCAGGTTGTGGGCCAAGGCGTTGGTTGCAGTTATGGGTGCTGACTGAACAAAGAGTGGCGCGGCGTCGTACGCGGCAGCACGCGCCTGGTCGGTCAAACGTGTGTGAAGAGCCTCTTCTTCACGGCTCTCGAACTCGCCGCCCAACAAGAACGCCAGCACGCCCGCCGTCACAAGCACCAGCATCGCATAGCTGAGGGCGATGCGAGTCCATGTACGAGAGGATCGGATATGAGAAAGCACTAGACCTCGTTAGACCGGCGGCAAGTTCACTGGCGGCTGAAACTTGTAGCCGACACCATAAACGGTCTGTATGAGTTCAGGGTTCGCGGGGTCCTGCTCAAGCTTGGTGCGAAGCCAGCGCACGTGCACGTCAACAGTGCGCGTGCCGCCAACGAAATCGTAGCCCCACACCCTGTCCAGCAGCACGTCACGCGAGAACACGTGCATGGGGTGAGCGGCTAGAAAGGCTAGCAGGTCGAACTCTTTGGGCTTCAACACTATTGGCTCGCTCCCTCGCGTTACAGTACGCATGTTCAGGTTGAGAGCAAGGTCACCCGCGACAATGGTGGTCGCGCCCAAGCGCTCTGCGGCAGCCAAAGCTGGACCGGAGGCCGTCGCCGCGTGTGGCTGAGAAGGCAGAGCGCGCATCATATCTACACGGCGCAGCATAGCACCTACACGGGCAAACAACTCACGCAGTCCGAACGGTTTGGTAAGGTAGTCGTCCGCGCCCAGTTCTAAGCCAAGCACCTTGTCTATTTCTTCCTCGCGTGCGGAGAGCATCAGGATAGGCATAGTGAGTTGCTTGCGAATCGCCCGGCAGACATCGAAGCCACTCATGCCGGGCAGCATGATGTCCAGGATAATGAGGTCTGGGACTTCAGAATATGCCAGGCGGGTTGCATCGTTTCCATCAGCGGCGGTCAGGACGCGATAGCCCTCGCGGCGTAGGTTATATTCCAGGGTATCGCGGAGAGTCTTCTCGTCGTCTACCACCAGGATAGTGACCAGCTTTTGATCTTGATAAAGGGAGATGGAGTCCATGGCCCATTCTAGCGGCAGAAGGGAGAGCTTGTCCAGATGACGATAAATCCACACCGCAAGTGCAAGCTATATAATGGGGCTGGTCACAATCCGCGTAAGCATGAGCACGCCAAAGGCATGTATTGTGACGCCTGTTTCTGATAATGTAAAAGGGGTTCACCCGCACTTCCCGTGAAATGGTCGCTTAGGTCGTCACCCCTGGCTCTCATCTGCTTCGTTTGAACGGGTCTGGCTGGCAAGAGACTAACAGGAGAGATTATCATGGTAGTTCCACAGTACCACAAGTACCACAGTGGATGGTCATCAACGGAAAGATGCAAGAAGCAGTAACTCTTATGTGTGGGACGCAGGGAGGGACCTGCTACAGGAGGGGGGCAGCACATCGTACATCTATGGTCCAGGTGGTATGCTGATAGAGCAGATACAAGGCTCTACTCCAATGCAGGAGGGACTGATAAAGCTCCGTCCCAGCGCTGTTGTTCGTCCTGGTAGGATTGCGTCAGGCCGGCGAATGCGCCCGGTACGAGTCAAGGCCGGGCGCAGGTAGGGTGAGTAGGTGCGGGAGATTGATGTTTCATGGCTACCTCCGCAATGTCATCCGGGGGACGACCCGAAACGCCAGTAGGTTTCCCTGTTAGACCACTTTCAGCCTCACTCTGCCCCTTCTGCCCTTTCGCCTTTCGTGCGAGGAACACTTCATGGTGTGAGCAACTCAAGCTAAACCGGCCAGGGTGTCGGCTCATGCAGAACTTGACATTTATGCACAGACCATTGACAGGAGGGTACTAGTACCAGTACATTATTTACATGTATTCCCTCTTTGTTTTTGGGTCGTTGGGCCTGACAGCGATGTTGGCCTGGGCTACGTATCAGAGCGGGCGGCTGCTGCGCGCTGTTCCTGTGCAGGAGAACTTACTTCTTGCCCCTGTGGAAAATATGGTCAAAGGACTGGTCGTGTTGCTCTGTATCGGGCTGGGCCTCCTGAGTGGCGCTTCCGCCTCACGCCTGGGCTGGACCTCCACCGATGGATGGCGCGATGTTGGCCTGGGGATAATCGTTGGCCTGATTACGCAGATGCTGGTGAATAGCCTCACCCTGGGGGCTATCGAAGTTTGGGGCAAGGATATATACTCGCCTGTAGTGATGCGCAACATCATGCCTCGCACACGTATCCAGTGGATCCTGGTGCCTGCCGCGTTGCTTCTTGCTGTTGTACTGGAAGAACTCCTTTTCCGCTCGCTGCTTATTGGAGCGCTGAGCCTGGTAGTCCCACTCCCGATACTCGTAGTGGCTGTGGCCGCCATCTTTGGCCTGATGCACTCCCCGCAGGGCAGCCTGGGTATCGTACTGACAGGCGCGATGGGCCTCTGGCTAAGCGTATTGTTCATCTGGTCGAGCGGCCTGCTCCTACCCCTCACCGCGCACTACGTAATAAATGTGCTGCAACTCCTCAAAGCGCAAGATAAACATGCCTGGCTGGAAAGCTATTAGATGGAGATCAGGGGCCAGGGATTAGTAGTTGATCTCCAACCCCTGACCCTAAATCCCCTATTCCCTGCCCCCAACTATGCCTAGGAAAACATTCCTCATCCGGCGGATAAAGGCTCAAACTCCGGCCAATGAGACCGCCGGTAAGTATCTCTTTGAATGGCGCACAAAGGATCTGCATTACGCACCGGAGAGCTTCCCCAGGCTCACGTCTGAGCAGCTTTTTGGCAACACTCTGCCTCTTGAAATAGAGGTGGGTTGCAGCACGGGCGAGTTCCTCACTTCCCTGGCGCGAGAAGACAAAGAGGCTAACTTCCTCGGTGTGGACATCAACTTGAAGTCGCTCTTCATGGCGGTCGAGACTGCCTCCGGGTTAGCCCTCGACAACATCAAGTTCATCAAAACGCCCATACAGAAGTTATACCCGCTCCTTGAACCCGACTCGCTGCGTGCTATTTATTTGCATTTTCCCGACCCATATTTACGCCCCAAGTATCGCAAGCATCGCATCTTTAGCCAGCTTTTCCTCGACTATGCACATAAGGCGCTTGTGTCCGGCGGCATGTTGAGCGTGGTCACCGATCACGAGACTCTTTTTATGCTCATGCTAGCTATCACGGAGAAAGACCCAAGATTTGTGCGCTCACACGAAGAACGCTATCTTACCGGCTTCGACCCGGAAGTAAAGTCGCGCTACCAGACCTACTGGGAAAGCCACGGCGCTTCAATCTTCAGGTTCGAAGTGGAGAAGGTTGGTAGGTAGAGGAGCATTGGGATGCCTACGGGCTGCTCAAGGGCAATGCCTCTGCCTCCGTAGCTCCGTAAATGCTTTCAACGAACCAGTATTAGCAAAACCGATGCAGAAATACTACGTTGTATTAACACATAGGTGTTATTGACGAGCGGCAATAGATAGAATAATATCTATTCAGGGGCCACAATGAGGTGGAATACTATATGTCGAACCTGATAGGAGCACATTCTTCGCGGCAGCTATACACCCGCACGTTGTTGGCTATCCTCTTTTAGAGACGCATGCAATTTTACTGATAGCGTTGTACGAAAAGAAGTCAGCATTAAGAGGTTAGCATTGAACGCTTTACAACTTGGGCCAGGATCCGCAGACTTTATATGGGCCACAGGCATCGAAAACTCATTCGTTCCGCAGACGCGGCGCGGGCACAGGGCTTTGGACGAATACCAGCTGATGGGCCATTATCAGCACTGGCGGGAAGACCTGGCGCTCGCCCGTGATCTCGGTATGAAAGCCGTGCGATGGGGGGTGCCCTGGTACAGAGTAGAGCCTATACCGGGCGAGTTCGACTGGCGTTGGACCGATCAGGTGCTGCCCTATATGGCCGAGGAGTTGGGCGTTACTCCAATCATAGACCTGATGCACTACGGCTGCCCCTTCTGGTTGCAGCGAGAATTCGTCAACGGCAATTATCCGAGCGCCGTTTCCACCTACGCCGCAGCTTTCGCGGAGCGTTATAAGGGCCTGGTGCAATGGTATACGCCGTGCAACGAGCCTCTGATGACCGCTGACCTTTGCGGTAGAAATGGCGCCTGGCCTCCTTATCTGCGCGGCGATAAAGGCTATGTGCGCCTCATGCTTTCATTGATAAAAGGGATCATCTCTACTGTCGAAGCCATCAAGGCTGTGGATACAGCGGCAAAAATGGTGCATGTGGAAGCCGCCGGTATATGCCGGCCGGGCCATCCAAGCCTTGAAGAGGTGGCGAGAGACCACTGGCATCGCGGCTTTCTTGCTTATGACCTGGTAGCGGGCCGCGTCACCCCCGGCCACCCTCTCTACACCTGGTTGATCTCTAATGGCGCTCGCCACAAAGAGCTGGCGGAGATTGCCGGGCGTCCTGTGCCTGTTGACGTGATGGGGCTGAACTTCTACCCTCAGTGGTCTACTCAAGAAGTATATATTGGCGACAATGGAAACATTGCCACGCGAGTTGTGGAGGAGGATGGGGTGGGCTTCGCCGAGATGGTCCAAGACTTCTACAGGCGCTATGGCGTGCCCATAATGATAACTGAGACGAGCGCACGCGACTCGGACGAGATACGCGCCAACTGGCTCCAGTCATCGCTGGCCGGTGTCAAGTCTCTACGCGCCAAAGGGGTGCCTGTGCTTGGGTATACCTGGTTCCCGCTCTTCACAATGGTTGACTGGAAGTATCGCTGGGGGAGTGGGCCGCTGGAGCAATACATGCTTGAGCTAGGGCTGTACCAGCGCAGGGCAGGAAGTACAGAAAGCGCGGGAAGCCGCTGGCAGCCCACACCCGCAGTTGAGCAACTCCTTTCTTACATCAACAACCCCGAAGAGACGGTAGGAGATCTCGCGGTAGCTTGAGCATTCTTGTGAGATAGCTTTAGCCGCCGGGCGTGGGGTTGGCTGTCATTTCTTACGTGAATTGTGAAACAACCTCTTAGCGCACCGCTTTGGCGCTTACCCTACTAAACCAATTCCAAAATGAGACCCACACAGGACCATGCACGAAGCATGTAGATTTCACCTTGGTATCAGTTTAGGAGCGAGCCCGCACCGTCTATCCAGACCTCGGTGCCGCTGATATGGCTGGAT
>JADEYI010000994.1_pt1 | contig 26170 bp, 25 predicted proteins | sample 8542331 | NCBI WGS metagenome assembly JADEYI01 (sample SAMN16510988, study PRJNA670497) | mine drainage metagenome | isolation source: biofilm near Copperflume 1 | place: Germany: Marsberg coppermine Kilianstollen | collected 2018-02
TCATAACACTCGATAGCCGTGCGCAGGTTCACGTCCCGATCCCCTCCTGGCAAGTCACCATAGGCAATCCCCAGATTGTGTTGAAGCCGAGCAGCCCCTTTTCGATCATCTTGATAGGTTGTAAGAAGCCAACTATAGAGTATTAGCGCAGCAACCGTATCATGGACATTATGATATTGCTGAGCCTGGGCAAGTAGAGTATCTGCTTGTTGCTCTATATCTGGTGGTAGCAGGTCGGTGGGTGCTTGTGCGACAGCTTGTAGGAGAGGTTCCCAGAGAACTGGCCTACCTTGTTGGGCAGCTATACCCAGGAAAATGGCATGTTCAGGGTCTCCCAGTGCCAGTGCATGATACGCCTCCTCAATGGTAGCCTGCTGATCTCCCCTACTGGCATATGCATGAAAATGTCCCCGCAAACGCTGGTGTGTTCTTTGATAGTCGCTGTCAGGACTGCCATCAGGAGGCAGTCTTTGCAGGAGAAGGTTTCGTACAACAGGATGCAAAACAACCTTCTCATCGGTGCTGCGTACCATCACAAAGGTCAGGCGGCGATAGCGATCCAGTTTCTTCTGGGCGTCCAGATCATATGGTAACTGCAAAATGGCTCTTACCGTTGCCGCATCAAGCGTTCGTGGAACAGCACAGAAGATCAATTCGTCTCGCTCAGCCTCGCTCAGTTGTTTCAGAAACAGAGAGAGCAGGTAGTCGCCAATCAACTCATCCTGATGACCCGATGCTTGTTCCACGTAGCGGGTGTCTGGAACTGGTGCTCGCTCAAAGGCATGCAGGAGTGAAGGTAGCATCCTGGTATCTGCTTCTAACACCGTAGCGGCAGCAAGGGCCAGGTAGAGCGGATGTCCATGGGTCGCACGATGTATAGCGTCAACCAGTGTCGTGTCTGAGAAGATGCTAGTCTGTTCCAAGGTATTCAGTAAGGAGAGATACGAGCGGGTATCCTCTCTTCCGAAGTCATGGAGCCAGAGAGGAAGATACAGGTGACTGAGCCTCAGACGCCGCGCATTCGCTGGAAGTCCCTGAAGCCACTGTCCATAGCGTCCATTGGCATATTCCTTTGCCTCAAATTCACCGTGTATCCGAGTCTGTTGCTCAAGGGATGGTTGTTGTTCCTGTTGCTGTTGATCATTTGTATGTTGAAGCGGTCGTGTTTTACTTCCGAGAACAACCAGGAGAGGATCAGTCTCTCCCTCTCTCCGATGTTTGTTGAGTGCCAGCACTTCGAGCAAGTGGATAGCGGTACTATACGAACTTTCGAGCAACGCCTCAAAGCCATCCAGAAAGAGCACAATATTCGTGGTGACATTCCAGGAACGCGGACGATGCGAGCCATCAAGAGCGTCGCACAGATCGGCAATGAACGCAGCAGGCAAGACACTATTCACCAGATGATCTCGTCCTTCCTTATAAGCGCGGCTCGATACGCTCAGGGCGTGCAGGCGTAACAAAACCAGACTCAGATCGGCGGTAGCACCAACGCCAATATCTGCACTTAGCGTAAGATACCACTTCCAATTAGAAGTATATTCAAGATAGTGCAGTATCTCTCGCACTTGTTTTATCTGCCCTACCAATTTCAATCCTAATATGAGCAGGGGAATGTATTGATCTATACTGCTCAAAGAAGTACCTGTCTGATCGATTGACTGAAAAATGGGCAAAGCGACTTTGAGGCTATGTCGTATCTCATCCCTGCCTTTAACAGGCAAGTTGCTTCCCAACAAAGCATTTTTTGCAATCGTCGCCCCCAGATCGAAACGAGGAAAGGTGAGATACTTACCCTCTTCATCGGCATGGCTTTGAAGCTGATCACGGAGTGCGATCAGAATCGAGAGAATATCCCTCAAGTGCAATTCATGTGTGAAGTCAATGTGAGCATAAGGAAGGATAGCTTTGTCATTGTTGCAACATCGTCCTGAAATCAGATACTCGATGAGGGTACTTTTACCACTCCCACCTGGGGCAATGAATGTGAGGATAGGAAGGAGAGGCCAGGAAGATTGATGCAAATCACGGGATCGGATACGCTCAAAAAGCGCGAGAGCTTCCCGGCGATCAGTAAATGTTTCGAGCACATCTTCAAACATACTCTGTCCATCCTTCTCTTGAAAGTGATAGAAACAATTGTACGTACCGTTCTATGATGGAAGAGTATAACAAAGTAAAACAGAGAAAACAAGAGACACGTATCGAGCGGGACATTGCTACACCGATTTTTGGGTGGCCTATCAGGCAGTCATTCCAGAGGAGCAGCATACAGCAGTGGGGAAGGAAACAGGTGAAACAGTTCATGTCGAGCGCTGGAATAACACACTGCGGCAACGTTTGGCTCGTTTCGTTCGGAAAACGCGCTCGTTCTCAAAATCTCTGCTGATGCATGATGTTTGTCTGCGCCTCTTTCTCCATCGCTACAACTTGGAACGGGCTGCCATGCTCATCTGAACCACTACCTAATATGGAACCCCATCAAGTCCTGTTCAAAAAAGCACGCACCACTGCCATCGTTTCATCGTAGCGATCGCGGTGGATATTGTGACCAGCACCGCTGATGTGGCTCACCTCACCGTTTTTCCAAAGCCGCGTTGCTTCCCGGGCTGTTTCGGGTGTGACGATTGCACCTAGCTCAGGATCGCCTGTAATGAGCAGAATGGGGCACTCGATGTGGGAAATAACTTCACGCCATCGGACGCCAGGGACTGCTGCAAGTGCAGGTTTCAAAATATCGATATTCAGCTCGGCTTTGGAGTCAGCCCAGGGGATAATCTCCTCCTGGGGCCAATTGGGATTCAGCGTGAAGCCCCTGGCGATGCGCTCCTCACGTGGAAGCGCTCTGAGATCGAAGAGCCATTGCCACCCATACCGGGCTTGTTGCTCCTCATTCGTTACAAACAGGACCTTGTTTCCATTTGCCAGAGACTGAGGCACCTCCATCAGAGGAGGGTCTTCCAGCACGGCGGCTCGAACCAGGTCAGGATAGTTTGCAGCAACCATCGCCGCAGTGATAGCCCCCATTGAATGCCCAAACAGATAGGGTTTTTCCAACTGCAACGCTCGAATGACTGCTGCCGCATCATCGGCCAGGAGTGTAATCGAGAAATCCGCTGAGATACCAGAGTGACCATGACCACGTGCATCCGTCATGATCACGTCGTAGCTGCCTTCCAGGTCAGCAGCCACCCGTGGCCAGCACAGGCCACTGTCTGTGATCCCGTGCAACAGGAGGATGGACGGCTTGTTGCCACCGTCGCTGCGATAATAATGGATGGTGATGCCATTGGCATCCAGCTTGCCTCCATGCCACTCGGTCATGTTGTCTTCCTCTCCTTGTATCCCTCGCTGCTGGCAAAAGAGAACCGTCACACATACAGCAGAGGCTAACCGCTGGAACCGCCAAAGCGACTCGTTGCTATCAGCGCAAACGTGGCCTTGCCGCGAATATCCTCTGACGACGCAGCAATCAATACCTCGAACTCCCCCCCTTCGGCAACCCACTCATGTGCCAGGTCATCGTAGTAGGCCAGCGCGTCACGCGCGACTGTCAGCGTCACCGTCTTACGCTCACCAGGCTCAAGATGCACCTTCGAGAAAGCCTTGAGTTCTTTGTCTGGCCGCTGCAGGCTTGCAACAACGTCCCGTATGTAGAGCTGTACGATCTCTTTACCCGCGCGCTGCCCGCTATTCGTAACATCGACGGATACCTGTAGCGTATCATCCGGGCCAATCTCCTGTGCACTGAGTTGCAACGGCCCATAGCTGAAGGTCGTGTAAGAGAGGCCAAAGCCAAAGGGGAACAATGGCGCAATCTTCTTCTTCTCATAGTAGCGATAGCCGACAAACAATCCCTCGCCGTAGTAGACCTTGCCGTTTTCGCCGGGAAAGTTGAGATAGGCTGGATTATCCTCCAGGCGCACCGGGAAGGTCTGGGGAAGTTTGCCCGAGGGAGTCGTCTCGCCAAAAAGCACATCGGCAATGGCATTGCCGCATTCCTGACCAGGATACCAGGCCTGCACGACCGCGGCCACAGATGAGAGCCAGGGCATGGTGATGGGAGAGCCAGTGTTGAGGACGACGATCGTCCGTAAGTTGGCCGCCGCCACCTGCTCGACCAGTTCATTCTGCTTCCCAGGCAACCCCATATCCGGTCGATCGAAGCCTTCACTCTGCCATTCGCCGCCGAAGCCGACACACACAATGGCGATGTCGGCTGCTGCCGCCAGTGCTGCCGCGCGCTCTATGGCGTCGGAAGGAACTGGTGGGAGACATCCCAGGCGGATTGCGGCCAGGGGAATGTTCCCAGTCTTGCCAAATTCAAGCGAGAGGAGATGCTCGCGTCCGGTTTCCAGGGAGACGATAGCCTGGATCTCCTCGCTGCCCATACCAAAGAATTCTTCCCCAACTGTGTGCTGTGTCCAGCTATCTATCACTTCTTGCCCGTCGATAGACAGCCGACTCAAACCCGCACTGACCAGTCCAAACGTATAGGATCCTGCCTCCCGAGGGGTAAAGCGAGCGGTGCAACGTACCGAGAATTGCTCTGGGTGAACGCCTTCAGGGACCTCACCGAACCACGTCAGCTCAGAAGTCCTGCTCACCGTCTTCCATACAGGAGAGCCAGAGAGGTCGGAGCTGTTGAAATACTCGACGGCAAACCCTTGCTCGGTTCCCTGTGTGTCGGCCATGAGTTGTCCGACATCGAGTACGGGCAACAACCTGTAGTTCGTGCAGCCCTGCTCGTAGCGCACACTCACCTGCTCCCCAGCCCTGGCAACAATCCCATCAAAGGGAGTAATCGCATGATGCGCATTGACCTGGGCACTTCCCCCGCCCATGATTTGGGCCACCTTCGCGTTCGGACCGATCATCGCAATCGATGTGAGCTGCTCGCGTTGCAGCGGAAGAATCTGCTGCTCATTCTTGAGGAGAACAATACCCTCAGCACCTGCTTCACGTACCAGCGCGCGATGTTCCGGTAGATCGATGGCCTGCTCTGGCTCCTCCTGCCGATGCTCAAGAAGACCCGCTTTGACGAGCAACGCGAGCAGGCGACGCACGCTCGTGTTAATGGTCGATTCCTCCACCTCACCGCGTTCGACGGCCTGCAGCAGTTTCTCACCACGCCACTGTGGCTCAGGCATTTCCACATCGAGACCTGCATTCACAGAAGCGGCAGTGCTCTTGACGGAGAAAAGCCAGTCCGAGATCACCACTCCATCATAGCCCCACTCGTCACGCAAGATCTCAGTGAGCAGATACGAGTTTTCCGAGGCGGCAATGCCATTCACATAGTTGTAGGCAGCCATGATGGTCCAGGGAGCGGCCTCGCGCACGGCAACCTGGAAGGGCAGCAGGTAGATCTCACGCGCCGTGCGTTCGCGCACCTCTGAACTGATGCTGGTTCGCTTGAACTCCTGATCGTTACAGACGTAATGCTTGATCGAAGCACCCACCCCTTCCCTCTGTAGACCGTTGACATAGGCCACCGCAAGGCGAGCAGACAGATAGGGATCTTCGGAGAAGCACTCAAAATTGCGCCCTCCCAGCGGTGAGCGCTGAATATTGACCGTTGGGCCTAGCAGCACCTGGGCACTCTTCATTTTGGCCTCGTGTGCCAGCGCCTGCCCAACACGTTCAACCAGGTCCGTGTCCCACGTCGCGGCCAGTGAAATCTCTGCCGGGAAGCAAGTGGCCTTCACTCCCTGGGTGAAGCCGCCCGCTCCTCGGGCCCCATTAGGCCCATCCGTCATCTTTAAGGAGGGGATACCCAGTCGCTCGATAGGGACGGTATACCACATGTTCGTCCCGGCAAGCATCGACATCTTCTCCCGCAGGGTCATCTGGTTGAGAACGTTCTCTATTCCATTATCCATATCTCTGTTCCTCTCGTTGTGAAGCGGTAGCTTCTACTGCGCCCATCGTAGAACCCCTGCCGACTGGCACTGTGCCTCAGTATGCTGACTAATGGCCTCCTCATGAGCATGAGCACGCGCCCGATTCTTCGCAGAAGAGTCCATGTTCATCTCCTCACCCCACGTTCTCTCGTTGCTCGCCCGGCTATGCCCCGTTACTCCTACTCAGCCTGATGGACGCGCAGGATAGCGGTGAGGCTGATGTCCCGCGAGGAGGCCCCTACGAACAACTGGTAGTCGCCGCTTGCTATCTCCCAGGCGTTCGTCTTGACGTTCCAGCAGGAGAGTGGATGCGACGCCGCGTTCGGATCAACTGTCACATTGATCTCCTTGTTCTCACCTGGCTCTAACTCGACCTTGGTCCAGCCCACGAGCCGCTTAGGAGGCTCGCCCGTGCCTACAGGCAATCCGAGGTAGACCTGTGCAACCTCGGCACCCGCACGTGAACCGGTATTCGTGATCGCGAAGCTCACCCGCAATGCTTTCGCTCCGTCGCTCGTCGCGGGTTCCACCTGGAGCTTGGAGTACATAAAGCTGGTATAGGAGAGCCCGTATCCGAACGGGAAGAGGGGCTCGATGCCGAACTGGTCGTAGCCACGGTAGCCGACAGCGAGGCCCTCGCTGTAGCTGGTAACGAAGTCGCCTCCGCCAGCATTCTGCTCGGGCGAAGAGACTGGAGTGTCGCGCTCGCTGCGCGGGAAGGTTACCGGCAGCTTGCCCGACGGATTGACATCGCCGAAGAGGCCAGCAGCGAGGGCGTTGCCCTGCTCCTGGCCGCCATACCAGCTCTCCAGCACAGCCGGAACCTGGTCGAGCCGGGCAATGGGCGGGCTGTAGAAGCCGTAGGGAGCAGGAAACTCCCCATGAACTAAAGCGACCTTCTCTTCCAGCGTCGACTGCGCGAGCAGAAGAGTAGCCCGCACATCCGAGGTTAACGATGTGTTCAGCCACGGCCAGACGTGCGCTGAGGCTGGTGAGCCTGTATTCCTGTTCTCCATCTTGTCCCTCCTTATTGGAGACCACATCGAAGATATGGAGTGACACCCTACCTCCATCTCCAGACTCAAGCATGCCAGCTTGCTTTGACGACAGTCGTCAAAGCAATTAGCCTTTGACACTGCCAGCTCCCAGCCCACCACGCCAGAAGCGCTGCAAGATAATACAGCCGATCAGCAGCGGGATCGAGGAGACCAGAGCCCCCGTCACGATCAGGTTGTAGATCGTCTGCGTATTGGCGCCAGCATTGGAGCCGGTCACATTCCAGCTCTGTAAGCCCACCGTAATCGGAAAGAGATTGGGGTCACTGAACATGACCAGCGGCAGAAAGAAGTTCGTCCAGATGCCCACAAAGCCGAAGAGTAAGATCGTGACCAGCGCCGGCGTCAGCAGGCGCATGACGACGGTGGCAAAGACGCGGAACTCTCCCGCCCCATCGATACGAGCCGCCTCCAGCAGTTCATCGGGCACCGAGGACGCCGCGTAGATGCGGGCCAGATAGACGCCGAATGGATTGACCAGGCTGGGCAAGAGCACCGCCCAGATGGTGTTGGTCAGCCCCACCGCGCTCATCATCAGGTACAGAGGCAGTGCCAGCGTTGTGGCCGGCACCAGGATCGAGCCCAGGATAATCGAGAAGATCAGGTTGCGCCCGCGGAAGACATACTTGGCCAGTGCATAGCCGGCCATGGCGGATAAGAACGTCCCCACCACGCTGCCCACCCCGGCATACAGCAGCGTATTGAGCAACCAGCGACCATAGATACCATTGGTATAGGTAAAGAGGTCCTGCAAATTGGTGAACAGATTAAAGGTGGGTGCGAACCAGAGCCCGAAGGTGCCGAACAAATCAGCCTGGCTCTTGGTGGACGCAACCACCAACCAGAAAAAGGGCACCAGGAAGTAGAGCACAAAGACGAACAGGAAGGTCATGACCCCGATACTCGACAGGTCGAAGCGGCGCGGACGCTCCTGCCTGGGGATGGCCAGTTCCTGGACGGTCGGCATAGGGACGGAAGCGGCTTGTTGGCTCATAGTGATTACACTCCTGCTTGTCTTTGGGTGACACGTAGCACGCTGAAGGAGAAGATACAGGTGATGACGGCCAGCACCACCGAGAGGGCGGCGGCATAGTAGTAGTTGTTGTTGCTAAAGGCCGTGGTGTAGGCATAGAAGACCGGCGTGTAGGACGTGGAGATGTTGTTAGAGATGGCCGAGAGGACCTGGGGCTCCGAGAAGAGCTGCAGCGATCCGACGATGGAGAAGATGCAGGTCAGCACCAGGGCGGGAGCCACCAGTGGGATTTTGATGCTCCAGGCCACGCGCCAGCCGGTACAGCCGTCGACGCGAGCCGACTCGTAGATTTCGGTGGGGATGGCTTGCAGGGCGGCAAAGATGATGAGCATGTTATAGCCCGCGTAGGTCCAGGTAGCGATGTTGGCGATCGACCAGAGCACCGTGCCCGGTCCCAGGAAGTCTGGAGCAGGCAAGCCCAGAGCCTGGAAACCTTTGTCGATGGGGCTGAAGACGGGTTGGTAGAAAAAGGCCCACAAGAGGGCGGCGATGATGCCCGGGATGGCAAAGGGAATAAAGAAGGCCACGCGGAAGAAGGCCTTCAAGCGCACCACCGTCGAGTCCAACAGCAAGGCCAGCACGAGGGCGAGCACCAGCATGACCGGGACTTGCACGATACCGTAGAGCAGCACGCGGCCCAGGCTGCTATAGAAGTTGTGATCGCGCAGCACATCAAAATAGTTGCCCAGCCCGTTGAAGGTGGTGGTGGCCGCTCCCAACCCTAAGCCACTGCGTTGCGACTGGAATAAGCTTTGATAGAGCGCATAGAAGATGGGCAGGATAAAGAACAGGATGAACAAGAGCACGAAGGGCAAGAGAAATAAATAGGGGGCAATGGCCTCATGCCGCAAGGTGCGTGAGGTCCGCTGTGCATAGGCGGGTACGGGATCGAGTGGAGTGATTTTCACATCCATCTGCTCGTTCTCCTCTCTGAACTGGTACTTGCTGGTACTTGTCGCTCACCTGTACAACCCCTCCGGAGGGGTTGCACAGGTGAGCGACGTGTTCTCAACTATCATGAGCCATGGTCTGGTGAGTGAACGAATCCTTCATCCTTCCACTCACACGGAGGTGTGACACGGTGCGCTCCCTGTGCAATCCAGTTGACTGGCAGAGCAGTCCTGACCCGGCTCAGGTTGTCACGCTAAAGCCTTGCTTTTTCATATAGGCGACAGTACTCTGCTGCACGGCATTGAGTCCATCGCTCAGGGTGCCTTGACCATTGACTGCGTTGGCGAAACTGTCACTGAGATCGTTGTAGACTTGTTCCATCGACGGTCCCCACTGGAAGTTGACATTCACCTGCTGCGATGAGGTGCTGAAGACCTGGTTGATCACCTGGTTGCCAAAGAACGGCTGGGGACTGTTCACAGTGGACGATCTTAAGGCGGACACCAGGGCCGGATACGCCCCAGTACTAAACTCCAGTTCGGCACTCTGTTCGTTGGCACTGATCCACTGGGCAAAGACACTGGCCTCTTGCGGATGCTTCGAACTCTTGAAGACCACAGTCGTGGATCCACCCCAGTTGCTACTGACATTTTGACCCGCCTGCCACTGTGGGAGGGCGACAACCCTCCAGTTCCCAGCGGCCTTTGGAGCGTTTTGCTTGAGAATACCATTGCCCCATGCAGCGGAGATCCAGGTGGCAAGCACTCCGGTCTGCAGGTCACTGTACCAGGCGTTCGTGAAGTCCGGCTCGGTCTTGACGAGCTTCTTGCTGATCAAATCTTGCCAGTAAGCGGCGACCTGTAGGGCTTGGGGGTTATTGATGGACACCTTCCACGATTGGCCATTGATGCTGAACATGCTTCCGCCATTCTGCCATACCATTCCGACGAACTCTCCTGGTTGCCTGGGTGGGAAGTCGGTGATATAAGCATTCGGGTCGGCGGCATGCAGTTTGGCTGCGTCATCGGCATACTGGGCCCAGGTAGTGGGCACCGGGAGATGGTATTTCTGGAAGATGTCGGATCGGTAGTACAGGGCCATCGGACCACCATCCTGCGGGATGGCGTAGACCCCATTGTTGAGGCTAACCTGGTTCCACATCCAAGACGGAAACTGATTCTTCACCGAGTTCGCTCCGTACTGGGAGAGTTCAACGAGCGAGCCGGTCGTTTCGAATTGCGGCAAGATCTGGAACTCGATCTGGGAGATGTCTGGCTCGTTATTGGCCTTGATAGCCGTAAACAACTTGTTGTATTGAACCGAGCCCTGACCTACATCGCTCCACGCGATATGAATGTTGGGATGGCTCTTGTTGAAGAGCGCAACTTGCTTGTCCATTCCTGGGATCCAGGACCAGTAGGTCAAGGTCACCGGGCCGCTCGAGGTACTTCCCGAGCTTGAGCCACCGCCGCAGGCGGCGAGCGGGATCATAATCAGTAGCGCGACGCTGACGACGGCGAACCCGGACGCAAAGTGCCGCATCCAGGGGAAAGAGGAGAAAAGCTGCATCATCTGAAGCCTCCTTTGCGCGTGGAAATAAATAAGAACATGACAATCTACTCTCGACCTGATCGAAAGAGACCTACCTACTACGCTGGCGTAACAAAAGCTTACGGCTCAAGGGACGATCAAAAAAGAAAACGACATGTGTGTGGGTGAGTTGAAGTGTGCATCTGGTGTTCACAGGTGGAGTAAGGTGTCGTGAAGGACGGAGGAAACGAGCCAGATGCGGAAAGTGTAAAGTCTTCCATAGTGTATGACTCCTTCATTGGGACTAACAACTGGTATGACAGGTGTCAGTCAATCCGTACCCAAAACAACATTGGCCGAAGGTGGATAAAAAAACCGTCCCGACCGCTGTACGACTATCCTGTCAGGTGGTTTCTGAAAACAGCTATCCATCTACTCGCAGGAATAGCTTGCAACAGTACACAATGCCTGAATGTACCATGTCCTTTGGAGCTTTTCGGCAGCTCACTATAGATCTCGGCTTTTCTGCTCTCAGTACCTCGCCTCAAGAGGGACTCGCTTGTTGAACTAGCACAAGGATATGTTTTTGGTGACACGTATCACATCACTTGACAAAAGTATACATACTATGCGATACTTTTGTCAAGTGATGTGATACGTGTCACGTCACTTGACAAAAGTATATATGCAATGCAATATTTTTGTCAAGTGACGAAAGCTTTTCCAAAGTCGTTGGCAGAGGACCTTTTATTCTTCAGGAAGTTCTATGATTGAGAAAAAAAACGATCCATTGGTGCAAACATCTCTTACCAGCGTCGATGTTGCTCTCAGAGCGGGGGTATCACGAACAACCGTTTCCTATGTGCTTAACAAAAATGGGCATGGGCATGTGAGCGACGAGACCCGTATGAAAGTATTGCAGGCAGCGCAGGAGCTGGGTTATAGTACACATAGTTCAGCTCGGGCCTTGCGCAAAGGACAGAGCGACGAAATCTGCTTTATCGTCGATCTTCCCCTCACTATCCACCGCACCGAGCTCTTCGTCTCTTTCCAACAGCATGCTTTTTATTACGGTTACCCCACTGTCGTCTACTTTAGTTATGGTCTTTCCCTCGACCAGGTAGAAAAACAGCTGCTCAAGATTTTTGCACGCCGCCCTTTGGGCATTTTAGCTACTGCAGAGAGCATGACAGCCGAACGCGTTGTGCTGGCAAAGACTATGGGCATAGACAATATTGTGCTGTATTCCGTCAAACCAATTGCGTATGCTCGTACCATTATGCTCCCTACCATGGATGCGGGACGGCTGGCGGCCCAGCACCTGTTAGAGCGCGGTCACCGCCGTTTAGGGTTGGTACATCCTGTTGATCCTCTCCACCACTATGGATTTCTGCGGCGTCTGGAAGGGATGCGCTCTGCCCTCTCTGGCGTACCAGGAGCGACACTCGACATCCTCCCCCTACAGTACTCACTGTCCGCCGCCCATACCCTCGTCGATAGCACTCTCACGGGAGCGGGTCATCCAACCGGAATTTATGCCTACAACGACGAATATGCTCTGCTCTTGCTAGGAGCACTGCTTGATCGAGGGAAACATGTGCCACAGGACGTAGCCGTGATGGGCACCGATGATATCTCATTCTGTGAGTTCATGCGACCGTCCCTGACATCAATTCGCTTTGACGCTATCACTCTTGGCAAGCATGCAGTTGAGATGCTGGTTACCAAATACAAAGCACAACCACTTCCCGAAGAGTTTTCACGGGCATTGATGCCTCAGTTAATGCTGCGTGGTTCGACCTGATGCGATCTCCCCAAATCCTGAGGGTAGCAATTAGTTTCATGAGACGTAGTCTTTACCGTCCGCCATTTTTGGAACCCATGGCTAAAGCCGTGGGTTCCAAAGATGGCGGACGCAGATGCGCGTTCCCACGTTCTGTGCGTACCATAAGAAGAGAGACCGGTAAGGATTAGCCGGAAGCGTCAGAACTCAGAATAGTGAAAACTATCAAATGCTCGTGTGAACCGCGAAGGCATGCCAGTAAGCATAAGCCGGACTGCTGATTGTGACGATAATGCGGTAAAAGAACGTTTCTTTTATCGTTTCAACGACTATCTTTCATTGGGATGACTATCCAAAAGTGATGTCTGGCCAGAAAGGAGCACGATGATGATTACAGCTATTGGACATATCGCGTTTCGCGTAACGAACTTGCAGCGAGCATTGGACTTCTACTGCAACAAGCTTGGTTTCTCTGAGGCATTCCGTCTTGAGCAGGAGGGGCAACCCTCGCCTTGGATTGTGTATATACAGATTGCTCCCGGTGCTTTTATCGAGTTGTTTCCTGATTCACAATCGGCCCCAGGGACAATTCCTGGGCGGGATCCGCAAGCGAGCTATAAACATGTATGCTTACTGGTTGATGACATGTCAGCCACCCTTAGGGAGCTGGCAGCCCAGGGCCTTGAGATTATTAAAGCCCCTATCGTAGGTTTGGATCATAATCTTCAATATTGGATTGACGATCCTGACGGGAATCCAATCGAATTGATGCAGATTATGCCCACTTCACCCCAGGCAGCAGCCGATGCAAGAATACAAATCAGGAGATAGCGCGTTGAGTAAATAGCAGCTCCGTTGTGCCCAGATGACTTTACTGTATCGGCTTCAACGGTAGGGAGTTCTTTGCTAGCGCGAAGTGGATGGGCAGGATGTCAAAGTACCAATAATGAAATCGAGTGAGAACGAAGTTCAAGAAGGAGATTACAGAGTCTATGCAATACAGACACTTGGGGCGTGCTGGAGTGCGCGTCAGTTCCATTGCTCTTGGCAGTTGGTTGACCTATGGCAGTTCGGTGGGAGAAGAGTCCGCCATACAATGCATCCACAAGGCCTACGACATCGGCATCAACTTCTTTGATACAGCCAACGTGTATAATCAGGGCGCGGCCGAAAAAGTTGTCAGTCGAGCCCTGAAAGACTTTTCGCGGGACTCCTTTGTTCTGGCCACCAAGGTGTATTTTCCGATGGGTGAAGGACCAAATGATCGCGGGCTTTCTCGCAAACATATGATGGAGCAATGCCACGCCAGTCTGCGCCGCCTGGGAACGGACTATATCGATCTGTATCAGTGCCATCGCTACGATCCAGAGACTCCCCTCGAAGAAGTCTTGCGTGCCCTTGACGATCTGGTCACACAAGGCAAAGTTCTCTATGTCGGTGTGTCTGAGTGGTCGGCCACGCAGATTAGTGATGCCGTCTATACGGCTCGCGAGCTTAACCTGGACAGAATCGTCTCTAACCAACCTATCTATAATATGCTCCAGCGCTATATTGAGCCGGATATTCTGCCGCTTTGTGAGCGCGAAGGAATAGGCCAGGTGGTGTTTTCGCCGCTCTCGCAGGGTATTCTCACAGGCAAGTACAAGCCTGGTCAGCAGCCGGAACAAGGCACCCGTGCAGCCGATCCGCAGTCAAACACCTTTATGCACAACCTGATGCAGGAAAAGACGCTGATCGCTGTCCAACAGCTCCAAACGCTAGCACAGCAGGGCGGCTATTCTCTGGCGCAGATGGCACTAGCCTGGGTACTGCGTAAGTCGATAATCAGTGCAGCAATCATTGGTGCCACACGTCCTCAACAGGTCGAAGAAAATGCCAAAGCCAGTGAGATTACACTGACTGATGATATGTTAGAGCGCATCGATACAATACTTGGTGATGGAGTGATGTACCATCAGTAAGGCTTGGAGCTATGAAATATGCTTTTAGTACTCTTGCCTGTCCGGCGTGGTCCATCGAGCAGGTTACAGAGGCAGCCACTCGCATGGGTTACAATGGTGTTGAACTGCGCCTGCTCGACGGTAAGATCATCGATCCGGTGACTGACCGTCTGAAAGTGATCCGGGCAACGACTATCTGTCGAGAACACGGGCTGGAGATTTGTGCTCTCGATACCTCGTGCACCTTCAATTACGCCAATCCCGAAGAACGCGCACGGCAAATAGCAGATCTGCGGAACTGGATACGTCTGGCGCAGGATGTGCAGGTACTACTCTTGCGTGTCTTTGGTGGTTCAGGACAGGCTGAGAGTATTCCACCGCCGAGCGATCAGGAGGTGAACGAATGGGTAGCCCAGTCGCTGCGCCAGGTTGCGCACGAAGCCGAGCAGGCATTGGTCACCATTGCTTTAGAAACGCATGATGTGTTCTCCTCAGCCCGTCGCGTGGTCGAAGTGTTACAGGCCGTGGATTCGGAATACGTTGCAGCTCTTTGGGACAGTCATCATCCCTACCGCGTTGGTGAAACAGCGCAGGAGGTGATCGAGGTCCTTGGGATGCGTCTTGCCCATGTGCATGTCAAAGATGCATGCCGGGTAACTCCCACTGGCTCGGCCTGGCAACTCACGCTTCTGGGCGAAGGAGAAGTGCCTGTGCGTGAGCAATTGGAGCTGCTGTTGCGAAACGGCTATACCGGGTATGTCTCCGTCGAGTGGGAGAAGAAATGGCATCCTGAAATTGCCGAGCCAGAGATCGCTCTCCCACAGCACATCGCATGGCTCAAGAGCATTCCACTCTAATGCGAGCAGAACAAAACGACTCGTGGAGAAGCTACGAGGCAGATAGGGGTTGTGTTGCAAGAAATTGCAAAGGAAGAAACTGAGCGTGAGTGGTCCTTCCAATCGTTCTTAGACTGTCACTCCAAACAGTTTGTCAACCAAGGCCACTTGGCCTCTCACATCTCCTTTTTCCACACTTTGCACTTGCCCTTTCCGCATGATGTCATGATCTCGAAGCCTTGGAGTGTTTTCCATGTCGTCTCGAACGAGAAAAAGCCCATCCCAGGCTTCGTCAACCGTTTGATGCGCACGATGATCTTGTTCGACCAGGTTGTTGAGGTACTTCCTTTGTCGCAGTTCACACGAATTGGCAAGATTCCCTGCTCCCTTCAGTTCCTTTACAGCTTTCGGGTAGGCTGCGTTTTTGTCGACGGTGATGACGCACGGTGTCACTGTATGAGAGACTATTTCGAGGGCGGCGATGTGGCGCACCTGCCCTATCCCGATCACTCCTTTGATGTGATAGTGTCAACCATCAGTATGCATCATTGGGTTGAGCTAGAGCAACCCCTCCGCGACCTCTACCGGATGCTGCGGCCAGGTGGAAGGTTGTGGATCTATGACTTCCACTTCGTCAAAGTGCAGTTGGTGGAGAAGGCTCTCGCCAGTACGCCCTTTGCGGAAACTCCACTTGAGCACCAGCTTGTGCGAACAGGCTTCTTACCGTTCGCGCTCTATAGGCACTTTGCCCTTCAGAAGGCAAGGCAGGGCGATCACCAATAAGGCGCGGAGAGATAGAGGAAGCCGGACGAGCAAAGCCACAGTTCTCAGCACCCTTTTTACCATAGCTGACGACACAATGAAAGGGTCAGTCATGATCCAAGACGCCTTGAGGCGGCCTGGGCCGGTCTCCCATCTTTCAGACAGTGAGGTGATCACCCCAGCCTATGTATCGAGCCTGGCGCGTTGCGCACTGGCGCGAGCTTCGGTCACAGCGGGCGGCCGTTTACGGGTTGTACGCGGTGACTGGGATGGTGAGGATGAGGAATGCTCATCCGCTTTACGGAATACCATGTGCTTCAAGTCCTTTCTGGCTAGATAGGAAGGCAAGCGAGCGGCGATATGGGAGGCAGGTGGTCGCGTGGTGGTGAAGGCAGGTGCTCATATCCCCTGAAAGGCAGATTGTCGCGTGGGGCGAAGCAGGTGTTCGCTCCCTTGCTTGTCCAAACGCTGCCTGGTTGTCGCCAGGCGGCTTCTAGCCGGCTTGCAAAGAGACGATGTAAAAAAGGGAGCGGGAGACGGGGCTCGAACCCGCGACAGCCTGCTTGGAAGGCAGGGTGTCGCATTATCACCGCTTGGTTGGCATGAAGTGGCTCTATGGGCTGTTTTAGAGGTACATCCTCGTTTTGATGTATGCGTGACAAAAGCTGTCACTTACTTTTTTCCAGCCTTCTGACAAAAGTTGTCGCTTCGCAATGAAGGCAGGTTGTTACGAGGTTTTGCGCCTGTAAAGAGTATACGCTACTGATGTATCGGTGTGCAAGACCTGAGAGAAAAAGGAGACCCGAAAGGCTGGAATAGCTCTCTCAAGGAAGTCACTATCACTCAACCAATCGCCTGATCGGATGAAAAAGACAAATCCGGTTCATCCAACGCTTTCTCTCTTCCACATAATGGGAGCAAGATCAGTTTCCGTGCCGCCGTTCAAATAGCGGCTTGTAGCACCACCATCTCGCCACAGCACAACGTCCCGCCTCCAGGCATCGCACGCTTCTAGATGCTATACTAGTACAAAAAGGAGCTTTCATCCAGAGGAGGAAGTATTATGGCATACCAGATCACCTTGAGCGAGCAAGATTACGCCGCGCTTGCCGCAGCTGCGGTCAGGAACGGCACCGCGCCTGAACAGCTGCTGCATGATCTGATCCAGAGCTTGCAGCTAGCATCGCAAAGCAAACGTCCCTTGACGGCCCGTGAGGTAGCGGAGAGGCAATTTCACGCAGGCAAAATCAGCCATGTGCCGACACGACAGCCATTAACGGCCGAAGAGCGTGAAGCGCGTGAACGTCGTGCGCGCCGTTTTGCCGGGGGGAAGTCTGCCGCTGACATGGTGATTGAAGATCGGGGGCCCTACTAATGGCCCTTTACTTTCTTGACTCTTCAGCCATTGTGAAGCGGTACTTTCAAGAACCCGGACACGAGTGGATAGAAAGGCTTCATGATCCCGCCCAGGGCCATGGGTTCTATATTGCCCAGGCGGCGCTGGTCGAGGTGGTCGCAAGCATCTGTCGCAAAGCGCGTGAGCAGCAGATGCCTCTTGAGGAGCGCGATAGCACCATTGATGATTTTCGACGCGATGTTGAGAACATCTACAGCGTGTGGGTCGTTGATACCATGCTCTATACTGCTGCAGGCGACCTGTGTCGCTCCCATCGCTTGAGGGCCTACGATGCTGTCCAGCTGGCTTGCGCTCTGGCAGTGTATCAGGATGTTTTCGTGGCTCATCCACCTGATGTCGAGCCTCCTGACTTTCTCTTCGTTTCCGCAGATACTGGTCTGCTCGCTGTGGCTCGTGCCGTGGGGCTCAGAAGTGAGAACCCAAATACCTATGCATAACACACCTATGTCCCCGTGTCTGGTTTTTTGAAAAACTGAACAAGAGTTTTAACTCAACAAACGGTCGTTCTGCTGGTTTGTGTGAGAGCAGCAGGAATAGAACCCTCCTCTCCGTCCATTGCTCGGTTTATTTGCAGAATGGGAACTCACTGAACAGTTCTCTGGAAGCTTGATGCTACCAGTAATCCATGCTATACTCAGCGCTGGGTATCAAGGTGGTTCATGACACTGTTGTTGAGGAACCGTAGGTGAGTAGCTTATGCACAAAATCCGATAACTTATCCTTCCCCTTATAGCTATACTGAGCTTGCTATTCGCGGCATGTGGCTCAACTTCATCGGTAAGTGGCGGCCATATCACCATACAGTTGTTCTTTCACTCGGGTCAGGGTCCTGAGCGTGATGCCCTCAATGCCACACTCAAAGCTTTCAGCGAACGGTACCCCAATATCACCGTGCAAGCTGTGCAACTGACCGAAAGTCGCTACACGGACGAGGTGAACATCGCAGCGCTCTCCCACAGCCTTCCCTGCCTGCTCGATTTTGACGGCCCGACGTTGTATAACTATGCCTGGTCGGGCTACCTGATCCCACTCGATAAGTACGTATCACCGGCGATGAAAGCTGACTTCCTGCCCTCGATCATCCAACAGGGAACGTATAACGGTCATCTGTACAGTCTGGGCCAGTTTGATTCTGGACCTGGCTTTTACGCAAACAAGCAGTATCTGCGGGAGGCGGGCGTACGCATTCCCACCATCGTCAAACCCTGGACGTTGAGCGAGTTCAACCAGATATTAGCGAAGCTGAAGCATGTGCCAGGGGTGAAGTATCCGCTCGATTTGCAGATGCTGACAGGGGGCGAGTGGTTCACCTATGGCTTCTCTCCTTTTGTCGAGTCCTTCGGCGGTGATCTGATCAATCGCAGTAATTATCGGTCTACCGCCGGTGTGCTCAATGGTCCCGACTCGGTGGCTGCGATGACCTGGTTCCAGAGTCTTTTTAAGAAGGGTTACAGCAATCCTTGGCCGGTCGATAGCCTCGATTTTCCGTCGGGAAGGGCCGCGTTGAGCTGGGCTGGCCACTGGGTCTACCCCCAATTCAGCCAAGCACTGGGTAACAATCTGCTCGTGCTGCCAGTGCCTAATCTGGGCAAGGGAGCAAAAAGCAGATAGAGGTTATGACGCAGGGTGGACCACAGAATGCCACAACAACGATCGTGTGGTATATGGTGCGTGAGAGCATTCACAACTTGCACGTCGGATATGCTTCGGCGGTGGCACTGGTCTTCTTCTGCCTCGTGCTCATAAGGATCGTCCCAGTCCTGTGGAGCGTCATGAAAACTGAAGAAAGAGAGCTGTAATGTATGGCCTTGACCGTCCGCAAAGTGGCACACTCCACCGCAGGAATCGAGAAAGGGCTGCAGAGGATGCAGTCTCCCCTGCGCAAAATTCTCTGGCACGCGCTCTACTTTCCTCTTCTACCAGTTTTTTGTAGACATACCGAAAACGATAGAGGATGCTGCTCTCGTTGACGGGGCTGGTCGCTGGCGCATCTACTGGCAGGTAGTCGTGCCGATGGCACGCCCGGTCTTTGCCACAGTAGCGATCTGGCAGTTCCAGCAGAGCAACGAGTTCTTCCTGACTTTTCTTCTTGAGTTTCCTGAAGAGATGTTCGTGTGCGTTGGTCATGCCTTCTCCTCATGCTTCCTGTAGAGAGAATGAATCACTGTGCGGTGAGAAGAGCCAGAAAATCAGCCAGATGACGATTCAACCATGTGCTGCCTGCTACCTCATCCAATGCCTTTTCTTGTCGCACCCATTGTACCATGAGCGCCTGTTCGTCCCTCGTGGCCTGTTGCGCGAGGGTCTGTGTGATATCATCTCCCTCAATCCCATACTCGCAGCCGTGTTTCCACAGCGCGAAGAGCGAGGCGAGCAAAGCCTGACGATCTGCCTCCTCCAACTGCTCCTCAACTGATAGCTCTGGCTGCGCTTCCAGACAGGAGAGCAGACCGCCAAGACAGCCCTTTAGCACGCCAGCGAGGTGATCTTCCTCTTCCAGCTCCTCATAGGAAGGAAGGATTGCATCGGCGACCGTGGCGTACACGACCTGGGCATTGGCCCATTGGCCAGCCTCGGTAAAACGATCGCCAATGTCCAGGACCCGATACAGGTCTGTCGCGGCCAGCATGGAATATCCCCAGGCATGGCCAGCCTGCGCGAATGCTGCTCGTATCTGAGCCTGAATCGTTGCTGGCTCAAGTGTGCGTACTCGGCCCACTCCTGCCTTGTGTTCTGCTCGCGCGCCACTGGTCAAGGGAAGTTCAAGGAGGAGTTTCAGCAGACCTTTGATCTCCGGTTGTTTTTTCATGATTTGCTCCAGTAATCCCAGTAACTCCTCACGACTCTTCCCTTGCAGGTGTTCCCACAACTGATCATCCTCCTGTAATGCCATATTCAGCCTTTCTGCTCCTCGTCAGGGAGAAGCCTGGTTTTTGGTTGCCAGACTGCGATCCCTCGGTCATCTTCATCGATCATTTGAAGCCACCGAGGAAGCATCTCATTTGAAAAAGAGCGAGCGTTGATAAACGCGTACAATTCTTGCGCTTGTTTGTGATAGCGATGAATGTACTCATCCATTTCAAACGGGTTGCGTTGCTCTGGCGTATTCAGTGCGATAGCCTCAAAAAGTGCGTGTTGTAAACTCGACAACTTTCGCTCGTAATAGCGGTTGATTTCTTGCCGCACGCTGGCCCGCTCCGCCTTGGTCCACGCTCTCGCCTGGAGAATGGTCAGCAATGTTTGCGTTTTCGTTTGTTCCTCAGCCATCATTTTTCTCCCCCGCGTCCATTGTTTTTCTCCAGTTGCCCTCTTCACACATTCGAGAGTGAATGGCACCTTGATGCTGGAGGGAGGTGACAGAAACAGCACAAGAGTCTGCCAATCGACGGTCACTGCAAGGCGTGCCGGGAGAATCGCTCAGTCCAGATTCGCCAGCGCAGAATTAACCTGCTGAACAGAGAAGAGTTCAGGATCGTAAGACATCCCTGCCCACTGGCGCATCTGCTCGTGTTCAGGATGCCTGGGATTCTGCAAAGCCTCAAGCAGTAGCGTGTATCCACCTACCCCGCCAGCGTCCTCTGGGGGACAAGCCCGCTCACCTGCCAGGCAACGAGGCGTCATCCAGAGTGCATCCTCATACACGCTCTCAGCTGCGTCATGCTCGATTCTTTCAATCGTGATCTGGTGCATCCAGCTATCACCCAGATCATATTCGTACGTCAGCTTCAGCCACTCAGCCCAGACGGTCGCATCAAGCCTGGTACGTCGACTATCTCTGATGCGTAGACCTGCATCATCCCAATCTGGATCAGGAAGACCATACACGGTCGTCTTCTCATTGATCGTGAGCCGAAACAAATAAAGATGAGCATTCTCCCATCCCATTGTTACCTGAAACATTTTATGGAGGGTATGCAAGCTGATGGCCCCAGGCACAACAATTCTGCGCCAAATCGGCGGCACAATGTCAAGTAGCTGGATATGCAGGTAATAACGCCTCTCGGACTGGTAACTCCCCACTGGTCTTTCCTCCTCTCCCTGGTGTTTTCCAGTAAAGCAGATAGAGAGAGAAAAAGCAAGGCATCCGACGTTTGGCACAGTACAAAAGGTTCTGCCGCACATGGCAAAATACGTCACCCCGTGCGCATTCCATCACCAGACGGTTCCCATCTGTGCCATGTATTTTCTCGACGAGATATTCTTTTCTGCTTGCGCCGAGAAAAGCCTGTGCTCCAAGAAGGGATTATCTGCTTCAACGGGCTTTTTAGCGCATCTTTTGCCGATAAGCCAGCGAGAAAAAGCCTTCTTTTCGTCGAGAAAATATGGTAGAATGCCCAGGTATGATAAACGTTCCTTGAACCAATAGCCAGCTACTGACAGCAATGAACAGCTATGATACAATTCCTGTATGCAGTTAATCGCCTACGCCCACACGGTTCGGTGTTCACGCCATCGAAACACTCTTGTGAGTGCAAGGCAGGCGGCGAGAAATCTTCAATGAGGCTGAGAACGATACAGAAGACGTGTTGGCTGATCTGACAGCTATTCTCTACCGTTTTTGCGCTCGCATGTATGGACTACGCCGTGCCAAACGCAAGACCGAGAAAATTGTACAGGAATGGGAGGCTGAGCAACATGCAACTGGTTGAACAGCATGTCATCAGGAAAAGTGACTCACGCTATGCGGTCATCGATGCTGCGGCTTTTGCTTCCAAAAACCTGTACAATGCCGCCAACTACGAAATTCGGCAAGCCTTTATCCTTCGAGGCGTCTACCTCAACTATCCGCAAATGCACCGCATGATAAAGTCCCATGAAGCCTACAAAGCCTTGCCAGCAAAAGTCGCGCAGCAGGTGCTGCGAACGCTCGATAAGAACTGGCAAAGCTTTTTCAAGGCCATTGCCGCATGGAGGAAAGACCCCTCACTGTTCTTAGGTCGTCCTTCGTTGCCCAAATACAAGGACAAACAAAAGGGGCGTAACCTGCTGATCTACACCATTCAGGCACTGAGCAAACCGGCTCTCAGGCAAGGCCACATTGTCCCTTCCATGCTTGCTATCCGCATCGAAACACAGCATCAGCACGTCGATCAAGTCCGTATTATCCCTCGTCATGGCTTCTACGTCGTGGAAGTGGTCTACGAACAAGAGGCGATACAGGCAGAGGTCAACCCAACGCTTTACGCTGGCATCGATATTGGCGTCAACAATCTGGCAACGCTAACCTCAAACAAAACAGGCTTTGTGCCTCGCCTTGTTAACGGGCGTCCAGTCAAGTCGATCAACCAGTTCTATAACAAGCGCAAAGCGCAATTAGACGAGAAGCTGATGAAGATGGATGCACGGCGTAGGACTTCTCATCGGCTAGAACGGCTGACCACCACACGCACCCGCCGCATCAACCACTCGCTGCATACCGCCAGTAGACGCATTATCAACTTGCTGGTCAATGAGGGCATAGGAACGCTCGTGATCGGCAAAAATGCCAACTGGAAACAAGAGGTGAACATGGGCAAGAGGAACAACCAGCAGTTTGTGTGCATCCCTCATGCCCGTTTCATCGAGATGCTTACCTACAAAGCGCAACTGGTGGGCATACGCGTGATCATCACGGAAGAGTCTTACACCAGCAAATGCAGCTTTCTGGATAAGGAACCCATCAAGAAGCAGGAAAGCTATGCGGGCAAGCGGGTGAAGCGTGGCTTATTCCGTGCTGCTGAAGGACGACTCATCAATGCGGATGTCAATGGCAGTGCCAACATCATCCGAAAAGTAGCACCTGACGCGTTTGCCGAGGGTGTAGAGGGCGTCGTAGTTCGCCCAGTGCGGCTTTCCGCATAAACTTGTCCATAGCTGTCTATGGATTTAGGAATTATCAAATGCTCTGCCAGATGAAAGGAACAGATGAGATCGTGAATGGCACGCCCCAGCTGAATCCCCGGCTCGAAAGGCGGATTGCGGAGAAAAAGAAGCAACTCGATGCCTATCGCCCCCTTGACCTGGGGATTGTTCGGCGGTTGCATGAGGATTTTCGCGTCGAGGCGACCTACCACTCGAATGCGATTGAAGGCAATACCCTGACGCTGGCGGAGACCGAAATGGTTCTGGAATACGGGCTGACCATTGGCGGACATCCCTTGCGTGAACACCTGGAGGTGACCAACCACGCCAAGGCATATGATACGCTTGAACGCCTGGCCAACACGTCCATCGACCTGGAGACGGTGCTGTTTTTGCATCGCCTGGTGAAGGTGCAGATCGATGAGGATGCGGGGCAACTGCGTACCGGGTCCGTTCATATTCGCGGCACCAGCTTTACTCCTCCTCCTGCCAAAGACCTGCCTCTGTATCTGGCACAATGGACGCGCTGGTTGCACAGCGGCCAGGCACTGAGTTATGACCCGGTGACACGTGCGGCAGTCGCCCACCACGACTTTGAGAGTCTGCATCCCTTTTTCGATGGAAATGGCAGAGTGGGAAGGCTCTTGCTCAACATCATGCTCCTGCAAGATGGCTATCCACCAGCACTCATTCTGCGTGATTGGCGGCAGCGCTATATCCAGGCGCTTCAGCAAGCTTCGGCTGGTGATTATCAGGCAATCATCGACCTGGTGGGTCAGGCAGTTGAGTTGAGTTTGGACCGCTATCTACAAGCCTGTCAAGAGGCGACGGCTCATCTCCTCTCGATGAAAGAACTGGCTCCCATATTCGAGACCACCGTCGATTACCTTGGGCAATTGGCTCGCGCCGGCAAGTTTGCCGCGCAGAAACGGGGGCTCTATTGGTATGCTCGCGTTGAGGATGTCGCACGCTATTTTCATGAGGCGCAGGCCCAGCCTCGTGGGCGTCCACGCGAGAAACGACGCCAGGAATGAGTTGAGAATCCTGGCACGGCTTTGCATAACACCAGAGAAGAAGCAGGAAGCTTGCATTATTTTTCTGGTGATGGGGATTGTCGAAACGCGTTTCTAGAGTGTATACTGCATTCAGTGTTCTTCTAAAAACAGTGCGTGATGGAGAAGAAAAGAGGAGAGCGTGATGGATAAACACCAGATCTGGAAAACAGCCTTTTTAATTGTCATTACTCAGGAAGAGTCGTGTCACAGGGCCTCGGTGCCAGATGTGCCGGAATGTGTTGCTGTTGGAAAAACACGAGAAGAGGCAGTGCATGCTGTTCGTGATGCATTACACTCCTATTTAGCCATGATGCAAAAAGATCATATGGCCTTGCCTGAAGCACGCACAACGGCAGAATATCTCCTCTTCCCGCCTTCCTTTCAAGAGGAAGGCAGCACCCACATGTGGAAAGATACCCTTTCAATGGGAGTAAGCGTCTCGCGTTGTTCTTTCTGTGACAAACCAGAAGACCAGATCGCCTCTCTCACTGCCGGACCAGGAGGGTTCTCTATTTGTAATGAGTGCGTCGATTATTGTCGAGAGATGATTGAGCAGGGGCCCATCGATTTTCAGCAACTCAAACAGTCTCTTGCCTCTCGTAAGTCGCAACCATTTCAGTGAGAAGCCACATCAAGCGCATTGCCTGACCAACATCTGCCTTTGCTCCACTTCCAAAGGACGCTCATGGGTCTGCCAACCCCATCACGTCTCTGTGCAGCCCGACCTCCTCTCGCTCGCGATGGTCCTTCGGTGGGCTTTCCACCCGGCCTGGCTGGTTGCTCACCATGTCGCCTCTGGAGTTCTGCACACCAATCACTCTGGCAGGTGAAGTTGGGTAAGGTCTGTCTCCTCCCACAAAGGCCTTTCAGCCGCGTCTTCGCCTTGCTGATCATCGGTCAGTCCTGGTCGGTGTTGAGGGAGGAAATCTCCAAGGGCTTCCTTGGATTGTCGCCCCGCGAGCAGCTGATACCAATCCGCGCTCTAAAGGTTTACATTGACAATATGGGGGAAGCCAGTTAAGGAACGCAAGCGCTTGGGATCATCAGCAAGTTCGTTGAGTGCCTGGCAGAGCATCTCGATCAAGGCGTCAAGGGAGGGGAAGGCCCGATTCCCAACGTATTTTTCCCGCACGTCGTCCCAGATATGTTCCACGGGGTTGACGTGCGGCGACTGTAGGGAGGTTGCGTGATCAAGCGTATGTTGGAGGGGATCACCAATTCGTCGGAGTGATGCCAGCCCGCCCCATCGACTTGCATAACGATGAAGAACTTCGAGAAGGTCTGGCTCACATGCTCCAGGAAGAGCGTCATCATGGCGGTATCGGCTGAGGGCAAGATCAGCGAGCAAGGTGGGGAGCGGGGGTATGATGCTGGCAAGAAGATCAACGGACGAAAGCGTCATCTGCTCGTTGATACCAATGGGCTAATCTTGGATGTCGTGGTTCATCCGGCCAACATCACCGATCGGCAAGGAGCCAAACTGCTGCTCTCGCCATTGAAAGCAGTCCTTCCTCGTCTCTCTCTGATCTGGGCCGATAGTGGCTATGCGGGCAAACTGGAGGACTGGGTCAAGGCCACTTTGAACTGGACGCTAGAAATCGTCAAACGGCCCTTTGAAGGCGTGCGCTACGTCTGGGTGCCACAAGGAGTAGAGCCGCCTGAGATCCCACGTGGCTTTGTCGTGGTGAAACGGCGCTGGGTGGTTGAAAGGACTTTTGGATGGCTCGGACGTTCACGTCGGTTGAGCAAGGACTATGAACACTTGTCGGAGAGTGAGGAGAGCTGGATCTACACCGCCATGATTCGCATGATGCTCGCTCGATTGGCACGAGGCAGTTCCTGAGGACTTTACACACGCCCTCTGAGAGAACAACCGCGTGGTGAAGCAGGGCAAAGGAGGCGAGGCAGGGTGTCGCGTACCCGATGAGGCAGGATGTTGCAAGGGTTGTGAGGCAGAATGTCGCTGCACACCTTTTCGCACATCATAAAACCGCCTGCTTGCTGACTCTCTCGCCGCTTGCTTGCCACGAAGCGGCCTGTGGTGAGCCAGTAAAGAGACGGTTCAATGCTTGGAGCGGGAGACGGGGCTCGAACCCGCGACAGCCTGCTTGGAAGGCAGGAACT
>JADEYI010000995.1_pt1 | contig 26165 bp, 30 predicted proteins | sample 8542331 | NCBI WGS metagenome assembly JADEYI01 (sample SAMN16510988, study PRJNA670497) | mine drainage metagenome | isolation source: biofilm near Copperflume 1 | place: Germany: Marsberg coppermine Kilianstollen | collected 2018-02
CAATTATTCCACTCCACGGAGGACTAGCGGTGTATTATACAAAGATCTTTAGGTTCAGCGGAGTGACGATCGCAGGAGCCCTGAGGTTGAGGGAGGCTTCTGCGTTCTCGCATGATGGCCATCGCACGACATGCCTGAAGCAGCCAAATAGCGGCTGCTGACCCAACCGATGCCTGGATGAAACGAGATTGTTGGGCGCCACGCGCTTCTTCTATCTCATGATGGAGGGATGGAATGACCACTACCTCAGCACCGCTCGATCAGATCCCGGTCCCGAGTCGGCCAAAGTCAAGACCCGCACAACAGAGCGCGCTGGCTCGAATTGCCGGCTGGTGCCATGACCATCGGTGGTGGGTGCTGATCGTCTGGCTGGTCGCCCTTGTCGCCAGCAACGTGTTCGCCCAGATGGCCGGCAGCGCTTTTTCGAACAACCTGACCGGTGGCAAGCAGGAAGTCCAGCAGATCCTGGACGCCAACTTCCTGAACCAGGCCGGAAGCCCCGCCCAGGTGGTGATCACCACCACTACACCATTTTCGGACGGCGCCAATCGGGCTCGGACTGCCAGGTTGGTCGCTGCCCTTCGTCCCTTGGCTCATGTGTCCGCTGCGGTTAGCCCGTTCTCACCCGAGGGCGCTACGCAGAACTCACGGAACGGCCATGTCGCCTACGTGCGCGTCCAGTTCGACGAGCTGGCTGGGAATCTGCCTACGGCTGCCATCAAGACCGTGGTCAGCACGGCCGAATCGTTCAAGGCTCCCGGTTATCAGGTTGTGATCGGAGGCCAGGCCGTTGGGTTAGTTGCCGGCGCCAAACCGGGTTCGAGTGAAGGGATCGGCATCCTCGCCGCCATCATCATCATGCTGCTGGCCTTCGGTTCGGTTGTGGCCATGGGTCTGCCCATCATTACGGCTCTGTTCGGCATCGCCATCGGCTTCGCCGTACTCGACCTGTTGTCTCACGTCGTGACCACCCCCGTGTTCGCACCCCAGATCATGGCGATGATCGGACTCGGCGTTGGCATCGACTACGCCCTGTTCGTCGTCACTCGGTACCGTCAGGGGTTGGCCGAAGACAGGGAGCCTCGAGAGGCCATCGCCCTTTCCTTGGCCACCTCGGGAAGAGCAGTCGTGTTCGCCGGTACCACGGTGATCTTCTCTCTCCTCGGCCTGTTCCTTCTGCAGCTTGCCTTCATGCGAGGACTGGCCATCGGCGCCATCGCCGCGGTCGTCCTGGTGATGACTGCGGCCGTCACATTGCTTCCGGCCATGCTGGGGTTTTCCGGCCGGGCCATCGACAAGCTCCACGTTCCAGGACTCCTCCGGAGCGCAGCCGAGCCGTCGGCTCGGGGATTCTGGTATCGGTGGAGCCGCACCGTGCAGCGCCATCCGGTTGTCGGCGCCATCGCCGCACTGCTTGTGTTGGTGTGCCTGGCCCTCCCGCTGTTCTCTATGAGGCTGGCCTTCACCGACGCCGGAAACGATCCCCCCAACATCACGACCCGACAGGCATTCGACGCCCTCGCCACTGGATTCGGCCCCGGATTCAACGGGCCTCTGGTCATTGCCGCCCAGGTTCCTGCGGACCAGCACGCGGCGGTTGCAAGACTCGACACCGCGCTGAAGAACACACAAGGTGTGGCCTTCGTGAGTCCGGCCCAGTTCAGCCGATCGGGCTCAGCCGCGGTGATCATCGCCTACCCGACTACGTCTCCGCAGTCTGCCCAGACCGAGGCGCTGGTCCAGACGCTGCGCGATCAAGTGATTCCCGGTATCACGACAGGCACGGGGGTGCATGCCCTTGTTGGAGGAGAGACCGCCGGGTCGGTTGATGCGTCGTCGTATCTGTCCTCGCGGCTTCCCTGGGTGATCGGTGCCGTGCTGTTGCTCTCCTTTCTCCTGCTGATGGCGGTATTCCGGTCACTGGCCATTCCGGTCAAGGCAGTGATCGTCAATCTGCTGTCGGTAGGTGCGGCATACGGGGTGATCGTTGCCGTCTTCCAGTGGGGATGGCTGGGCGGATTCATCGGGATCGGGGCCACCGGTCCGATCGATCCGTGGATCCCTCTGATGATGTTCACAATTCTCTTCGGACTATCCATGGACTACGAGGTGTTCCTCTTGTCTCGGATGCGAGAGGAGTGGCGGCTTACCCATGACAACTCGTCCGCGGTGGCCGATGGATTGGCCAAAACGGCGAGGGTCATAACCGCGGCGGCGGCCATCATGATCTGCATATTCGGATCCTTCGTGATCGGAGATCCTCTGCACGTGCTCAAGATCTTCGGTCTTGGTCTGGCCGCATCGATCCTGATCGACGCCACCTTGGTGCGCATGGTGCTGGTTCCTTCAGTCATGGAACTGATCGGAGATCGCAACTGGTGGATGCCTTCATGGTTGGACCGGGTGGTGCCCCATCTGGGCATCGAAGTGGACGTCGACAGGGCCGCACCACACGCGGAGGCCGGGACCGTCCCCGATGTTGTAGAGGTCTGACGGGATCGTCCGGTTAGGTCCGAGGCGACACCATCGACGCCGATCTCTTCCAGCGCCCGGAGGATGGGCGCCCTCACCCCCGATCGTGTCCTACCCCGATTTCGTCTTGCCGTCGCCCTGGAACGGCTGGTCGGCAAAGGGAGCAAACCAGAGGGCGATACCTGCCGAGACGCTCACAATATGGTGCCCGTCCTTCATGGTGGAGGTTCGGCCGCTATTTCGGCACGGTTGGGCGCCCCGGATTCTGGTGGGTACTGCCCCTGACGCTTCGCCGCCGGGTCAGCGTGCGGGTACGCAACTTCGAAACCAACCACCTGAAGGTCAACGACGCCGACGGCAATCCCGTAGAGATCGCTGCAATCCTGGTCTGGCAGGTCGCCGACACCGTCAAGGCAACCTACGCCGTCGACAGCTATCTGAACTTCGTCTCGGTGCAGTCCGAGTCGGCGCTGCGCCACGTCGCCACCAGTCACCCCTACGACGACACCACCGGGGCCGGGACGTCATTGCGGGGTTCCACCGACGTCGTTGCCGCTCAGCTGGCCCGTGAGGTAGCGGATCGGGTCTTGATCGCGGGCGTCGAGATCGTGGAGGTCCGGATTTTCCCATCTCGCCTACGCCCCGGAGATCGCGCAGGCCATGCGGCGCCGCCAACAAGCCAACGCTGTGGTGGCGGCCCGTTCGCGGATCGTGGAAGGCGCGGTCGGGATGGTCGAAATGGCGCCCAACCGGATGACCGAAGACGGGGTGGTCTCTCTGGATGAGGAGCGTACCGCCAGTATGGTGAGCAACCTCATGGTGGTGCTGTGTGGAGATCAGCCGCCGTCGCCCGTCGTGAATGCCGGTTCGCTCTATTCGTGAGCGAACGCCGGCAGGTCCTGCTCCGAATCGATCCGGCGGCCATGACGCGCTCATTTCGCTGGGCCGACGACGAGCTCAGGAGTGTGAACGCCCAGTTGGAGATGTTGTTGCGTTGGGCCTTGACCGACGCCGGGCGGATGCCTAAGCAGGTGCCGGCACTACCCAAGCTGGGACGCCCCCGGGCAAGTCAGTAAACCGGCGCTTTGCAATCCGACCGCGGCGCTGTGCGGTGGCCGCCGTGGTCCCTCGCCATTGCTCCCTGGGCACCGCAATCGTCACCTCGCAGTCCCGGGAGCTCGAGCGCCTCCATCTCCCGACGTAGGCGGGCGATGGCCGTAGGGTGTCGTGCATGACGCTGCCACTGTCGGGTATCAAGGTCCTCGAGTTCGCGGAACACGGCTTTGTGCCCTCAGCGTCGGCTGTGCTGGCGGATTGGGGAGCTGACGTGGTCAAGATCGAGCGTCCCGAGGGTGACCCCATGCGCCAGATCATCCGGCAAGGACTGGTCCCCGATGTCGACGGCTACGACTACCTGTTCCAGTTGGTCAACCGCAACAAGCGCGGAGTGTCAATCGACGTCCTGGACCCGGCCGGCCGCGAGGTGCTCGAACGTCTGGTTCGTTGGGCGGATGTGTACATCACCAACCAACTACCGCGGGTACGACGCAAGTTGCACACCGATCCCGACGATCTCTTCGCCCTGAACCCCCGCCTCGTGTTCGCCCGCGGCCACGGTCAAGGACAGCGCGGCGAAGGAGCAGAACAGGGCGGTTTCGATGCGGTCTCGTTCTGGTCCAGGGGTGGGGTGGCCCACATGCTCACCGACCCGGACTCCGACAAGCTGGCGTCGCCTCGTCCAGCCCTTGGCGACGTGCCAACCGGAATGTTCCTTGCCGGCGGAGTCTGTGCCGCGCTGGTTCACGCTCAACGCACAGGCAGCGGAGTGCTCGTCGACACCTCGCTCCTGAACGGCGCCAATTGGACCCTCAGCCCGGACCTGGCCTACGCCTCGATGACCGGCACCGAGCCACCCCGAAGGGCCTCATCTCCCGGCGACCGGAGTCCTCTGGGCTGGACGTACCGCACCGGGGACCGGCGATGGCTGATGCTGATGATGCTCGACGAGGATCGTTACTGGGTCCCAACCTGCCGGGCCCTCGGCCTGACCGATTTGATCGTGCCTTACACCGAACCGGCCGTCCGCCGCGAGGCGTGGACCGAGATCTGCGGCCGGTTGGCCGACGTCATCGGCGCGCTGGAGCGGAAGGACCTCGCCGAACGGCTTGGGCGGGAGGGCTGCATCTTTTCGTTTGTGGCTTCTCCGGCCGAGGTGGTCGCAGACCCGGCCGTCGTCGAGAACGGCTACCTGATGGAGCACCCCACCCACCCCCCGTTGCGACTGGCGGCGGCGCCGGCACAATTCGACGACGAGCTGCCTCGAATCCGGCGTCCCGGCCCAGATCATGGCGAGCACACCCGCGAGGTGCTGAGTGAGCTCGGCTACCTATCCGAGGAAATCGACGCCCTGATCACTTCTCACACCGCGTTCACCGCCATGCCCACATCGGGCGATGGCCGTGTCGCTACGGACTGAGAGCGGACTGCCGTCGCGACGCAACCGAACGGCAGGTCTGAACCAAGGATCACAGCAGGCTCATGGCTGCGGCCTGTCACTGGCATCGCGAAATGATTCTCGACCGTCGGGATGCACTGTCGGCCGTCTTGTCAACTTCTGTTGTCAGTGGGTTCCCCGAATAGCTGTCGGCGGGTTGGTAGCGTTCTCGCACCGGACGAAGAGGTGGTCAGGGGCAGGCATGAATGCTGCAGGTGAAGGAATCATGGCCGCACTGCGAACGCTGAGGGAGCAATGGGCCGTCGTCAACGAGGTCATAGGGCCACTGGTCGATACACCGATGGAGATCACTGAAGATCGACTGGTCGAAATCAAGATGGCGCTCGATGACCATGATCAGGCCAGGAGGCACTACCTCGATGCCCTGAGGATTGCCGGTCGGACGCCCTGGGCGCATTTGTAGTCGGCCAAGCAGTTTGCGGGGCGATCGATTTGCACGTTCCCGGATCCGGTTGCTGTAAGGCAAGAGGCTTCGATGCAGCACCGATCGCAGTCCGGAGTGGCGATACCCAACTATCACTGCGTCAGGCAACGCCCAGTCTTATGTGTCGGACGACCTCATCCACAACCTCGGAGGTGGAGGCGTTCCCGCCCAGGTCAAAGGTCCGGATCCCAGCCGCTGCAGTGCGAAGCGTGGCCTCGCGAATGGCGACCGCTGCGTCGGCTGCTACGGAGGCTCCCCGTCCTGCAGCGTGATCGAGCACGGCGGCGCATGCAAGCAGCATGGCCATGGGATTGGCCACATTCTTGCCGGCCAATGACGGGGCGGTGCCATGGGGCGCCTCCGCCATGGCGACAACGGGGGAGAGGGTGTCATCGAGCGACAACAACACGGACTCGGCTCCCGCGATCGAGCCATAGAGGGCCAAGACAAGGTCTGAGAGGCAGTCACCGTCACGGTTCAACGCTGGAATCACAAGGGCCTGATTGTCGGACTCGGTCAGCAGCCCCGCATAGGCGGCGTCGATGAGCGTTGGACGGTACTCCACATCGGAATGGCGGCCAGCTGCGGCGTCCATCTCCTCCTTCAGCAGGCCTTCGTAGCTGGGCGACACAGTCCACTTCGGCCCCCCGTAGACACATCCCGCCATCGTGCGAGCAGTACGGAATGCATACTCCGCTACCGCTCTGCATCTGATCCGATCAATACGCTCCGTTCTCCAAGCGATCTCGTCCGCAGCCCCCGTCGTCCCGGTTCGCCCCTCCTCTGCTCCATAGGCGTCCCCGACGGCCATTCGTACCACCACGATCGGGTGCACTACGGGAGCGATAGGTGCCACACCAGGTATTCGCCGACCAGTCCGCACGATGACGGAGCCACCGACCCCTTCCCGGAGGATACGGTTCGGGGAGCCGACATCTCCGATTCCCGGGGGGGTGATCGTCGCAGCTTTCAGGCCGAGGCCGGTCGATCGCATGGCTTCGGCCGCTTCGTGAACGACGGCGTTGCCTGTTCGACGTCGATTGCCCAGCGACAGATCGAAGCGAAGCAAGGTCACGGCCAGCCCAAGGGTGTCATGGTCAAGGACTCTCAGTGATTGCTCCAGAAGCTCTTGCCCAGTCTCATCTCCCTCGCACACGACCAATGTCAGGCCTTCAGCCATGACATCACCGTCGCGCGAATCGTGATGCGGTGCCAACCTCGCCAGTTTCGGACCAGTCGGAACATTGGTGCCCCTCACGTCGACCTGTGCTCCTTGCAACCCACTGCGAGTTTGCGCCTCCAACATCTGTTTGTGCCGATCTACCAGGAGGCTCACGCTCGCAGTTCATCCAGCGCAGCCTGGGCCTTGGTTGCCCTCTGATGAGCGGCGCGCAATCGGCGTTCGGCCGCAGCCCACTCCTTCTCAGCAATCAACAGATCGACTCCAGCGTGATTGTCGGACTCCCTGAGGGCGCGAAGACGATCCTCCATATCAGTGACGAGCTCATGGCGACGGGCCTGCTCCCGACGGAGCTCCTGCCGGTGGCGATCCCGCTCATCGACGGTTCCCTCAGCTTCGCGAACCGCGGCCAGGGCCTCTTGAAGTGTGCGCTCGGTTGCCTCAATCCGGTGGTTCCGCTCACTCCCGCCTGACCGGCCCTTCTTGCCGTGACGATCTCTCTTCTCAGGTCGGGTCGGACCCTTTGACGGCGACGTGGCTGGAGCGCCGGCCAGCTCAACGGAGCCGAATCCGGTGTACTGCATCGCCGCAGTAAGGCGACCCGACCGAAGGGCTTCCGCGGCATCAGGATCAACAAGAGCAGCCTCGAGCGTCATCCGCAACTCTTGGGCGATGGCGTCGCTGACCGGCTTACCCAGGTCGCCAGCGAGCTGTGTGGCGCCCTCTCTGAGTGCGGCGACCAGCTGGTGCCGCTGCTGGGACAGCTGGCGCAGCTCGTTCCCGGCCAGGGCAGCTTGTGCCCTGCGCATTTGGTCGCCCAGGCCGAGCAGTTCGTTCAGATCACTTTGGCGCTCACGCACCAGCAGGTTGGCCAGCCACGCCGTGATCGTCGGCCGCCGCAGGCTCTTGATGGCCCCGGCGAGTTCAACGTCTCCGCCCCGTCGGGCTTCCGCGGCACGCGCATTGCGGGCGGCGGTGAAGTCCTCAGGCGGAAGGCCGTACAGCTCGGCGGCGACAGTGTCGAGGTCCACGGATACATCCTTGTTGGTTTCGCCGGCGTACGCTTCACGCTCAGGCGGCCTCGGATTGGACGAACAAGGGCATGCCTGGGATCTCGGTCGGCCCTCAGCCCGGGATGCCAGATGGATCGGCGAACGCGAGCAGGGCGGCGCGATCTTCGGGAAGCGCGAAGTCGGCTCGGATCGTTGCATCAGCGGCTGCCTTGTAGCGGTTCAGGTACGCGGCGCGTGAGGGATAGAGCTGTGCGAGTCGGGAGGCGGCGAACGGCTTCGTGGAGCCGAGCAGCAGGCAGATCGTCGATGGATTCGGGCCGGGAGCACCCGACAGCGTCGCGACAGGAACGTCCACCGGCGGCGTCCGGATTCCACCTTGGGCGATCCCGTCGGCATTGCGGACAATCTGCGGTGCCGCGCCCGGCGTGACGTCGATGCGTGGGGCGATTGGAGGAGCCGTGCCGGTGGTGAGCCAGGCCGTGAGCGCATGCAGTGCGGACTTGGCCACGATGTGCATGGGACCGTTGTTGATCGGTACCCCGCAATTCAGATAGCTCGCACTGGGGCCGACCAGATGTGCATCTGCGTGTGCGGTCCCGGCAACCTCCCAGAGTCGGAATTGGTTGCTGTCGGGCTGACGTGCGGCATACGAGTTGAGCACGCTTCCGACGTCGGTTTCGGTCTGGACGTCGAGCACGGGCGCGACCTGATCAGTGCGGAAGATCGTTGGCGTGCCGCTGATGGCGCTGGCGATGCCCGCACTCTGTCCCGGCCCTACGAGCGGCAGCCCAGCTGCGCCCCGACTGTGCACAAAGAACCCGTCGAAGGCGTGCGTCAGCGGTTGGACGCCGTTGAAGTAGGTGACCAGAGCGAACGCCGACTGCGATTCACCCGCAGCAATGACCCGCTGGGGTCTCAACCCAGGCATGCCTCCTCCGGCGCGGAGGGCGCGGGCGACCTGGGTGAAGATGTCGAACGAGTAGCCGTCGCCCGGATGCTCGAGCGTGCCATAGCGGGCCGGATCGATCGCCTTGAGGCCCTTCCCAGCGTTCTCGGAGCCGGGGACCCCCTTCACGTTCACGAGGACGGGTCCGCCTTCCACACCGATGCTCTGGGCCGATACGCCCACCCACACATCACCGGCCCGCACCATCTCCTCGCGTAGGCTGACCCATTCTGGATTGGCGTCCACACCTCCGCTGACGTTGAGCCATTCGACGACGACCGTTCCTTTGAACGCCGTGGCCTTTGCCGGCGCCCGCACGATCACACGGGTGCGGTAGGGCATGGTCCCGTCGGGCACGAACTGCCAGCGGCCGTCGTGGGTCAGGGCACTGACCGCCTTGTACGACGTTGCCGTTCCGGTTGCGGCGTACTCGTGCTGCACATAGCCGATCCGTTGCAGCTCGGGTGTTGTCGCTTCTCCCATGAAGGCGCCGTGCCCGCCGGTCAGCTCGGTCGAGAGGTCGGCCGCCGGTCCGGGCGGCCGTGCCCGCGCCGATGTCCCAGCGGGAGGCGTCGTGCTCGACGGTGAGCTATCGCGCGTGCTCGAGCATGCGGCGAGACCCACGAGGACCATGCAGAGCGCCATTGTCGCTGCGGCAGGCAACCGCTTAGGCGCCTTGGCGCGGCGATTGTGGTGAACGGTATTCATCTTCACTCCCGACTTGGACGCGGGTAACGGCTTGAGCGCGGTGGAACCCAGCATCCAGAGCCCGGCAGATTCTGACAACCATGGACTAGCATGTCAACGGCCTCGGCGGCTTTACAACTCCAGGGCACAGCTGGTCTGACAGTTGCGACGAGGGCGTCCAGTTGTGTTTGGTGCGGATGGGCCTGGGGCGCGACACCGGTTCAGGACTGTGGTGCGAGCACGGCGAATGCGATGGTCGAAACGGCGGCCAACTTGTTGTCGCGTCCGACGTCGGTTACCTCGACATGAAGCACGAATTTCGATCGCCCGTGCCGCAAGACGCGGGCCTCGGCGCGAGCCGGCCCGATCACCACGGGGGAGAGATAGTGGACGGTGAGGTCCGACGTCGCCGTGCTGTAGCCCTTTTCGTGATCGCAGGACTCATAGGCCAAACGCCCGGCACAGACGTCGATCAGCACCGCAATCAGTCCACCCTGCAGTGCCCCACGAACGTTCGTGAACTCGGGCCCGATATCCATCTCGATGGCGAGGTGACCTTGGGGTGATGGGATATCGCGCGTCCCGAGCTGTTGGAACAAGTGCTCGCCGCGGGCAATCACCTCGGCGTGCCTCTGGGTGGTCTCGGCTCTGTTGGGAGGGATCGTCATCTAGAGCGGTGAACCTACCAGCGACACGAAGTCTTCGATGATCAACCGGAGGGCCACACTCCGTCCTACGTCGGAGCCGGACTCTCGGCCCTTCCGTCGGTTGGCCGGCTGTCCCCAACCCGGGCTCTTTGGCCTCTCGGCGGCGGACCATTTCCTCGGATCGACGCCGAGGCCGCTCTCCAGGACTTCGAGGCTTTCTGAGATCGTTTCGGCCAAGTCTCCACCGTGGAAGTGCCAGTGGGTCTGAGCGGCCTGAATGACGTTTCCAGCCGCCGCGGCCAGCATCGTGGGTACCAGGGCGTCAGTCGGAAATCCTCTGTGTGGTGGGGACGGGTTACCGGGACGACGAGTATCGGCTGTTCGGAGTCGATCCGGCTACCAGGGCGGAGCGAATGGAAGAGCTGCTCGTCACCTTGGATCGCGCCTGGACGGCCCTTCCATTCGATCACCCGACACGGGGGAGGATTCAGGTGACGCCACCTCCGGCGACCGTGGGCGGCCCACCGCTTGCCTGTGGAGGACACAGCAAGGCAGCAGCCCGCCGAGCCGCTCGCCATGGCCTGCTGTTTCTAGCCGAGACGGACGGAGAGGATTTGCGAAGGGCATACGAAGAAGAAGCTCAGTGGGCTGGCGTGGATGCTGTCGGATGCCATCTTCCTGCCGGCGATACTGCTACCACGGTCTTCGTGGCTGACGACCTCGATGCTGCCTGGGCCGAACTTGGGCCACGTATGCTCCAAGAGATCCGGCTCTACCGTGCCTGGAACAACGATGCGGGGAAGGTCGGGATCGCATCCTTGTCCGATGCAGACACGGTCGACGAATTGAGAGATGAGGGTCGCGGCTACCGCATTTACACGCCAGAACAAGCTGGCGACCTGATCTCGTCGGGTCATATTCTGAGCCTGGAACCGTTGTGCGGAGGGCTTCCTCCGGATCGCGCTTGGCACTATCTGCGAACCGCAGCCGATGTCATGACTCGATCACAGCCCCTGCGGGACCAGACCGAACAGAGGTGTGATGACTAGGGACTACCGAAGGTGAGCCCGGCGACTCAGGAACTCGTCCGGGAGAGACGCGGCCCTGTGTCGATCCTGCGACTGAACCGTCCCGAGGCGAGGAACGCCCTCACGCCGGGATTGGTAGTCGACCTCGGAGCTGCGGTTCTCGAGGCGGAGTCCGATGGGGACATCCGAGTGGTTGTTCTTACCGGCACGGGGGATCATGCCTTTTGCGCAGGCATGGACTTGCGATCATTTGCCGAGGGAGAGGCAATGCCGGTGACCGGATCCGAGGAGGCCTTCGCCGGCTTTCTTCGCTTGGTTCATGGTGAGGTGGTCGTGCCGATTGTCGGCGCCGCCAACGGGACTGCCGTTGCCGGAGGTCTCGAGTTGCTTCTCGGCTGCGATGTGGTGGTCGCGGCGAGCGAGGCACGCTTCGGGCTGCCGGAGGTAAAGCGCGGGCTGTTTGCTGCCGGGGGAGGCACATCGATCGGCACTCGGATCCCGCTGGCCATTGCGCTCGAGATGGCTCTCACCGGCGACCTGATCGACGCCGCCCGCGCCCATGAGATCGGGCTGGTCAACAGCGTGGTGCCGTTCGGGGACGTCCTGCCCAAGGCCATCGAGATGGCCGACCGGATCGCGGCCAACGGCCCTCTCGGCCTTGCGGCCACCAAGGAACTGGTCCGTCTGGCGGTCACGGACCAGTCCCTGGCACGGAGGCGCCAGGAGGAGTGGCAGGCCCTAGTCTTCAACAGCGAGGATGCCAAGGAGGGGGCTCGTGCCTTCATCGAGAAGCGCCCTCCCTCATGGAAAGGCCGCTGATGTGCGAGCCGCCGTCTGTCATACCTACGGAGAGCCGGAGGTCGTAACAGTCGAAGAATTGCCCTCGCCTCCGCTGGGCGCTGGGCAGGTGCGGGTACGAGTTGTCGCCGCAGCTGTCAACTTCCCTGATGTGCTGCTCGTCGCCGATCACTACCAGCTGTCCGTCCCGACCCCGTTCGTGCCGGGGAGCGAATTCGCCGGTGTGGTCGAGGAGATCGGCGACGGAGTGCGCAGTTTCACCGTTGGCGACCGGGTCATGGGGACCTTGATGATGGGCGGCTTCGCCGAGGAGGTGGTCGCGGGGGCAGAAGGGCTACTCACCATTCCCAGCGGAGTCGACGATCGTCACGCCGCCGCCTTCGGAGTCGCGCACCGGACGGCGTTCCACATCCTGCGCTCAGTGGCCGCACTCCAGCCCGGGGAGGAACTGCTCGTGCTGGGTGCTGGAGGTGGTGTCGGACTGGCGGCCGTCCAGCTCGGTGCCCAGATGGGGGCCTCGGTGACCGCAGTGGCCTCGTCGGTCGCCAAATTGGAAGCCGCTGCATCGTACGGGGCAAGTAATGGAATCGACTATCGCGGGGTGGATCTGCGAGCATCGTTGCGGACGGTGCTCCGCGAGGGATCCGACGTCGTCTTTGATCCTGTCGGCGGAGAGCTCGCCGAACCCGCCCTCCGGTCCCTCCGGTGGGGCGGCCGTTTCGTGACGGTCGGCTACGCGTCCGGCGTGATCCCCCGTATCCCGCTGAACTTGGTACTCCTCAAGGGCTGTCGCATCCTCGGATTTCAGTTCCGTGACTTTGCGGAGCACGCCCCAGAAGCGCTGGCGCGCAATGATAGGGAGCTATGGAGTCTGCTCGGTGACGGCAGCATCGTTCCGCACATCGGCGCAGTGTTCGGCCTCGACGAGGTGGCAAATGCTCTGCGGCTGGTGGCCGACGGGCGGGCCGTTGGGAAGGTCGTCCTCGACATCGCCGCCACCCCCTAGGACCAGCTCGCAACGTGGCTCGCAGCTGTTGCGGACATCGTCCATGTCGAAGCTCCGGGCGACGGCTGGTCGCGCATGGGTGAAGTGCATATCGGAGACAGTGAGCACGTTTAGAACTGGCGCCAGACGAGATGGCCGAACGGAGCTGCTGCCGAGAGCCAGTAATGGTGCTCGGTGAGGCCTCCAGCCTGACGCCTCAGGCTGGAGGTCTAGGGACGACGGTGACGGTGGGGATGTTGGCGCTCGGCCCACACCGCAGGACGGTGTCGAGGACGCTGACGAGCTCCTCCACCTTCAGCAGCGATCCATACATGTACTGACGGGCGATCCAGATCGGTGCCATCTCGGCGGCCAACTCGGGGTCCCAGCCGGCACTGAACTCCGTCGTCGAGTCACCCTCCCCGCCGGCACAGTCGCCAACCGTGACCTGGGTGAACCCGACACTGGGATGCTCGGCCCGCCAGGCTTCCACCAACTTGTTGAGAGCTGCTTTGCTCACCGTGTAGGCGCCCAAGCCAGGCCATGGGGGGGTTATCGAGGCGCTCGTCGACGACAGGTATGCGGCCGAACCGCCCGAGGCCATGAGATGGGGGAGGACGGCTGCCGTGACGAGCGAGGCCCCTATGACGTTGGTGTCGAACAGCGTCCGCCACATGGCAGCATCGACGTCGGCCAGTCGGGCCAGAGGTCCGATGCCGGTCGCGTAGACGAGCGCGTCGATCCCACCCAGTTCGTGGGCTGCTTGGGCGAGAGCAGAACTGACCGACGCCTCGTCGGTGACGTCACAGACGACGGGCAAGGCTTCGGGACCCGCCTCTCTGGCCGCGTCGGCCAGGCGTTCCTTCCGCCGGGCCAACAGGGCCACCGTTGCGCCTCGCTTCCCGAGACCGACAGCAATGCAGCGGCCCAGCCCGCTCGATGCTCCGACGACGACCGTTCTCATGGATTACGTCCTTCTCTCGAGCAATTTATGATCAGGTGTCGACCAGGAACAAGCACCGGCAGGAGCTCCCGGCCTCGCACCGTCGAGGTTCGGGCCTGCTGGCGTAGTCACGGGCCATGTTCGCACCGGACGAAGCGGTCCATCGCCGCACCGGCACAGTCGCCTGCCCGCTCAAGTTCAAGGCATAGAGGTGGGTGTGGCGTCGAAAACTGCGAACGTCGAGCTGGCGACCTCGACCTCTTGCGGCGGCGGTGGACCGGACCGTACGCCACGCAGGTGGGCTTCCAGATCAGCTATGGACTCCCACTGCTCGATCAAGCGGACGACGCCCGCCTGCTCGGCGTCGGCCGAGAAGGCGTACTCGAGGCAACCTGTCTCTTGGCGTGTCCTTTTGACCTGCTCCCGCCTTGAGCGCATGAATCGGTCCCGCTGGTCTGGTGGTACGTGGTAGATGCCCGTCACGATGATCAACGGAAATGATCCTTTCTGACTGGTCTGGGAGCCTGGCCAGGGGGTCGGCTCAGACCAGGCATACTACGGTCGATGTCACCGATCCAGGCCGAGAGGAGCATCCCATGGAACCGTCGGCGTTCGTCGCTCGTCCCGACTACCGCGTCGATATCCTGGCCCGCCGCAACCGGGTGACGGCCTCCGTCGGCAGCCAGGTGCTGGCTGACAGCGAGCGGTGCCTGCTGGTCGACGAACAGGATCACGGTCTCGTCTTCTACTTTCCTCCCGAGGACGTCCGCCTTGATCTGTTGTTGCCCGATACGCGGACGACGCGCTGCCCGTTCAAAGGCACGGCCACGTATCGCACGTACCCCGGACCTCATGGAGACGTGCTCATCTGGACGTACGAGTATCCCTACCCCGAAGTGGCGCGGCTGGCCGGCTACGTCGCCTTCTACCAGGATGCCGTCCACATCCAGGTCGGTGTGGCCACTCCTCCAGTCTCCGGACGATGAGCGGCCGTCGGCCAGTAACGCCCATCGTGTCATCCGTGGCCAGGATGCTCGAGGTCTTCGATGTCGAGCCGGCGGGGAACCGCCAATTCAGAGGCGTCAGCGACGGAGGAGCCCGTCGTGTTGTCGATGGCAGCCAACTGCTGGCCCAGGCCATTGTCGCCTGCTCCAAGACCTTTCCCCACCACACGGCGCGCTCCGCCCATGCGGTGTTCCTTCGCGTTGTGGACGACGAGCGCACACTCAGGTTCGACGTGGACGTACTCCATGAAGGTCGAACGTTTGCTGGTGCCGTGGTCAGTGTCGTCCAAGGTGAACGACGCTGCGCATCGGTGACCGTCCTCATGGACGTCGAGCACCCCGACGTCATCAGGCATGGGGCCGAAATGCCACCGGTATGCCCGCCCCTTGACGCCGTCCCGTGCGCGATGCCCATGGAAGGGCGCGAGCTACGTCTTGACGGCGTACACGATCCTGACGACCCCGAAGACGTCGGCCCCCCCATCCTCGACGCGTGGCTCCACTACTCATCTGTCCCGCAAGATCCGGCATTGGCCAAAGCGCTGATTGCCCATTTCACCGGGCACCTGTCCATCTCGACCACCATGCGGCCGCACCGGGGGGTCGGTACGTCGATGGCCCATGACGATCTCTCCACGGGCGTCATGGCCATCTCGGTGACCTTCCACGAACCAGTGGGGTGGGACGGCTGGCTCCTCTACCATCACGAGAGTGTCCAGGTGGGGAGGGGCATGGCCTTCGTCCGGGGCCAGGTGTTCACCGAAGAAGGCAAGCTGCTGGCCTCCTTCTCCCAGGACGGCATGATCCGTGCCTTCACCCCGGATGCCTCCGAGCGGACGAAGTCCGTAGCTGAGCGCTTGTGACCCCCAGCGCCGTGGGGGCGCCCCATCGTGAGGATTGTCGATGACTTCCACCCCGATCTTCGTCACGTCGCCCGCTGGCTGCCGCGTGCTGCGGTAGGTCCACGGACACTGAGGCCGATTCGGCTGCTCAGTGGGTTGCCGGCCAGAATGCCGGCAAGGGGCGTTGAGGTGAAGACCGTCGCCGCCATCTCGGTACGGGTGCACAGGCCTGCGCCCAGTGAGCATCCTCTGCCGGCGCTGCTTTGGATTCACGGCGGTGGCTACGTGATCGGCACGGCGGCCCAAGACGACGCACTCTGTCGCCGTTTCGCCCAAGAGCTCGGGATCATCGTGGCCGCCGTCGACTACCGCCTGGCGCCCGAGCAGCAGTTTCCAGTCCTCTTCATGACTGCCACGACGCTCTGGCCTGGCTCGCCCATCAACCGAATGTGGATTCGAACCGCATCGCCGTCGGTGGGGCGAGTGCCGGCGGCGGACTCGCAGCTGCCTTGGCGCTACTCGCTCGCCAGCGCGGGGAAGTTCAGGTTGCCTTTCAACTTCTGGCCTACCCCATGCTCGACGACCGTACGGCGACCCGCCTCGATGTCGACGAGAGGAATTTCAGATTGTGGAACACCAAAGCCAACCGATTCGGTTGGCAGTCCTATTTGGGGCATCCCTTGGGAGGCACCGAGATCAGCGGGTTGGCTGCGCCGGCACGCTGCGACGATCTGGGTCGCGTGCCGCCGGCATGGATTGGGGTGGGAACGTTAGATCTCTTCTACGGGGAAGACGTTGCCTATGCGGACCGTCTCAGAGCCGCGGGCGTCGACTGTCGACTGGACGTGGTGGAGGGCGCATTTCACGGTTTCGATCTCATCCAACCAAAGGCGGGAGTGTCGCAAGAATTTCGCTCCGCACAGCTTGCAGCGCTTGCGGCAGCTCTGAGCTGACTGGTCGCCTGCCGGCGCAGTCATGCAGAAGACCTCGACGGGACGGGAGTGGCAGAACCGACCAACTGTTCTGGGGCGGCCAGCGAGGCAACCACGCCGCCGTCGACGAGCAGATCCGTGCCGGTGATGAACGTCGACTGCGGCCCGGTAAGAAACTCCGCAGCCGCCGCGATGTCATCCGGAGTGCCAATCCGTCCGGTACCACTTCTGGCCACCATCGACCGCATGAGTTGGCCACTGGTACCCTCGAGTTCGGCCGCACCCATCGACGTCGAGATGACGCCCGGCGAGATTGAGTTGACCCGGGCCCCACGGCGGCCCCATCCGACGGACGCGGCCCGGACGCGTAGCTGGTTGGCCCGCTTGGCCAGTCCGTAGGCAGATCCCTGGTCTGCAATGGCGCCCTCGGACAGCTCTGGCAGGTCGAGCAGGGTAGCGGTCGGAGTCGTCGCCAGCCGACGTTCGAGATCGGCCTCCTGAGGGAACATGGTCCCCGCCATCGAGGCGACGACGACCCCCGCGCCACCCGGTGCGATGGCCGAAGCGAAGGCATCCAACACCAGCGCGGTGCCAAGGAGGTCAACGCGGAGAATCGCCTCCACCGAGGCTTGCACCGGTGACAAGCCAGCAGTGTGGACGAGCACGTCCACCCGACCCATTTCCATCGCAGCCGAAGCGAGGGATGCCACCGACCGCTCGTCCGAGACGTCGGTCTCCTGCTCAACAACCCGCTGACCTTCAGCCCGCAGGGCATGGGCCGCTTCACCGAGGGTGGCGGAGTTGACATCGGCGAGCAAGAGCGTCGACCCGGGACCGAGCCTTCGGGCTACGGCCAGGCCCATGCCGCCCAGGCCGGTCACGACGACGACCCGACCACCCTCGCTCATGGCGGACATTCCCCCTCTCGCAGTTGGCGGAGGCCCACCGTAGACCACGCTCACTCTCTGACAGGAGCGCAGAACTGCAGCTCCGGACCGGTCATCCCACCTGACCGGTGATGTGCCAGCAGTCGAGCTCAATCACCATTCTGCCGTCCTCATCGTCATCGGGTGTGTCGCCGGTTTCTCCAGTTCAACGGTGCTAGCGGCCTTGAAAAGCGTACATATGTTCGATATCTTGCCAATTCATGGAACCGGTCCCAGCAGCGACGATCCTTCACGCGGATCTCGATGCCTTTTACGCATCGGTCGAGCAGTTGCTCGAACCCAACCTGCGCAAGCGACCGATCGCTGTTGGAGGAGGTGTGGTCCTCGCCGCCTCCTACGAGGCCAGATCGTTTGGGGTGGCGGCGGGAATGTCAGGTTGGCAGGCCCGACGACTGTGTCCGGGACTCCACTTCGTCCATGGTCACTTCGCGGAATACCAGCGCCTCGGGGATCAAGCCGTCGCCGTGTTTCGAGACTTTACGCCTCGGGTCGAGCGAATCTCGATCGACGAAGCGTTTCTCGATGTCGCCGGAGCCCGCAACCTGCTCGGTTCGCCGCGCGACATTGCGGTGGCCATCCGCGGACGTGTTCGATCTGAGGTTGGCCTACCGGTTTCGGTCGGTGTAGCCACGACGAAGCATCTTGCCAAAGTTGCGTCCCAGGTGGCTAAGCCGGATGGCCTGGTGGTGGTTGAGCACGGCGAGGAGGGGGCATTCCTTGGACCCCTTCCCGTCGAGCTTCTCTGGGGCGTCGGCCCGGCAACGAGGGATCGACTTGCGGGACTGGGCATTCGCACGATCGGCGATCTCGCGGCGACGCCCGGCGTCGTGATGAACCAGCTCTTCGGGAAGGTCGCGGGGAACAAGCTTGCATCGCTCGCGATCAATGACGATCCGCGCGGCATTGAGATGGATCGGACTGGGGTGTCCGTCGGAGCACAAGCAGCGATCGGGCGCCGAGAGCCATCGCCGACGGTGGTTCGCTCGACCCTCGGGTATCTCGCGGATCGTGTGGCCGGCCGGCTGCGGGCAGCGCATCGCGCCGGACGCACGGTGAGCGTAAAGGTGCGCTTCGCCGATCTTCGCTCGGTCACGCGGTCAGCCACAGTGCCGGTCGCCATCTCAGCGACGTTGCTCATCACCGAATTGGCGACCAAGCTGGCCGGCATCGCACTCGACGATCATCCCCTTGAGCGGGAAATAACATTGCTTGCAATCTCGGTGTCGAACCTGGTCGATGAAGCGGCGCTCCAGCTCGAGCTGCCCCTGACCCTTGAGGACTGTCGATACAGGCCCGGAACACGGTTTGCTTCGGCTCTGTGGGCGGTTGACAGGGCGATGGATGCGGTACGTCTGCGGTTCGGACGAGGTGCCGTTGGCTACGCCACCAACGTCTACACCGACGCCGAGCGGGTACCCGACGCCTTTCGAGAACTCGCAGAACATGACATTCGTTGACGCGTGGGTCCCGGCACTCCCACAAGCATCGCTTGCTTTTGGGAATCGAGGCTCGGTTGATGCCGGGTTCGAATCCTGCGTGATCGCCGAGACCTTCATCGAATGCCCTTCGGGCCCGTTCGCCGGGAGGGCCCGCCGAAAACGCAGCTCGTCGAGGAACGGGGTACGGATCCTCGACCAACGATTCGTCGAAGAAGAAGTCGATCGTCTCCCAGTCGCTCAACTATGTCCCCTCTCGTGTGCTGCTCGAGCAAGCAATCGCCAGGGTCGATCCGAGGTCAGTTGACGCCTGGCACCGGACTCGCCAATAGCTGCCCAGCCGCGGAGCCGGCATCTGAGCCATGGGTACCCCTGCGCAACACTCTGCTGGCCTCGACCCTCAAGGTGTCGCGGTCGTAACCATCGCCATTGCCTCGGCGCGGCTTCGGCTGACCGGTCAGAGAGCGTGTGGCATCGTCGGTGGGCGCTGATGCAGACTTCGGTTCGGTCGCAATGGTGCGATGTGGGCATGACGGCAGGCGCCATCCAAGGATTCGGGTAGGAGCACACGATGAAGACACCTGAGGCGCTCTTCGACCTCACCGGCAAGGTTGCCTTGGTCACTGGCGGCAGCCGTGGCATCGGGCGGGCTGTGGCCGAGGGTTTTGCAACGGCGGGGGCTGACGTCGTAGTCGCCAGCCGCAAACTGGACAACTGTGAGGCCGCGGCCCGCGAGATCGAGGCGGCAACGGGTCGACGTGCCCTCCCCGTCGGCTGTCATGTCGGTCGGTGGCAGGACTGCGATGACCTCGTCGATGCCGTCTACCAGGAGTTCGGTCGCTGCGACGTGCTCGTGAACAATGCGGGCATGTCGCCCGCCTATGACGACCTCACCACGGTCAGTGAGGACCTGTACGACAAGGTCCATGCTGTCAACGCCAGGGGACCATTCCGTCTCAGTGTCTTGATCGGATCGCGGATGGCACAAGGTGACGGCGGGTCGATCGTCAATGTTTCGACCGTCGGCTCGTTACGCCCAACCGCCGATGACCTGCCTTACGCCATGGCCAAGGCCGCCCTCAACGCCTTGACGCTCGGTCTCGCCGGGGCATGGGCACCCAAGGTGCGAGCGAACCTCGTCCTCCCCAGTGCCTCCGACACGGATCTGACCAAGGCATGGGGGCCCGAGACGAAGGCCCGCATCGCCGAGATGAATCCGATGAAGCGCATCGGGCGGCCCGAGGACATGGTCGGCGTCTGCGTCTTCCTGGCCAGCGACGCCGCCAGCTACGTCAACGGGGCCCAGATACCCGTAGACGGCGGGCTGTACCGCACGCTCTGAGCGGCCCTCGCGCCGTGGTACCCGGTGATCCGGGCGCCAGAACGCATGGGCCCCAGCGGCATGGTTGTTGCCCTCGACGAAAGGGCCGCACGAAGGCGTGGCGACTATGTATCAGCGGTCAGATAGCGGTCGATCACCCGGTGCATGTGCATGATGTTGACTTCCTGGCGGCGGTTGAGCCGGAGGCCGGCCCCACCGCGCGACTTCATTCCCATCTGCACGTGCTCCATGTTGGCGTAATCCTGATTCGTGATCTCGCCCCAGTCGCGTTCGGTCCAGTCAGAGAAGAAGCGTCGCTGGGCCCGTTTTGGAACGTCTCCCTCCTGCGGCCATTCGAGGAACCACGTGTCCTTGATGCAGCTGTCCGGATCGATTCCGTTGGGCCGAACGCGGAAGACGATGGCGATTCCCGGGTAGATCGGCCCGACCATGTTCGGAAAGAAGTACACGTCGTTCGCACTGGTCAGCTGATCGTCGGCGAAGTCCTCCACCGCCACCCCCCGAGCCGCCAGCAAGGCGCGTCGGCCCTTCTGGTAGCGGCTCAGCATGGTCGCGCCATCCTGGGGCGTTGCACGGATCTCTTCCACCAGGGCGCGCTCGTCCTTGTAGAAGAGGCCCCCCAGACCTCGGATGAAGGACTCCAGGATCTCGCCCTCGTCGTATTCGCCCTCAGAGAGTCCCAACCGTGGGCTCGGGCGCAGTTCGCGCCGCGCGTTGGGCAATCGGCCGTAGTGGGAGTGGATGCCCAGAGGCTCATAGTCGAGGCTGACGTCATCGGTCCAAGGAAGGATCTGGGGGTGCGTGCCCTGCACGTGGTACCCCTCATTGAAGGCGTCAACGGCGACCTTCCAGTTGGCGGGGAGCACGGTGGACAGGTAGGTGCGCATGCGTAGCCGATGCAGTTGATAGGGAGCCAACAGCGCCGGCAGGGGGTCGAGGTATTCGACAAGAGGCGGTGCCCCCGGATCGAGGCTCACCCATACGAAGCCACCCCATCGGTCAACCTGCACCGGTTTGAGGCCGGTGTCCGGCGGCATCGGCTCGAACTCATCGCGGTCGACGACCTCGACGAGCTTCCCGTCGAGGTCGTATCGCCAGGCGTGATAGCGACACCGAATGCAGCTGTCGTGGAAGCGACCCGCCCCGTCGGCGAGACGGGTGCCGCGGTGCAGGCACGTGTTGTGGAAGGCCCGAACAGTATCGGGGCCCGACCGCACGACAAGGATCGACTGGTCGCCGAGCAGGTACTCACAGAACTCGCCGACCTCAGCGATCTCTTCCTCTCGGCACGCCACTTGCCAAACGCGTGACCAGAGGCGCTCGAATTCCAGCGCGGCAAATTCGGCGCTCGTGTAGCGGGCGCGAGGGATGACACTGTCTTCGCCGATCAGGACGCTGTCGAGATCCATGTCGTTGATGAGTGCTCAGAGAAGCGCTACCGCGCTCCTGGGCCGCTCCCCCTCTCTGCTTCGATGAATGTGCGGTCTGCGATGCGACCACCAGGCCCGACGCCGCCATGCTATGCCGCGCCCGGGTCCGATGAGGACCGTCTTCCCGGTCGCCGGCGATGGTTGCTGAGCCCAGTGGATCCGTCGGGTCGGGCGATCGAATGCCTCGGACCGGCGCCGGGCTCGGCGAGCCCAAGACGTCACAGGACGCAGCACTCTATAATCCCGGCACTGCTCGGCGACCGCTCACGCTGAAGGGGAGGAACATGACGCAGCCGGTGATTGTCGAGGCAGTACGGACCCCGCTTGGTAAGCGCAACGGGAAGCTGGCGGGAGTGCACGCCGCCGAGCTACTCGGCGCCGCCCAGCTCGAGCTGATCAAGCGGACGGGCTTCGATCCCTCGGAGGTCGAGCAGATCTTCGGAGGGTGTGTCACCCAGGCCGGAGAGCAGTCGTTCAACATCACCCGCACGGCCTGGCTCAACCAGGGTCTGCCCTACGAGGTCGCCGCCACCACGATTGACTGCCAGTGCGGCTCCTCCCAGCAGGCCAATCATCTCGCCACCAACGCCATCGCCTCCGGCGCCGTGGATGTCGCCATCGCGTGCGGGGTCGAGGCGATGAGTCGGGTGGGCCTCGGGGTCAACGTCGTCAACGGCCCGGGTCGGCCCTTCCCTCCCGGCTTTCCCTTGGAAGTACCCGACCAGTTCGGGTCAGCCGAGCGCATCGCCGAGAAGTACTCGGTCTCCCGATCCGACGCCGATGCTCTGGGGCTTTCATCGCAGCGCAAGGCGGCCCAGGCTTGGGCAGAGGGTCGCTTCGACCGCGAGGTGTTCGCGGTCGAAGCGCCGGTGCTGGGCCCCGACGGTGCCACCGGCGATATCCAGGTCATGGACCGGGACCAGGGGCTGCGGGAGACGACGGAGGAGGGGCTGGCCGCCCTGAAACCGGTGCTGACCGACGGCATCCACACCGCCGGCACCTCCTCGCAGATCTCCGACGGAGCCGCCGCCCTACTGTGGATGTCAGACGCCAAGGCGGCGGCCGCCGGCCTCAGACCACGGGCTCGGGTGGTCGCCCAGGTCCTGATGGGCTCCGACCCCTATTACCAGCTCGACGGACCGATCGCCGCCACCGCCAAGGTCCTGGACAAGGCCGGCATGACCATCCGGGACATCGACATCTTCGAGATCAACGAGGCCTTCGCCTCCGTCGTCTGCTCCTGGCAGCGGGTTCATGGCGCTGATTGGGACAAGGTGAACGTCAACGGAGGGGCCATTGCCCTGGGTCATCCCGTCGGGGCAACGGGGAGCCGCCTCATCACGACCGCCCTCTACGAACTCGAGCGCCGGGACGCCAATCTGGCCCTCGTGTCCATGTGTTGCGGTGGCGGTCTCGCCACCGGCGCCATCCTGGAGAGGCTATGAGGGGTTCCTCGGCCGTCATGGCGATCGGTAGCGCAGCCGCGCGCAGCTAGAGCCGTGGAACGACACGCCGGGACCCCGGCGCTATCGGGCGAATCGGCCCCAACCATGGCTCCGGCTCTGGTCGAGGTGCCGCTCCCCGCCGCCGACGTGGCCGCCCTCCTCAGGCGCAACGGCGCCGAGGAGCGCTACAAGGATCGTCCCGCTCTCCGCTTCGGAGACCGTATTTGGACACACCAGGAGCTTCTTGCCGAAGCGGAGCATTTCGCCGCCCTGTACCGCGCCCGCCTAGACCCCCGTCGCCCGCCCCACGTCGGTGTGCTGCTTGACAACACACCGGACTACGTCTTTGCGCTGTGCGGCGCGGGATTGGCGGGGGCAGCCGCGGTGGGGCTGAACCACACCCGACGTGGCGAACACCTTGCCCACGACATCTCGCACACCGATGTGCAGTTCGTCATCACAGAGCCCCGCCACCAGGCCCAGCTTGAGGCGGCCACCGGGGGAGCTGACCTGCCCGGTGGCATTCTTGTCTCCGAGCGCTTCGCCGACGGGAACGATCCGCAGGCGAGGGGCGAGTCACTAGATCAGGCTTTGGAGACAGCCTGGGCTGACCACGGCGCCAGACCATCGGACGGCGCCAGTGCCGCGGACTGTAGCGTCGACGTCTTGTGGGCGCTGCTGTTTACGTCCGGGACGTCGGCCGCCCCGAAGGCCGTGTCCTGCACGCAACGCCGGCTGCTCACCACGGGCAACCGCATGGCCATGATGCTGGACCTCGGACCCGACGATGTCGGGTACGCCGCCATGCCATTGTTTCACGCCAACTCGTTGATGTCCGGCCTCGCCCCAGCCCTGGTCGCTGGCGCGTCCCTCTCCCTGACCCGACGCTTCAGCGCCTCACGATTCCTCTCTGACGTGCGGCACTACGGTGCCACCTGGTTCAACTACACGGGTAAGGTCCTCGCCTACCTGCTGGCCACCCCTGAGCGGCTGGACGACGCCGACAACCCCTTGAGAGTCGCCTTCGGCAACGAGGGGTCACCGCACGTCGTGGAGCAGGCGGCCACGCGCTTCGGCGTCAACATCATCGATGTCTTCGGGTCGACGGAGGGCGCCATCGCTCTGGATCGGACCGGGGACCGTCCCCGCGGGTCCATAGGGCGCTTGCGCCAGGGGATTGTCGTCGTTCACGAAGGCGGTCTCGAAGTCCCGCGGGCGCGATTCGATAGCGAAGGCGGCCTTGTCAACGCCGAGCAATGCGTGGGTGAGATCGTTAACACCCTCGGCGTGGGTCCGTTCGAGGGTTACTACCGCAACGAGGAAGCCATGCGCCACGCCACGCGCCATGGCTGGTACTGGAGCGGCGACCTCGGCTATGTCGACGAGGACGGTTGGGTGTACTTCGCCGGGCGAACGTCCGACTGGCTCCGTGTCGACGGCGAGAACTTCCCGGGGGCGCCGATCGAGGCGATCATGGGTCGCCATCCGGACGTCATGCTGGCGTCGGTCTACGGAGTTCCCGACCCCGACTCGGGCGACCAGGTTATGGTGGCCCTGGTCCTGCACGAGGACGTCGCTTTCGATGGCCGGTCGTTCGTGTCCTGGCTGAGCATGCAACCGGACCTCAGCCCGAAATGGTGGCCACGGTTCATCCGTCTGTGCAAGACCCTTCCCTGTACGCCGAGCAACAAGATCCTGACCCGCACGCTGGCCCACGAGAAGTTCCGTTCTGATTTGGTGGGTGGAGATCTGGTGTACGTGCGCAAACCCGACGCAGACGCGTTTCGTCGATTCAGCGATCAGGACGAATCCGCATTGCGCAGTGCGTTCGAGTCCAGCGGGCGCCTTCGGTTCTGGGACTTGTGAGCAGACCCTGGTCTCGTGGCCCTGCCGGCGGCGCAGCGTGCGGCGTGCCACCGCGGCACGACGGCTTGGCCTGCAAATTCTTCGGGCTAGATCGCTAGTGCTGCTTGTGGATTGGAGGGTCAGAGTCCTGTCTGAAGCGATCCCGGTAATGCTCAGCATCCAGCCACTGAAGAAACGGCAGATGTCGGACCTCCAGGACGAACACGACAAGCACCGTCAGGATGACGGCGGCAAGGGTCTGGCCGGTTCCGACCAGAACGCCGATGGCGGCCATCACGAACACCGCCGCCGCCGTGGTGATCCCGCGGACGAGGGTGCCCTCGCCGTGGAATACGACGCCTCCGCCGATGAAGCCAATACCGGTGATCAAGCCGGCGACTGTCTGGGGTGAGTGCTGGTAGGACACCGCCGTGACGGCGGCGGTGGCGGCACCGACGAGCGAGAAGGTTCGGTCGCCCGCCGGCGAGCCACGTAGACCGCGCTCGAAGCCGAGAGCAAAGCCGAGCGCGGTGCCGATGAGCACCCGCACGATGACCGTTGCCTCTGGTGGCATCTTCAAAGGGATAGCAGACCGGTCAAGTCTTGAAGCGGATGCACACCAGCCTCGAGCACCTGGGGCGTCAGCCCTAGTTGGCGGACCGCACGGGCTCGAGTCGGGCGGTGTCAACCTCGAGGAGTCGAGTGACAGCTTCCACATCAGTCGGCCGAGCGAAGAGGTAACCCTGCCCCACGTTGACACCTTCCGCTTGTAGCCACCTTCTGATCGTTGCTCTCGATGCCCTCAGCCACAGTCTCGAGGCCGAGCACTTTGCCGAGCTGGACCAAGGTGAGGACGATGGCGGCAGACTCCTCTGAGTGGGCAATCCCCGAAATGAAGGACTGGTCTATCTTCAACACATCGATGGGAAACTGACGCAGGTAGGCGAGCGACGAGTACCCGTTCCGAAGTCGTCGATGGCCAGCCGCACTCCAAGTGCCTTCAGCAGATTAAGCCGGACAAGAGTTGCCTCGACATCGTGCATCAAACTGGTCTCGGTCAGTTCCAGGACGAGCAGGCTGGGATCCAAGCCGGAGGTCGAGAGGGCAGCGTGGACATCATCGATGATCCGGTCGCGTTCCATCTGAATACCCGAGATATTCACCGACATGGTGATCCGGTGGCCTTGGCGAGCCATTCCGCCCCCTGTCGGCACGCCTCTTGGAGAACCCACTCTCCAACGGTGACGATCAGGCGTAATTGGATAGCGGGGTCCACCGCCTGGTCGGGTTCCGCGCGTACCGTG
>JADEYI010000996.1_pt1 | contig 26144 bp, 23 predicted proteins | sample 8542331 | NCBI WGS metagenome assembly JADEYI01 (sample SAMN16510988, study PRJNA670497) | mine drainage metagenome | isolation source: biofilm near Copperflume 1 | place: Germany: Marsberg coppermine Kilianstollen | collected 2018-02
CCGAGCTTCATGATCGAGCCCTTGCCGAATTGCTTTTCGATCTGGCTGAGCGCCACATCCAATGCCTTGGTTTTGATATCTTGCGCCATCGAACTCCCCGCGCGGCGGGCCATGCGTGTACCCGCGGAAATTTTGCCACAAACAGCGTCGAATAGCGCTAGGGCCGCCGGACTATCATTCGCAATTCACGCTCGCGCGCGCTTCGCCGGTGTGCGCTTGCCGCGGGCCGCCGTGCCGCTTATCCGGCGCCGGGCAATCCATTGGCGGGCCGCGCTCCTCAATGCTGGTGCACCAGCGCGTGCTCGACCAGCGTCAGCCGGTCGTTGCCGAAGAACATCACGCCGTCAACGAACATGGTGGGCGATCCGAAGCCGCCGCGCGCGATTACTTCGTCGGTGTTGGCCTTGAGCTTTTCCTTGTACTCGGGCAGCGCGATTTTGCGAAAGTACTCGGCCTCGTCGAGACCGCTTGAGCGCACGATCTCGCGCAGCACCTCGTCCTGGCTGATATCGCGGTTGTCGCCCCAATAGGTCTCGAAGACCCGCCGCGAATAGGCCGCGATCTTGCCCTGTTCCTGGGCGACAAACGCTCCGCGCATCGCCTTGACCGAATTGACCGGAAAGACCACCAGCGCGCCCGGATCGGTAATCTTGAGCTTGTACAGATGCGCCCAGTCCTGCAGGTCCTTTTTGTAATAACGCGCCTTGACCTTGAGCGGCTTCTCGCGGGCCTCGTACACGGACGGATTGGCCGCGTTGAAGACCCCGCCGACCAGGATCGGCCGCCATACCAGGTCGGCGCCGTGGCGCGCCGCGACCTCTTCGATTTTGCTGAAGGCGAGATAGGTCCACGGACTCGAACAGTCGTAAAAAAACTCGAGCTTGCTGGCCATCGCTAATGCTCCCCGACGAATTTGGTCGTATCGCGCCCGAAGCTAGCATAGCGTGGGCCTATCCGTATCTGCCGGCGCGACCGAGCGACGAGTTAATCAGGGCGCGCCTTGATCCGGTCCGCCCGGCGCGTCCGCGCCGTCGGCGCCCGGCGTATCGCTCGGCGCCGCCGGCGTCGCGCCCGCGCTGCGTCCGGCGCCGCCGGGTGCGCCGCTGAAACTAATCAGGTCGGCGCGCACGTGGCCGATAAAGGCGTCGGCCTCGACCCGCACCGGCAGATGGCGATCGTCGTCGGTCACCCACAAGGTCGTCGCGCGTGCCTGGGTGCGGAAGCTGCCCTGGCTGAGCCACAGCACCCACGGCTCGATCTTGAGCGTGTCGAAGGTGCCGAGCGCGGTAGTGATTCGTTCGCGGCCGGTCACGTTGAACGAAAAAACGTAGCGGTTGCCCCCGCTGAAGACGTCGAACGGCAGCTTGTCGCCGGGCTTGAGCGGCTGCGACAGCGCCATCATCGCGCCCGAAAACGGCCCCAACGGATCGCCCCCGCTGAAGCGCCGCGTGGTCACCTTGCCGTGGCGGCTGGTCTTGATCGCGACCACCAGGCGCGCCGCGCGATCGAACTTCACGCGCCATTCGTCACGCCGCTGGTTCTCGTGCTGCAGGATGTAGATATTGTCGGGACGCAGCGCGGCGTAATCGAAATCCTCGCGGAAATAATCGCGCATCCGGTAGGCGACGTCGGCCACCGCGCTGGTCTGCAGCCACATCTGCCCGCTCCACCAATCCGGATGGGTGCGGTTGTGCACGATCACGATGCGCGCGGTGGCGGCCGGCACACCGATCCATGAGGCGGCGTAAGCGAGCGTCTCGCCGTCGCGAAACGGATTATGCCCCGGCGTGTACGACGGCACGTGCAGGTCGGCCGGCAGCGGCAGGGGTTGCGGCGTGCGCAGCGCGCGCGGCCGCGCCGCCGCGGCGTCGCCGGCCACTGGCTGAGCCGCCGCGAGGATCCGCGATGCGCCGGCGAGCCACGCCACCAGGCCGGCGATCGCGATCAGCCCCGCGCCGCTTATGCTGGCCAGGGCCGCGCGACGCGCCATTTTACCATCAGAGGTTTTCGCATAGAGTGTGGCCGTTGATTCTGCCGAATTGTGGAGGGCATGGGAATGTCGAAAGCCCGTTCGATGCTGGCTGCCGCCGTGGTCTTGGGCGCGCTCGCGCTACCCCCGATCGCGGGCGCGCAGGATATTGGTCTGCCTGGACCGGCCAATCAGAACATGCCGCTCAGTTCCCTCGAGCAGCTCGGCCCAGGTTCGGTGCAAAAGTCCGGCAAATCGGCCACCGACGCGATCCGCGACGCCAAGCGCAAGTACGCCGACGCCGATCCGCGCGTGCGCGTCCAGGGGCTTGAAGATGTGCGCTACGTCGACAGTCCCGATACCAACGAGTTGCTCTTCCAGGGCCTGTCCGATTCCGACGTCCGCGTCCGCATCAAGGCCATCGACGTGCTGGGCGCGCGGGGCGACAATGACGCGGTGCCGGCCATGTCGCAGAAACTGTTCCTGCTCGAAACGCCGCCGATCGAAAAGCTCCATCTGGTCGCGGCGCTCGGCCGCATCGGCGACGATCGCGGTGCGCTGCCGATCATCGAATACCTCAAGAATACCGACGACACGGCGAGCCGCGGCACGGCGGTCTTCGCGCTCGGTGAAATCGGCGATCCGGTGGCCAACGACACGCTGATCCAGATCGACACCGATGATTCGAGCCCGCTGGTGCGCAAGCTCGCCCAGGAGGCGATCGAAAAGATTGGCGGTGAACTGCCTAATCGGCATACCGAAGAGATTGCCGCCGCGAAACTGAAGTTTCAGCAGCCGACCGACGAGAAACTCTCGAAACTGCGCGCGATCGATGACGAGAACCAGAACAAGCAGTACTAAGCCCGGCACCGCTTGATCCGGACCGGAAACGCCGCGCCGCGGGACGATTGTCGTCGCGAAGACGTACGAAGGCACCGGTTTCGTTGCGCTGGCCCTCGCGGCGATTTTTAATAGGATGGTGGACGAGCGAATTGGCAGCCGACGGATTGGCTAATGGCACGCCGCGCGCTCATGGCCGACGAGCTTATGCGCCCATCCGGCGCGCCGTCACGGGCTGAAACTTTCAACGCCGCGAAATCGGCGAGGATAATTGTCTCTTAGTCAGGCTTGATTTTTTGGGCGGGATGCACTGGAAAGCCGCGGTCGCGGAGAAAGGCCGCCCACGACGCCCGAATTGGCGGCAGCTCCCCGATTGGCCGCAAGTCCATTCCGTCGTCAAATTGTGGCGCGCCGGGACCGCCGCGGCGCCGTTTAATCTCGGCTATTTCCGCAGCTTCATTCAGCGCTTTCTTCGACGATTTCCTGGCCGACCGCATGATGGAAAAGGTGCCTTTTTTGGGCGCTTGAGTTGCGCTTTCCTTGAGGACGACAGTGACCGTTTTCCCTTTCTGGATGCTTGATTTTATCACAAACGTGGCATGAGGGCAAAGAGCAGTATATTTCGCCTCATTAGTCATATAGTCAGTCGCATTGTAATGAGTTTGTGCGGAGTTCCCTATGCCTTGATCAGCCCCGACGTATTGCCGCTCGCCGCCGGCGCGCCGGGAAAGATGCGCCTGAGGGCCGGCGCGTCGAGCCCCATGTGCACGCCCAGCGCCTGGCCGATGGGCTCGCGGAAGTCGGTCGTCACCGGCACGTCGCGCTCCTGGTAAAGCGAGCCGGGGTCGAGCCCGTCCCAGCGCGCATAGACGCGCCGTCCGCGCACCGGACCGCCCATTACCCACATGACATTGCCGTGGCCGTGGTCGGTGCCGCCGTTGCCGTTCTCATGCACCGTGCGGCCGAACTCCGAGATCACCAGGATGACCGTGTCGTCGAAGGCCGGACCGAGTTGCCTGGCGAAGCTCGCCAGCCCGTCGCCGAGCGGCTTGAGATGATTAGTCAGTTGGCCCCTGTTCGATCCCTCGCTGACGTGCGTGTCCCATCCGCCGAGCGCGGCGAAGGCCAGCCGTATTCCGGGGTCGCGCGCGATTAGCCGCGCCAGCCGATCGGTGTCGTTGCCGAAGCCGGCGGAACTCGGTGCGCCGTTGTCGGCCTCGCGCATGTCGGCCATCAGCTCGCTGAGCAGTTGCCGGCGCGCGACGCGCCCCTCCTGGTATGCGCGGCTGAGTGCGTCGCGGCGATCGTACAGGCGGTCGAAGGCGTCTTCGATTTTCGGATTGTCGAGCGGCATCGGATGGTCGGCGGCGCGCCCCAGCGGGATATTGGCGACCGCCATCGGCCCGGACAGAATCCGCGGCACGGTCGGCCCCAGGCTCACCGCTTCGGTCGGCCCATGCGCGCCCGGCAGCGCCGCGATCACGCGGTTCATCCAGCCGTCGCGGGTCGCTTTGACGCCGGGCGTGCCGCTCTCCATGAAGTCCTGCGCGTCGAAATGCGATCGCGTCGGATCGGGCGATCCGCACGCATGCACGAAGGCCAGCGTGCCGTCGTTCCAATAGGGCATCAGTCCGGCGAGCGCCGGGTTGAGGCCGAAATGGCCGTCGAGGTTGATCGCTCCGCCATCGCCGCCGCGTGGAATCGCGATCGTCGGGCGCTGCTCGTAGTACTGGCCGTCGCCGGTCGGCACCACCACGTTGAGTCCGTCGACCGCCCCGCGCATGAAGACCACCACCAGCCGCTTGCGGCTCGGGTCGTCGCCGAGCGCGCGCGCGGCCCACGCATGCGGTCCGATCAGCGTGATACCGGCCGCGGTCAGGGCCGCCGCCGCGCGGATAAATTCGCGCCGCCCGAGGCCGCGGACCGGCCCGCCGTCCGCCCGCTCCTCGCTCTCGCCGCATCGTTTCGCCATCGTCCTAAACCTCTGCTTTGCGTGCCGCCCTCAGTATGCCCGCCGCCGCGCCGTCAGCTGGCCCGCGCGCGCCGCGCTCAGCGCATCATGAACTCCGGGCTGCCCAGAATCAGCGGCGTGCGCAACTGTACCGGCGCCGCTTCAACCGCGTCCGCGGTACGTGGCGAAAAGGCGTCGGCCAGCGTCAGCGCCAATTGCGCCGCGTCGGGCGCGGCTGCCGCGCCGTTGAAATCCATCTGCCGCACGCGCTCGGGATGCTTCACGCCGGCCATCGGGCCGGCGGCGGCGTCGGGCACGCGCTCGAGCGGCAGCCGTCCCGCGCCGAGCGCGGTGGCGAAGCTAAGCCGCATCATCATTGCCTCCGGATTGAGCCACGCGGCGGCCGTGTTCTTGTAGCCGTCGGGCGTCGGGCAGCCATAGAGCGGCATCCCCATCTGCGCCATCGTGCCGGTCAGCGGCCGCACGTTGATCACGTCGGCGCCGACCGCGCGCGCCGCCGAGATCGCGTATTCATAGGGCGTCTTGAACTTCACGCCGTAGCAGTGCGGGTCCCAGAACTCCGGGCTCGAAAACAGCGTCGCCAGCACGTCGCGGAGATTGCCGTCGCTCGCTTGATAGCGCGCCGCCAGCCGGCTGACCAACGCCTTGGGCGGATCATCCGCCACAAAGTATTGCGCCAGTTGATAGCTCAGGTGGTTGGCGGTCGCCGGACTGCGCGCCAGGAGGTCGAGCGCCCGCTCGCCCTGCTCGATACCGCCGCCCGCAAGCTGATGCCCGAGCAGGGTCTGGCCGCCGAAGTCGTGGCGCGACGGGTCGAAATAGAAACCGTACGGGCCCATCGGCCCGCGCGGACCGCCCGGCCGGCGCGCGCCGCCGCCCCCCGCCTGCATCTGGCGCCGCCACCACGGATGGAAGCCGCCGGGCCGCCGCCACAGATTGCCCGCCAGCGCTGCGCCGGCCGACCCCTCGCGCAGGCCCATGCCGCGCGGCGGCTGCTGGCCATTGCCCGCGCCGCCCTTGGCCAGGCCCCATCCGGTAAGGATATGCGCCAGCGCGATGACGTCGGTCTGCGTATAGCCGCCATTGACGCCGAGCGTATGCAGCTCCATCACCTCGCGCGCGTAGTTCTCGTTGATCCCGTCGAACTTGCCGTGCTTGCCGGGCGCGCCGGGCGCCGTGTTCTGCCAGTTGTCGAGATAAAACAGCATCGCCGGATGCATCGCGGTGGCGCCCAGCAGGTCGCGGAAACGGCCCAGCGTATGCGGCCGGATCGCCTCCTCCTCGAACGCGCCGGTCCAGATCGCGCACAGCCCCTTGCCGGCGAAAACGTTGAAATGGTTGAACCAGAAGGCGGTCATCACCTCCTGCAACTGGCGCGGCCCGTAAAGCGCGCGCACGATGCGCGCCTCGGTCGCCTCGCCGATCACCTGGCGGGCCTGGCGGCGCGCCGCCTGCTTCGCCGCGACGTCGCCCTTGGCCGCCGCGCGAATCGGCTCCTGGAACTCCTGGAACAGCTCGGCCGGCGTCATGTGCAGCGTGCGCAGCCCCGCGATACGCTCGCTCAGCGCGGCCGGCTCGGCGATCGACGCGGCGTCGAGTTGCTGCTCGAGGTAGCGCTCTACGCCCATCTGCCGCACGCGCGCCGCGTCGCCCGGACGCGGCCCGAAGGCCACCCGGTTGAGCGCGTGGAGCGGCCGTGCGGCCGTCCCCATGTCGCCAGTGTCATACATCGTGATAGACGATACCTACAGTGAGTAGTATACGGATGGCGCCGCCGACACGCGCGGCGGCGCCGGCAATTCGCACGCCCGCTAATTCACGTCCGCCCGTTCGCCGTGATGATGGTCCCAGTGCCGCTCGCCGCGATTGTAAACATGTTCGCGATGCATGAAGCGGTCGGGATGGCTGCGGAACGCCATCGCCTGATGCGGATGCGCGTGCAGGTATTCGCGCAGCTCCTCATGGTTGGCCAGGTAGGCCGGATCGTCGATCAGCCGCGGGTTCTTGCTGAGCTGCGCGCTCAAGTCCGGATGCTGATCGAGATAGTTGTCGAACCCTTCCACGTACTCGTGATGCTCGCCGTATGCGGTGGTCGCCGGCGGCGCGCTCTGCGCCATCGCCGGACCCGCCAGCACGGCGGCCAGCAGGCCCGCGGAAATCATCGTCAGTGTGCGTTTCATGGATGCGTTATCCTCCTGCATGACAATACGCACGGAGCCGCCGCCGGTTTCAGCGCGCTCTGCGCCGCCGCCCGTCAGGTCATTATGGCCCGATAATTTCCGTCAAACCGGAATGCTTGCAGAGGTGCCAGTTCGCAATTGCTCGATGAAACGACTTCATCGGGCCTGGCGCGGCGTCAGCGCGGGGCGCGGCCCCAGGCCTCGATCAGCCGCTCGAAGGCGCGCTTGAGTTCCGGATCCTTGAGCTCCGGCAACTCGATCGCGTGGCGCGTCGCGCGCGGCACCGGGCGCAGCCGCGGACCCTCGCGCCGGCTCATCCGCCCCTGCACGAAGCGCAAATCCCGCACCGCGTCATTGCGCATCGCCGCGTTGACCCGCGACAGGATCTGCGGCTTCATCAGGTTCAATTCCTGAATCCACATGGCGCCCGAGACCTTGATCACTGCGGTATGGAACTTGAGTCCGCTGACCTCCGTGCGCCGCGCGATTAACTCGCCAACCGCCTCCGGCCATATGCGCATCAGGCGCACGACCTCGAAATGGCCCTCGCCGTCGATTCGCGCCAGGATCTCGGCCAGCGCACCGCCGATCTGTTGAGGATATTTTCGCCGCCCCCGGATCATCGTGGATGCCACGATAGCGCGTCCTGGCCGGCGTGCAACCGTCGCGCTATAAAATGCGCCGGATCGGCGGAAAATTTAATCACAGGCCGAAGTGACTCAGGCTTAGCTCCGCAGTCTCCTGCACAGGCCTTGGCGGGCATGTATCGGCATCGCATGCTTATGCCAGTTATGAGGGCAGCTTATGTTTCAAGCTAACCGCCTTGCGGGACGCCTTATGGTCGCGAAAGATTGTGGAAAACCTATCAACAGCCTAATATGTTGTTATCCACAAAGTCATCCACACTACATGTTGCGTATGTACCCTTGACAAGCACCGGGCAGCGTAATAATCCCGTCATATGTCGACGGTGCACCGCGCGGCTCCTGCTGAGGGGCGAGCGCACCCATTGGAACCTCCGTTGACGGGACAAAATCGGTCTTGGCGGGTGTAGTGCGGTGGGGCAGGGAGAGACAGGAAGCATGGCGCAGAGCAGCGAAAAAAACGAGAAGATCACCGCCGAGGCCGCCCGCAAGACGGCCGCCTCCGCGACCCTCGAGCGCTACTTCACCCGCCCCGGCGTCGATCCCTTGAGCCAGGTCGAATGGGACCTGCGCGCGGCCCTCATCTCGGGTGAGGATGGCCGCGTGGTCTTCGAGCAGCGCGAGGTCGAGGTGCCGCGCGCCTGGTCGCAGACCGCGACCAACGTGGTCGTCTCGAAATACTTCCGCGGTCCGCTCGGCAGTCCGCGCCGCGAGACCAGCGTGCGCCAGTTGATCGGCCGGGTGGTCGATACCATTTCGTCGTGGGGCGAGAAGCAGCATTACTTCGCCGACGACGGGGCGCGCGACACCTTCAAGGCCGAGTTGACCCATCTGCTGGTCAACCAGATGGCCGCCTTCAACAGCCCGGTCTACTTCAACGTCGGCATCGAGCCCAAGCCGCAATGCTCGGCCTGTTTCATCCTCAAGGTCGAGGACAACATGGACTCGATCCTCGGCTGGTACCGCAACGAGGGGATGATCTTCAAGGGCGGATCGGGCGCGGGCGTCAATCTGTCGGCGCTGCGTTCATGCCGCGAAAAGCTCTCGGCCGGCGGCACCGCCTCTGGCCCGCTCTCTTTCATGAAGGCGGCCGATGCCTCGGCCGGCGTGATCAAGTCCGGCGGCAAGACCCGCCGCGCGGCCAAGATGGTCGTGCTCAACGCCGACCATCCCGATATCGAGGACTTCATCAAGTGCAAGGTCGAGGAGGAGAAGAAGGCCTGGGCGCTGATCGAGGCCGGCTACGACGCCTCGCTCGACGGCCCGGCCTACGGCTCGGTCTTCTTCCAGAACGCCAACAACTCCGTGCGCGCGACCGACGAGTTCATGCAGGCCGTGCTCGACGACGCCAAATGGAGCACGCGCTACGTGACCAGCGGCGCGCTCGCCCAGGAGTACGACGCGCGCCATCTGCTGCGCGAGATCGCCGAGGCGGCATGGCTCTGCGGCGACCCCGGGATGCAGTTCGATACGACCATCAACACCTGGCACACCTGCCCCAACAGCGGGCGCATCAACGCCTCGAATCCGTGCAGCGAGTACATGCACCTCGATAACTCGGCGTGTAACCTGGCCTCGCTCAACCTGCTCAAGTTCATCGACGATCGCGGCGAGTTCGACGTGAAATCCTTTCGCCACGCGGTCGACGTGATGATCACCGCGCAGGATATCGTGGTCGACAACTCCTCCTATCCGACCGACGAGATCGGCCGCAACGCCCATAAGTTCCGCGAACTCGGCCTCGGCTACGCCAACCTCGGCGCCACCCTGATGGCGCTCGGGATGCCCTACGATTCCGACCAGGGCCGCAACTATTCCGCCGCGATCAGCGCCCTGATGACTGGCGAGGCCTATCTCCAGTCGGCCCGGATCGCCGCCGCGCTCGAACCCTTCGAGGGCTATGCGCAAAACCGCGAGCCGATGCTCCGTGTGATCGAGCGCCATCGCGGATGCGCCTACAAGCTCGACTCGGCCTACGTCCCGCTCGACCTGCTGAGCGCCGCGCGCGAGGCCTGGGACGACGCGCTGCGTCTCGGCCAGACCGCCGGCCTCCGCAACTCCCAGGCGACCGTCATCGCGCCCACCGGCACGATCGCCTTCATGATGGATTGCGACACCACCGGCATTGAGCCCGATATCGCGCTGGTCAAGTACAAGAAGCTGGTCGGCGGCGGGATGCTCAAGATCGTCAACGGCACCGTGCCGCGCGCGCTCAAGCGCCTGGGCTACGACTCGCGCGAGATCCAGGAGATCGTCGAGTACCTCGACGAGCACGAAACCATCGAGGGCGCGTCTCATCTCAAGGACGCCCATCTGCCGGTCTTCGATTGCGCCTTCAAACCGCGCCTGGGTTCGCGCACGATCCATTACAACGGTCATCTCAAGATGATGGGCGCGGTGCAGCCGTTCGTCTCGGGCGCCATCTCCAAGACCATCAATATGCCCGCCGACGTGACGGTCGAAGAGGTCGCCGAAGCCTACGTCACGGCCTGGAAGCTCGGGCTCAAGGCGGTCGCCATCTATCGCGACGGCTCCAAGCGCACCCAGCCGCTCAATACCGGCAGCAAGGCCGGTGGTGCCGGCGCGCCTGCGGAGGTCCATCCGGGCACCGCCGCCGCCGCGATCGCCGCGGCACTCGCCGCCGCGCCTGCCGATGAGGGCCGCGCGCGCCGCCGCAAGCTCGCCGACGAGCGCAAATCGATCACCCACAAGTTCGATATCGCCGGCCACGAAGGCTATATCACGGTCGGCATGTACGACGACGGCGCGCCGGGCGAGATCTTCGTCGCGATGTCCAAGCAGGGCTCGACCATCTCGGGCCTGATGGATTCGTTCGCCACCGCGATCTCCTATGCTCTGCAATATGGCGTGCCGCTGCAGTTCCTGGTCGACAAGTTCGCCCACGTGCGCTTCGAGCCTTCGGGGTTTACCAAGAATCCGCAGATTCCGTACGCCAAATCGATCGTCGATTACCTGTCCCGCTGGCTCGCCTCAAAATTTTGCGACGAGCAGGCGCGCCAGGAGGTTGGAATCGTCGGTGGGGTCGGTATGGTCGGTGCGATACCGCCGCTCGGCGTCGCCAACGGCACGCTCGAGGCCGCGCTCGCGCCTTCGCCGCAGTCGCCCGTCGCGCTGGCCGACGCCCGCGCCTCGACCCTGCGCCAGACGTTTATCAACCAGGCCGACGCGCCGCCCTGTCCCGATTGTGGCTGCATTATGATCCGCAACGGCACTTGCTACAAATGCATGAACTGCGGCGCCACCAGCGGATGCTCATGAGGAGGGGTTGACGATGGAATCGACCGACTTCCTGATTGCCGGCGAAATCGCGCTCGCGATGCTCTCGCAGTCGGCCGATTTCATCGCCTTGCGCAGCCGCGGCCGCGATTTGGTCAACGGCGCGACGCTCACCGGTGCCAGCGAATTGCCCTGGCAGATGCAGCTTTCGCGCGCGGTCGCGCATCGCGGATGCTGAAGCAACGCGATTAACCTGACGATTTCCTGCTTGCGGTCGGCGCGCCTTCGCCCGGCCGGCAGATGTGTGGCGGGGCGGCGGATGTGGGGACGGCATGGGGGTCGGGAGCAATCCCGGCCCTCTTTTTTGCCACCCGGGTCAAATGCTCAATAGATCGGTCGGCGCGGCGGGCCATTACAATCGTCTAAGGATGCGGTCGTCTCAGTCGTTCGCGCAAAAGGGTTAGATGCTGACGATCAATTGATTATGGCTCAGGTTGCATTTAACGGTTGCATTGAAGTTACAAAAGCTACATAAAGTACATGAGAATTATCACGTAATCGCTTCGCTTCGAGTCGGGCGCGATTCCCGCCCTCTATCCCGTCGCGGCTCGAGTCAGGTCCGGCGAGGATTTCTTCAATGCATTGGCCCGACGGCATGGAACCAGAGCACGCGACCGTCTTCGCGCACAACGAACTCGTCATTCCGGCCGCCCCGGCGACCATCTGGCATTGGCTCTGCCGCGCGTCGGGCTGGCCGAATTGGTATAGCAACTGCGGATGGCTCAAGTTCCGCGACGGTGAGGGTCCCGACCTTGCCCCCGGTGCCGCCTTTGTCTGGAAGACCTTCGGGGTGCGCGTGCGCAGCACTGTCATCGTCTTCGACCCCGAGCGCGAAATCGGCTGGGATGCGGCCGCCTTTGGCCTGCGCGCCTATCATGGATGGCAACTCGAGGTGCTCGACGGCGGCCACACGCGCGTGATCACCGAGGAGACCCAGCACGGACCGTTGACCACGATCGGCCGCTGGTATCTGCGCCGAGGTCTGCTCCGCGAGCATCAGAACTGGCTCGAAAGCCTGAGCCGGATGGCGCAAAGCGGCGCGCCCGTCTAAGTTCAGGGACTATGTGCGGCCATGCGCCGCGCGCGATTAACCGAGGCTTGGCGCGGCCATGACGCGCGCCGCCGCCGGCTTCGCGATATCCTACGGCTGGTCGCCATTCGCTACTCGGTAACCGCCTGCATCACGCGGCCGCTCGCCGCGTCGCAGATATCCACTTCGACCGGCGCCGCCACCTTATGCGCGGTCTTGACCTGATCGATCCCGGACTTCAAATCGTCGAGAAATTTCTTCGCCGCAAACGGCGGCATCTGATCCATCGGGAAATCCTGCATCAGCACGCGCGCCTTTTCCGCCGCCGGCCATTGCACCGCCTGCACCTTGGGTCCGGCGATCGGCAGATCGCGAAGCATCTGCTCCATCGCGCCCTGGAACGTCCCGCTGTCGGCGATCGGCCCGCCGCCGGCGGTCACAGAAGAGGCCGCCGCCGGCGATACGGATGACGCGCCGCTGTCGGCCGCCATCCCGGGTGCGGCGGTCGGCGCGTTGTCGAGCGATGCGACCATCTGGGTGACCCGATTGCGTGCGTCAGCGTCGGGCGCCAGCTTGAGCGCGGTCGCCAGCGCGGCGCGCGCGTCGGCGATCCGGTTCATCTCGCCGTAGGCCACGCCGAGGTTGAAGTTGGCCTCGAACAACTGCGGATGCAGCGCGATCACCTTGCGATACTCCGCCACCGCCTCGTCGGCGTTGTTGGTCGACAGGTACATCGTGCCGAGGTCGGTGCGCACGTCCGGATCGTCAGGCTTCTTGCTCAAATAGTGCTCGTAGGCAGCGATCGCCTGGTCGAACTTGCGCTGGTCGAAATCGATATTGCCGGTGCCCTTGAGCGCGCCGAGGTTTTCGGGATCGATCGCGAGCACGTGGGCGTAGGCGGCGGCCGAACGTGGATAGTACGACGGGTCGAAGGCGGCGGCGCGCAGGGTCACGTCGCCGAGCTGATCCCAGGCCGCAAGGTCGTGCGTATGGGCGTCGGCTTTCTGCTGGATCGTGGCGATGAAAGCGAGCGCCTCTTTGGGAATCTGGACGTGCGGATGGCCGGGCGGAAACTGGCCGTTCGCGCCGCTAGTGGCGTCCGGCGCGGCGCCACCGGCATCCGGCGCGGCGGCGGCCGGCGGGGGCGCGTTGGCGAGCAGACGATCGCGCGCCGGCAACTGGCGCATGATCATGATCGCGATCAGCACGCCGACCGCGACGATCGCGCCGAACACCGCCAGGAACGGCGCGATTGCGGCCGGCGGCTGGATTGCGGCGGCGTGCGCGTCCGGTCCCGGCGCGAGGCCCGGGCGTACCGTGGTGCCGCCCAGCGTCATGGCGGCTATGGCGCCGCCCGCCGCCGCGGCAAGCGCCGCCAGGTTTTCACCGCATTCGATGCAAAAGCGCGCGCCGGCGATCACCGGCGCGCCGCATTGGGGACAAAATTTCACGCTTTATCAGGAACCCGTCGATGCTCCGACCGTTCCGCTTCCTCCAGCATAATCGATGCTCAACCGCGCGCGCCCGGCACTCCGGGGGCTGCCACGCACGGATTTCATCCGCCCCAGACTATGGCAAAATTTTCCCCATCACCAGTATGCGCGCCCACCGCCAAACCCGTGCGCGCCGCAGCCCAGCCGGTCACCCTGAGTGTAGCGAAGGGGTTCCGGCTCCGGGTTTTTTTCGCGGCGCTCAGAATGACCTGGAGCGCGACGAGTCGTATGACTAATTAAAATCGCGGCTTTGCCGATTCGTCCGCACCCCATGCCCGCGGCGGTGCTCCCATCTTTGGCGTGCATGCGGTATAGTCGTCGCGGTTCGGGGAACTTACTCTTGCCAGGGGAAAAAATACGATGAAACTCTACGATTCATTTGGACCAAACCCGCGCGCGATGCGCATGTTTCTGGCCGAAAAGGGCATCTCGATTCCGATCGTCAGCGTCGACCTGATGAAGGCCGAGAATCGCCAGCCGCCCTATACCGATCGCAATCCCGGCGGCCAGTTGCCGGCACTCGAACTCGACAACGGCAAGTGCATCGGCGAGACCGTCGCCATTTGGGAATACCTCGAAGAGAAGCATCCGGCGCCCGTCCTGATCGGCGCCACCGCCGAGGATCGTGCCGAGGCCCGTCAATGGCAGCGGCGTATCGAGCAGAGCATCACCGAGAATGTCTACAACGGCTTCCGCTTCACGGAAGGCTATGAACTGTTCAAGAATCGCGTGCTATGCCGGCCGGAAGCGGGCCCGGGTCTCAAGGCGATCGCGCAGGATCGGCTCAAATGGCTCGACGGGCTGATTGCGGGCCGCGACTATATCGTGCCCAACCGCTTCACGATTTCGGACATCATTCTTTACTGCGCGCTCGATTTTGCCTCCGGCGTCGGCCAGAAGATCGATCCGTCGCTCGGCCACGTCACCGGCTGGTTCAACCGCGTCGCGGCGCGCCCGAGCGCGATTTCGAGCCTCCATCCGGCGTCGGCGCAGCTCAAAATGCGCGGCTAGCCCGTCGATTGCCACGACGCTGCGCCGGTTGAGAGGGCGGATGCTATGATACGAAGCTCAGCGCGGGCCGCGCGGTCGCGAACGACGAAGTTGGTGCGCACCGCGCGACCGGCGAACCTGCGGCTGTGACCTCGTGGATTGGTGTGTGCGCGATGACTTCGGACGCTGAAATCGAACGACAACTGACCGCGTTCATGCGCTCGTCGACCGGCGATCCGTCGGCCCAGGTGGGCGCGCTGACGGCGCTCCCCGGCCACGCCGGCCTGAGCTACAGCTTCGAACTCGCGAGGGCGTCCGCCGGCGGCGTCGCGCGCGAGCGGCTGGTGCTGCGCCTCGCGCCCGAGGGTGTGCGGCCGTCGGGTCCGGCCGACGTGGTCAAGCAGGCGCGCATCATGAAGTCGCTCGAGGGGACGCGCGTGCCGGTGCCGCCGGTGCGCTGGCTCGACGACGATCCGGCGGCCTTCGGCCGGCCCTACTTCATCGTCGGTTTCGTCGCCGGCGACAAGCTGGCGCTGGGCGAGCGGGAATACAGCCCAGCCGAGCAACATCGGTTTGCCAGCGCGGCGGTCCAGACGCTGGCCGATCTGCACGCCGTGCCGTGGACGCCGCGGCGCGCGGCATGGGGCGAGCCGTTGACGCTCGACCAGGAGATGCGCCGGCTCGACGCCCTGCTCGATCGCGACACGCTGATTCCGGGAACGACGGTCGGTGCGGACGAACTGCGCGCGCGCCTGCGCGCCACGATGCCGGCCGCGCCGCAAATCGGCTGCGTCCACGGCGATTTTCAATGGTCGAATGCGCTGTTTACCGACGGCGGGATCAACGCGGTAATCGACTGGGAGCTGGCGCAGGTCGGCGCCGTACTGATCGATCTCGGCTGGCTGATGCTCTTCTCCGACCGGGCGAGCTGGGTCGAGACCTCGCTCGTGCCGACCCATATTCCGCCACCCGAGGCGCTCGCCGCGATGTATCGCGAAGCGGTCGCATGGCCGGTCACCGAGGCCGACGTGCGCTGGTTCCGCGCCTTCGCAGGCTACCGCTTTGGGGTTATCACCGCGTTCAACCTGATGCTCCATCGGCGGGGCAAACGCCTCGATCCGACCTGGGAGGAGATCGCGCTTTCGGCTCCGCTGCTGTTTGCGCATGGCCGCGAGCTGATCGATTGACCGCCTGAAGCCGGCCGCGCGTATCGCCTGAACGGTCGCGCCGGTCGCACAGATGAAATTCGGGGTGCCTCAATGCCCCTGTGCAAAACTCCTGACTCGCTGCCGCCCGCCCATCCGGCTCGCGGCCTCCTTCGTCAGCAGGCACCCGCCCGGCGATCTCCCGGCGGTGCGCCTCGGTCGTCCGTCACCCTTGGCATAACCGTGAATTTAATTGATGCCTCAAAGCGTCAGTAACGAGGTCATTTAGGCTATGAACGTCCCAAATTGGCACGTTAGTTATCGCAATTGCAGTAGACATATAGCTCTGCTATTGATGTTATCATATGGTGTAATTAGTCTAGAGGCGTTGAAATGAGAGCCGCGGCAAAGCAGGAAATCGACCTCGGCAGCCCCGAGGATTTGACCCCCGCGGCCGACGCCATCCTCGGCGCCAATCCGTTCGTCGGCGTGAACTCGCGTGACGTGCTCAAGTCGCTCGGCCAGTTCGTCACCCAAATAGCCGCCCATCCCGAGCGCGTCGGCGCGCGCCTGTCGGACTTCGCGTTCGACCTGATGCGGGTGGCGACTGGCACGTCCGATCGCGAGCCCGAGCCGGGCGACCGGCGCTTCGCCGACCCGGCCTTTGCCGACAATCCCTATTTCCGCGGCCTGATGCAGGCCTACCTGGCGTGGCGCGCAGCGCTGCACGATCTGGTCGGGCTGGGCACCGAAGTTGAGCCTGGCGCAGACTGGAAGATGTCGGCCCAGGAGCGCTTCGCGGTGACCCTGCTGACCGAAGCGCTGGCGCCAACCAATCTGCTGGCGGGTAATCCGGCCGCGCTCAAACGCGCCTTCGAGACCGCCGGGATGAGCCTGGTGCGCGGACTGCGCAACCTGGCCGACGATTTGATCAACAACGGCGGGATGCCCGCGCAGGTCGATCGGCGGCCGTTCGTGGTCGGCGGCAATATCGCGGTCACGCCCGGCGTCGTGGTTCATCGCGGGCGCCTGTGCGAGATTTTGCAATATCAGCCGGCGACCGCGCAGGTCTACGAACGGCCGGTGATGCTGGTGCCGCCGCAGATCAACAAATTCTACATCATGGATCTGGCCGCCCGGCGCAGCTTCACCGAGTACGCGGTCGCCCACGGCTTGCAATTCTTCACGCTGAGCTGGCGCAACCCCGGACCCGCGGACCGCGAGATGGGACTCGACGATTACGTCGGCGCGTGCCAGGAGGCGGTCGGGATCATCGCGGAGATCACCGGCAGTCCTGACGTCAACCTGGTCGGCGTATGCGCCGGCGGGATTACCTCGTCGCTGCTGCTCGGCCATCTGGCGGCGATCGGCGACCGGCGCATCAACGCCGCGACGCTGATTGTCACGATGCTCGATTCGAGCGAGCCGTCGATGACCGGGATGTTCGCCAACGAGGAATCGGTGCGGACCGCGGTCGAGTCGTCGCGGAAAAAGGGCGTGCTCGACGCCGGCTCGCTACAGCGCACCTTTGCCTGGATGCGGCCCAACGACCTGGTTTGGCATTACTGGGTCAATAACTACCTGATGGGTCAGTCGCCGGCGCCCTTCGACCTGCTGTTCTGGAATTCCGACTCGACCAATCTGCCGGCCCGCCTGCACGCCGGGTTTCTCGAGATTATGCTGCGCAATCCGCTGATCGAACGCGGCGCCATCAGCGTGCTCGGCACGCCGGTCGATCTGCGCAACGTGACTTGCGACATGTTCGTGCTGGCCGGCCTCACCGACCATATCTGCCCATGGCGCGCATGCCATCGCGCGGCGCGCCTGTTCGGCGGGCGCACGGAATTCGCGATGGGCGGGAGCGGCCATGTGCAGAGTCTGGTCTCGCCGCCGGGCAACTTCAAATCGCGCTACTTCGTCAATCCGCGCCTGGGCGACGACGCCGAGGCCTGGTTCAAGTCCGCCACCGAGCATAAGGGCACCTGGTGGGAACATTGGATCGAATGGATCGAAAAGCGATCGGGCAACAAGCGCGCCGCACCGGCCACGCTCGGCGGTGAGCGCTACGCGCCAATCGAACCCGCGCCGGGCCGCTACGTGCATCAGCGGCCTTGAGCGCCCAGACCGACTCGGTGTTCAGGCCGGGGCGGGTCCGGCGGCAATCCGCCCCGGGAGGAGTTAACGCGATGGCAGTGAGAGTATTGACCAGGGAGCTGGATTCACGGATGAAGGCGGTCGAGGATCGGATTAGTGAGGTCGCCGCGGCACTCGAGCGCATCGCCGAGCATCGGCGGCCGGCCGCGGCGCTGACGGCCGCAGCGGCGTCCAGCGTAGCGGTGGCCGCCAGCGAAGAACCCGCTGCCCACGACCGGCTCGCGCACCTTGAAGCCATCGTCTGCCGGCTCGACGATCGGGTCGAAAAAATCACCCAGACGATCGTCACCCAGACCTCGCGCTGGGCTTGAACCACGCGCGCCGCGCGGCGCGGTAAGGCGGTCGGCGCCGCGTCGGGCGGGGGGATGGCGGGAAGAATGCGCCGCGGCGCGCCGGCCGCGTCGGACCGGCTCGCCGCGCGGTGAAAAGCTTCATCCGCAAAATGCGGCCCACCGTTTGTCAGGAAACAGCGGGCGATTATGTTTATGAAGACTATGGAACGGCGCAGGCTGGTAGGGTCGTGGCAGGTGAAAATTCGTTTGCTCAAAAGTCAACGCGGTTAGATACAAACGAGTCTTTAAAAGCCATGCGGCTTGACATACACCTATTTCGCACATATATTGAGCAACGGATACATCATTTATACGTTAATTTGGTGTCACGCCTGTTGGAAGGAATGAGGTGCGGAGTATGGAAGAAGGCACATTGGCACCTGGAGGTTTCGCCATGAACCGCAGGTTAAATGTCAGCTTCAGCCCAAGTGCTTACGCTACGCTCGAAAAACTCGCTGGTGAAAAGGGCAAAAGCATGTCTGAGGTTCTGAGAGATGCGATTGCTCTAGAAAAATGGATGACTGACGCTACGAAGGGCGGCCGTAAGATTTTGGTCGAACATCCCGACGGCAAGGTGCGCGAACTGATTACTCGCTGATTTTGGAAAAAGTTCCCATCACTGACGATAGCGAGCCGATCGTTGTCGAGGATATTGCTTCTGGCGAACCGATAGAAACGGTAACGGCCAGAAGCAAACAAGAAGAACATTTTATCCGCTTTGCCCGCGAGTTCGCGCGTGGAACTCTAGCTTTTGTTCTCGCAGGGATATTTGCGTATACGGTCTATATCGCATTCAGTAACGTGGGCGATCCCAAAAAATGGGAAAATACGAAACAATTGTTAGACGTCCTCATTCCGACCGAGTCGGCACTGTTAGGGACGGCTGTCGCATTCTTCTTTGGATTGCCCTGAGGGAGATAATATCTTCTTCATAACTTGTCGAATACCTCACCGACGAACGCGAGTCTTCAATGGCGAGTAAGTGGGCGAGGCGAGGCGGGATTGCCGGCATGTGCGATAGCCGAACGACCTACTGGGTCAGCACCGGCACGTATGAGCCGAAGTTGCTGGCACCGGCATTGGCGCTGGGCAATGATCCGGGGGCGACCTGGGAAATGAAATAGGTCGTAATCTGCGCGCTGCCGTTGACGCTCACCAGCCACAATTCGGCGAAGCCTTTGACCGGTATCTGTGAGCTGCCGTTGATCCCGCTGAAGTCGACCATCGGCACGATCGCCACCCGCGAGTCGGTCAGCGTGTGGCTGGCGTAAGTGCCGCTCGGGTCTTCGTTGGCGCCCGCGTTGAGCAGGTAGTCGATGCCCGATTGGGTCGGTCCGTTCATCACGCCGGTTTCGGTCGCAAGGTAATTGCCGACGCTGACCGTTCCGCTATAGCCATTCTGGATATTCGACTGATAATTGGTCGCACCGGTGCCGCCGAGCGCCAGCGCCGACCAGTCGCCGGCGCCGACTTGCCCTTGCATCAGGGTGATCGTTTGGCCGGCCGTATAGCTGGTCTGATAGGCGATGCCGAAGGGCAGCACGCCGGTGGCGGAACCCACCGTCTCGGCGGTCGCGGTGGCTGCGGCATGCACCGTCGTGGTGGAGAAGCCGAGTAAGGTCGCGAAGTAGTAGGGCACGGTGCGCGTGATGCCCACGGTTATCGACAGGCCGTTGGACGAGACCTGATTGGTGGTGACTTCGCTCGCTTGCATGCCGTTGAGCTGGGCCTCGCTCGCGGCGATCGTGGTGGCCGTGCCTGGCGAGAGCGGTAGATAAGAGGCTCCCGCCAGTGCCGCGGCGTCGGCGGCCTTCTGCTCCTGCATCCAGTCGAAGTAGAGCACGGCGACGTCGGTGCAGAGCGCGAAGGTGCCGAGCAGGACGACGATGATGGCCGACAAAACGACCGCAATCTGTCCGCGCGAGGCTTGGGGACTGAATTTTTTTATCATGATGATTCCGGCCGCGAGATCGTGGCGCCGACTGCCCCGGGCGCGCCGGGGCTTTCCGCGAAGGCGCTTCCGGGTTTCCCGCTTGAGAGAACAGTGCAATCCGAGAGCCAGCGGAGAAGGTAAGCTAAAGGCGAAATTGACCGTCAGGAGTAAGACGAATGTCCCGCGTACGACGCTCGTTGTAACCCACGCACAAGACATGTCCCGATTTCGATGAGCGAGATGATCTGCGCGCGCCGCGGGCCGCAGCGCCGCGCACGAGGCCGCAGCGATGGGCAATCCGTGCCGGCGATGCGCGGTGCGGTGGAATTCAGCCGCTCGCGTGGCTAGCGCGCGGCGAGCACTTCGGCGAGATGGAAGGTTTCGATCGCGAGCCCCTGGCGATGGATCGCGCCACCAATTTGCATCAGGCATCCGCAGTCGTTGGCGACCACCGCCTGCGCGCCGCATTCCTTGAGCCGCACGATCTTGTCCTCGACCATCGCGGCCGAGATATGCGGCAGCTTGACCGAGAAGAGACCGCCGAACCCGCAGCATTCCTCGGGATTGCGGAAATCGACGAGGCGCAGTCCCTCGACCTGGCCGAGCAGGACGCGCGGTTCGTCGACCACGCCGAGTTCGCGCGTCAGATGGCAGGCGGGATGGTAGGCGACGGTGCGATCGAAGCGCGCGCCAACGTACTTCACCCGCATCACGTTGACGATGAACTGCGAGAACTCGAACAGCCACGGACGGATCGCGGCGGCACGCGCGGCCAGCGCCGGTTCTTCGGCGAGCAGGTCGGAGTAAAAGATTTTGACCATGCTGGTGCATGAGCCCGACGGGATCACGACCGGCGTGCCGGGCTCGCATGAGTTGAGGAAGCGGCGCGCGAGCTCCAGCGCCGGCTCGCGCAGCCCCTCGTTGAACGGGGCCTGCCCGCAGCAGAACGCGCTCTTGAGCGGACGCACCTTGATCTTCATCCGCTCGAGCACGAGCGCGGCGGCGTCGACCACCGAGGGAAAGAACTGCTCGGCGAGGCAGGTCGCAAAGAGCCGCACTTCGGTCATCGTGCGCCCTCCGCCGGCCAGACCGCGATGGCGTAGAGCTGCTTGGGGCCGTGCACGCCGAGCACGATCATCTTTTCGATATCGGCGGTGCGGCTCGGTCCGGTGATCAGGGCGACGCGGTTGGTCACGAAGGTCGCGGTGCCCAGCGCCGCGACCGCCGCCGCCAGATCGGGCATCACGCGGTCGGCGTGGACCAGAATGAGATTGGCCGGCGGCAGCAGGGTCAGCGAGTTGGGACGGTCGGCGGCGCCGACCACGGCCAGCGTGCCGGTCGCGGCGATCGCCGCGTGCGCCTCGACGATGCCGAGATCGGCCTGCGCGAGCCGATCGCGATAGGCCGCGCGATCGGCGACCGACTTGCGATCGGCCCGCGTCATCGCGACGCCCGACTGTTCCAGCGCGCGCGCAAGCGGTGCCAGGTCCATCGTCACGCCCGCGCCGCAAGCGGCGGCCTTGGCGCCTAGTTCGCGCGCGAGGGCGACGATGCGCGGGCGCGCCTGATCGGCCGTCAGCGCGCCGAGAAAGACCCCGCCGACGGCGGCGAGTTCGCGCGCGAATTGCGCGATCAGTTCGGTGCGGCGGAGGTCGCCCGCAACCGGCATCGCCGCGCCGCCATCGGCCGCATGGCCCGGCTCGGCCGGACGCGGCGCACGTTCGAGCGCGGTTTTTACGTTCGCGATGAGCTTGTGAAACGCGGTCACGGGACGTGTTTGCGACGGCGGAAGCGGGGGGCCGGAAAATCACGGCCCCAGCGCGTCCAGTTGCGAAACGCCCCCGGCATCCGCTTGAGATAGCCGTCGTGCGCAAAGGGCCGCGCGAAGATCGCGGCGGCGCGCGTCAGGAGTCGCATGGTGCGCGGATGCCGCGCCATCCGGGCAAAGCGCGCGACCCCGGCGCGGGCGCGCCGCGCGTCGGCCGGCCATTTGATCGGCGGCGTGGCCTGCCCCTCTTTCCAGCGCAGATGGAGCAGGATGCGCGGGATGTCGATCTTGACCGGACAGATATCGCGGCACGCGCCGCATAGCGTGGAGGCAAAGGGCAGTTGCGCGGCCGCGCTGCCGAACAGATTGGGGCTGACGATCGATCCGATCGGCCCCGGATAGACCGAGTTGTAGGCGTGCCCGCCGATGCGCCGATAGACCGGACAGACGTTGAGGCAGGCGCCGCAGCGCAGGCAGTAGAGCGCCTCGCGCAGCACCGGATCGGCGAGCATCGTGCTGCGCCCGTTGTCGAGCATCACGACATGCATCGCGCCGGGGCCGTCGGCTTCGCCCTTGCGGCGCGGACCGCTGATGAAGTTGGTATAGGTCGTGAGCTTCTGGCCGGTGCCGGTGCGGGCGAGAATTTCGAGAAAATGCGGCACGTCGGCGAGGCGCGGAATCACCTTCTCGATACCCATCACGGCGATGAAGGTCTCAGGCAGGGTGCTCGAGAGGCGGCCGTTGCCCTCGTTTTCGACCAGCACCAAAGTGCCGGTCTCGGCCACGGCGAAGTTGACGCCGGTGATGCCCATATCGGCGGCGAGGAAAATCCCGCGCAGGCGATCGCGCGCGGCGGCGGTCAGCGTGGCGGGTTCGGCGCTGTACGGAATGCCAAGTTTATCGGCGAAAAGCTGGCCGATGTCCTCTTTGGACAGATGGATCGCGGGGGTGATGATATGCGACGGGCGTTCGCGCCGCAGTTGGACGATATATTCGCCGAGGTCGGTCTCGACCACTTCGAGTCCGGCCGCCTCGAGCGCCGGATTGAGCGCGATCTCCTCGGTCGCCATCGACTTGCCCTTGACCACGCGGCGCGCGCCGGCCTGGCGCGCCACCTTGAGGATATAGTCGCGGGCCTCGGCCGCGTCGGCGGCGATAAAGACTGTGCAGCCGTTGGCCTCGAGCTGGTGCTTGAGCTCGATCAGCAATTGGTCGAGCCGGCCGATGGCGTCCTCTTTGATTGCGCGAGCGGCGTCGCGCTCGGCGTCGTAGGGGGGAAACTCGGCGCGCATCTGGGCGACGTGATCGAGATGGCGGCCGGTGGAATTTTCGAGCTTGCGGCGCAGTTCGGCGTCGGCCACGCCGGCGCGGCTGGTGGCGAAAAAATCGGGCGCGGGATCTGGTTTGGCGGCAGCCATCAGTGATGTGACGCCGGACTAATCTGATTTGCGCGACTCAAATGATTTGGCCGATCCAATTAAAACGGGCGACTCAAGTGAAAACGCGTGACTCAATTAATCCGGGCGACTTAATTTATCCGAGCGACCTGGCGCATCAGGCGCATCACCGATTCGCGCGCGCCCTCGGCGTTAGGATGATCGGGCAGATGGGTCAGGAAGCTCTGAAAGTCGTCGAGTGCCGCACTGAAACATTCGAGCCGCTCGTAAAGCGCCGCGCGTTCGAGCAATTCGTCGTAGGAGCGCGCGTCGAGCAGCAGGATGCGATCAAGTGCGGCCAGCGCGCGCGGCCAATCGGCGCCGCTGTTGTAGATATTTTTGAGATTGCGCAGCATCCGGCCCAGGATATGGCGGGTGCCGACCGCCTTGAGCATGTCGGGATGGACCTCGACCGCCTGGCCGTAAATCTGGGTGAGCCGCGCCTTGATATCTTCGAGTCCCAGGATCGCGCCCGCGTTGAACGGGTCGATGAGCAGTTCGCCGCGCTGATCGATCGCCTTGACCAGGAAATGAGTCGGGAACGAGACCCCGTGGAGGTTGAGGCCGAGGCGCCGGCCGACCTCGAGATAGACCACCGAGAGCGTGATCGGGATACCCAGGCGGCGCTCGAGTACGTCATTGAGGAACGAGTTGCGCGGATCGCCGAAGGCGTCGCGATTGCCCTCGAAGCCCTTTTGCACGAAGAGAAATTCCGACAGCAACTGGATCTTTTCGATCGTGTCGTCACCCGCCGCGACCAGCGGCTCGGCCTCGCGCGCGAGCCCCGCCAGGCGATCGAGACCTTGCTCGACGTCGAGGTCGGGATACTCCTCCTGCGCAATCAGCAAGGCGCCGCGGGCCAGTGGAACCGGCTCGCGCGCGCAGAGTTGCGCAAATTCACGTCGGGCGTCGATGTTAGAAGCCATCTGAATCGATCTCAGTGATAACCCAATAGCCGGTCGCGGCTCAAGCCATCGCCGCGCGGGCCAGCGCGATTTCACCCAGCACCATCGGGTCGGATTCGCGTGGGCGGGCGCGATCGAGCGCGTCGCGGGCCGGTGCGCCGCCGAGCCGTCCGAGCGCCCAGGCCGCATGTCCGCGGACGATCGCCTCGGGTTCGCCGGCCAGCGCGCGCGCGAGAATCGCAATCGCGGCGGGATTGCCGCTGTTGCCGAGCGCGATCGCGGCATTGCGCAGCAAACCGCGGCGCTTGGTGCGCCGGATCGCGCTTTTCCCGAAGCGGCGGCGGAAGCCCTCGTCGTCGAGCGCCATCAGACCGGCCAGCGAGGGCATCAGGGCGTCGTTGACCGCGGCGGCGGCGGTCGCGTCGTCGTTCCACGGGCAGACCTCCTGGCAGACGTCGCAGCCGAAGACCCAGTTGTCGATGCTCGAGCGCATCGCGAGCGCGATCGGTCCGCGATGCTCGATCGTCAGGTAGGAGATGCACAGCCGCGGTTCGAGCCGGTAGCCATCGGTGAGGGCGCCGGTCGGGCACAGCTCGAGGCATTTGCGGCAGCTTCCGCAATGCTCGCGATAGGGCGCGGTGGGCGCGTCGAATTCGAGGTCGGTGAGAATCTCGGCGAGAAAGAAATAGGAGCCGTGGTAGCGGTTGAGCAGGTTGGTGTTGCGCCCGAACCATCCCAGCCGCGCTTCGGCCGCCCATTCGCGATCGAACACGGGGCCGGTGTCGACGTAGACCCGCGTGACCGCCGCCGGACGCAGCATCGCGATCGCCGCGGCCACGGCGTGCGCCTTGCTCAATACCACGTCGTGATAGTCGGGTCCGAGGGCGTAGGCGGCGATCCGGCCGCGCAGTGTCGCGCGCCAATCGAGCGCCGGCGGGCGCGGCGGCAGATAGGGAAAGGCGAGGCTGATGACCGATCGCAACCGGGGGTCAAGCAGGCGCGGATCGATCCGCCGGGCGGGCTCTCTGGCCAGCCAGCCCATCTCGGCGGCGCGGCCCTCGGCGAGCCATTGGACGAAGAACCCGGCGCGTTCGTCGAGGCGGCGCAAAGCGGCGAAGCCGGCCAGGATAAAGCCCTGATCGCGCGCGCTTGAGGCGATGCGATGTTCGAGTTCGGTCACGGGGTTTGCGCTGCGGGGTTTGCGCTGCAATAGCGGCACTGGCCTGATGTGACGATATACGGTGGCGGGAAGCAAGCGGGATTGACGGCGTGGCGCCGCCGGCGCAGCCGGTCGCGTCAGACCCGCACGGCTGATGATGCGTTGACTTGTCATTTGCGCTAGGATTATTTCCATCAGGGCGTGCAGAGGGCGGCCCGATTAGTGGAGGCTTCGATGTCAGAGGAAGTCCAGCAGCATAATCCCGGAACGGACGTGGCGGCCGCGGCGCCGGGCGTAAGCCTGACGCCCAAGGCGATCGCGGCGGTGCGCAAGATGATCGAAAAGGAGGCGCTTGGCGCCAACTCGGGTCTGCGTATCGCGGTGGTCGGCGGCGGATGTTCGGGCTTTCAATATTCGCTCAATTTCGACGACCGCAAGGACGGTGACACGGTCACCGAACTCGATGGCGTGACGGTTTTCGTTGACGAGATTTCACTCCCTTATATCGCGGGGATCACGCTGGATTATGTCGAGGGTCTGCACAACGCCGGCTTTCGTTTCGACAACCCGCGCGCCACGCGCACCTGCGGATGCGGCTCGTCGTTTAGCGCCTAGCGCGGCTTCGGATGCTGCCCGTGGGACGACCGGGAGACGGCCCGGAACCGCGGGCAGTTTCGCGTCAGCGGTCCGCCCGTTGGTGGCGCGACTTGCGCGGCGTGAGACGTGCGATGCAAGGCGGATGGCGATGCGGGGGCGCGAGCGCGATCATGCTACCGACCCGCGCGATCGGGGCGGCGCGTCCGCGGCGACAAATGAAGGCATTTTGAGTGAAGGACCTCGACAGTGAAGGACCTCGACAGTGAAGGACCTCGACAGTGAAGGACCTCGACAGTGAAG
>JADEYI010000997.1_pt1 | contig 26139 bp, 35 predicted proteins | sample 8542331 | NCBI WGS metagenome assembly JADEYI01 (sample SAMN16510988, study PRJNA670497) | mine drainage metagenome | isolation source: biofilm near Copperflume 1 | place: Germany: Marsberg coppermine Kilianstollen | collected 2018-02
ATATGTTGCCATGATTGTCGAGGAGCCGGATCCCGAAGGACCCAGGCCCCACCGGAGACCGAAATGTGTATTCCAAGCTATTCTATCTTTGAACACTATTATTCCAAGGCCGTTTGCTGGGCAATATTGGAGTATTTGGCTGCCACAAGCTTGGCGCCAAGACACCCAAAAGCATTCCCACAACATCTCTACAGCGAAGCAAAGTTAGGCACAGGAAAGTGGAATTCTGCATTGCACAGCACTGCTCCAAGCTGTCCTGTTGGGATCGACAGCAGTGCAATTTTGAGCAACATTAGCCTGGCCCCACTTTGGGGATGTCGTGGTGCTCACTGAGGTTCTGAAGGTAGGCATTGAACTCGTTGACCCTCTCGCGGTGGGACTTGGCGGCCAGCTTGGTGGTCATCTCCCTTTCCCTCTTGGCCATCATCTCGTCGTGCCTCTTCTCCGCTGCTGTGCGCCTGTCATCTCCCTCCAGTCGCGAGTCCAGGACATACCCCTCTGGGGTCTCCTGCAGGAGATCAGACGTGTACCACCTCAATGCATCTCTTCCATACGGTGTCCAATTGATCATTCGGGAAGATGTTTGTGCTCAGCGGCAGTATATTTACCTTCACAGCAATCGAGGGGGCTCCCTCAACGATCTCTAGGGCCTTCTCATCCCCAGTGCTCTTCTTCTTTTTCTTCTTTTTCGTCCCTGCGTCCTGCCCCTTGAGCTTGAGCTTGCCGCCCGTAAAGGACATGTCCTTGCGGCTCAAGCGGTTTTTTGGAGCTTAGGATCTGCGGCAATGTAGTGGTAGGCGAATAGCAAGAAGACGATCAAGAGGCCAGTCCAGCTCTGCAGAACACAACGGGATCTTCGGAGGTCTGACAACATTTTCTACCCAAAATAATGTAGACTAGGCAATTGTAAAGATAAGATCTCTTTTCAGCGCCCAGCAGACTTATTGAAACACTCGACTGAACTGATGAACCATCACAGATGCTGCAGCAGGAGCAAATCTTCATCTGTCCTCATATTCCCCCGATAATCTTGTACAGGAAAGTCCAGAATGCAGCAATTCGTCTAATGTGGCAAGGTTAATACATATTCCCTCCCATCTTGAGCCAAGGTGATGAGTCATGCACACCACGAAGCGCCCAAGGTCCTCGTCGTTGATCATGTCGCCGAGCGTGCTATGTCATCAAGCATGAAGACACTCAACGTCGCTGCTGATCCCCTGATGATCTGGAGAAAGCGCAAGCTCTCAGACATAAAACCCTACCTTAATTAGAAAAACCCTGGATGGTGTTCAGTTCTTCCAAGGCGTTCCTGTTGCGAGCCGCCTGCTGGACTCAGTTCTGAAGAGCATTGGTGCCACAGCAAATTGACAAGGAGGTGCGACACACATGTTGTATTTGTTGCTTAATATACGTTATGACAACGAAGTGCGTGCGTATTCGAGACTGGATCGAGCTTAGAAATGGATGTCTGGTTGCACTTGCGATTGGCTAATAGCAATGATGTGTTGCAGGTAGGGCCGTCTTTGTTGGCGTCTTAGATTGGTGGGGAGCTAACAAAGTCGCCACCATGGGGCGCATGCACAGCAAAGGGAAGGGTCTCAGTCGGTCATCGCTCCCTTACAAGCGCTCACCAGCCTCGTGGGTGAAGATCACAGAAGTAGAGGTAGGGGCACTCTGCATCGTGGAAGTGGCAGATCTATGAGCGCATTATTGGCGCGCTGCGACGTGCTGTAAGCTTCAGGATGCACAGGCTGAGAAGTGATTCAACAGTGTGGACAACAACATGAACTGGGAAGAGTTACATGGCCGATCTGGGAATTGTCCTTGTGTACACAAGGCATTTCTGTCAGGATATTGTGTGATTTGCTCACTGCAGCTCTTTGTCATGCACAGGTGAAGGAGAACATCACCAAGTTGGCAAAGAAGGGCTCCACACCCTCACAGATCGGTGTCATCCTGCGTGACTCCCATGGCATTGCTCAGGTGACAAATTTGTGCCTCCTCTCCCTCAATTTTTCAGCTGCATCTTGCGCTGCTGTTAGGCTGCATGTCAGCAAGCTGCCTGCTCTCTGCCACATCTCCGCTCGCTTGTGCACATAGCCTGCATATTGTAGTAAACTGGCGCTGCCAGGTCAGGTAATGAGAGGATGGAAGTTTCAGCAGCGTTGAAGGATCGTACTCCTGGCTCACAAATGAGGTGCTGGGCTGCAGGTGGGCGCTGTGACAGGCTCCAAGATCCTGCGCATCCTGAAGGGGCTGGGCCTGGCGCCGGAGATCCCAGAGGACCTGTACCACCTGATCAAGAAGGCAGTGTCCATGCGCAAGCACCTGGAGCTCAACCGCAAGGACAAGGACGGCAAGTTCCGCCTCATTCTCGTGGAGAGCCGTATTCACAGACTCGCGCGCTACTACAAGGTGAGCACATTCTAGCTGGTTTTTTGGGGGTATTTGGGTGCCTGGCATCCTGTGGGTGACAGGGGTAGATGAGATATTCATTGTCATAGCCGCATGTTTCTCTAGATCTCAGGGCTAGGTGCAACGCAATGAGACTTTGTTGGACACAAGTTTGGAATTAAGCGCAAGATGCAGGATGTGTTGTATCGGACGAGGATGGCGCTTGCCTGCATGCCTCTGGTGCTGAGATGAAGGGGAACCATTGCGCTCATGCGTGCATGGAGATGAGTGGTTTGTAGTTTGCGCTCACCCTCGTAGAACAGGTGTGTTGACAGGGTGTTTTGTGTGTGCGTGCAGAAAGCGAAGAAGTTGCCGCCCAACTGGAAGTATGAGTCAGCCACAGCCTCTGCCCTTGTCGCCTAAGTGGATGTAGCTGCAGTGGGATCGAGGCTGAGCAGCAAGGGGACCATGCTGTTGGGCGTCTTGCTGTTCTGCAAATGGTAGCATCGTACTCTGCTTACGTCCATGTGAGGCATCTCGTAACTTCGCTTTTCGACAATGAGGGCAAGAAGCAGTGTGACAGAGGTGCAACTTGTGAAATGGAGAATTTACAACATTGCACACTGCTTGATCTCCCAGTGAGTGCATCAGATGTAGCGATTGAAGCTGCATCTTGATTGTTCTTCCATCACAGGCCAATTATATACCTGTAGGCTAACAGAGAACCCCCCGGTCACACGAAGCCCTTTCCTAGTCTGCAGCTCAAGCGCATTCATTCGAGATAAATACACCCAGTAATTTGAGGGGAAGGCCCAGCAACAACATAATTGGAAATCGTAATATTCCTCCGAGGTGAGTCACGTCCATAAGTCCGGCTAATCTACTGCTAATATACAACCGACAGGGCGCAAAAGTTTTGGACCATCCCTGGTGCAATTTTGGTAAGTAACATGAATTACAGGCCAGCACAGAGTCGTGCTTTCAAGAATGATCTAGCTAGGACGCTGCTGGAAGCACATTTGCCAGCTGTTCCAGAACCATTTTGCATGTGACGCAAGTGATGAGGCATCCGGTGATGTCACACCACACCTGTGCAGGCATAGTCACAACTTGGGGGTTGGTACATCAAGATGAAGTTCTGGATATCTGGGACGGGAGCTGCTTGCACTGGATTCACTTCCAGCAGAGTCAAACGAGCAGCTTACCTGGATGGTGGTCCCAGCATTTGCGGGATCTATACCAACAAAGGCCAGCGCAAAGGGCAGCACAGTGCCTGTGAGCACTGACGTCATGACAATGAAAAACAGCGAGGTGGAGATGGCAAAAGAGTCGAGCAACCCCCCCTCCGACACATACACCCTGGCAAACCCGGCCCCTGCGCGGCAACAGTCATGTGTTGTACAGCAATGCTTTGCAGAACAATCACCTTAAAGAGGCAGATATGGATTTGATTGCGAGAAGCAAATGCTCATGCTGGGTGGGCCAGGACAACAAAGGAGCTTCACCCGTCAGGCCAACAGCAAGGAGCAGACCAACAAGACTCTGCTGCGCAAGTGTCTGCCTCAGGGACGCGCCCGTCAACTTCATTCTCCCAGTCGCCTGCATGAAATACAAGTCAGACACACTTCTCCACTCACTCCAATTCCTGAGAGTCTGTCTCAGCACAGGTCTGCAAAATGATTATGTGAAGGTTACAACTTCGATTGCATGCGTGTGAGAAGAGAGAAAACTTGCCAGCCCTCTGATGACCTTGATGGCAGACTGGTTGCCAGCGTTGCCGCCAGCGCCCACCAGCATTGTCAAGAAGAGCGTTATCACCAGATGGTTTCTCAGCAGGTCCTGATACATGTCCAGCACCATCGATGATGTGCTCTGCAGCACTAACAGCCCCAGCAGCCATCGTCTGCAGCAGATTCACCCAAAACTTCAAAAGGTTTCATCAGCGGGGTATGCATGGGATGAACAAGGAAGACGCAAAGGAAAGGTGCTGAATAACACCAGGGCATGAACAAAGGGGAGCCGTACCCTCTAGACCATGCTTCGCTGACAACCGCAGTCTCCTTTGGCGGTATGTGCAGAACATCGCAGACCTCAGGATCAGGGAGTCCAGAGTCGCACAGCTCTGCACTGCTCTCCTCCGCACTGTAGTCTGAGACAGCATTCCCTGACCAAGCATGCATGTAGGCTTGATCAAGCATACTCGATGTGGTTGCCATTTGGGGGGAAAACCAATGCTTTATCGGCTACATCAGGCGTCTAATCGAGGATCCAGCAAGGTTTCAAGACGATTTCCCCAATCTTCTGCAGTCGGTTCATGATCCCGGTGTATCAGAGGAATGCAAGTGATCATTGACTTCTCGAACAATCATTTGGAAAATCGGTTGCCTTTAAACGATTATTTTTTAATGTGACCAAGCAGGCGATGATGAGTCCATAAAGCAAAAGGCCTGGACAATTTCCTTCGACTTTCGGGCAGTTTTTACCTCTCTCTGCAGCATTCAATGCTCCCACACGTTTCTTCGCGTGTCCTCCTGGACTCCATGCCCCGTTTGCCCATATTCTGAAACCACTAGGGCTGCTATTGGTCTTCCCACCCTTTGACGACATGCGTCTACCCAAAAGCTGCTGTCCAGGGCGTCGGAAGGATGGTTGAGGGCAGCAGCGGCATATTCTTTGACACACCTTCAGATGCAATGTTTCTTTTTGCATACCTAACAAACGCCTGCGTTTTGCAAATAGGATTGCCGGCTCACCGGCAGGAAATTGTGTAGACTCTAAAGATGCCAAGCTTTCCGAGCATTGGAGGCATGTGTTTAACAAATCACCAGCACTACTTAATTATTATTGATTGCAAGTTATGGCTGTATAGCTGCCATGGGAAAGGAAAACTAAAGCTGACCACATGCAGCCAAAACTGGCTGTCGGCGTCTTCCGAACCATGCACTTGACCTCGCATTTCTCGCTATAGATATCTGTAGGAGCATTCACCACGTTTCGCAGTTGCAAGGTGGAATCTCTGAGGATTCTTCTGCACAAGTCTTGCCAAGTGAAGCACATTTGTGGAGCACAATAAGGCAGATCTGCCACAGTACTTCAGCCGAGAGTAATCAATTGCAGTAGATCACACATTACGATCGATCATGGAAGAAAGTAGTGATGCAGAAATCAAGGAAAATGTCTCCAAAAAACGGTACGTCCTTTGATAATATTGGTTTTTACTATTTTGAGAGGACGCATCCTGTTTCACCAAGCGAACAAGGGAGCATTGATCAGGACGATTCAAATTTAGAAGGATGACAACTTTGTTTCGATACATGGATCTAGGTGTTGACCTAGCTGTCATTTTTACCCCCACCAACTTTTCAGTGCTCACCAGTCAGGAGCAATAAACACCTGCGTGATGATTCTGCTGTTGTAGCATCCGAGTACTCTGAGATAGACACTTTTACTGGAGATATCGCACCCTGGAGGTGTGCAATTCATAACGCTGTGCCTCGTCAGCAGGGGGCGAGGAGAGAGCGAGACGGCGCAGCGGATGGCCAAGTTCAAGCGCGGCGCTGCTGTGGCAACGCGCGCCATCGCCGACAAGAAGCTGAAGGGGCAGCTGCGCCACAGCGAGAAGCTGGCGGCAGAGGCGGCGTACAAGGCTGCCAAGGCGGAGCAGTGGCTGCTGCCTGAAGAGGCCGGCACCCTGGAGGCTGAGGGCCTTGAGCGCACCTGGCGCTTCTCACAAGTACTGCCTTTCTCCCCTTTGATAGATCTGAATTGCCCCTGATGGCAGCCAGTCTCCAATGCGCTGTGTCGCGCGAGGATGAATGCCTCAATATTTAAGCAGCAGGGAGCCATGTTGCGAACCAGAAACATCAAAGTAGACAGTACACAATGTTTGCTGCCTGAAGGGGGATCCTTTACGTTTGCATAAAGCGTACAGTGGCCTCGTTTCAATAAAGTACTGATGGCGAATTATTTTCCTTGCGCAGGAGGAGATAGTGAGGGAGGCGGAGACTGGCGCGGCGCAGAAGGTGTTTGATCTGGACCTGCCGGAGCTGGGCCCTTACAATTTGGGGTTCACGCGCAGCGGGCGCCACATGCTGCTGGGGGGCCGCAAGGGCCACCTGGCCATCATGGAGTGGCAGCAGCGGCATCTCGTCTGCGAAGTGCAGGTGTGCCTGTGCTCTGCCAGAGCACTCTAATATTTGTGCAACCTTTTTGCACCCTGCCAACAGGTTGTGAATCTGGCAAACTATCCGGCCCAAGCCTTGACCTGAGCATGAACTCTCTTCTCAGAATTAACAATATCTATGCTATGTGCTTCACCTGCAGATCCTGCATGTTCAGCAAGTGAGCCACATTTTGAGTGCGGACTTGGGCTGCAAGGGGAAGTAATTGTTCTGTGATGCAGGTCAGAGAAACGGTGAGGGACGCCACATTCCTGCACAATGAGCAGTTCTTCGCGGCGGCCCAGAAGAAGTACGTGTACATCTATGACAAGAGGGGCCTGGAGGTGCACTGCCTCAAGGTGACTCAACTGCCCTGCCTTCTGCCCCATTGTTCACAGCGTGACTCCCTTTTCAACCGAATGTACATGACGACCTGTGCCTGCCCCATGCAGATGTGGTGAATGTGATGCAGCGCATCTTCACATTTTGCATCTGCTGCAGGAGCACACAGGAGTGAGGCGGCTGGAGTTCCTTCCGTACCATTTCCTTCTAGCGTCCATAGGAGAGGGAGGCGTCCTCAGATATCAGGTGAGCATTGTTCTCCCAAACAGTCACTCATCTGCTTGCATTTAAACCAGCAAAGTAATGTGATTGCTGACAGGATGGCAATTGTCTAGCGATGACTGAAAAATTTGGGGGTTGTGCCGACAGGACACCAGCACCGGGCAGATAATTGGGCAGCACAGGACGAAGATGGGCACGTGTGACGCGATGCGGCAGAACCCGTGGAACGGTGTCATGCAGCTGGGCCACGCCAACGGGGTCGTGTCCATGTGGACGCCCAACGTGACAACCGCAGTTGTCAAAATGCTGTGCCATCGGGTATGAGGCCTGCCCAGGAAATGACTAGTAGTGTTGAATCATGTTAAGTTTGTCTTGCAGACTGCAGGTGAGAATGCTGGCAAATCAGGGAGAGGGGGCCACCAGAATGCCAACCTTGCAGTGCATGCGCGATAAACACAGCGCTGAGAGTCTTCCCAATCACGCAATGCAGAAGCACCATGCACAGACCTGTGCAATTAGCGCAAAGTTATGCATTGTGAGGTGTGATGAACGTAATGTGGTGTGAGAAAGGGAGACTCGAGAGCTTCACGCTGTGGGTGCGTGCAGGGGCCGGTGCGTGCGATTGCGACGGACGCGCAGGGGCAGCACATGGTGACGGCGGGCGCGGACGGGCAGGTGAAGGTGTGGGACGTGCGCAAGCTGCAGCCGATGCACTCCTACTTCAGCCGCGCGCCAGCCGACACCGTTGACATCAGCCAGCGCGGCATGCTCGCCGTTGGCTTCGGCCGCAACGTGCAGGTGCGCTGCTGCACTGACGTTCCCTTTTTTGTATCCCAGGCTAAGAATCCTTCACTGGCACGGAGAGGTCGACACAACCCCAAGGGCGCATTCCACCCTCTTACATGGGAATCCCCTGAACGCTTGCCCTTCACGCTCTTGGCTCACTGCCGGTCGCGGGGCACATCTCGATTGATATCCAGCAGCACATGGCCTTGCATCCGATCCACCATTGTGCAGTGCTGGACCTGGCTGCCTCAACGGGGCCCTCCAATCACAAGCTGTGCTTGGATATTTGCAGTCCTCTGGCCTTGATTTGAGGAGGGAGTCAATAAGTTACGGGGTCCATAGCCATGTCCACCTGCACCTTGTGCAGCTTGGGTTGATTATCTAGACAAGAAGGCATGTGGTGTCATGAAGCGTTGACGGCTGTGCAGGTGTGGAAGGATGCGCTTGCGCAGAAGCAGGAGTCGCCCTACATGCGCCACACGCTGCCAAGCGGCGTGCTGCGCGACTTCCATTTCTGTCCCTACGAGGTGATCTTTCTTGGTCTATTCTCCTCGTGAGTGCAACTTCCTGCCGCTGTACTCTGCACCTGATTTCCGAGTGGACAGCTTTCGCAATTCCTAGCTGCAAGATTGTCGGCATTGCAGCGTCACCCATGGCCTTCCTGTGAGTGTGACAGATGTATGTAAGCGGCATTGAAAATGTCTGTGGAAGAGATGTGGATTGTGCTTGGTTATGAGCCGGGAACGCTCTTCATGGGCACTGCCGCAACTGACTGCTGGACATCAAGGCCATCAGGCGATGTTTGAAGCTTGCGATCCTGAGGGGCGCGCATGCGGTGATGATGTGCAAAGTTTGCACAGCTGAGGGGCACGCATGGGGTGATGCACGTGCCGACTTTGCAATTCTGAGGGGCGCGCATGCGCAGGATGTGTTGGCGGTGGGCCACAGCGGGGGCGTGTCGACGATGCTGGTGCCGGGCGCGGGTGAGCCGCACTACGACTCGCGCGTGGCCGACCCCTTCCAGGGCCGCAAGGCGCGCCGCGAGCAGGAGGTCGCGCACCTCATGGACAAGCTGCAGCCCGACATGATCGTGCTCGACCCCTCCACCATCGCGCAGGCGCGCCCAGTTTCACCCCTGTGCTAACAAACTCAGCTTGAACCACTGCTGTCTCCTTGCAACTAGTACCTTCACCCTTCGCGCTGCGGAGCATCAGGCTCTGCTGCACAGGATTCATAGGGCCGCCCTCCAAGGAGGTGGGCTTGAGATTTCAGTGATTGATCTATTGGGACTATGGCTCCACTGGTTTTGCAGAGCACAAGGAGGGCAAGAGGAAAACTCTGGGGTTTGATTGGGATACATGTTGCAGAGTGCACATCGAGAGTTGTTGGTTGGTATTTTTCTATTGTCTGCACATGGCAATTTGAGAGCGGGATGTCTTCTTGAGGGCAGGCAGACTTGCTCTGTAGCATCTCACAGGAGCTAGATGTCTTATTGATGGCATGCGGAATGAGCAGGTGCGGAAGGAGCCCAAGGATGTGGCAGAGGAGAGGAAGGCGGAGGCGGCGGCTGCAAACGCGTCGCGCAGGAAGGAGCAGGAAGAGAAGAACGAGGGGAAGAAGCGCATGAAGGGCAAGAACAAGCCCTCGCGCCGCCAGAAGAAGAAGCAGGCCAACATCATCGAGGTGCGTGCCGCCCCTGTTCTGTGAGGGATTCTGATGTATAGTCTTATGGATGGAAGCTCCACCTCTTCCAGATGCTGTGCATTTCAGCTGCTTGGACTGTGGCATGAGACCTTTCAGAGAAAGCTAGATCACAACAGATTCCAATAACAATGCATGAAGTGGCGGCAATTTTGAAAACTATTTATTTATTTCTGCTGTGCAGAAGACCTAGAGTGCCAGAGATCATAGGAGGGTCAGTACGCTGAACAGCGCAGTCAAATGCAGATGATTAAGATGTTGTCTGGGGTGTGCGCAGGCTGGGAAGCCGGAGTTGCGGCAGCGCATGCGGGAGCAGGGCGTGCTGAGCGGAGGTGGTGCCGAGAAGAAGCAGCCCGCACCCATCCCAGAGGACGTGCCCAGAGCGCTGCACAGATTCTACAAAAAGGGCGTCCAATGATTGTGGTTGTACTCAAACGAAACATGAACCTTACTGCTGCAGATGTGCTGCTTTCACTGTCTGCTACTTGCTGTGGACATGGTATCAGTGGTTGAAATGTTGCCTGCCAGGCATGCACTATGATCGTGTGGCTTAGTATCTCAAAGCTCTGCGGCAGGCACAGGCACACACATGCACGGATGTGGAAGCATGTGTAGATTAAGTAAAACCATGATACAGTGCACGGCAACTGCAGCTGGTCAAACTTGATCATGATCATGATTGCCAATCATTGAAAAGGAGAGGAGCATCAGCTCACATGATATCAATGCATTGTCGCGCCTTTGTCGTCCACTGCACGTTGTCCAGACTGGGCAACCCAAAGACAACTAGTTTTGCAGCTGCTTTCCTCTATGCAGGCCCCTGGTGACGTCACACGATCGTTTCGGAGAAGCTTTCGGAACTCTGTCCCGTTGAATCTGGACCAGCTTTCCAAGCGGAACCCATGTTCTGGCAAAATCGCCCATGTACATCCAACGCGAATCAATAAATCAACTCTGACTACCAATTTCAAACTCCAACTAAGCAATGTCAAGCAATTGTATCGGACATTCAGAGATCACGTCATTTTCGAGCTGAAGATACACGAAAATATGGCCGCTGTGGGGAACGTATCGTCATTTACATGCTCAAAATTCTCTGGGAAACAACAGAACAAGCAGATAATGATCAGGAAAGCCTGTACAAAACTGGGTGCGTGCCAGCAGCCGCTCTGGATATCACAGGATCCCTGCGACGATTGCCTATTTTCCTTATCAGGATCGCAGACCATTCTAGGGATCTTTCTTCAGAGCTCACGGCAATTGTGGCCTGACTCAATGAATGATCTGCTTTGCAGGCAGTGCCCATTCTGTGAGCGGGAGTGTGCTGGCTCATCCTTTGCATTCCTACATAACGGGCAGCAGACAACTACTGCCAAAAATGCACTGCGCAACATTGGCAGAGAGTAGTGTGCATGATGGGTGCGATCCCCTGAAGTCCATGGAAACTCTATCAAAGCTGTGTGGCATCTCACAGCATGTAGCATCTCAGCCAACATGTGAAAGGCTGTCATGCAAATGCAGGACCCCGGTCACGGCAGAGCCAAGCACAAGTGGATCAGGCAGACAGCCACCGGATGCCTCAGAGGACAGACACATTGCCAAACTCACAGATGAGCAGCTGCAGCGCAATCATGAGCTTGTGGAGAGGCTCAGAGGGAAACTGGTAAGCTACTTGCTCATGTCTCACATCCCTGTGCTTGCTTTTCGCATGCAACTTTGCGCGCCTCCGAACGCGATTCGTGGGCGGTGTATTACAACATGCACTAAGATCGCCTGGCTCCTGAATTTTACCTGATTTGATGTTATCGTGCAGATATTGGCCCCATTGACAAAGGGAGGCAATCTGCCCTTCCGACGGCTGTGCGCGGACTTTGGGGCCGAGGTGACGATGTCCGAGATGAGCTTCGCGCGAAACCTGCTCAAAGGGGACCCTGGGGAGAGGGCCCGTCTGAGGAGGGCTCCCGAAGAGTCCTGCTTCGGCTTCCAAATAGCTACTAACAATATAGGGGAGGGGGTTGGCGCCGGCAAAATGGCTCTCGAGGCCGGTGCCTCCTGGCTGGACCTCAACTGCGGCTGCCCCATCTATGGTATGCCACACTTCATTGTGTGTCTCTCATGTAGGCTTTGCAGCATCATTTCATCCCTGCACCCCGTGGACAGAGCAGAGAAACCCTGTCAGCCCAGGAATGCTGAGCATGGCTTCTTTTTCTTTTGAAATCGCATGCGCCTGATATAGAATCGTGGCACTAATCAGCCGGGTCTCCTGTCGCTCCAATGACAATGTACTGGGTCCACAACCTTCAGACATTTGCAGAACTTTGCAGCCTCCATGGTGCCTGATTTATGGAGATGCCCGGTGGCAAATGCGTGAGGTGCTTTTGTTGTGCGCAGAGGCGACCAAGCGGGGCCTGGGGTCGGCGCTGCTGCGCAATCCGAGGAAGCTGGCGCGGCTGGTGGCCGGCATCGCGGAGGGCACGCAGCTGCCGCTCACGGTCAAAGTGCGCACGGGGACGTCCGCGTCAAAGATCAATGTGCAACAGGTTGTCGAACTGCTGCAGGGCGCCGGCGCCGCGGCTGTCATCGTGCATGGACGCACTGCGGAGCAGCGGTGCGAGAATTTCTTGCATATTGCGCATTGCATCAGAAACTCTGCACATCCTAGCTTGGAAATAGTGTGCCTCTTGTATCATCTAGCCTCATCGGTGGAGCAAGATTTTTTTAGGTCAACGACATACACCCTTCGCTACCTTGCGTCTATGGACCATTGCACTTTTGCATGGGGAGACAAATACAAAATGAAGAAGGACATGTGTCCTTAGCTGCCTTGCATCTGTGGATCCCTGCAGTTTGGACTCTTGTCGCGCACTGCTGATTAAATTGAGATTATGAAAAGAAGGTTCTGGGGTGCTGCAGGTATAAGAAGCCAGCTGACTGGACACTCCTCACTGAGGTGGCGCGTTCACATGACGTCCCCGTCATTGGCAACGGCGACATTCTGACATACTATGAGGTAAGCCACAGAACTGTTTCTCCCATTGTCACTTCACGGCCAACAAGAAGAATCTTTTACTATGTACACTATCATTCCTGTAAGGTGGAGGGATCGGTTTGCTGTGCCAGACTGTACAGAGTCGCTCCTTGTGACACAGTAGGTTATTCAATGTTTTTTTAGAAGTGTGTGGTGTATGGCGACAGGCACAGGAAAGGCTAGATGGCAGCGGCTGCCTGGCACAGATGGTGGGGCGAGGGGCGCTCATAAAGCCCTGGATCTTCCAGGAGGTCAAGGAGGGCAGGGAACTGAATTTAGATGCGTCAGATCGGCTGGGTATCTACCGCCAATTGGTCTCCCACATGAAGGAGCACTTTGGGGACGACGCCAAGGGCCGAAGGAAGGCCTTCTACTTCCTGCCCTGGCACTTTGACTTCTTCTGCCGGTACAGGTGAGGCGTCTGACCCACTGCTCATTTGCGGAGGACCATGACATTCATGACATCATCTGAAAATTTTTGATTCAGGGCGAGTTAGAGACATTGCTTTGATTCAGGGCATGGGGATGAATGGCAATGCAGGCAGCGCATTGGAATGATGTAATTTTCAAATAGGCCCCGGCTTGATTGTGAAGTTTCTTCAAATATTGATAGGGGTGCCTCGAGCAGGAGCGCAATGATTACAAGGCATGCCTTGTGTCATCCTGCAATATGCAGCCAACATGGTAGATGTGCCTGCTACCTAGGTACCTGCCAGAGGAGGTGTACAGGTCATCTTCACAGGAGCGGCCCCTGATTGGGCAGCGCATGGACACTGCAGCAGCCGAGCTGGGAGAGGAATTGGAGTCCCTGCCGCTGCTGGAGCGATTGCTGCGCTGTCAGTCAACCGATGCGCATGCAGAGATCGCTGCTGGTCTGTGGGACAGTGGTTCTGACCAGGAAGCAAAGGCTGCGCTGGAAATGCTGGCAGGCCAGAAGCTGAGTGAGTGGGAGGAGAGTGGCAGTGACCGTGAGGAACAGGTTGCACAGGGGTAGCCTGTTGATTTCCGTATAGCAACATGTGCTTAGGATTGAGTGTAGTGCAGCGTCCTCCCATGAGCATAAAAGCGTGACCATGTCGATGCTTTATTGTGAATTGGCTTACACATACTTTATAATTATTCTTCACCGTCCTGGCAGATTTCCACCAATGAGATATTGCTTCCATAAATTTGTAACACAACCATACCAGGATTTGACAGTCCCACTTTAGCTACTAGCCTTGATGGCACCCTCAGTCCCCATGAGGCAGGATTAATGCCGCATAAATGCCTCTCATCGTTTGCCGACCTTCCACAGTTCACACTGAGTATTTATCACCGCATGATTGCCAGTCTCTTCTTCTCCGACTGCGGCCGGGAATTGATGTCCTTTGCCGAGAGAGAGCGCAGCGGCAGCCTTGACAGCTGCAGAGCATGCAGATCATTTCATGTACCTACTCGGACAAGTATGCTAAGCAAGCCCTTCATTTATTCCACACATGATGCACACACGCTGGCAGTAAATTCACCCCAACTTTTAGACAATTCTGTGCATGACTGCTGCTTGTGTAGCAGGGCATGTCAGAGAAACCAATCCAATGAGCATCTGAAGACTGCAATCATTATGTCCCAGCCATGCAAGATCTCAGAGCTGAGTTACCTTGGTGGCGCCTCCCTTCTTCTTGGGCTCTTCCGAGGGCCGCTCCTTGTGCTGCAGGAATTGGCGCATGCGCGGCAGGAAGACATCGTTGTACAGCTGCCGGATGTCCCTCACGGGCCCCTCTGTGTCCTCACCAATGCTCTCACTCTCCTCCTGAAACAGCTCCATGCCGTGGTGTGGGGCCGCCGTGATCACAGCCTGATTGACTCTCTGCAGCATCCAAAGCTCTACTGTCAGTCTCATCAAAGGTCATCTGTATTGGAAATGCTGCATGCAGCACAGAACATGCTGCATGCAAATGAACTCCTGGTGGAATGAGGGAATGGTGCAGAGGGGAGGAGGGATTCACCTTAATGGACACGACAACATTGTGCATCCTGCTTGTGCCATACACGCAGCAGGACACCAGGCGTGAGAGGTGTTGGTTGAACAGAAGGTCAAGGTGGTTCATCAGCATGGCATCCACCGTTGCCAAGCAGTCCTGCGCTCATGCCACTCCTTCGCTTCTTGCTTTTTTTGACAGCACAGTCACTCCCAGAGGCAATCCACAGCAACACCTACTTCACCACAGGGGACAGAAAATGTCATTGCGTAGAAAAGTAATTTGGGGACGGCATTGCATAGGGCAATATAGCAGACCTGGACAAAGGTTGGGATCAGGGCCAGCTCCTCCAGGCGGTCAATCAGGGACAGGGCAGCTTGCTGTGCCCTGGACATTGCCAGCTGTGATACAGTCACCACGAAATCCTGCAGCACAAATATGACAGCGATGGCCGCTTCAGAACATTTTACATGAAGGAGAATGAACTGCTGCCTATCTTCCCCTCTTCTGGAGATTGAAGCTACAGCCCAAAAATCCGTGCATGCATGACAATCAAATGATGACAGCAGGCATGATTGCTGCACCTGCAGGAGGCAAGTGTCTCCAGGCTTGAAGGTGCCGCCGCCACCTTCTACCATGATGACATAGAGGGCACTGCCATGCATCCAGGCCACCTCCTCAGCAATGCGCAGGCGCATGTAGCCCAAGTATCCCAGAACGCTGTCAGGAGTCCTGGATTCATGCACTTGCAAATGCTCCACACTACCCACCTGTGCATCCAGATCTGCAGAGTCAGCGGCACTCAACTGATGCATGAAACCCACCCATTTGCAGCACTTAGTGTTTGGAGCATGGTCCTTGACCAATAAATTGCATGTCAGGCGCACAGACAAGCCATGTGATCGAGGGTTGGATCTGAGGTCATGGAGTGCCAAACCTTCAGCAAGTATTGCTGGACGTAAACCTGTGCTTCCCATTGAGCAAAGATGCAGACGAGGGCCTTTGATCTGGCTGTCAGCGCTGGGAAGCTCAACTGCCCAGTGGTTGCAAAGAAGACCAGCTCTGCAATGCATGCCAGCAGTGCCATCTGGAAGGCTGTGTTGTTTATGATGTTGCTGACAGCATCGGAATCTGGTCTTCCATACTCATCTGTACGTTGCTGGAGCAACACTGTCTGCAGGACCCTGCATTTGCATCCCTTGATAAGATTGGAGCATCCCAGGGTGATGTATGCAGTGCAGAGTCACTGCATGACTCTGGAACCGGCTTATACCTGTAGTACAAGGTTGTGGTGCAGTTCGTGCACTGCAAGCTGTCTTCTCTTGAGCTGAATGCTGTCCTGCAGAATGTATTTGCCTGATTGACAACCTGAACCTGCAAAACCATTGCCAAACGACAGTATATCAGATCCAGCAAACGCTGATCAGTTTGCAACAACTGGAATTAGTGGGTACAGCTCCAAGCGAAAACGAGTGTCCAACAACAGGCAACCAAGAAGTCCTTTGCTCACCGTCGTTTGTCTTCTGAAGAGGTTGAAGATTTCATTTGGAGGTCCTTTGGCTGCCTGAGAAAGAACGTTGTGCATCCACTGTTGTGCTGCGGCCAGAGCGGGCTCGTTGAAGAGGAGCACTTGCGGTGCGTCCTCTGCAACTTGCATCCCCCCCACTTTTGCACACTCGCTCCAAGAGACAAAGGAGAAGATAGAGTGTCTCAGATCTCATCGGACTTGCGTTCAACTGCGTTCGCAAGTGCAGAGCAGGCTTCCGCACTTTGCATGCATGTCTTGAGGCTCGTGGGTTAATAGATATCTAGGGGGGCGTATAACGTAATAGAGAAGCCTCAGTGCCCTGTAATGGGAATCGTTGCATCATATGCCTCAGAATTTTCCTTCAATTAGTCTTTTTTTTATCCTGGTATTGAGACCTCTCTAGTAACAAGCAGTGCCCATCTCCTTATTCTGCTATCAGCCTGTGGTGCTGAGACTCTGGCGTTTATTTGTTCCGCTTAATGTCTGGAGTTGTTCACTTTAAATTCAAGTCCGCGATCTCTTTCGATTCAGTGCAGTTCGATGGTGCCTTTGTGACCGTTGGAGAGCTTAAGAACCTCATAGCTGAGAAGAAGGGACTTGGCAGAGAAGCTACTGTTGAGCTCGTACTTTCTGATCCTCGCTCTCATGCCGAGTACAATGATGACGCCCATCTGCTGCCGAAAAGCACTTCCGTACTCGTGCGAAGAGCGCCGGTGTCCAAGCTGCGCGCCCTTGAGGGAAGCACAGAAGATGCGGGAGTGACAAGCACAAGTGCAGCCGCCCCAGCCAGTGAGAGACCCAGTGCAGCACAAAGACCACAGCAGCTACCACAGCAGCAATTTTCCACTTTTCGTCCAGCGCCGCAGGATGATTTCGGCGGCGATTTGTATGCTCAGCAACAGCAGCCTGCGTCAAGTACTGCTGGAGCAGGGAGCACAGAGGAGGACGCACTTGCCAGCCGTTTAGCACAGACTGGGGCGAGCTGGCAGAAGGAGGTGGCAGCAGGAGGCGGCAGAGGGAGGGGACGAGGCAGGGGCCGCGGCGGCAGGGGTGGAATAGCAATACCTCCTCCCAACTACATCTGCTTCCGCTGCAACCAGGGCGGGCACTACATTGGCGACTGCCCAACAAACGGCGACCCAGAATATGACAGGAAGCGCATCAGGCAGCCAGTGGGCATTCCCCTGTCCCGCCTCGCGATCAACACCGAAGGCGGCCTGGTGCTGCCCGGCGGACACACAGGCTCCCTCGTGCCAAACGAGGATGTCTTCCAACGCGAGATGTTTGGGGCCCCAACGCAGCCCAAGCCGGAGCAGCAGAAGCTGGCGGATCAGCCCAAGCCCGCGCTTCCGAAGCCCGCAGCCAGCAGCGAGCGTGCCGCCGGTGCACCCCTGCTGCTCGACAACAAGCCGCACGCAGACGACATGGCTGGCCAGGAGGTGGTGGTCTACCAGGCTCCAGAAGCAGCGCCCACGCTGGCAGGCGACGATCAGCTGTTCCTGGCGCTTGCTCAGCCGCTCGCCACCGCCAAGCCCAAGACCTCCCCAGCGCAGGCCAAGAAAGCCGCCCCAGCCAAGCCGCCCGCGGCCGCGCAGGGGAACCCCTGGCTGCCGCCGCTGCCCATGCCCCTGATGCCCCCGGGCGTGGCTACCCCTGCGCCCTTCATGGCGGCCTTCACGCCAGACATGGGCGGGCCCCTGTCCAAGGAGGCCTTCGAGGCGCTGCGCGTTGCGGCGCTGCGTGACAAGCGGGCCGGCTCCAGCGACAGCAGCCGCTCACGCTCGCGCAGCCCTAGGCGGTCGCGGCGGCAGTCGCGGTCTGGCAGCCCGGGCAGGGACGGCAGCGGCCGCCGGCGCCGGCATGCGGACCGGGGCGCGCGGCGCAGCCGCTTCGGGGACAAGCGGCGCGCGGACGCGTCTGAGAGCCCTGCGCGCAGCGATGAGCGCCCCAGCCGGCAGGAGCGGCGCAGCCGCAGGGATGCCCCGGCAGCGCCGCCTCGCGCAAACGACGGGCACCATGCCAAGCGCCGACGAACTGCTCCGGTGCGTGGTGCACATAAACAAGTCTTCACACCGTGCTTGCAATATGCTGCTGCCAATTGTCTATTCTGCTGAGTTCTGACCCGAACACCTGAGAGTCTGATTGTGATGCTTTATGCATGCGGGCTGTGATTGCCTTGGCTGCTTGTCTGCAGCTGATCTGCAGTCCTGAAGTATTATTTTATGTCTGGCAGGAGCAGCGGCGCATGCAGGAGGCGCCATCTGGTGAGGAGGCTCCCCCAGACGAGCGCTTTGGGGCGGCCATGGACAGATGGGAGCCTGGCAGCGATTTCGAGAGCAAGACTGTGGCGCGGTCGCACCGCAGCAGGAGAGCAGGAGCAGCAGCGAATAGTGGAGTCCTGGATCCTGCTGCCCAGCCCCTGATGCAGGCCTCTGATGCTCGCCCGTCAGAGGCTGCCAGTGCAGATGCAGACACAGGGGCTGAGGCGGCTGTGTCTGGCCCAGCACCATCAGATGGCGTGGCAGACAGGTTGGGGATGCGCCTCTGTTTCATCTTTGCATGTTGGATTGAATTGGTGTTCTGCAGGTCGCTTGTGCATGTGAGTGGAGCGTCTAGGTTGTTAGGTGGTGCAATACTCAACTCTTGCAGGCAGGCCAGGGTCCACTGTGCTTTGGCTGCGTGGGAATGGTAGCCTGTTGCAGCATTGCAGAACAGACAATGTTGCTTGTTGCTTGGGTGGCCAGTTGAACAAAATTGCTGTAGGCACAGCACAGTGGTTGGGTTGCTTGCCTCAAGGACAGATACCTGGGTGCTGTATCTGGCTGCTACAACATGTAACCCGGTCTGACAATCACCAAAGAACAATTGATGCTGAGATTTGTAGTCGGCAGAAGCAAGTCCTGATGTGGGATGCTGGAAGGGATATGGAAGGCTGTGCTGTCATGCCGGCCCATTGCTACTCATTGAGCAATCCACATTGCGCCCAGAAAAAAAAGAGAGAGAAAAAAAACAGGGCGAAAAGCAATGAAGCCTATGACTGTAAAGAGCAGATGCTGGGCACAGCGCCTCTGTGTATTGTTTGAGCGCTTTAGATTTGTTGTGCAGTTGTCAATTCAAACCTGATTTGCCTGATTGGCAAAGTATCAACACTGCTAAATCAAGACAGTCGATACTTCTTATGTGTGCCAATCTGTGGCTGTCATTTTCGTGCATAGATATCTGCCTTGTTTGTATGGGTTGTGAAGCTGTTCGCTGATTGCTTGCACTTTTGCATTGTATCTGCTTTGCGTTCTGTGTCAGACAGCCAGTAATGTCCCTTGGGAAAATATGTTGTTTTGCATCTTGTTTGCAGAGGCAATCCAGAGCAGCAGGGACAGCAGCAGACACTGGAGCCCATTGCACTGCTGGAGGAGCTTGATCAGGCGCCTCCCATGGCTTTCAGCAGCAAGGCGGCTCCTGGGCAAGAAGTGCAGAGCGAGGAGCCAAAGGACAGGGGGCGGGACAAGGAGAAGAAGGAAAAGAAACACAAGAAGCATAAGAAGCACCACAAGAAGGAAAAGAAGCATCACAAGAGGGGTGAGCCTGCAGGACTTCTCTGCTCCAGTCATCAAGCTGAAATGCTTTGTGATGCTTACTGCAGTGCATACGCTGCATGGTCTTCAACATGCTCACCTGTTGTGCTCTGTGCAGACCTGCCAGACAAGAGTGACAGGGATGAGCGGGAGAGCAGTGCAGAGGCTGAAGGCGACCAAGAAATGAGCCAGGTGTGCATAGAAGTGCTGACTGCGCCATGAGCCCTGTTCGCCATGGCATTGAATATGACTTGCGCACAGGCAAATTACGTACTTCTTGGACTGCTCATTATGCTTGTATTATTTTCTCAGAAAGGTGATGATTCTTCACAACATTAATCCAGTCCTGCAGTTCTGACGAGCTCCCTTCCTTTGTCACCAGGTCCAGACAGAGGCCAAGAGGGCGGCTGCTGTGCCTTCCCTGGTGCCCAATCCCCGCTTGTTCCAGCTCAGCCACTCAGCCGCCACAGCATCAGCTAAGCTGCAGGCAAACAACCGGCACAGAGCTGGCTGACAGGTGTGGCCAGACCTCTCCACGGATTACAGAGAGCACGTCCTCTTCGAGCCTGTCCGTGCATGCATGCAAGAGTTTGCGCCGCTGTGTACCAGCTATGCTCAGAACTCATACTTGTGTCGTGTTGTCGCAGATTTGTGCCGTGCTGATGTGGACCAAGCGCTGCCCAGCGCGTTCGTTTTGGCCTTTCAAACAAACAGATTGTGGCGAAGCGCACATAGTAGTGGGGCCTCTGGCAGGCTATCATGATGATCATGTGTACAGCTAAGGAGCACGCTGTTCGAGTTGCACTCCGTATTGCACGGGATGGAATCATAGGTTGTTTATGTATTGATACTCGGGGCCATGCAATTTCCACTGGCAGTGGCCGGGAATGGTTTCAAAATGGCTCCGGAGACCACCACATTGGGTGCATGATCAAATGTATGAGATTGGCAGCTTTTCTGTTCAAGCACATATCTTAGACATAGAATGAAGAGTTAGAAAAGTCTAGGGAAGAAAGTGCAGAAAGTGATTAAACTCAGAGCAGTTGCTCCCTGGTTCAGAAAATTGTAAAGGATCTGAAGGAAGGAAGGAAGGAAATTACACATCAACTCCAGCCGCCCAGGGCTGATTGAATGTACTGACAGCATCCAAGTGATCAAACAATCCATGACAAAGTGTGCAACACTGACAATATCCAACTGCCACATGAACTGTTGCATGGTCTGAATGGCGGTAGCAAACAAAGCAGGATATTGGTCCCGAATGGACTGCACAGCAGGGCACTCAAAAACCAGATGGCGCTCATCCCCAAGCACGTGCTGGTCACAATGTAAGCAATATCTCTGGGCCCGAGCAACCCTTGCCCAGCGGCCCGAGACATTGGGCAGGCTGTGACACCCCATCCTAAATTTCAGAAACACACGCATGCAACGAGCACTGATGGGCTGTTGTAAGAGCAAGCCTGGGCGACTCAATAAGTCTGGCCTGGAAAACCAGCGATGGTAAGTACACAGAGTAGCATTCCTTGTAGGGCAGGTCCGAGGGCAAACATCAATATCATCCCAGACACGCGAGGCCTTGCCATCCAAGAGCTGCAACACAGCAGCAAGGTGCACAGGAACCAATCTGAGGGCCCTCTGATCGCCCAGACCCGGGTGCCAAAACAGGCATCAAACTCCTTCAAATGTACACAATGGCAGAAAACTTGCACGCTGACAATCTAGAGAATTTAATTCATAATGTCCGGTCCTTTTGTAAAAATGCAGGGGTCTGCCTGTCTGCTTGCAGCAGCATCACGACCAGTACTGACGCCTTTCCGAGATCACAGATCCAGATGCTCTCAAAGTCACTCATATGCTCGAATCCAGAGGCCACACAGGATTAGAATCAATACAAGATGTGCAGCAAGCGCACAAGCTGCAGCTGGATCCAGGCCACTTCGATTCATCCAGCACAAAAAAGAAGCCCTGTTCTTCTATGCTTTCTTGAGCCAGGTGTACGATTATATTGGTGAGTACCTCCGTATGTGTCTTCTTAAAACAGTCTGCAGATCACAACAACCTTGTGCGTCTGCACCATAGTGTTCCATGCGAATTTCGCAGTGCCTTGTAGCATCATTTTTGCATATTCACCATCAGGACCAACGGCTGTTCCGCCCCTGCCATCTACATGCAGCTTGCAAAGTGTCTTTTTGATTTATCGTATGACTCTTTGTCATATTCCAAGATGACGGCGGGCAACTTTCGTGTGGACGGACGAGCTAAATGGTGTCCATCATTGCAGTCAACCCTGGCCACTGGACCGTGGACATGCGTACGGAGGCTCTGGAACCCGCCAAACTTGACAATCCTAAACTCGAGGTGCGCATGAGCTCTGTGTCATGATAGCCAAATTGCTGGCATGGAGTGAGAAGCTTGAGAAAGTCCAGTGATTGCCACCATCGAGGCTGTTGTGAAAGGTTGGCGTCAACGTCTCATGTTCATAGACTTGGAGAAGAAGGAAGTTGATGCTCCCTTTTTCTCTGGACAATGATCATGTTTGCTTGCCTGTTGTATGTAGGTGGTGGATGTTGGTGGCGGCACCGGTTTCTGCACACAGGGCATAGTAAAGACGATATCCCCCATCAATGTGGTGCTCATGGATCAGTCCCCGCAGCAATTGGCCAAGGCTAAGAAGAAGAAGGACCTTCAAGGGGTCACCATTGTTGAGGTGCAGCTTCCTTCTGCTGTGCTAATGCAAGTGCCCAGCAGCGGGGCAAGGCTTCCTCTGAAACATACGAACAGGTCATTTTGGTAAACACGCACCTACTGTTCCTTCAATGTGGCGTAGGGAGATGCAGAGGATCTGCCTTTCCCCACCGACAGCTTTGACAGATATGTGTCGGCGGGCAGCATTGAGTACTGGCCAGAGCCCCAGCGAGGCATAAAGGAAGCATACAGGGTGATCAAGGAGGGTGGCCTCGCTTGCATGATTGGCCCCGTGCACCCCACCTTCTGGCTGTCCAGATTCTTCGCTGACATGTGGATGCTCTTCCCCACAGAGGATGAGTACCGCGAGGTGAGCAGCTCTGCCGCGTGTAAATCCCCCAATGGTAATGGTGTTTAAGGAACAAGCCAGTAAATAAGCAGTAGGGCTTTATTCCAGGTTTGAGCACAGAAGCAACCGTGCCAAGGTGTTATGCATGCTGACTCACATGTCCTGCTGCAGTGGTTCACCAAGGCAGGCTTCACGGACGTGAAGATCAAAAGGATCGGGCCCAAGTGGTACCGCGGAGTGAGGCGGCACGGCCTCATCATGGGCTGCTCTGTCACTGGCATCAAGCCAAAGGTGCGGCCAAGGCGCTGCACGCCCCAAAGGACAATTGACTCGTGCAGAATCAGTCATGCGTGACTTGCGCACGCTGCATTGTACCAAAATGCCGACACTGTGAAGCAGAACCTTCATTGAAGGAAACTTTGGAAAGTAGGCAAATTAGATAGCAAGCAGGATTTGTTGCTGTGTGGGTGGCAATGCTGAGCAACAGCTGATCTGGATGCCCCAGGCTGGAGACTCACCGCTGGAGATGGGCCCGAAGGTGGAGACTTCTGGCAGCACAAACAACATCTTCAGCTTCCTCTTCCGCCTGATCATTGGCAGCCTGGCCGGATTCTACTACTTTGTGCTGCCCGTCTACATGTGGCTCAAGAATCTGATTTGGCCAAGAAATGCACCTGGGTTCTGAGATGGTGATGTGGCTTGGCTTGACTTAGGTGACTTAGGTGTGGCTTGATGAGTACTGAGCTTATTTTTATGATCAGTACTGCTGGGGACTGTGTACATCAAGGCATTCACGGCAGTGACACGGTTCCACGACTGGCAGTCAGAGGATCATGTGCATTTCTTGCATAGAATATTTGCTACTGCAGGGCGGGCCTAGAGAAGATTCGCCAATTGTTTGCTGTGCGGCTTGCGTTGCATGTCTGTCACCTAGACTTGAATGGCAAACTGGACAGAACTGATCGGGCTGAGAGTGGGGCAGCTTGAGCGAAGAGGAAATGTCCAGTGGGCTGTTCTGAATGAATTATCCTCATCAGGGCTCAGCAACTCATCATTGCCATCTAGATCCGTTGTGACTGCATGGGATACATGATTGCTATAACCGGTTATTGCTATAAATTAGTTGTGATCAGTAATAATGTCATTGACATCATCACTTTGATTTTTGTCAAGGTCTTGAGGCTATCGCATCACCAGAACTTATTCAGTACTTTGAAACTTGAAATTGGAAACTGGCCCTTGAAGTTTGTAGTACTTATATCGAACATTGGCAGTAGTCTTATAACTGGTTGGGATGTGTGGCTTCCAGGATACAAGGATACAACAGGATCATTCATTTTCATATAATGGCCAGATTGGTGCATGCATGGTCATGACATGCGAGCATGCACCTGCGCAGCATGCATGCACAGGGTACACGCCCTGACCGCCACCATAGTGTACAAACACGACCTGATTCAGTGAATAAATGTACAAGTTTTCTTCAACTCCTTCATGGGCAGGAGCAGGCAGGACCACGATCATCGACATGATTTGGAGTGCAAGGCAACCTTTCCTGGAAGCGACATGAAGCTAGTCTCGATCGACTGTTTGCAATCAATCGATCCTTGTGGAAACGCAATTCTGAACGACAGAAATTCTATAACACGCTTGAGAGATATTATGTTTTAGCGATGAAGGGTTGCAAGAACATATTCCTTGTGCAAGCATTTGGTGGTATTGGCATGTCAAGCTTTCTCTTCTGAGCTCGCTCCAACTCTGGCAGCTGTGCCCGGATGCATCAACGAAGTCCAGAATCACACCAAGCATCAAGTCTATCGAGACTGCTGGCACTATCCTTCGGGCAATCTGTGCATTTTGGCGACACGTGCGCCTGCTCACTTGTGAAAAGGAGTCTGGTCAGGTTCGACGGACAAGTTCTGATAAGACAACAAAAAAGCAGCTAGTCAACTCATTATTTATTGCAAACCAAATAAAAGAACTGATAACCATTTGAGGAAAATCAGCAAAGACCAGTGTTCATGAGGGCTGCGTCCTCTCTCGCGCATGCGCTGTCCAAGTCTTCTGCAAGTGTCCCAGCAGATGTCCAAAAAACAAAGAAGCACATTCCTTTTCGAGCCTTCCTCGTGCCTCTTTTGTTTCTCGTTTGCAGCGGTCTTGTCGCGTCTCGGTTCAGCCCTGACGGCAAAGTAGGACTTCTCTTCAACCCGACTCAGCCGGAAGATGCGCCTCCAGGCCGCCTGGCCGAGAGCTTCATCTTCCCGCAAACGACGTTGTCAGCACAGTGCCATGGCTGGTGTATCAGCAGAAATGACTCCAGCAGCCATGCTCCAGCGTTCGACAACTGTTTCGCACAATGCCGTCAGCACCCTGAGGTGATGAGCTTCTTGTCAGCGATGCGGGCTTCTGCGGCTGTGCCGCCTTCTGGAGAGGACCATAACATCATTTTCGCTGCCTGGTATGCCGAGGGCGAGGGTGGAGCAGAGGTGTGCTGCATACCCGGGCCACCTTTGATGATTGCTGTTTGCCCGTTTACCACTCCTCTCAGGCAAGCGTAGTAGTGCATAAATTCTTCGCGAGTTGCCTTGTCAAAACCAATACTAGCGCTAGGTTGCTTGGGATGCATTGTCCAAGAAGTGTTGTTCCTGCAGGGATTTGACTCGGAGCACATGGCCAAGCCAGACACCAGCTTCATATCTGCCCTGCGCCGCTCCAACCCAGGATGCACCATCGTTGTGCTGACGGATCAAGGCACGCAGATCGAGCTGCCACCGGATGTGCGCCTGTACAGATATGCCATTGACCGCTCCAAGCTAGGCCGCAACCCCTATGCCAACTACTACCAGTACCTTGCGCAGGTGCTGCCACATAGACCAGCCAGACCAAATCTGTCCTCTGTTTGATAGGGCCTCAACAAAGCTCCAGGATTTTCCAGCCCCAGCAGTGGTTGGGTTCTCTGGACAATCTTGGGAATTTCAAAACCTGCCTAGTAATTCTTCTCATGGAAGAAGTTTGGGACACAGTTCTGCGCCCTACGAGAGTCTCCTGTTTTGCCCATGCATGCGCGGGCATGTCAGTGAAGCTGTGTGACCTGTGCATGCGCAGATCTCGTTCCTGCAGCACCTCATGGCGAAGGGCCAGAGCATGGATATGGTCTTTCTGGACATGGACATCCTCGTGATAGACTCCCTTGCCGAGGTGCTCCACTTCATCCGCTGTTCAGAGCATTGCATTTGAGTGCAGCAGATTCACAATCCCTGTTGCCACCGACAAGGGCTTTCAATGGGGAGGACCCTGAGCTCATGTGACTATTGAATATGGTATGATATAATCAAGAAACGCCCGGCTGGCGGGGCGCGGTATAAATACTGAGCACCGTGCCCACGGTTGATTGGGTCTTGCTTGGATCTG
>JADEYI010000998.1_pt1 | contig 26110 bp, 26 predicted proteins | sample 8542331 | NCBI WGS metagenome assembly JADEYI01 (sample SAMN16510988, study PRJNA670497) | mine drainage metagenome | isolation source: biofilm near Copperflume 1 | place: Germany: Marsberg coppermine Kilianstollen | collected 2018-02
TCTCCAGATGGCGTCGGCGGCATCGTTCCTCGAACCAGGTCACGAGCGCTACGAGCGCGAGCGGCCGAAGATCCGGAGTGTCGCCGGGACGATCGTGTCCGTGAAGACGGCCGCGGCCGTGGCTGCGCTCCAGGTGCTCACCGGCACGTGGCCGCAGGCAATGACCTTCGAAGCGCTGTTGGAGGAAACAGCAAAGTCGCTGGGGCAGACGTTCGAGACGGCGGACGTGGAGCGGCTGGCGAACACGCTCGTGACACTCTTCGCGATGAAAGTGGTCGAGTTTCGCACGGAGCCTGTGCGCTGCGTTGCCGCCAGCCGCGCGGGCGAACGGCCGCTGGCGAGCGAAGTGGCACGGCTCCAGGCGGTGATCGGCCCGGCGGTCACCAACCTCCGGCATGACACCGTGGACCTGGACCTTGAGTGCCGGGCCATCCTGCCGCTGCTCGACGGGACGCGCACCCGGAACGAGCTCAGCAGCGTGTTGAACACCGTCCTTGAGGCGGACGGCCAGCCAGACGCTTACCCCACGGCCGAGGCGCTCAGCGGCGCGGTGGACGGCGCGATCGAGCGGCTGGGGCGGTTGAGCCTGCTGGCTGGATGACGGCATGGCTACCGCGAACGCTGGCCAGCGGCGGATCCTCGTGATGGGGGTGAGTGGTGCCGGGAAATCGACCGTCGGCGAGGCGCTGGCGCGTCATTATCAGCTTCCCTTCATCGAAGCGGACACATTTCACAGCGCTGCGAACCGCGCGAAGATGGCGGCCGGCACCGCCCTCACCGATGCTGACCGGCGCCCGTGGCTCACAGCCATCCACGCACGGCTGGTGAATGAACCGGGTGGCTGGGTGCTCGCCTGTTCGGCCCTGCGAGAGGCGTATCGGCGTGTGCTGTTCGAGGGGATAGGCGGCGTGGAGGTCGTCTGGCTGACGGGGTCGGCGGCGCTGCTCTCAGCCCGGCTGGCAAGGCGACGCGGTCACTTTATGTCGCCTACGTTATTGGAGAGCCAGATCCATGCGCTGGAGCCCCCGGAGAAAGCCATCAAAGTGGACGCCGCCGCCAGCATCGAGGATACCGTGGCGAACGTGCTGCGGGAGCTGGAAGGCGGGAAGTAGCATCGGGGCAAGCCGCCCGTGCTACAGTGCCGGAAGGCTATGAGAGGATCTTCCTGTCATGCATGACGAGCCCCCGACCGGCCCGCCGCCTGAGCGGACCCGCATTGGGCGGATACTTGCGGCCCTCGAACGCATCGCCAGTGCCGTGGCGAGAGCGCTGGACAGCGGGCCGCGGGGCGGCCTGTAAGGTCCGACCGGCGGGAGCCTGCCGTGGCCTAGACCACCGCCCCGTGGCACTTCTTGTATTTCTTGCCGCTGCCGCAAAAACAGGGGTCATTGCGGCCAACCTTGGGCGCTGTCGCGGTGGAAGCACGGCCGGGTGCGGGACTTTCGCCGAGGTTCGTGCGCATCTGTGCGGCCGTGGGGGCGGTTGAAGCGGCGAGGACGGGGGTGGCCACAACTTCCGCGGTGGAGGACGACGAGGTGGTAGCCGCCGAGTCCGGGTGGCTGGTAAGCAGTGGCGCCGGAGGCGGCGCAGTTGGCACCGGGTTCTCGACGACCTGCACCTTGAATACGGTGCGCGCCACCTGGCGGCGGATGTTCTCCTGGAGCTGCTGATACATGTCGTAGCCTTCTTTCTTGAAGGCGACGAGCGGGTCGATCTGGGCATAGGCCTGCAGGCCGATGCTCTGGCGCAATTCTTCGATTGCGGTGAGGTGTTCGCGCCAGTGCTGGTCGATGGATTCGAGCAAAAGCCAGTGTTCGACTTTGCGCATGTTCTCTTCGCCGACGACCTTCTCGATCTCTTCGTAGCGGTCCTCGGCGCGGTCCAGGATTTCCGGCTCGAGTTCATCGCGCAGTTCGTCCATCTCTTCGAGCGTGGGGAGGTCTTCCGGCATGAGTATTTCGCGGAGCTCGTTTTGGAGGAGTTCGCGAGAGGTGACATCGGCGGCCTGGAGGTTCTTGAAGATGGCCTCGAGCTCATCGATGAGCAGGCCCACGACGTTCGCCCGCGTATCGACGCCGGTGAGGATGCGTTCGCGTTCGCCATAGATGACGATACGGTGCTCGTTAATCACGTCGTCGAATTCGACGAGCCGCTTGCGGACGTCGAAGTTGCTGCCTTCGACCTTGGTCTGGGCCTGTTCAATGGCGCGAGTGACCATGCGCGATTCGAGGGGCATGTCCTCGGTCATGCCGAGCTTCTGCATCATCCCCGGCACCCACTCCGGAGCGAAGCGCTTCATGATGTCGTCGCCGAAGGAGACGAAGAAGCGGCTGGAGCCCGGGTCGCCCTGGCGGCCGGCGCGACCACGAAGCTGGTTGTCGATGCGGCGGGACTCGTGGCGCTCCGTGCCGATGACGCACAGACCACCGAGAGCAGCGACCCCTTCGCCGAGCTTGATGTCGGTGCCGCGGCCGGCCATGTTGGTGGCGATGGTGACGGCGCCGCGTTCGCCCGCGTGCTCGATGATGTGGGCTTCGCGCTCGTGTTGCTTGGCGTTCAACACCTGGTGTTCGATGCCGCGGCGCTTGAGCAGCTCGGCGAGATATTCGGATTTTTCGATGGACGTCGTGCCCACAAGCACAGGCCGCCCTTCGGCGTTCAGCCGCTCAATTTCATCGGCAACGGCGTTGAACTTGGCACGCTCATTGATATAGACGACGTCGGATTCGTCTTTGCGGATCATGGGGCGGTTCGTCGGGATGACGACGACATCCAGGCTATAGATCTTCGAAAACTCTTCCGCTTCGGTCTCGGCGGTGCCGGTCATGCCTGCGAGCGTGTCATAGAGCCGGAAGAGATTCTGGAAGGTGATCGTGGCGTAGGTGACGGACTCACGCTGGATCTGGAGGCCTTCTTTGGCTTCGATCGCCTGGTGGATGCCATGGCTCCAGCGGCGGCCGGGCATGAGACGGCCGGTGAATTCATCGACGATGATGATCTCGCCGTCCTTGACCACGTAGTCGCGGTCGATGCGCTTCAGGATCTCTGCATCGAGGGCCGCTTCGAGGTGGCGGGCTAGGCGCGGGTCGCCGGCGAACACGTTATCAATCCCAAGGGCGCGCTCGACGCGGGTGATGCCGGCATCGGTGAGGGCGACGTGCTTCGCTTTGTGGTCGACCTGGTAATCGAGCTCCTCGGTCAGCCCGCGGACGGCGTGGGCGAACTTGATATAGGTGGAGCTGGCCTCCTCGGCGTTGCCGCTGATGATGAGCGGGGTGCGCGCTTCATCGATGAGGATGTTGTCGACCTCATCAACGATGGCATAGAAGAGGCGCCGCTGGGCCTTTTCGGAGAGCTCGCGGACGAGGTTATCGCGCAGGTAATCGAAGCCGAACTCGTTGTTCGTGCCATAGGTGATGTCGGCCCGGTAGGCTTCCTGCCGCGTGCAGGGGCGCAACTCGTCCAGCCCGCCGGTGCTGCCCTCTTCGCCCGGCTTGTAGCCCGGCTCATAGAGGTAGGAGACGGTGTTGTTCTGGATGACGCCGACGGTGAGGCCGAGCGCCTGGTATATGGGGCCATACCAGACGGCGTCGCGGCGGGCCAGGTAGTCGTTGACGGTGACGAGGTGGGCACCTTCGCTCGCCAGCGCGTTCAGGTAGAGGGGAGCGACGGCGGTGAGCGTCTTGCCCTCGCCGGTGCGCATCTCTGCGATTTTCCCTTCGTGGAGGACGATGCCGCCGATGAGCTGGACGTCGTAGTGGCGCTGCCCCATTTTCCGGTCGGCCATTTCGCGGACGGCAGCGAAGGCTTCGGGGAGGATGTCGTCTAGCGTCTCTCCGGATTCGAGGCGGGCGCGGAACTCAACGGTCTTCGCGCCGAGCGCCTCATCGGAGAGGGCAGCCATCTCCTCGCCGAGAAAATTGATCTCGCCCACGAGTTCAGAGACGCGCTTGATCTCCTTCTCGTTCGAGTCGCCAAGGATGCGACTGATGAATCCGAGTTTCGGCATAGTCCTTCCAGTGTAGATCACCGGCGTGTTCGCGGGGGAAAAGGAAGCGCACGGCGAGCAACCCGAGACCGGCCCAGACGGCTTACTGCTGAAAGAATGCGAGGAAGCGGCCCTCCGAATCGCGCGGGAACGCGTGTACGCCGGAAACGGCACCCAGGTTCAAGGGGCCGTGGACGTGGGGGTAGGCGAGGCCGTCGGGCTGGACCGCCCATCGGACATTTGCGCGGATACGGGCCGGGTCGATGACGAGGACTACCCATTCGGCTGCCGGCTCACCGCGGTAGAAACGATTGGCGACCTCGATGAGGTTGCGTTCGCCCACCGTGCAGTGGATGAAACCCTCGCTGGCGAGCGAGGGCGCGTGGTATTCGTGTTCGCCGGCAAGCGCCTTCCACGTAGCTGCGGGGAGCATGTGGTAGATCTCAGCCAAAGCGCCTCCCGCCGGGCAACATCGAGTTTATGGCGGCAGGGGCACCGTCCGGCGCCGCCCCCTGGACCCGGGATTGAAGGGGAATCGGACGACGAGCACCTGGCGGCGGCGGGCGAGAAGTTTGTCCAGCCTCTTGAGGCTCTGGTTCACGAGCGGTCGTTGATACCAGTGCCGCACATCGAGCAGCGGGACCATGACGGTGACTTCGTGCGGTGGTTCTCGCAGGCGATCATCGACGTAGGCGGCGATCGGGTCGGCCATGGTGCGATAGGGCGAGTCGATGATGACCAGCGGCACATTGGGGAACTGGCGATGCCAGCGCTCCTCCACGCTGGAAGCCTCATCGGGGTCGACGATGACGTGGACGGCGGTGACATCGCGCGAGCGTTCGCAGGCGGCACCAATCGTCATCACGGCGGCCAGGTTCACATCTTCAACAGGCACAATGATCGGTACTCGCGACGGCCCTGATGCTTTTATGTCAATCACGGCGTCCATGGAAACGTGCATCAGCCGCTTGAGGTCCTTATAGAAGCGCCCGATAAACCACGCGCCCATCGCGAGGAAGGGAATGAGCAGCACGACCACCCAGGCACCCTGCGCGAACTTGGCCTCCAGGATGATGAGGAAGACGATGAGGGTGGTGAAGGAGCCGACGCCGTTGACCACGGCCGCCGTCTTCCAGCCGGAATCGCGGTTCTGAAACCAGTGGCGGACCATTCCCGCCTGGCTGAGTGTGAAGGAAAGGAAGACGCCGAGGGCGTAGAGCGGGATGAGGCGAGTGGTGGTGGCGTTGAAGCCAACCAACAATGCGGCGGAGAGCCCGGCGAGGACGAGAATGCCATAGCTAAAGACGAGGCGATTTCCACGCGCGTGGAAGATGCGCGGCATATAGCCGTCGCGGGCGAGGATAGCCGAGAGCCGAGGGAAATCGGCAAACGAGGTGTTCGCGGCGAGAATGAGGATGCCGGCGGTCATGATGTTCAGGAGCGAAAACAGGATGGACCCACCCCCGAAAGCTTGCGCGCCAAGCTGGGAAAGAAGGGTGTCGTTCTCGTGGGGGATGAACCCGTAGTGGCGGCCGAGCAGTGCGGAGCCCATGAAGAGGAATCCCAGAATGAGTCCCATCCAGACGAGCGTCGTGCGGGCGTTGTGAGCGGCCGGCTGTTTGAACGCCTGGACTCCGTTGCTGATCGCCTCAACCCCCGTCATCGCGCTGCACCCGCTTGCGAAGGCCTTGAGGATGAGCAGGATCGTCAGGCTTTCTTGCGGGCTAATGCTCTGCCGCGGCACCCCTGCGGCCAACGGGTTGCCCCCGCCGAACAGCACCTTGATGGTCGCCACGACGATCGCCAGCGTGAGGAGGAAGATGAACGCATAGGTCGGGATCGAAAAGACGGTGCCGGATTCGCTTACGCCGCGCAGATTGATGATGGCGATGAGCGCAACGATGCCAACCGCTAAGGGCACCGCAACTGGCCGGAAGTCGCCATTCAAGGAGGCGAGCGCGTCGATCCCGGCCGCGACCGACACAGAGACGGTGAGGACGTAGTCGGTGAGGAGCGAGGCCGCCGCGACAAGGCCGGGGCCGATGCCCAGGTTTTCGTGCGCCACGATGTATGAGCCGCCCCCGTTCGGGTAGGCGCGGACCGTTTGCCGGTAGCTCGTGACGACGATGGCGAGGAGGACGGTGATCGCGATGGCGATAGGCAGGGACCACTTGATGGCGCCGGACCCGGCCAGCACGAGGACGAAGAGGATCTCCTGGGGCGCATAGCCCACGGAGGAGATCGCGTCCGACGAAAAGACCGCAAGCGCCTTGATCTTGCTTAGACGCTCTGTTTCGAGGCGATGGCTGGCAAGCGTGGTGCCGAGCACAACATCGCGGACAGCGAGGTAGCGGCCTTTCCAGCCGGAGCGGCGCTCGGCGAACTCGGTTGCTTCGAAGCGGTTTCGGTCGGTTTCGAAAATGCCCGCATGCGGCAGCTCGACACGGTAGCGCGAGACGCGGCCCCGCTTGTCGGTCCCCGGACTAAACTGCGGGCCGGAGCCGGGAACTGGCATATCCTTCAAGATACCCCGGCCGGGCTCGCTGCGTCACGCGCCCGACCCAACACAGCGGGGAGGGCGCCGCACGCAGATGTCCAATCCACTCCCGGCGAAATCAGAACGTAACACTGCGGGAGGGGTGGCCCTCGCGCCAATGCGCCCAATCTTCACGATCGGCCATTCGACGCGGCCGATCGCCGAATTCCTCCGCCTGTTGTGCGCCCACGGCGTGGAGACACTTATCGACGTGCGGACTGTGCCGCGTTCGCGGCACAACCCCCAATTCGAAGGTGACGCGCTGGCGGTATCGCTGGCGGAAGCGGGAATTGGCTACCGGCACGAAGCGGCACTCGGCGGACTGCGCCGGCCGGCCCACGACTCCCTCAACACGGCCTGGCGCAACGCCAGTTTCCGGGGTTTCGCCGACTACATGCAGACCGCGGCGTTCGAGGCGGCTGTCACGGCCATTGCCGCGTTCGGGCAGGAACAACAGGTCGTACTGATGTGCGCGGAGGGGAACCCGGCCCGCTGTCACCGTTCGCTCATCGCTGACGCCCTGATCGCCCGAGACATCCCCTGCGCGGAAATCTCCTCGACGCTGCGGACACGACCTCACCGCATGACGCCATTCGCCCGCGTCGTAGGCGGGCAGGTGACGTATCCGGCGGAGTCGGATGCGGCTACGTCCTAGAACGGCTTAAAGACGGCGAGCCAGGCGAGGAGCGGCACGCTGAGCACCAGGAGCGTCCCAAAGACGATCGGGACGCGGTCATCGAGGATCGCCCGCAGCTCGGGTGTCTCTTCGCCACGCTTGGCGGCGATGAGCGACGCGAGCCGGGCGCGCCGCAGCCCAAAGCCGAGCAGCGGCAGGCAGACGAAGTAGAAGAAAATGTAGGAGAGCGTGAGTGCCGCCAGCCAGCCGTCGCGGACAAAGTTGTAGTTGCTGGAAACGGCCCAGAAAAAGCCGGTGATGCCACTGGCCATCGCGCCCGGCAGAAGCACGCGCGTCTCGTTGTTCGCAGCCTCCACGAGACAATACATCTGGTACTTGACGTCCTTCGTCGCCCAGGCCTTGAGGATGAGGGGATAGGTGGCGCCGAGCCCGGCACCGAGCCAGATCAGGCTAAGGACGTGAAGAATGCGCCACCAGTCCACTAGGCGGCCCGGGACCAATCTGCGTGAGACTCGGCTTCCATCACGCTAGAGAGCGTACACGGATTGCCGAACTGCTCCAGCGGCGGAAGTGGGACGGCCCCCACGCAAAGACTCCACTACCCGGCACCATCGCTGGAAAGCTTGCCCGCGGCGATGCCGATGAAGACCCCGAGAACAGTCTCAATCAGGTGCGTGAGCGTCTCCTGGATGCCTGCATCGCCGTGGGTGGCGCCGAGGACCACGAGCCCGGCGAGCGACATGAGGAGGGTGAGTGCGAGCACGGCAACGATGATCGAGACCAGCCGGCCGATGGGGACGTCATCGTTGCTCATCGCGCGTTCACGCCGACGATGCGTCCGCTGGACCGCTGCAGATGGCCCACACCGGCCGGCCGCCGGAGGCTGTGCCAGGCGAGTGATCCTGCGGCCCGCACGATGATGGCGGCGGCGTGAACGTAACGAAGACCGCACCTGGGGATCACGGCATCACTCCTGATTCAGATGCGATCCAGCCTCGCGCGGGCCCCCCTCAACGCCGAGACAGCCCTGGCAATGCGACAGCCTCTGGCGAGCAACCGGGAGTGACGCAGCCGGCGGACGAGCGAATCAACGCGTCCCGCGGACGAGGGAGAGAAATTCGGCGCGCGTCACACTCGACTGGCGGAAGGTACCGCGCATGGCGCTGGTGATCATGCGGCTGCCGGGCTTTTTCACGCCACGCATGGTCATGCAGAGGTGTTCCGCCTCGATGACCACGGCCACGCCGTCGGGCTGCAGGGCCTCCATGATGGTGTCGGCGACCTGGCTGGTGAGCTGCTCCTGGATCTGCGGGCGGCGGGCGAAGGCTTCGACGACGCGGGCAAGCTTGCTGATACCGACGACACGGCCATCCGGGACGTAGCCCACATGTGCTTCGCCGTGAAAGGGGAGGAAGTGGTGTTCGCACATGCTGTAGAAGGGGATGTTGCGCAGGAGCACCATCTCATCGTGGGCGACTTCGAAGCCCACCTTGAGATATTCGGCGGGGTCGGTCGCGAGGCCTCCGAAGATCTCGGCGTACATGTCTGAAATCCGGCGTGGCGTGTCGCGCAGGCCATCCCGTTCGGGGTCCTCGCCGATGCCGAGCAGCAGCTCGTTCACGGCAGCGCGGACGCGCGCGATATCGATCGGTTGCGGGTCGTTCAAGTGCTGGCCTTTCCGATGCTGGTGGAGGGATCGTAGCAGTGTGCCCGCAGGACTGTCAGGGAGCGTGAGACTCGCAGCGGCTTATTCCGGCAGGCGCAGAGAATCAGCGGAGGGAATGGTCCCGCCGGCGCGCTGTTCGCCGCGGCGCTGCCAGAGCAGGGCGAGGTACCAGCTGAAGGCGATGACAGCGACGCCGATAACCATATCGATAAAGAGGTGGTTCGCGCTCGCGACGATAGCCCAGAACATGAGCGCACTCATCGCCACCGCGATGAAGCGAAGCCAACGGCTTCGCGTATTCGCCCAGAGCGCGGCAGAAGCCATCGCAATCCAGCCAAAATGGAAGCTGGGGACGGCCGCATAGTCGTTCCGGATGAGCGAAGGCTGGGCGTAGTCCACCGAGGTGTGCCCACCGAAGATGGTATCCACGAAGCCAAAGTTGTAGCCGTGCGCGGCGAGCAAGCGCGGCGGTGCGGAGGGGATCGAGTAGTAGCAAACGAGCCCGATCACCATAGAGACGAACATGGTGTTGCGGAGGAGCATGAACCGCCGGCGCCCGCGGAACCAGAGAAAGGCACCGACGGCGATGAGGGTGGGGAAGTGGCCATACGCATAGATCCAGTTGCCCACCTCCTGCGACCAGTGGTAGTGAATCGACCACTGTTGGATGGTCGGCTCCCAGAAGATGTGGAGATACTGTTCGAGCCGCACAAGGCCATCAGTGAAGCGGACGGCAAAGTAGTCGTTCCCCGGCGCCTGGCCGCGGGCGATGAAATAGCCGACGAGGACGAGGACGACGAAACCCCAATCGCGGGCAAAGGTGCACAGCCGTGCATCGCGCAGGCGGGCGAGAAGGCCCGCAAAGGCGGTGTTGCGAGCACCCGACATCGAGGCGGTGCGCGACGACATCGTCCAGTGAACCCCCTGCCCTCCGACGCGCCGCTCTGCGCCGTGCGCTTCTCTGTTCCCGACAGTATCGAATCGATAGCACCGGCGAAGCAACTGCCGGAATGGGGTTGGTGCCGGGGGTGAGTGACCAACCTCACACAGCTGGCGAAGCCTCGACGACCGCCTGCAGGCGTTTGATGAGTGCCTTGAGCACGACCTCATCGTGCTTCAGCGCGTTGCGCATCTCAAAGTTCTCCGTCTTGCCGACCTCCATGCGAAGGTTGCCGAGGTGACGATCGAGGATCGAAGCGAGCAGAGCCGCCTCTGCTGAATTGAGCGTGAGTTGCATTTTGCCCTCCATACGCATTGACGCTGGTACGATCGTCGCCCAACCCCGGCCCGACCGTGTTGCACTTCCATCTCAAACGCAGCTTCGGCCGTCCCGGGTGCGTTGCAGTTCGTGCGGTAGGGCGCGGCTCGACGCTGGTTGCCGTGGAGCAGAGCCCGCACGGTGCAAGATCGGCCGCTACAGAGCGCCCGCAAGCCGCCGGTGTTCGACCATCGTGCACCGATCCTGGGTGGTGGCGAGGCCGGCAGCGGCGGCACGGGCAAGGCCCTCGGCGTTGGTGATGCCCTGTTGCAGCCAGACGGCGCGGGCGCCGATGGCGATCGCATCTTCGATCACCGGCGTAGTCTCCTCGGAGCGGACAAAAACGTCGACCAGGTCAACCTTTTCCGGGATGTCGCGCAGGCTCGCATAGGCGCGCTGCCCCAGCACTTCCGCTGCGGGGAAACGGCCACGATGCACCGGGATGACGGTGTAGCCGGCGCTCTGCAAGTAGGAGGCAATACGGTGGGCCGGCCGCTCCTCCCGGGAATCGAGACCCACGACGGCGATGGTCTTCGCCTCTGCCAGCACCTGGAGGGCAGCATCCATCAGCGTCTCCCCCGTGGCCGCCGGGCCTTCTTGTTGGACGCGGAAGGCGCCTTCTTTTCAGGCACCGGCTGGCCTGTCGTGACGTCGATCTCGATGAGTTCCCAGCCTTCGGGGAGGCGTACAGTCGTCCCTGCGATGGCGGCGATAGCCTGCCCCACGGCGAGGGTGCGGTCCATGCCGTCGGCCTGGCCGTAGGCGGGGACGGGGACCTGCGCGAGCGTGAGGCGCTTCCCGCTGCGTTTCACGAGCATGAGTGCGAACTGGCGCAGCGCATCGGCCTGCCCACCCCAGCGATCGGGCTGATCGCCTTCGATCGTGACTTCAAGATACCCGATCTTGCCGAACGGGACGAGCTCTTTCGTGCCGATACCCATGCCCAGGTAGCCCTGCTGCCAAGTCACCGAGCCCTTCGCGCGGTCGACGATGACATCCGCGCCCACCAGTGCACTGATCAACCCCATCACGCTGAAGGGCACCAGGATCAGGCAGGTGAGCAAGAGCACGATCAGCGTCCACAGCGGCAGGCCGAAGCCCTCCACGGCCATGAGCGCGACAGCCCCGGCGGCCAGCAGCAGCCCCAGCGCAGGTAGGATGACCATGCCCCGCGCGCTCTTGATCTCCACTTTGTCCTGCGAGATCAGGGCCATCGAGCGGTGGAGCAGGACTTCGCGGCGGCCGTCGCGGCGTTGTATCAGGACGTGGCCGGGAAGCTGCATGTCCACGCCAAGAGCGTACGCCCGCGCGGAGTCACGAGCGACGGGGGTGGGCGAGACTCAGGCCATCATCACTGGAAAAGAGCGCCGACGCTCTGGCCTGAGTGGATGCGGCCAATAGCGTCGCCGAACTGCGCGGCAACAGGAATGACCGTCATATTGGGCAGGCGCTTGTGCTGTGGGACAGGCACGGAATCCGTGACCACCACTTCGCGGACATTCGCGGACCGCAGGCGTTCGACTGCGGGCCCGCTGAGGACAGCGTGGTAGCCACTGACGATGACCTCTTTGCACCCGTGTTCGCGGACGGCGTTCACGGCGGCGACGATCGTGCCGCCCGAATCGATTTCATCATCGAGGATGAGCACGTTGCGGCCCTCGACTTCACCGATCACGTGCATGGCCTCTGTCGTGCCCGAATTGCCGTGGCGGCGCTTGTCGATGATCGCGAGTGGCATCGAGAGGCGGACGGCCATATCGCGGGCGCGCTTTTCGTCACCGACGTCGGTAGCGACGACCGTGCAGTCTTCGAGGCGCTCGGCACGGAAGTGGGCGCTGACGGGATAGAGCGCGTTGAGCTCATCGACGGGGATATTGAAAAAACCCTGAATCTGGCCAGCGTGAAGGTTGAGCGTGAGGATGCGGTCGGCGCCCGCCGTCTCGATGAGGTTCGCCATGAGGCGGGCGCTGATGGGCACGCGCGGCTGGTCCTTCTTGTCGCTGCGGCCGTAGGCAAAATAGGGGATAACGGCGGTGATGCGGCCGGCCGAGGCGCGCTTCGCAGCATCGATCATCACCAGCAGTTCGATGATGGAGGTGTTCACGGGGGTGCTGAACGGCTGGACGAGATAGACATCGCGCTGGCGGATGTTTTCCTGGTATTGGACGAAGATGTTTTCGTTCGAAAACTCGAACACATCGACCTTGCCGGGCTGACGGCCAAGGCGGGAACAGATCGCCTGGGTGAGTTCCGGGTGCGCACGGCCAGAGAATATTGCAAGGTCGTTGTACACGGCCGGAATGTAGCACGCAGCCCGTATAGGTTCGAATGCGCGCTAGCCGGAAAGCTCGAAGAGGAACTCCACTTCGACCGGCACCCCGAAGGGCAGTTCACCGACGCCGATGGCGATACGCGCGCTGCGGCCGGCCTCGCCGAAGACGTCGATGAGGAGTTGGGACGCACCGTTGACGACCGCGGGGTGCCCTATGAAGGCCTCAGCGCTGGCCACGTAGCCGGCGGTCCGCACCACGCGCACGACGCGGTCCAGCGAACCGGCGTGGGCGCGCACAATGGCAAGTGCCTGCAGGGCGCACTGGCGGGCAAGCGCGCTGCCTTCTTCGACGGTTACGCTTTCGCCAAGCTTGCCCCGGCGCATGGGCTGCCCGCCCTCCATCGGCACCTGCCCCGAAACGAAGAGGAGAGGCCCAGTGCGCGTGGCCGGCGCATAGAGCCCCGCGGGCGCCGGCGTCGCCGGGAGCTCAATCCCGAGGTCCCGCAGGCGTTGCTCGGCACTCACGCGTATTCGCCGAGCAGGGTCGCGACGACGTTTTCGAACTCCTCGGTGCTATAGCACTCGATCATGATGCGGGCACCTTTCTTCTGCGGGACCACACTCACACGCGTGCTCAGCGCCCGGCGCAGGCGGGCCTCGATATCGGAGATGGCCGAATCGCGGCGCGCCGTGACCGCACCGGGTGTGGAACTCGTCGCCGGGGCATCGGCGAGGGATCGGCGCACGTGAGCCTCGGTGTCGCGGACGCTCAAGCGCCGCTTGACGACTTCACGCCAGGCGTTGACGCGGCCGCGGCCCTCGGGGAGGCCGAGCAACGCGCGGGCATGGCCCTCGGTGATTTCGCCCGCCACGAGGCTTCGCCGGATCTCCGATTCGAGTTGCAGCAGGCGCAGAGCGTTGGCCACGGTCACGCGGCTCTTGCCGACGCGGCGTGCAGTCTCTTCCTGGGTGAGGCCGTATTCCTCGATGAGGCGGCGATAGGCCATCGCCTCCTCGATCGCATTGAGGTCAGCGCGCTGGATGTTCTCGATGAGGGCGAGTTCGAGCAGCTCCGAATCTGCCGCCTCGCGGATGACGACGGGGACGGTTTCGAGGCCGGCGAGGCGCGCCGCCTGGAGCCTGCGTTCGCCGGCAATCAGGCGATATCCGCCGTCATCATCGATGCTCACAACGAGCGGCTGGATGATGCCGTGCTCGCGGATGGAATCGGCCAATTCACGCAGGCGCTCGGGTTCGAAGTGCGTGCGGGGCTGCTCCGGGTTCGGCGACACGAGGTCGATATCGAGCTCTTCCAGACCGCCCCGCTGCGGCGCGCGGGCCGCCGCGAGGCGCGGCTCGGGGGCAATGACGGTGGCGTCCTGAGCATGTGGCCTCACTGTAGCCACAGGCGTTGAATCACCCCCTGCGGGCCCGGCGCGCAGCGGCACGGGACGATCCTCGGGCGGTGGAGGGGCAGGTGGAGGGGGCGCCTCCTCGGGGACGGCTGGACTCCCGAAAAGCGCGTCCAACCCGCGGCCAAGGCCCCGTTTCGGCTGTGTCATACGGTTACTCCTACGCGTGCTAGCAATTCGACGGCGAGGGCATCGTAGGCTGCGGCGGCGCGGCCGCCGGGCTCGTATCGGAAGATAGACTGGCCGTGGCTCGGTGCTTCGCTGAGGCGCACCGATCGGGGGATGATCGTGTGGAACGTCTGGGGAAAGTGGCGGCGCACTTCCTCGACGACCTGTTGGGCAAGGCGCGTGCGGCCATCGAACATGGTCAGCACCACGCCGAGCACCGCCAGCGATGGGTTGAGGTTGCGCCGCACCAGGTCCAGCGTCTCGACGAGGCGGCTGAGCCCCTCCAGTGCCATATATTCGCACTGGACCGGGATGACGACGCTGTCGCTGGCTGTGAGGGCGTTGATCGTCAGGAGCCCGAGCGACGGGGGGCAATCCACCAGGACCCAGTCAAACCGCGCTCGGACCGGCTGGAGGGCAGTTACGAGGCGGCGTTCACGCGCCATGGCGGGTACCAGCTCCACCTCCGCGCCGGAAAGCTCGCGATTGGCAGGTACGAGGCTCAAGCCTTCATCCGGCACGTCGACAATGCACTCAGCGATGTCGGCCTCATCCAGGATCGCATCGTAGATGCCGGCGTGATCGCCGCCGTCGATGCCAAGGGCGCTGGTGGCGTTGGCCTGGGGGTCGAGGTCGACGAGGAGGATGCGCTGGCCATGGCGTGCCAGTGCAGCTGCGAGGCTGACGGCAGTGGTCGTCTTGCCCACGCCTCCTTTTTGATTCACCAGCGTCACGATCTGCGCTGCCATCAGGCGGCCTCCTGCTTCAGACGTTGCTCGACTTCGCTGCGGCTGGAAACGCCAGCCAGCCCGGCGCGTTCGACCGCCAGTGACCCGGCGGCAAGCGCAAAGCGCATCGCTTCCTCGACGTCGCCCTCTGTTTCTGCCAGGCGGACGATGAACGCCGTGGCGAAGCAGTCACCGGCTCCGGTGGGATCGATGGCATCGGCCGGGACTGCCGGAAAGTGCCTCTCTGCGCCTGCGCCGAAGAGGACTGCGCCGCGATAGCCACGCGTGAGAATCGCTGACGCGCCTTCGGCAGCGATCCTGCGCGCAAGCTCTACGGGTTCGGCCGCGTCTTCTTCGCTGAAGAACGCGAATGCTCCGGGCCGCAGCAGCGAGCGGGAGCGGGCGGCTGCGTCTGGATGCGGGATCACCACGCCGGCTTCGTCTGTGGACCGCAACGCTCCCTGCAGGCTCACACCGACAAAGCGAGGGAGGCCCGCGGGCAGCGCTTCGAATTCGTGGTAACCGGGTGCGAGGAGGCACGCCTGAGCGCCTTCGAAGTCGCCCGCGCCCAGGCTGAGGTGCTCGCCGGGGTCCAGCAGAAGCTGAGAACGGTTGCCCTCGGCATCGTAACTGTTGGCATAGCGGCAGGGCCGGCTCGTGAGTCGAGCGACAAGGCAGAGCCCCTCCAGGACATCGCGGTCGTATCCCGCCGGGAGCCCCGTCACGAGGCGGACGCTGACACCGAGTGCGTGGGCCATGCGCGAAGCATAAAGGGCAGGGCCCCCGGGCACCCAGCCCCCCGCTGGCGTCCTATCCAGCACGACGTTGCCCGCGACGACCAGCTGCGTGACGGTACCCTCCCCGTTGGCCCACTAGTGGCGGGCGCTGATCACGACCTTGCGACTCTCACCCTCGCCGATGCTGTTGGTCTCCACGTCCGCGTCCTCGGCGAAGAGAAGATGAATGAGGCGGCGTTCGGCCGCCGGCATCGGTTCCAGGGTTATTGGCGAACGCGTTTCGCGCACCCGATCCGCCATCCGCCGCGCCAGCGAGACTACCTGCTCTTCGCGCCGGTGGCGGTAGTGTTCGACATCGATGGTGACGCCGCCATTGCCGGGGTAGCGCCGCGCAAGGATGAGGTTGACCAGATATTGCAGCGACAGCAGGGTGTCGCCGCGACGCCCGATCAGCACGCCCAGGTCATCGCCACTGATATCGATGACCGCGAGCGCCGAGCCAAGGCCGTCGCCGGGCGTGAGTGGTTCGCGGATAGAGAGCTCCGCGTCGATTTCGAGGATGCGGAGGATGTCGTCGACGGTCTGCGCGGCGAGGTCGACTTCCTCGGCGTTGATGTTGGGGGCGATGTGCGGTTCGTCCTCGCGGCGGCGGCGATCGCCCCGCGGACGGTCGTTGCGCGAGTCACTCTGAGGGCCGCGAGCGGCCCTCCGCGCGGAGCCTGGCTCACGAGCGGGCTCGGCAGCGCGCGCCCTGTTTGCCGTGGGCTGCTCAGAGCTGTCGTGCTGCACCGCCGCCCCATCGAATCTGGGCGCACGGAGGAAGTCCGCATCGGTGAGCTTCGGCACGGCGGCGTCGAACCCGGTGCGCGTCGAGGTGGGGCCGCCGCGGCCAGCCCGCTCTCTTGGCCCACGTGGCCGCGCCGGCGCGCCGGCACGGTCAGCCTCGCCTCGACCGCTCTCGCGCTGGGGGCGTTGACCGCCCCGGGGAATGCGCGCATCGGGCGGGCGTTGGGTGGGGGATGCGGGGGCGGCTTCGCCAATTCGCTCGACGCGCACCAGGGCGTCGCGTCCGCCCCGGCCAAGGAAGCCGCGCTTGCCTTCGTCGAGCACGACGATCTCAACCTCGTCGCGGCTCGCACCGAGCGTGGCGAGGGCCGCCCTAAGGGCGTCTTCTACGGTTTTGCCGCTTGCTTCGGCCTGATCCATTGTCGATCCTCAATTCCTGAGCAGGTTGGAGAGCGACGGAAGGCGTGCCAGCATTCGCGCCTTCCGTGGCGAGTTTGGACGGGGCGTGGACTTTTGCCTTGAACAGGGGCTCGATGCCAAGCCTGGGGAAGCCATAGACACCGACGTTGAAGGCGATGCCAACGATCGAGTTCACCACCCAGTAGAGGCTCACACCGGCGGGAAAGTTCAACGCGAAGAACGCGAAGAGCAGGGGCATCATGTAGGTCATCATCTGCTGCTGCGCGCGCTGCTGGTCCGTGGTCGCCGCATTGGTGACGGTGGTCGCGGTCTGCGCCCACGTCGTCAGCCCGACGAGCACAACCATCAGCAAATTGCCGGTGCGAAGGTCCATCCCGAGAAAATGATCCTGAAGCGGGACCGCATGCTGGATCGGCCCCCAGGAATAGAGATGGCCCGAAAGCCGCTCGAGCGCCTCGGGTGAGGTTGCCAGCGCCAGCCGCACCGCACTGTAGAGCCCAATCAGCACGGGGAACTGGAGCACCATCGGGCCGAGACAGCCAAGCGGGTTCACGCCGGCCTCCCGGTAGACCTTCATGATCTCTTCCTGGCGGCGCTTCGGGTCGCTGAACTTCTTGTTGATCTCAGAGATACGCGGCTGGATCGACTGCATCGCCCGGGTGGAATGCAGCTGGCGCAGCGTGAGCGGGAAGGTGACCAGGCGGATGAGGATCGTGAAGGCGATGATCGCGAGCCCGAAGCTGCTGAACAGCACGGTGTTCAGCAGCACGAGGAAATTGATCATGGGGTTCAAGAGAATGAGGGTGAAAACGGCGCCGATCTCGCTCACGGCCTGCCTCCGACGGTGATCTCTTCCACTTTCAGGTGCGCGGGGTCGGCGCGGAAGAAATGCCCGTTCGTAGTGACCAGATAGACATAACTGTCATTGGGACGTACTTCAAGGGCGGAGCGGACCGTGCCCACATTCAAGAGTGGGACCGTGTTCTTGACCGAGCCGTCCGTCGGGTCGATGAAGTGGACCGCGGGGGACCTATCCGCCACCACCAGCAGTCCGCCGGAAATTGCGGGCGCGGCCTTGATCTGGGAGCCGTTGCTCGACACCTGCTTTTCCCACTTGAGCTGGCCCGAGTTCAGGTCGAGTGCGTAGAGGTTTCCTGAAAAGTCGCCAAAGTAGGCGATGCCAGCCTTGAATGCTGCCCGCGTCCACACCCAATCCTTCGCGACGAAGTGAGCGGTCACCTTGCCGCCCTGCGTCGGGTCCAGGGAGTAGACGTGACCGCTGAGGGTGGGAACGAAGAGGTGCGTCGCGTCGAGCAGGGCCATATCGGCGATCGCGCCGTCGGTGCGGAATGGCTGGCCCCAGGCTTCGGCATGATCTTTGACGTTGAAGGCGTGGACGAGGCCGCCCATCGTGGCGACGTAGAGCGTGTTGCCATCGGGCGAAAATATGGGGGCCGTCCAGATTCCGGTGCCGAGGGAGAGGCCGGCCGTTGGCCAACCGGAAGCGGTGGTGTGATCGGACTTATTGACCACGTAGAGGTGGCCGTCGGTGGTGCCGAACGCGAGAAGTGTGCTGGAGACGGCGACTCCACCGGCGACGCTGCCAGAAATCTCGCTCTTCATCTGCCAGACGATAGAGCCGTCCTTGGCATTGAGGGCGAAGACGCCGCCCGAGAAAGACGAGAAATAGATGTGAGGCTCATCGAGGACGGGGTCCCCGTACACGGCCTGGAGCTTAATGTTCTTCTGGGCGGCGTCGTTTGCGTTGGGGAAGACCCAGGTGAGCTGTGTCTGGGGGGCGGTGCCGGGGATAGCTGCGGCGCCGAGGTGGTCGTGGGCTTCGAGGAAGTAGACGTTTTGGGTGCCGAAGACAGGCGCGGCCCAGCCCGAGGGGTTTTCGGTGCTGACGCAGGCGGCGGCGAGCAGGGCGAGTATGAGGAGGAGCGGCGCGACCGCGAGGGCGCGGGGGATCTTCACCGGCCCATGGTAGCAGCCGTCCGGGTACAGGACAGCCGTCCGGCGAGCGTTGGGTGGGGTGTTCCACGTGAAACTGTAGCACATTTGTTCTCTCTTGTGCACACCGCAGTGTTTCACGTGAAACATATCCGCTACCCAGACACGGGCAAGCCGAAGCCGGCGGGGCGTTTCACGTGAAACGTTGGGCACATCCCACGATCCGGCACCATCGCGGCCATGCCGGGGAACCAATTCCTCGAACCCCTAAGAACACGACCTCCGCACTCTTGCTGCACTGATCGTCCACCGCGACCGAGGGCCCAACAAGAACGGTGCCGCGTACACCCGCAAGGGTCGCAACAATACAGGATCCCAATGCGCTGTTTCACGTGAAACGTGACGCTAACGCAGAGGCAATCGACCCGCTGGCACTACCGCCGAACGCGGGAGCCTTCGCCATCAAAGCTGAGAACGCAATGAGGCGAGCAAAAAAGAACCAGACACAATAACGAAAACGCGGAACAGAGAACTAGGCGTGATACTCCAAGTACAGTAGTCGAAGCCCTCAGCGCTCGACAAGCACGACGCTGATCGAGAATGTGACCGCGTTTCACGTGAAACGCTGTCCAGTACGCCGGAAGCCACACCGCTCATCGAAGACGCGGAGACTGCACGCACTTTCGAGCGAACCTGGCGCCTGTCGCTGCGGACGGCCGCCTGCCACGAGCAGCACTGAACTGCCCCCGAGGTCACGACGCACGCGAATGCGAAATCGAAAATCGGAGCGATCTGTCCTCATCCACCACCCATCGCCCGCGAACTCCTGGTAGCGCCACCATCGGGCGCCCTCGCCGCCCGCTCCGCACTGCTACTTCTCCGGGACCGGATCCCAGCCATCCCCGCCACCCGGCCGGCACCGCGAAAGACGCCGCACCGTGAGCCACAGTCCGCGCAGGGCGCCGTGGCGCTCGAACGCCGCATACGCATACCGCGAGCACGTCGGCTCAAAACGGCAGACCGGCGGCATCAGGCGCCCAACGGTCCATTGATAGGCGCGAATTAGCCACATAAACGGGTACTTCAACGAGGCTCCTCCGCCTTTATGAGGCCCGCCCGACCCAGCGCGCGTCCCAGAGCGACCTGGAGGTCATGGAACGAGGCCTCCACAGCGCCATTGCGCGCCGTCACGACAATATCCACGCCGGAACGAACGGGAAATGTCTCAGCTGCTGCCTTCAAGCGCCTCTTCACCCGGTTGCGGCGCACCGCTCGCTTGGAGAGCCGCTTGCCCACCGCGAATCCCCACCGCGTGACAGGCCCGTCGCTGGGGATGTGGCGCAACACAACAAGGGGACCCCCAATGGCGGTCCCCTTCTCATACACGGTGTCGAATTCCGGGCCTTTGCTCAGCCGATGACGACGGTCCACGGAGCAATCTCTCCCTGCCCGGGGCGAGCGCGGCAGCACACTACACGACAGTCAGGCGCTTGCGACCCTGGCGGCGGCGTGACTTGAGGACAAGCCGTCCGGCGCGGCTCGACATGCGCTGCATGAAGCCGTGGACGCGCTTGCGTGGAATCTTGTGAGGCTGATAGGTTCGCTTCGTGGCCACGGAGCGTGTCTCCTTCGCGTACAGGCGTGAACGACCATGCTACCACACGCCTGAACTAGAGGCGAAATCGGGCTGGATCGCAGCGCTGGACGCCTCACCCACCCCCATAGGCGAGCTCATAGTGGGCGTAGTTGTCGAAGATCTGCTCGACATAATTCTGTGTCTCACTGATGTCAATGCTCTCCACGAAGTCGGCCAGGCCCGCCGCCGGCGCATGCGCCTGCCAGCGGGCTGCGTTGCCGGGCCCGGCGTTATAGGCCGCGAGCGCCGCTGCCGGGTCGGAAAACTGCTTGAGCTGCTGGCCCAGGTAGTAGGCGCCGAACGCAAGACTGGTTGAGGGGCGATAGAGGTCGGGCGCCGTGAACCCCGTGACGCCAAGATCAGCGGCAATGGCAACGCCCGTCGCCGGTATCACCTGTGTGAGGCCAAGCGCTCCCGCGGAGGAGCCGGCTGCCGCATCCCAGTAACTTTCCTGCCGGACCAACGACGCGAAAAAGAGCGGGTCGACACCGTTCGTCCGCGCGACGCTCTCAAGTTGGCTCGTATACGCCAACGGAAAGGCAGCTCGCAGCAGGTCCGGAGGTGCAGCAGTCCACGAGACCTTGGTTGCGTGGCGAATCGTGACTGCAAAGTGCGCGGCCACATCCACCAACCCGGCATTGGCCGCTTCCCGGGCGAGCTCCAGCAGCCGCCAGGGATCGGCACCAGAGGCGGCATCGAGCAACAGCGTCGCGGCCTGCTCGCGCATACCGAGCGCCGCGAGCGCCCCTGCGGCGGTTGGTGGCAGCCCTGGTAGCTTGCCGGGGACCACGGAGTTGAGCCACGCCGCCACAGCATCCCAATTCACGGGCTGATCGAGGTTTCTCGGGCGGTAGGTGACACTGACGCTGACGCCCCCAAGCCGGCGAGCGGCAGCCTGGCCATAGAAACTCAAGGGGTCCGCGCTGCGGGCCTGCGTGTATGACTGGCGAGCGGCGGTGGGATCGCCGGCGAGCGCCTGCGCCCGCCCCTGCCAGTAGAGGAGCCGTGCATTGCTGGTCGCCCCGACCTTCTGCCAGGCGGTTGCCGCAGCAGCAGGGTTGCCCGCGGCGAATAGCACATAGCCGGCGCGAAACGCCGCCTCGTCGGTGAATTCGCCGGAGGGGCCGTCAATCACGAGCGCGACATAACGCGCAGAGGCGACAGCCGCATCGCCGCTCCGTTCCAGCGCGCGTGCGGCCCAGTACTTCGCCCGGTGAACATAGGGCGAGCTGATCGGCAGCGCGGCAACCGCGTCGTAATACGTCACCGCGCTGGCCGTGGCGCCCGAATCGTCGTAGGCAGCGGCAAGGTAGAACGTACGAAAAGCCAGAGTTGACTGCGAGATGCCGGGCGCGGCGATTGCCGGGAGCAACACCGCAATCGCCTGGCTCAGCTTGCCCTGGCGGTAGTCGACGAGACCTTCATCCCCGGCATCGACCGCCACACCCGCGGCCCTCAGAGCCGCCAGCGCCAGCGGCGCTTCTGCCGACGACGGACTGTCCCTGATGATGGCGGTCATCTGCGCGGCGAAACCCGCGCCATCGCCGGCGCTTCGGTCGAGGTTTGCCAGCTCGAAGCGAGCCTTTGGGTCGCCGGTGACCAGGACAACCTTGCCCAACCAGCGCGCGAGCGAAGTCGAGTCGTTGGCAGCGCGCGCAGCGGCGACGCGCGCCCGATAGACGGTGAGCTGGAGCGACGAATCGACCCCCGGCAAGGCAAGCGCACGGTCCCAGGCCGAGGCAGCGGCAGAGGCGTCTCCACTCGCTTCCAGCGCCGTGGCGTATTCCACCAGCACGAACGGTGTGAGCGAGTCGGCGGGTGCAGCAGCAAGCGGAACGAGCACTGCCGCTGCCTCCGCGGGCCTGGCCGCGGCGTCGAGCCGCACACCAAGCAAATAGCCGGCTTCGCGGCGCGTTGTGCCTCCGGAGGGAGCGTCGGCGACGGCTTTTTGCAGGAGCACGATCGCTGCCGGGGCGTTCCCCGCAGCGTTCGTCGCGACCGCACCGCCAAGCTCGGCTCGAGCTCGAATTCCGGAGTCAGTAGTCACCGAGGCGATTGCGCCATAGGCGATGGCGGCAGCCTCATAGCGGCCGTTGGCAAAGAGGCTGGCCGCGTTCTTGAACGCTTCGAGGGATTGTGCGGGCGAAGGCGCCACCGATGCACCGGTCGTCGCCGATGTGGCCGGCGTCCGCGGCTCGGCCGAAGGAGTCGACGCCAGCGTCGGGACAACGCTCAGACCCTTGCCCGAACCTCCACAAGCGGCCCCAAAAAGCGCGAGGATGCCCACCAGCACGAACCGCGGAAGGCTGCGCGAAGCAGCGGCCTGGGGCTCATTCGCAGCGGAGGCGGCGCGGACGCCGGATGGGGCTGAGCCGCGACCGCGACGGGCGCGGCCCCGGCGATTGCCTTTGACCCTCACCCAGCCGATGCTAGGGTGAGCCGCAGGCGCCCGTCAAAGACGCCGCCCGTGGGGCGAGGAAGGGACGATTACCTTGACCATTTCGCAGCGGTTGGCTCCGGCGGCGGACGCCTCGCTCGCCTCCGTGACACGGGCACGGAACGCATGGATAGAGGTGGACCTCGGCGCGCTCGACGCCAATGTGGCGGCGCTCCGCAGCTTCCTGGGAAGCGGCCTGGAGATCATTGCAGTCGTCAAAGCGAACGCCTACGGTGCCGGGGCCGAGGGCCTTGCACCGGCGCTCGAAGCTGCGGGGGTCGACCGTTTCGCCGTCGTTTGGCCGGTAGAAGCGCTGCAACTGCGCCGCTACGGCGTCACGCGCCCGATCGTCGTCCTCGGCCATGCCTTTCCCGAAGACGCCCCCGCGGCCGTGGCGGCTGCGGTGACGCTGACGTGCCATTCGCTGGCCCTGGGCGAGGCCCTCTCGCGCGCTGCCGTGGAGCAGGGAAGGGTGGCGGCGGTCCACGTGAAGGTCGATACCGGCCTGCATCGCTTCGGGCTTGACATCGATGCAGCCGTCGCCCTTGCCACGGCACTGCGCGCGCTCCCGGGGTTGCACGTGGAGGGGCTCACGACGCACATGGCCAACGCCGATGAAGAGGACGACTCCTTCGCAGAGCTGCAGAACGCCCGCTTCGCCGGGGCCGCGCGGCGGTTGCCCTGGATTCCCTACCGGCACACGGCCAATTCAGCCACTGCTTTGAGGCGCTCGGAGCTGCGTTACGACGGAGTGCGTATCGGGCTGGCGCTGCACGGCGTGCTGCCAGCGAACACAGCCGGGCCGGATGTGCGCCCAATCCTCTCGCTCAAAGCGCGGCTGGCGCGTGTCGCAGAGGTGCCTGCGGGGGACGGCGTCAGCTATGGGCTGAGCTGGCGGGCGAAGCGCGACTCGCGCGTGGGGCTTGTGCCGGTCGGCTACGCCGACGGATGGCCGAGGGGTCTCGGCAACGTCGGGCGCGTGCTCATCGGGGGGCGGCCGTGCCCCGTCGCGGGACGGCTCTGCATGGACCAATTTCTCGTGGACGTGACAGCGCTGCTGGACGCTGCCGAAGGCGATGAGGTGGTGCTGCTCGGCGAACAGGGCGGCGAACGCATCACAGCGGCAGAGATTGCAACGCTGACGGGCACTATCCCCTGGGACATCTTCGCGTCGTTGCAGGCGCGGTTGCCGCGCATCTTTCACCGCGGCGGCGTCGTCACATCCATCCTCGAACCCGCCTGACCAACACGTGGCTACCGTGTAGCCACTACACGTAATTGGTCACTCCGGTCGCAGCAGCGCTTCGAGTACCAGAGCTGCGTTGGCCTGGCCCCAGAGGTGCCCCGCCGCAGGCAAGAACGTGGCCCGGCAGTGCGGAAGGTGGTCCGCGAGGTAGTGCCCCATGAGCGGCGGCACGTTTGTATCGGAGTCACCCTGCCAGAGCAAGACCTCGGTCTCGACCTGCTCAGGCGCGAACCCCCACGGGCGAGCGAGTACTGCGGCGTCCTGCGCGGGCCCCTTCGTGCCGTGGCGAAACGCCTCGCGCGCAGAGGCAAGCAGCAGCGCCTTGAGCGGGCCGCTCGCGAGGAGCGGACGGTCCGCCACCGAGAAGCCGCTTTCCAGTTGCTTCGCGGCCCGGCCGGGAAAGCGCCTCAGGGTCAGCGCCATGGCGCCGAGGGGCAACCCAAGCGCCCAGGGCAGGCGCCTCGCCAGGCCAAAGACGAGGCGGTTCTCGCGCGACATGCCTGCCGTCGATCCCGCTGATCCCATCTCGGCAATGCTGCTGAGGAGCGCGACCCGCGACACCCGCCCAGCGAGCCGCCAGCCGCAGGCGAGGGCATAGGGCCCGCCGCCGGAGTAGCCGACGGCCGCGAAGCGATCGACCTCCAGCAAATTCGCGGCCTGGGCCACGTCCGCGGGCCAATCGCCCGGCGCGCGCCGGGGCTGGTCGTCGGAGAGCCCCATCCCGGGACGATCCAGCGCGATCAGGCGGACGCCCTGGGCGGCGGCAGCGGCGTGCCAGATGCGTCCTTCGAGGCGAGACCCGGGCCAACCGTGAAAGTAGAAGACCGGCCTCCCGGCCGGATCGCCGAACTCGGCGTATCCAAGGAGGCGGCCGTCGGCGAGCTTCAAGACCAGTTCATGTGCGGAGAGGGCGGTGGGGCGTCTCAACATATGGCGATTCTGGACGAGCCGTGGTAAAGACTGCGCCAGTGGCAGACAGACCTGGCTTCACCATGGCTCAGGAGCGCAGCTGAGTAGGGCGTCGCAAGCCCAGTCGCGACGCTCCCGGTAAGCACGACGGCCACCGCGCCCGCCCCGGTCAGTTCATCAGCCTTCTCGTTTGCGATGGCCGTGAGCTGCCTGGAACGCTCAGTCAACATCGGAGCGGCCCCTCCCGCCGGTGAAGCGCGATCCACCGCCTTCGCCTCAGAATCCATCGGAGCCGTCGGTGAAGCGAAGGGCATCGAGCAGGATCCCGTTGGCGGACATCTCCCAGTGCACGTGAGGGCCGGTAGCGAGTCCCGTGCTGCCCGCGAGGCCGATGACCTGGCCCTTCTGCACCATTTCGCCGACGGTCACTTTGAACGCACTCATGTGCGCATAGCCGGAAAAGAGCCCGCCGCCGTGGTCGATGATGACCATGTTTCCGCGCTCCGACAGCATCTGCGCGAGCACGACCCGGCCGCTGTTCGCCGCATGGATGGGCGTGCCCGCGTCCACGCCGATATCGGTGCCGCTGTGGTGCCCCGTGGGCGGCCCGCCCTGGTATGACCGCTGCTCGCCAAAGTGCGCTGTGATGGGGCCGCTCACCGGCATCTGCCACGCCCCGCTCCAGAGCTTTTCGGGCGTGACTTTGCCATAGACGGCGTGCAGCGTCGCTTCTTCCGCCTGCACCAGCTTCGGGTCCAGCAGCTTCGCCGTGGTCGGAGAGAAGGTGAGGTTGTCCACGGAGACATCCCACTTCGTGCGCAGGACGGTCACGGATTGGGTGAGGGTGGCAGCGGCCCCGGCCGACGTGGTGACGGCGGCACTGACGCTATGCGCCCCGGTAGCGTCGGCTGCATCGACGGCGAGGAACGCGTACATGCCCGTGCCATCGCGCGTGAGGGGAAACGTCCGCCCGATGAAGGTGATGCTGCCCGCCGCGACATCACCACTCACGGAAGCGAGGATAGCGCCCGCCTGGTAGACGCGGCTCGTGGAGAGCGTCAGCGACGGAGGTGGTATGGGCGTACTCGTGGGCGCCGGCAGAGGCGTCGGCGTTGGCACCGGAGAGGGGGTCTGCGTTGGCGTCACAACGCTCACCGCAACACCGGAGTTGGGGTTGCTGCAGCCGGCGCTCGCCGCCGCCACGGCCGCAACCGCTACGAGGAGCCCGAGCGGCAAACCGCATCTGCGCATCGCCCCAGACTGCGCTGGCAAGACAGTAAGGTCGAGGACCGGTATAGCATGGCGGCGGCCGGTCATGCCG
>JADEYI010000999.1_pt1 | contig 26067 bp, 26 predicted proteins | sample 8542331 | NCBI WGS metagenome assembly JADEYI01 (sample SAMN16510988, study PRJNA670497) | mine drainage metagenome | isolation source: biofilm near Copperflume 1 | place: Germany: Marsberg coppermine Kilianstollen | collected 2018-02
AGGGCGACCGCAAGTGATTCCCTAACCGCGTAACGGGGACCAGGGCGACCGCAAGTGATTCCCTAACCGCGTAACGGGGACCAGGGCGACCGCAAGGGTCGCCCGTACCCTACACGTATTGACACTCCAACCCCGGTAGTTAGTGGTGCCTAACCTACGGGGTGAGCGTCATTATTTTGCGCGCATAACCAGGGCGGGGGCAGAGCCGCCGCCCGTACCCTGGACGAAACAAGCCATCCACTTGCCCCCGCCCTGGTGTCACCCTGGTGTCACTGGTGACACCAAAACGTGACGCTCACCCTCACCTGCGAATTGGCTTGCCATGAAGCAAGTCTTCTACTACAATAGAACTGGTATTGTCTGCAATCTGTAACACTTTCCAGGCTTATTTCCCATGTCAGAGGTTATATTTTATGTCACAAAGACTCTACGGGTCCCTTAACTCTCGCTCGCGTGGTATGCGCCTGCTCTGGGGGCTGTTCTTCAGCAGCGGTATAGCGGCGATCGCTTACCGGCGGCGCTCGCTCGACAAAAGTGGCGTGGTGGGGGCGATCGCCAGTGGAACGAGCATATTTGGCATGGGCGGCTGGTCATGGGGGCTGTCATTGATCTATTTTTTTGTCTCGTCCAGCCTGCTTTCCCACTTCCGGCAAGGCGACAAAGCCAGCGCAGCCGCCGACAAGTTCAGCAAAGGCGCGAGGCGCGACCTGGCGCAGGCGGCGGCTAATGGAGGACTGGCAACGTTTTTCGCTATCATCTATGGCCTGACGCGATCACCTCGAACGCGCCGACTGGCGCAGGCAGGCTTCATGGGCGCACTGGCGACGGCTAACGCCGACACCTGGGCAACAGAACTGGGCGTGTTGAGCGCGTCACAACCGCGCCTGATTACTACGGGTCGGCCAGTTGCGCCCGGCACATCGGGCGGAATCACCCTGCTGGGGACAGCCGCATCAAGCCTGGGAGCGTACTCACTGGGGTTTTTCTTCCGGGCATGGCAGGGGTTTCGCACGTCGCTCGCGCCCGCGCCACTGGTTGCGCTCATCAGTGGTATGGCGGGCAGTTTCTTCGATAGCGTGCTGGGAGCCACAGTGCAGGCCATGTATTATTGCCCGCTCTGCGAGACGGAGACAGAGCGGCGCATTCACCGCTGCGGCACACCCACGCAACCACTGCGCGGCATTGCCTGGATGAATAACGACGCGGTAAATTTCCTGGCTACCGCCTGTGGCAGCGTGGTAGCTATGGCTTATTGCCAGCGCGCGAACCTGTTATCAATCCATCTGCCAATAACAGGCAGCCGGTAATTGGGGCGGAACCATACCATCACAGTCATCCATATCGCCAGCACAATAATGATCCAGAAGAGTATCGAAGCGACCAGGCCCAGAGCCAGGCCAAAAAATGGCCCGATGAGAAACAGGTTACCCAGCAAAAATGCCAGCACTTTGACTATGACAAGCACAATGGAGAGCACACCGAAGATTACACTCGATTGCATAGCGTGCAAGCGCACGTTGTGGTTTTTCTCAAACAGGGCGACAACCAGGCCCACTACCCAACCAAGCGGCCAGAACAGGGCTGCGACTGCGCTAATTGGGTAAAGCAGGGTGCGCTCAACGCGCTCATCTAAACCAAATGTGGTTGCGCTACTGTGCATCGATGACCTGCTTCTGTTGACTCTATCTCTATTCATCATGATATTCCTCACTCTTTCTGCGCTGGTGTGACAGGCGTGCGCGCCATATACCAGATATTTGCTTCTCTAAACGTGTATACGAATCTGCTATTATCAGGTTGCAGTTTTGTATGTTCCTCACCTGGAACGCAAGGACTGCTGTCATCCTGAGCGCAGCGAAGGATCTCTCGCGGGGCAGTGCGCAGATCCTTCGCTGCGCTCAGGATGACAGGGGGGAGCGAAACGCAAAGCGCGCGTATCCCAGCCGGGCAGTGCGCAGATCCTTCGCTGCGCTCAGGATGACAGGATGACAGGGGGGAGCGAAGGATGACATGCTTCCTCGCCCTGGTTGTTACGGCTGTTGTCAGAGCCTGCTAAACGGCGTATAATGAATAAAGAGACACTACAAAGATCACCTTTCAGGAGGCTTAAGCATAATGGGCGGTCCAGCATTAATCATCGTAGATAATCAGGGTGTATTTATAGCCGACATCTTCGGCTTGATCCTCGCGCTCCCTATGGCGATGTTCCTGGCATTCTGGATGAGCGCGGTAAAGAGACGCGCGGTTGTGGTACTTGGCGCATTTATTGGTAGTTTTCTTGGCTTCCTCGTAATCCTGGCCTGGGTTGGCGAGTTGATTTTCGATTCGGTATTGCCTGGAGCGAATCCCGGTTCAGTCTTTTTTGGTGCGCTGCTCCTCAACTCTGCCGCCGGGCTGGTCGGTGGCATTCTTGCCGATTTGATCGTTGCCAGGCTGACGCGCCGCGACTACCGCAGGCCCGTATCTGCTTCAGAGTAACGGACAGTTATGTTCTATTTATTGCATGGCAACGACGAATTTACCTGTCGAGAACACCTGAAGAAGCTGCGGAAACAGGGAGATTACGGCTATAATAGCGACACGTATGTTGGTGGAGAAACGCCACTGCCTACGCTTATCGCAACCTGCGACACCTTTCCATTTCTGACCGGTGCGCGCTTAGTGGTGCTCGAAGGGTTGCCGAAGAAGCGCAAGGGCGAGGATGCAAGCGCGAACGCGGCAGCCGATAAGCCGAAAAAAGGCAAAAAGAGTAGCAAAAGTTCCACCGAAACCCGCGGCGGCTTTGAAAAAGGGCTGGCCGACTATCTTGCCCGTCTCCCTGAGACAACCACGCTGATTTCGCTTGTAGATGAGGAACTGCCTGCCAGCAGTCCACTGCTGAAAGCGGCCCACGACCACGGCAAGGTCATCCAATGCACTCTGCCAAAGGGAGCCGCGCTGGAAAGCTGGATTCACAAGCGGGCACAGGCGCTTGGCGTCAAAATTACGGACGAAGCTACCTCGCTACTGGCGAATTTCACGGGAAGCCAGTTGCGTATGCTGGCAAACGAGATCGACAAGCTGGCAACCTACGTGGGAGACCGCGCCAGTATCGATGTCGAAGATGTGCGCTTGCTCTCCGCGTCGGCGCAGGAGGCGCGTATCTTCGACCTGACCGACGCCCTGGCGCAGCGCAACCGCAAACAGGCGCTGGATTTACTGCACGACCTGCTGGCCGATGGCGAACCGCCCCTCAAACTCATCAGCACCATCACTTCGCAGGTGCGCTCGCTCCTGCTGGTGAAAGAACTGGCAAACGAAGGACTGCGCATCCAACAAATCGTTTCGGCGACGGGTATGGCTCCTTTCGTGGCGGAAAAAGCTTTGCGCCAGGTGGGGAAATTTCAAACCGCGCAACTGGAAGGGGCCTATCGCCAGTTACTGGCAACCGACGCCGCCCTCAAACGCAGCCGCATGACCCCGGAGATGGCCCTGGACCTCTTAGTCGTGGATTTCGGCAACATCTCAAGCCAGTAGCGACACCCCTTGCGGGTGTCCCGTCTCGTTCTCCATTCTGTCCAGGCGCCGGTAAAACGCTGAGGACGGGACACCCGCAAGGGGTGTCGCTACTGGCTCACAGCACGGAGATACAGTTTGAGTTTGACAGAACTAGAGCAGCGCATTTTCGAACGCATCGCGCATGAAGGGGCGCTATCCTTCGCTGCCTATATGCAAATGGCGCTGTATGAACCCGGCTGCGGCTACTATGTTAGTGGGACGCACAAGATGGGCTGGGAAGAGAGGGATTATTTTACCAGCACTGATCTTTCCACGTTGTTTGCTCTCTGTATGGGACGCCAGTTACAACACATGTGGGAGCAATTGAAGCGACCACGCTCGTTTGTCGCGCTGGAACAGGGCGCGGGACGAGGCCACCTGGCGCAGGGCGTGCGCGAATGGGCGGAAAAAGAGTCACCCGATTTTTACGCTGCCCTCGATTACCGGATTGAGGATATACGCGCGGGGCAAGACGCGCGCGACACAGCGGCTCATACCACCTCACATGAAACCGCTGCACCCTCTGTAATACTTTCTAACGAGTTGATCGACGCTTTTCCGGTGCATATCGTAGAGAAGCATGGCGAAAGACTATACGAAATATTTATTGGTGTGCAGCATGGGAGATTGGTAGAAACGCTCAGAGAGCCGGACAATGCGGTATGCGAGGAATACCTGGATGGCTATCGCGTTCCCTGGCGAAGCTATAGCGATGGGTGGCGAGCGGAGATCAACCTGGATGCGCTGCGCTGGATGGAGCGCGCGTCCACTCTATTGCAACGGGGCTTCGTGTTTACCATTGATTATGGCGACAAGGCCAGAGCCTTATATACGCGAGAGCGCCGGGAAGGTACTCTGGTCTGCTACTATAACCACACGCTTAACGACCGTCCCCTTCTGCGGCCAGGTCAACAAGATATTACGGCGCACGTCAATTTCAGCGCGTTGATCGAGGAAGGACGGCGACATGGTCTGCGTCTAAACGCTTTTACCACGCAGCATGACTGGCTGCAAAACATGGGCATTTCCGAGGAACTGGAACGTATGCGCATGCGTGATTACGCGGCATCGGTGACGGACCGCGCCAGCGACGAAGGCCAGATTGCCTTGCTACGCTGGTATGCGCTGCGCCAGGGCGTTGCCGCGTTGATGGACCCGGCAGGCATGGGCAATTTCAAGGTACTGGTGATGCGTCGCTCCTGACTTTAGTACTTGCGCGGGTAGGCGTTGTTATCGTAACTATTGCTGCTGCCCGGATCTGCGCCGGTCTGGGGAAAGCCTTTGGGAGTAGTATTTGTCGTTGTCAGGCCCGGCGTCACCTGCGCATTCGTCAGATCGGAAGGACCCGGCGAAAGCTGCAGAGTGGTGTTGCTCACCTCGGCGGCGGCGCTGGCATCATTGGTGTTCAACTGACTACAAGCCAGTACAGAATCGCTCGCGCTTGCTCCACTGTGGACATCGACAAACCAGCCACCACTGCTTTTATTAAGAGGAGACAGGCTAAAGGTAGTTGTAACGTTGCCGCTGCTGTCCGAAGTGACAAGACCAACATCTATGTAGCCAGAGTTGCCGCATGTACCCGGGTCAAGCGTTACGTCGTACTGCTTATTGGCAGCCAGCCCGCTAAGAGAAATCTGGAGCTTATTGTTCTTATCCAAAAAGTTTGCAGGGATGAATTGCGCCAATCCAGATATAGGAGCCGCGCTGCTATTTACGTTAGTGAGCAGGGAATTGCCAGCACGCGCTAAAAATTGGGGCAAGAATATTACGAGAAGCCCAAATAGTATAGCGCCCAATACGAGCAGCTGAAATAGTCTCCACAAGCACCCGCGCATAGCAACTGATCTCCTTCTCATCCCTAATTTCCCAGGAGTCATATTGTTCTAGCTGTATTATAACCCGCCCTATTCACATCTGTCTATGGGTATTTTTTCACCAGGGCCGCTCTGTCCTCGCCCTGGAAGCCTTCTCGTTATAATATTGCCGACCGCTCCAATCAACGCCTTTACGTGTCAGCACGCGCCATGCCGATTGCGCGATGATGCCTTCAAAAATCGCGCCTGCCAGTGGATGCGTCAAGGCATAATACCAGGGTACGTCCAATTCTTTATTCACCCAGCGGCGATAGGCCAGCAGGGGAGCCAGTTCGAGCAGGGTTGCCAGGGCCACTTCGGGCGGCGCGACAGGTTGTTGCTTGAAGGCGGGAAATCGGTTCAGCGCCCAGGCCAGCACAGGTAATAAAAACGGGGCAATAGCCACCACAGGTAAGCCGATCAGTGTGACGATGGTAAAAGCCAGGCCACCGCGCATCCCCAGAAAGGTATTTTTACGCCAGCCGCGCCAGGTTTCACGCAGGTTGCGATACATACGCACATGCACCAGCCCGCGCCCATCGAACATGCGCAGCCGGTAGCCCTGGCGTTTGACGACTTGCGCCAGGTCACGATCATCCAGCAGCGTATCGCGCAGTTCAGGACGCGCATAGCCGCCCAGTTCATCGTACACAGCGCGACGGATGAGGATGAATTGCCCATTGGCGAGGGCTACCGGGCTGGACGGGTCGTTTACCTGCCGGAGCGGGTATTGCATCATGATGCCAAGATAGGCCATCGGCATTACCACGCGCTCCCAGAAGCCTGGCAACTCCTGCCGCGAAGCCAGTGATAGGAGGTCTAGCTGTTCGTCAATGGCTCTGCATACAGCATAGTTGAGCGCGGCGGGCGCGTGCCATGTATCAGCATCGGTCAACAGCAGCCAATCTCCACGCGCCTCCTGCGTGCCGCGATAGATAGCGTGGGGTTTGCCCGCCCATCCCGCGGGCAGGCTATCGCGCAGGCGCAACACGAAGAGGAGGCTTCCGCGCGGGTGGCTCTGCGCGATCTCTTCCAATATGCGCGGCGTGGCATCCGTCGAGCCATCATCCACCACGATCACCTCAAGGTTCGCGTAGTCCTGTTCCAGCAACGAGGTCACACAGCGCCGGATATTGCGTTCCTCGTTACGCGCAGGCACGATTACCGAAACCAGGGGATTGCTTTCAGGCTGCGCGGTATTTTTGGGTTTCGATGGCTCCAGTGTAGCGCGGTCTTCTTTAGCCGGGGCGGTACGCAGCCACAGGATGATATAAAACCCGATCACGCCGATTACATGCGACCAGAGGAACAGGCGCGATAGGGATGATAACCAGTTGTGTTTTTTCATGTATGTTGCTCTTTTGTGTGTAGTTTACAGGTATTATTATAACGAAAGCGGAGTATATCAACAAATTACGGCCTTCCAGAACCGGGAGTAACATGAGAAGCGCCACTTGCGGACTCACTATGACAGATGTACAATCTCTAAGGACATGCGAAGCACATCTGCGAGGGATTTGATGCGAGGGAGACGCTATCTGAGGCTGTTGGCGATGTTGACCATCGGCCTCAGCATATTACTGGGGTTGAGCTGGCTGCCGTTTTTTTCACGGGCGCCAGCCGCGCTCGCGCATGCCTTCGTGGTCGGGTCTGACCCGGTGGACGGTGCGACCATTGCCACTACACCATCTGTAATACGTATCTTTTTCAATGCAGATATTAGCACGGCCAGTAACGCGCGCGTGTTTGTTTTCGCGCCGGGTGGCCCGGCCAATGGCAGCGAGATTGACGCGGGGCATAGTTATATACCTGCCAATTCTGCGCGAGAACTGGACACGCCGCTCATTGCATCTGCCAGTTTGCCACAGGGTAGTTACCAGGTGAAATGGAGCGCGCTGGCGCTGGATGATGGTCATGCCACCACTGGCCTGATCGGCTTCAATGTAGGCACACCGGTAACGGGGCTGACTGGCACGCCTATCCTGGGGCCGAGTACCAGCAATACCATGCCACAGTTGAATTTGCAAGGCGCGCTCTCGGTCATGTGGGAGTGGCTGACCATGCTGGCCCTGTTGTTCTGGGTCGGGCTGGTAACGATGGAAGGGCTGCTGCTGCTGAGCGCGGGAACCAGTGGCGAAGATACTGAAGGCGGAGTCCTTGCTGCCCTGCGCAAAAGGGGAAGACCGCTGCAATGGTTGTGCCTGTCAGCAATCCTGGTAGGCGAAATTATCAACCTGGCGCTGCGCGGCGCGTTATTGACGCAGGCACACGCCCAGGGCGGCATCGATGTGGGGACAATTCGCCAGGTTGTGTTTGAAAGCAGCTATGGCGCGTTCTGGCTGGCGCGTATGGGCCTGATTTGTATCGCGCTCGGCTTTTTGTGGTGGACAACCAGGGAGCAGACCCGGCGACGGGCAGCAAGTCTTATTTCTCATAAGCGCGCCAGCCGCCCCGGTCAACTACGTATGAAGGTGATGGAAGAGCGGGAACAAGAGGAAAGTCCGGCAAGGGAAGAATCGGGGGATGTAACAGAGCAACCAAAATTGGCGTCGCCTTTGATTGTCCCGCTTCCCTCGACGCCGGTCGTAGCCAGCCCTTTGCCCGCGAGAGTTACGCGCAGGGGAAACGTTGCGCGCTGGCACACAATCGCCTGGTTGACGCTGGCCGCGTTGATATTGCTGACGCTGGCCTTTTCTAACAACACAGCGCAACTGGCACAGGCGCATTATAGCGCGACCATCCTGGCGTGGCTGCAATTGCTGGCGCAGGCGGCATGGTTTGGAGGAGCTGCTTACCTGGGGTTTGTGCTACTTCCACCATTGACCACGCTGAAACCAGACCACCATGGCGATTTTCTGCTTCACCTGCTGCGCTATTACATGCCCCTGGCTCTGGCGTCGCTTGCACTAGCGCTGCTCGGCAGTCTTTTTCTGGCGGAGACCACCATCAGTAACGCGCAGCAATGGCTGAATGATGCCTATGGGCGCTCGCTACTGGTCATGCTGCTACTCTTCGCCCTCCTGTTGATTTTCACCTTCTTCAGCTTCTTCTATTTGCGACCCGCGCTACGGCAGCAGGTGGCGCTACTGACGGTTGTGAATGCTGATTTGCCGGGGAGACGCGCCCGTCATTCCGCGTTGGAGCAAACTGAGAACAGCCTGAAACACGCCATGCATATCCTGGCAGCGCTGGGCGCGGGCGTGCTGCTCTGCGGCGCGCTGATGTCCTTCTTCGCGCCACCCATCGTTTTTCCTGATGTCACCTACAAGCTTACCCTCACAACCGATTCTCCACTTCAACAGACCATGCTTACACAACAGGCGGGTAATCTCTGACCGTCTCGCTTGCAATGCAGCTGTGGTTACGCTGACGAGCTAACGCATGATGATAGGTAGGGTGGAAAAGATACCGCTCGCCCTCTGTCATTCTGAGTTCGTTCAGCACTATTCGACGCTTTACATTTTGGAGGTGGAATAGATACCGCTCGCCCTCTGTCATTCTGAGCGCAGCGAAGAATCTCCCTCTGTACAGAGGGAGATTCTTCGCTGCGCTCAGAATGACAGCGTTCTTCATCGATCATATGATGATTGACAATGCATGGCGGTTATTCCAACTGGCGCACCTCGCGCACCAATAGCGGGATCAGCACGTTCGCCAGGTTGAAAAGGCCGAAGAAGACGAAGACCTGAGCCGGGCCGATGCGGTCGGTCATGATGCCGCCCAGCGCCTCGCCCAGGGGAATCATGGCAAACGAGCCGAGTGCGTCCAGGCTAATGACGCGCCCCAGTTTATCGCCGGGAATCGTTTCGTGCAGGATAGTGAAAAAGATGGTATTGAAGAAGGCCAGGCCAAAACCAACCAGGGCGCTTGCTAGAGACGCAATGAGCGGCTCTACGCCATGAGGAAAGGGCAGGCCGAACAGCAGAATACCGATGCAGCTTAAGGCAAGCGAAAGATAGGACAACAGGCCGCGCTTCTTCAGGCGCGTAGCTTGCCCGATCAAAAGCAGGGCAATGATTGAACCGATGGCCCCGGTCGCGCTAATCAGACCAAACAGCCAGGCCCCCTGACCATATACATCGTGAACCAGTTTGGGTGTAGCAACCGCCAACGTTGCCGTGAAACCAATATTACCGACGGACGCGCTGAGCGTTGTTACCCATAGCCAGCGTGTATTTCGTACATAGACTAGCCCCTCTCTGACATCCGCTATCACGCCGCGAAAACCTTTTTGCTTTCCTGGTATTTCCTCCGGCACAGGGGCGATCAGGTTGGCCTCCATGCCAGGAAACCCTTCTTCAGCAGTTTCTTGTATCTCAAGAGTTTTGGCTACGTGTCGCTCCGGGATGCGCACAGATAGCAGGAAAGCAACCGAGATAAAGAAGCTGAGAGCGTTGACGGCAAAGGCTCCCATCGGGTTAACCAAAGCGATCAGGCCTGCCCCCAGTAGAGGACCTAGCAACTGCGCTACATTGCCGCTCAATGAGATGAGCGCGTTGGCCGAGGCCAGATCATCTTTTTCGACAAGATCGGGCGTAATCGCCATGATGGCCGGATTGAAAAAGCCATCGACGATGCCAAAGATCAACGATTCAACAAGGAGATGCCAGAATTGCAGGTAGCCTGTAAAGCCCAGGATGCTGATGAGCAGCACAACCAGGCCACGCCCACCATCTGACCAGAGGATAATCAGCCTTCTCGGCAAGCGGTCTGCCGCGACTCCTCCGAGCAGGACGAAAACCAATCTGGGAATCGTCCCTGCGATCAGTACAACGCCCATAGCTGTGCCGGAGTGGGTCGTCAGCAAAACCTGCCAGGCCAGGGCAATGTAGAAAATACCATCACCCAGGCTAGAGATGGTCTGGCCAATCCAGATCATGGCATAGGGACGCGATTGCAAGGCGCGCGCGAATTGCAGGCGCTTGCCCAGGGTCGCCATCATGATAATACGATTCTTTCTTTTCTGCGATTCATTCCTGCGATGAACGAATAGAGGCGTGATGCAACTTGCCACGTTCGGCATAGCCCTCTGCACTCGTGATGATATGTTCGGATTCCGCGGATGTCAGGGGGCGGGCAACTTTGGCAGGAATGCCGATAGCAAGCACGCCTTCTGGAATGACCTTGTGTTCGACTACCAGGGCGCACGCGCCGATGATGGTGTTCGAGCCGACCCGCGCATGTGAAAGCACGACGGCCTTCATACCGATCAACACATGATGCTCTATCGTCGCGCCATGCACTACTGCGCCGTGTCCGACCGTGCAATCATCGCCGATGGTCAGGGGCGCGCCGGCATCGACGTGCAACGTGCAATTATCCTGAATGTTCGTGTTTCGTCCGATCACGATGGGAGCCACATCGCCACGCACTACGGCGTTGTACCAGATGCTCGCGCCCCCGGAAATAGTAACATCGCCAATAATCATGGCTCCCGGCGCTATAAAAACATCATTGGCGATGGTGGGCCAGTGGCCGTTAAATGGAAAGACCGGCATTGCTTTCTCCTTATGCTCACCGCTTTGCGGCGGCATGAAAGCGCGTTTAGCGCCGCACAGCATTGCTCATTACAAAAACCAGATTAGCCGGGCGTTCGGCCATGCGACGCATCAAATAGGGGTACCATTGCGAACCGTAGGGAACGTAGACGCGCACCTGGTAGCCCTGGCTCACCAATTTTTGTTGTAAATCCCGGCGAATGCCATACAGCATCTGGAACTCGAACGCCGTTTTATCGATGCCGTTATCCCGCGCATACTTGCAGGCGGCGTTGATGATGGATTCGTCGTGTGTGGCAAGGGCGGGATAGTTGCCGTGCAGTAAAAGCTGCATCATCAGGCGCACATAATTTTGATCGACATCGCTTTTCTGCTGGAAGGCGACGGTACCTGGCTCTTTGTACGCGCCTTTCACCAGGCGCACGCGCACGCCCTGCGCAATAAGCTCTTCTACATCTTTCCTGCTGCGATGCATACAGGACTGGATGACGGTTCCCACGTGTTCAAACTGCTTGTGCATCCGCAGGGTGACATCCACCGTCTGCGCGGTATAGGCCGAGCCTTCCATATCGATACGCACGAAAATGGGGAAGGGCTGCGCGTATTCTAAGATTTGGCAGACATTCTGTTCGCATAATTCCTGCGAAATATCCAATCCCAACGCGGTCAGCTTGATCGAGATATTAGCATCGACGCCCGTCTGTTGAATGCGGTCAAGAATCGCGATATAGTCTTGAGCAGCCGCCAGGGCTTCTTGCGCGTCCGTGACGTTTTCGCCGAGGTGATCTAGCGAGACGTGCAGCTTGCGTGAATTGAGCGCGCGCGTTGCCTCGATAGCATCGTCCAATGTCTCGCCTGCTACAAATCGCCGGGAAACACCGCGTGTGGCGCGATTATGTATGACGAAATTGCGTACCGTTCCATTTTGAGCAAGATACAACAGCGTATCTTTGAGCATCATCGCCCCCTTGAAAAACTATGCACATCATCACTCTGCGAGGTTACCTCGTGTGAGTATCATAGCACAAATTAAGCAGGCCCGATGCGATCCCAGAGGCCCAGGCGTATCAGCTCGCTGCGGGCCTCAAAGCCGAAATAGTCCGGGTCCATTTCGCGCCCATGACGCAACACCAGCCCGCGTAACATTTCAATCTGTTCTGATTTACTGGCGGCATCGCGTTCAAATGGAATGTGATGGGCCAGTAGCTCAATGGCTTGCCGGTTATACCATTGTTCCTGTGTTTCTGGCATGATCTCAACTGTTTCCAGACGCAAGACATACGATGAACTACGTTACTCTATAATATATGATAGCCTATTTGCCCTACGACGCCCAACAAAACTTGACCAGTATAATTGGCGGTGCTACCTTGATTAGCAGGGTTACGGCTATGTTAGTCCTGGAGATTGAATACAGCGAGGAAAGTTATCAATGCTTTGTCCATCTTGCAATACGTTTCGACCGGCTAATACCATGCCCTGCCCGCAATGCAACGCGCGTTCTCCTTTAATAGGGGGGCAGAACGGCGGTTTTGCGCAATCGCCGGGGAGTTACTGGGGAGGCCCAATGACTCCTGCATCCAGCGGCGAATGGGATACTAACGTTTCTCCCGGCTCGTCACAGGTACACGATAACTCGCTGTGGGCGCAAGTTATGGCGCCGCAGGTTGCGCAGGGGTCAGCCAACGGACAGCCCTCGCTTAATTCCAATTTGCCGGTTCCGTACACAGGAGGACAACAACCGGTCCCTTATGCGATGGGGCCAGGCACTACACTTTCTACTCTCCAACGGGGCGGCGCGATGATTCCCGCTCAGTCCGCGGCGGATGGCCCGATTTATGTGCCGCCAATGTATACCAAACCACGCGCCATTATCCCGCGCTATCGTGTCATCAGTGGCCTGATTAGCTTCATCGTGGTAATTGGTCTTGTATTCGCGGGAGGCATTTATTATGCTAAAGCGACCGGTAAGCTCTCCTTCTTGCAGCAGATAACAAACCCTCGTCAGCCGAATATCAAGCCTTCGCCTACAGTCCTGCTGCCGACTCCGACTGTTAATACTATTCGAGGACCAGCCAGCAACATTATCAACTCGGTAGCTACCGCATCGACCATCGATCCGAATTCTGGCTATCCTAAAAACGCTACCAACACGTTCACCGTCAACCAGAAGATCTACCTGACCTATAGCGTGCATTCAAATGCAGCGGGCTACGTCACCGTCAAATGGTTCACTGGCGGCAACATCTACTTCGTTTTAAAGAGGGCTATATCCCAACCCCAGGCGAAAAACGGTGTGAATGGCAATGCTGGCGAGGTATTCGCCACACCAGTAGAAGGAATGGTTGAAATATACTGGAACGACCAGTTGGCCGCGCAACTGTACTTCGTCGTCGAGCCAGCTACAACCAGGTAGCCAGGGCCTTTCACTGGGAGGTTTCTTGAAATGCGCCGGTCGCCAGAGGTGTCATCCTGAGCGCAGCGAAGGATCTGCGTGCTGCCGACGAGAGATCCTTCGCTGCGCTCAGGATGACACCTCCCACTCGCTGGCCCCTTTCCTAAAAAACCTACCAGTGAAAGGGAGCCAGGGCGGGGGGGCGGCTTTGCCCCCGCCCTGGCTCCCTAGCCGCAGCGCGTATCTACATTGACATCGCCAAAGACCTGAACCTGGCACGATAGACGTATATTGGGGGTTTTCTTGAGATCATTGCGCAGCCAAAATTTTTCAAAAGGCGTGAGCGGGTTGGTATTGCTTGAAGGAGAGACAATAACACGATCGGTTCCGCACAACCCGTTGCCATGACAGTTCGCAAATTTCCACAGCCCGCAATAAACAGGTACGTCATTCTCCAACGCTGGATAGCGAACAGAATCGCCTTCAGGCACTTCAACTTGCTTGTTCTCACGCACAAAAGTAATAGTTGGCACTGATTCATCCTCCAGAAGATAATAAAGTTGTTCGCGGAGGCGTAAAGAAAACACTGGCACAGGAACAAAATCGCCTTCCACATCTTTCCTGGTAGGAGTGTAGCACAGCATGGAAAGAGCGTCAACGGTAAATTTTCCGGGCAATTTCCAGAGACGCGATAAATCGCGTCTCTCTATTGAAACCTTCTACGTAATACAAATGAATACGCGATATTGACATTTTGCGCTTCATTCTCTATAGTACTCTCAGATACCGTATAATGAGGGGATATTAGAAAGCATGACACGCGCCGGCATCTTATTAGAAAAAACGCCTGGTTTAACGACCGTATTTGAAGGAAGTGAACATAGTTACGTTCGCTGCGTTATAGCTGATACGACCGACCCAGGGCGGCACTTCGAGTGTCGTGTCTTAGATGAAGTCGATATTCCTGTATCTATTGGCGAATCAATAGAGCTTGAAGTTGTCAAAGTTATCACGGATCGACAGAATGGCGTAGTACGTTTTGATTGTCGTTTGGTGAAGACGCAAGAATAGCATCACAACCAGGAAATGGAGGACACATGTTCTGCCCTCGATGTAATACGGAGTTGTCGGACTCGGCCACTATATGTTCGCAATGCGGCTTGCCCGTTTCCTCTTCATCTCCCGTGCAATCTCGGACATCCACTTTCTCATACTTACCAGCAGGAACGCCGCAATGGCCGTCAACGGCTTCTGTGCCCCTTCCCTACAAAGTAGCGACGCAGACTGCATATGACCGTGATGATTCCCTTCATGAGTTGGAGTCAGATCGTCCCGGACGCAAACGCAAACCGGGTTCATTGAGTTTACCCGCCGTTCTCTTATTGCTTTTTGCGAGTATTCTGGTCGGCGGCGGGCTGAGCTATGGAGCGGTGGCGCTCCAGAATCGCGCGAATGGCTCGCAGCAGTCAGCAGGTGCAATCTCGCTCACTCCAGTGGCTAAAACGACACCGACGCCGGGGGCGCAATCATCAACGCCTGCTCCGACGGGCAACCAACTACCCACCCCTCTCGCTTTTCAACAAGGCGTAAGCTCCGATTTAGGAATCTCAATACAGTTTCCTGCGGGTTGGACACAGGGGAAAGTTCAACAGTCAACTAGCGGGGACAAGGACATTGCTTTCCGTCCATCAACTCAAATTCCCGTTACCCTGTTCATCTTGCAAATCTCAGCAGCGAACTCGGCACAGTTGAGCAACACAAACGATGTCAATACAGGTCTCATCAATAGCTTTGGGACCAATAGCAATTTACCCAGCCCGCAAATACTGACCAACACTCCAACCAACCGTACCATCGGCGGTGTATCCTGGGATGAAGAGGATGCTTTGTTCGTCCCGACTCAGGCCAGTTCCCTCCATGTAGCCAGCCTGGCTGTAAAGCATACCGTGTACTACTATGAAATCCTGTTCTACGCACCCAGCAGCGCCTACGATGAGGCCATGTCGAAGTATTACAGCAAGATGCTTGATTCATTCAAGTTTACATCTTAACAGCAAAAAACCAGCCAGGGCGGGGGCAAAGCCGCCCCCCGCTAGCTGTCATCCTGAGCGCAGCGAAGGATCTCTCTCCGGGCAAGCGAAGGTCCTTCGCTGCGCTCAGGATGACAGCGGGGCTTCTGTGAACTCCTCTGAGCTTTTGCTTTCACCCTGGCTCATTTACATAAAAATCGCCGCCCCGCACTATTGTGTGGAGCGGCGATTTCTTTTGGCAACTGGACTATCACACCCGATCTTAGTACTCAGGCATGGCCGGAGCGGCGGGCCTTTCCTTCTCTGGCAGGTCGGTGATGAGGGCCTCGGTGGTGAGGATCATCGCAGCGATGCTGGTGGCGTTCTGCAGGGCAGAGCGAGTCACCTTGGCGGGGTCGATGATACCGGCAGCAACCATGTCCTCAAATTTGTCGGTCAGCACGTTGTAGCCGATCTTGTCGCTCTTGTACTCTTTCTGAGCGCGGCGCACGCCTTCGACGACGACCGAACCGTCCTTGCCACCGTTGATGGCAAGCTGGCGCAGTGGCTCTTCCAGAGCGCGGCGCAGGATGCTAACGCCCGTCGCGGCATCGCCTGTCAGGCGCAGGTTGTCCAGGGCCTCAACCGCGTTCAACAGGGCGACGCCCCCACCGGGAACCATGCCCTCTTCAACACCGGCGCGGGTCGCGGAAAGCGCGTCCTCAACACGGGTCTTGCGATACTTCAACTCGACCTCGGAGCCAGCGCCCACTTTAATCAGGGCGACGCCGCCGGAGAGTTTGGCCTGGCGTTCCTGCAACTTTTCGCGGTCGTAGTCGCTGGTGGTCTCTTCGATCTGCGCTTTGATCTGGCGGATGCGCGCCTGGATGTCAGCCGAGTCGCCTTTGCCTTCCACGATGGTGGTGTCGTCTTTATGGGAAACCACGCGGCGCGCCTGGCCGAGATCGGCGAGGGTGGCGCTGTCGAGACGGCGGCCCATCTCTTCGCTGATCACTTCGCCGCCGGTCAGTACGGCGATGTCTCGCAGCATCTCTTTGCGGCGATCACCAAAGCCAGGGGCCTTGACTGCCAGCACGTTGAGGATACCGCGCAGCTTGTTGACGACCAGGGTCGCCAGGGCTTCGCCATCAACATCTTCGGCGATAATCACGATTTCGCGGCGGCCCTGCTGGGTCATCTTTTCAAGCAGGGGCAGGATATCCTGCACGGCGCTGATCTTTTTGTCGGTAATGAGGATGTATGGATCGTCGATAGAGGCTTCCATCTTCTCGGCGTTGGTGACGAAGTAGGCTGAGATATAGCCCTTGTCGACCTGCATACCATCGACGTACTCGGTCTCGAAGTTGATGCCACGCGACTCTTCCACGGTGATGACGCCGTCTTTGCCAACGCGATCCATCACATCGGCGATGAGATTGCCAATGCTCTCGTCAGCGGCTGAGATAGAGGCGATCTGGGCGATCTCTTTCTTGTCCTGGACGCTGATGGCAACATTGCGGATGTACTCAACCACGGCCTCGGTGCCTTTGTCGATACCCTGTTTGAGCTGCATGGGGTTGGCGCCGGCGGCGAGGTTCTTCAGCCCCTCGTTGACGATAGCCTGGGCCAGGACGGTGGCGGTGGTGGTGCCATCACCGGCGACATCGTTGGTGCGCGTGGCAGCTTCTTTGAGGAGTTGCGCGCCCATATTTTCGAAGGCGTTCTCAAGCTGGATTTCTTTGGCGACGGTCACGCCGTCGTGCGTGACGGTAGGCGCGCCGAACTTCTTGTCGAGCGCAACGTTGCGGCCCTTCGGCCCAAGCGTGGCTTTGACGGCTCCGGCCAAAATATCGATACCTTTTTTCAGGGAACGACGAGCTTCCTCGTCGAACATAAGCTGTTTTGCCATGATACTCTAACTCCTTATGCCTGGCCAATAATGGCAAGAATGTCATTCTCTTTCAATACAAGATACTCTTCGCCATCCAGTTTGAACTCGGTGCCGCCATACTTGGCGAACAGGATGCGATCACCTTCGCGCACATCCATAACTGCGCGATCACCATTGTCTAACAGGCGACCGCTGCCAACCGCGACGACAGTCCCTTCCTGGGGCTTCTCTTTGGCTGTGTCAGGAATAACGATACCGCTTTTGGTGATTTCTTCTTTGGCAGCGGGCTTTACGACCACACGGTCGCCAACAGGACGAATCTTTTGTGCCACGAGCTATACTCCTTTTCAATACAACAAAGTTTTAACGGGCATAATCGGTGTCCGGCATTTATCCCGGTGTGTCACACGCCAGCTCAACTGGCATCGGGATAGTAATGAATGACACCCGAAATAGTGACCGAACGGTACTGCGAATAATCACAGTTACAGGGGCCGCCAGCAGCGCAACCGGTACAGCAATAGGCCACGGCGCGCGCGATAACAGGCGTCCAGAGGATTTCGATATCACAGTTGGCACAGCGCAATGACTGGCCCTGCATCTTGCCGTTAGCCACATGCAGTTCCTCATTATGCTGTTCCTGTCGTGAAGTATTTTCCGTGTTCATATCCTCTGACCTGTATAGTGGTACTCATGGTTCCCGTTTTCTGTGTCAGAGTATCTCATACTCTTCGTTAGAAATGCATAGGAGAAGTGTTAGAGAAGTGTTAGAAATTCTATAACGCGGGTGTGCCAGGGCGACCCTTGCGGTCGCCCATAGGCGTCAAGGTAAGCCGGGTCGAAAGTGGCCTCGTCCGGCTACTACCAGGGCGACCGCAAGGGTCGCCCGTACCCTACACGAACAAGAGACCCGGTCGTCCAGGGTACGGGCCTTTCACTGGTAGGTTTTTTGAAACGCGCTGGAAGAACCTGTCATCCTGAGCGTAGCGAAGGATCTGCGCATTGCCGACGAGAGATCCTTCGCTACGCTCAGGATGACAGATGTTCATCTCTCTGGCTACTTTCCTAAAAAACCTACCAGTGAAAGAGGGTACGGGCGGGGCTTCGCCGCTCTTGCGGCCCCCCCACCCTGGAAGCGACCCGGCAGACAGCCATCGATCTCCTACGAGAGTTCATTACCTTGACGCCTGTGGGGCGACCCTTGCGGTCGCCCTGGCAAGCAGAAAATGCTATAATTAGCACTGAAATACAGTTTCAGGAGCTGCATGTCCATGCCATATATCTCCTCCATCAACAGCCAGTCATACATCATTACAGTAAACAGAGAGAATCCGCAGGAGATCACCCTGGACGGTCAAAGTGTGAAGATTGACTGGCGGCAACTCGCGCCGCTTGCTGTCGAGGCACAGGGTGGTCGCTACAGCCTGCTCATGGGTGGTAAGTCATATGAGGTGTATGCACGTGAGATCAACAAACCAGATTCTAACGGCTTCTGGTATGAAGTGGTGTGTGCGGGGCAGCGCTTCGAGGTACATGTCGAAGATGAACGCGAAAAAGCGCTCAGCGGCTCCATCACATCGGCCCATGAAGCGGGTGAGGCTATCGTGCGCGCCCCAATGCCTGGCCTTGTTCTGGGTATCCCGTTCGAGCCAGGCGCGAAAGTTGAACGCGGCCAGACCGTCGTCGTTCTTGAAGCTATGAAAATGGAAAACGACCTCGCTTCCCCGCGCGCCGGAACGGTTAAAGAAGTGAAGGTAACGAAAGGCCAGACGGTCAATCAGGGGGATGCGCTGGTAGTGGTAGCGGGAGAGTAACTTTGCCAGGGCGACTGCCTTTCTTGATATGCTATAATGCATAGGCGAATCAGAGAGGGGATGCTGTATGGAATTGCATATGAGCAAAAACGCGCACGAGTGGAGCGAGACAACCGCGCGCGAAGCCAGGCAAAAAGCGAAAGAGCGTCAGGAAACATTTGTCACCAGTTCGGGTATCTCGATACCCGAACTTCTGAGCGAAGAGGACATACAGAACTTCGATAGCTCCAAACAATTGGGCTATCCAGGCGAATTTCCCTATACGCGAGGCGTGCAGCCTACTATGTACCGCTCGCGTTTCTGGACGATGCGCCAGTATGCCGGGTTCGCAACAGCGGAAGAGTCAAACAGGCGCTATCATTACCTGCTTTCTCAAGGCACCACAGGGCTGTCGGTTGCTTTTGACCTGCCAACACAGATGGGCTACGATGCCGATCACCCCCTGTCAGAGGGGGAAGTGGGCAAAGTGGGTGTCTCTATCTCCAGCCTTGAAGATATGGAGACGCTGCTCAATGGTTTGCCGCTTGATCGCATCAGCACCTCCATGACCATCAACGCTACGGCCAGCATCCTGCTTTCGCTGTATATCGCGGTGGCGAAAAAGCAGGGCGCGGATATTCGCAAGCTTTCGGGTACGGTGCAAAACGATGTCCTGAAAGAATATATCGCGCGCGGCACCTATATTTACCCGCCTGAGCATTCGATGCGCATCATTACCGATATCTTCCGCTATTGCGCCGGGAACCTGCCGCGCTGGAACACCATCAGCATCAGCGGCTATCACGTGCGCGAGGCTGGCTCGACGGCGGTGCAGGAGGTGGCGTTTACCCTGTCGAACGCTATTATGTATGTGCAGGCGGCCATCGATGCCGGTCTGGATGTCGATACGTTCGCGGGTCAACTCTCGTTTTTCTTTAATAGCCATAACAACCTGTTCGAAGAAGTCGCCAAGTTCCGCGCCGCCCGTCGCATGTGGGCGCATATCATGCGGGAGCGTTTCCACGCGCAAGACCCGCGCTCGATGATGCTGCGTTTCCATACGCAGACTGCCGGTTCCACCCTGACGGCGCAGCAGCCCGAAAACAACATCGTGCGCACGGCGTACCAGGCCCTGGCGGCGGTGCTGGGCGGCACGCAATCGCTGCACACCAACTCAAAGGACGAGGCGCTTTCGCTGCCGACCGAAGATTCCGTGCGGGTAGCCCTGCGCACCCAGCAGATTCTGGCCTATGAAAGCGGCGTGGCAGACGTGGTTGATCCTCTGGCGGGTTCCTATTATGTCGAATACCTGACCGGTGCCATCGAGAAGCAGGCGTGGGAATATATCCGGCACATCGACGAACTGGGCGGCAGCGTGCGAGCTATCGAGCATGGTTACATGCAGGCCGAAATCGAGCAGGCAGCATATGCATATCAACGGGACCTGGAAATGGAACGCGCCATCGTGGTGGGCGTCAATCGCTTCACGCTGGAAAATGAGCAGCGCCCCATCTTGATGCGCGTTGACCCTGAAGTAGGGAGACGACAGGTGGCAAAGCTGGCAAAGCTGCGGCAAAGGCGGGATAACGAGCGGACGCAGCAGGCGCTGGTCGCGCTCGAACGCGGCGCGGCAGGCAGGGAGAATCTCATGCCGCTCATCATTGAGGCTGTCGAAGCCTATGCGACCCTGGGAGAGATCAGCGACGCTATGCGCCGCGTGTTTGGTGAACAACGTGAATTTCGTAGCTTGGAATAGAGTATACGTATTGTTTATGAATATGGTGAATATGCAAGCGCAGCAGCCATTTTTTCCGCACCCCGCGCGGGACGCGGAACGCAGCCTGTACGCGCTTGATCACGAAAAAAGTGAGTTCGAGGGAAAAGCGGAAGCTCCCATTGGTGTTTTTGATTCGGGCGTGGGCGGGCTGACCATCCTGTCAGCATTACGGCAGGAGTTGCCCGGCGAGAGCTACATCTACTTTGGCGACACCGCGCATTGCCCCTACGGCGTGCGCAGTGAAGCGGAAATTATCGACCTGTCCGTGCGCATCAGTCGTTTTCTGATTGAGCAAGGAGTGAAGTTGATCGTTGTGGCCTGCAACACCGCTTCGCAGGCTGCGCTAGCCGCGTTGCGCGCGACTTTTCCATTTATCCCGTTCGTGGGTGTAGTGCCTGCCGTCAAGCCTGCCGCGCGCGCGACGAAAAAAGGACGCATAGGCATCGCCGCCACCAACCAGGCCGCGAAAGCTACCTACCTGCGCCAGCTTATTGATGAGTTCGCCGGGGGCATCCAGGCGTTTGCCATCGGCTGTCCCGAACTGGTAGCACTGGTGGAAGACGGGCAATTCGACGGGCCACTGGTGGAAGAGACCGTGAGACACGCGCTCGAACCCATTCTGCGCGAAGATATCGATGTCATTGTGCTAGGCTGCACGCATTTTCCGGCGCTGCGTCCCGTCATTGAGCGCGTTGCTACGCGGCAGGTGCAAGTGATCGATAGTGGGTCGGCCATTGCGCGCCGAACCCGTTATGTATTGGATACTGAGAATCTAATTCAGCCGGACATGTCACCGGGTACGCTGCGCGTATGGTGCAGTGGCGACCCTGAAAAATTCAGCCTCATCGCCAGCGAACTCCTGGGTTATGCAGTAACAACCCGGCAGACCAACATATAAAGGATCTCGGCGTGGCGAGCGAGATCCTTCGCTGCGCTCAGGATGACAGGTCACTACCGATCTTGCTTATGAATATTCATCAGGCTATTTCTGTCCTCCACCCACAACACCAGCTCCGGCGCGTTCGGGTAGTTGCCCGGCGGCGCTGGCGCGGCGTTGCGCGCGGATGGCGGGAGCCTGGGCGCGGCGCGTGGTGGCGGTGGTGGCGCGACCAACGATGTAGATGAAGCCGACGAGCATGGCGAAGTTTACGATGCCCAGCACGATCTGGAAGAGCCAGTTGGGCGAGCCGAGGGCGTTCATTACCAGGTAGATCAGGGCCGTTACGACGATGTTGAACAGCGTAACGGGGATGAGGATCAGCCAGGCGAACTGCATCAACTGGTCGGCGCGCAGGCGCGGCAGCGTGCTGCGTACCCAGATGAAGACGAAGCAGAGCAGGTACACTTTGATGACGAAGTAGCCTACCGCCAGCAGGTTGCCCAGCAGGCCCCAGCCACCATTGTTCAGACCGGTCAGGAAGGCTACGCCGGGTCCAGAGAAACCGCCGAGGAAGAGGAAGGCGGCAATGGCTGACACGATGGTCATGTTGCCATATTCACCCAGGTAGAACAAGCCCCAGCGCATACCGCTATACTCGGTCAGATAGCCCGCCACCAGTTCTGATTCGGCTTCCGGCAGGTCGAACGGCGGGCGGTTCGTCTCGGCGAGACCACAGATATAGTAGATGATGAGCATCAACGGCTGTTGCAAGAAGAACCATGCCCAGGGGGTAAAGCCCTGGAAGATGAAATCGAAGAAGCCCAATCCCTTACCAGGATACGCGCTCGTCGCCTGGAAGGTCATTATGTCGCGCACGGCAATGGTGCCAAGCCCTGAATTTGCCAGGATGCTGGTCAGCATGATGACACCGACGAGCGCTAATACGAGCGGCAGTTCATAGGAGATCATCTGAGCAGCCGAACGCAAACCGCCGATGAGAGAATATTTATTATTGGAACTCCAGCCGGCCATAATGACGCCCACCACGTCGATGGAACTCATCGCCACATAGTACACGATGCCGGTAGCAAGAGCTGTGCCTGGTATGCCCACGTAAGGAGACAGGGGCAATACGGCGAAGGCGGCGATCACCGGGCCGAGGAAGACGGAAGGAGCCAGAATGAACAGGGTCTTATCGGCCTGACCCACATGAACATCCTCTTTCATGAGTAGCTTGCCAACGTCCGCAACGGTCTGGAGCAAGCCCCAGGGGCCGGTATGGACGGGGCCTACGCGATCCTGCATATAGGCCATAATCTTGCGTTCCGCCAGGATCAAGATGATCGCGCTCGTCAGCACAAAGCCAAAGAAAGAAAGGAAAGCCACCACGAACTCTAAAATATCTAACCAGATATTCGTGTTTGACGATTGGCTCGCCAGTTTTATGAGCATACTCGCGAATAACATACGATAACTCCACACAGGATTTGATTAGCGATCAACTTCTCCCAGCACGATGTCGATGCTGCCCAGGATGGCTACGGTATCGCTCATTTTATGGCCGCGTACCATCTCAGGGAGAATTTGCAGGTTGACGAAGGACGGGCCGCGCAGTTTGGCGCGCCAGGGATATTCGCCGCCATCGCTGATAAAGTAGACGCCCAGTTCGCCCTTGCTACTTTCAAGGGCAAAGTAGGTTTCGCCGCGCGGTGGGCGCAGCGCGATGGGAGTGCGCGTCCCGATGGGGCCACCGGGCATCTTATCGATGGCAATACGGCACAGGCGAATACTTTCCGTGATTTCCAGCATACGCACCATGTAGCGAGCGAAGCAGTCACCCTCCTGGCGTATCTGGGGATTAACGGCGACTTCACGATAGGCCATGTAGGGGCGGTTGACGCGCAAGTCCCAGTTAACGCCACTGGCTCGCAATATCGGGCCGGTCAAACCATAGGCGATAGCTTGCTGCTGGTCAATATAGCCCACGCCCTGCGTGCGCGATTCAAAAATTTCGTTGCCCGTCAGCAGCCTGTCCAACTCCATCATATTCTTTTCAAGTTGATCCAGGAAGGCTTCGCACTGCTTGAGCCACCCGGCAGGAAAATCATGCAGCACGCCACCTACACGCAGATAGTTCACATTAAAACGGCTGCCGCCCAGGGCTTCAAACAGGGAAAGAATGCCTTCGCGGTCGCGGAACGCCCACAACACGGGTGTAAACGCGCCGAGGTCAAGGCCGTAGGTGCCAATGGCTACCAGGTGACTGGCGATACGCTGCAACTCGTTGGTCAGCAGGCGGATGTATTGCGCTCGCCGGGGTGGTTCAAGGCCCATCAACTGCTCAACCGCGCCGGCATACGCAGTTTCGTTCAGCATGGGAGACAGGTAATCGGCATTATCCATATAGCGAATGCCGCCCATGATGGGGCGATTCTCCAGGATTTTCTCAATGCCGCGATGCAGGTAGCCAATCACGGGCGTGCAATCAGTCACCGTCTCGCCTTCGAGCGTCAGCACAAGGCGCAGCACACCGTGGGTACTGGGGTGCTGGGGACCCATATTGAGCAGCATTTCCTGAGATTTTATCCCTTCAGAAGTGTCGCTGCTCGCCCCAGGAATGCCGGAGCCGACCGGTTGTTTTGTTACCATGGGTTTCCTCTTTATTCATAATCTACATGCTTTTTTGTCGCATGGCCCGCATTTTACGTATGCGCACAAAGACGCTGTACGACCAGAGCAACGCCATCAAAGCCGCCATACCGGCAAATAGCAAGCGATTGGGGTCGTTATAAAAATAGACAAAGCTGAACGCCATACCCCAGGAGCCCAGCGCGACCATCGATGGAAGGATCAGGCTTTGCGGACCTGCTACTCCCGGCGAGGCACGGCGGCGATTCGTAACGACTGATGGCGCGGAGGCTGCTATATGTGCTGACCCTGTTCTCGCGCCTGTGTTTTGTGATAGGCGGGTGGCGCGTGATTGCGCGTTCTTCATTTTTACCGTCTTCTTACTTCTAGTTTTGGGCATAACACTGCATTACCTTCCAGGGGCCGGCTTATCTTTCTGGCTGTCGTCGCGTGACGCTTCTTCCTCGTACCCCTCGAAGGCGTGGCCAAAGGTAGGGGTGCCTGGATGCAGGCGTTCTTCACGGCCCTGCCCAACTTTCTTCTGCACCACGTGTTCCATGCCTTTTTGCTGGAATTGACCGGACACGGCCATGTTGGGATCAACCTGCGTGGTGGCCGGGGACTTGACGGTCGTTGGAACCTGGTGAAAGCTTTTCAGAAGGGGGTATCCCTCGAAATCGTCGTCCAGCAACATGCGGCGCAGGTCGGGATGGCCGGAGAATTTGATGCCGTACATATCATACGTCTCGCGTTCTAGCCAGTTGGCGGTAGGCCAGACCGACACCACGCTTTCAACTTCAGGCTTTTCATGATCGAGGCGCACCTTGATCTGGAGCAGTTGTTTGCGAGTGAGCGAGCGCAGGTGATAGACGGTTTCCAGGTGATCGAGCATATCCACGCCCGATATGCAGCTTAACATATCAAAGCCCAACTGGTCGCGTAAAAAACGGCAGACGGCTACCAGGTTGGAGCGGTCCACTTCGATGCCGAGATAATCGCCCTTCATGCTTTTGGGGACGACTCCTTTACCGGTGATCTGGGCGATGGGCGCCAGGTCACGCGCAAGGGCGGCGTTTTCATCGCGATACCCGGAAGCCGCGGGGGATAAACTTTTGGAACGTGGTACTAAATCCATCGAATGACTCCCTTACGCCAGGCATAGGCAAGACCAAGCGCGAGTACGGTGATAAAGATGAGTATTTCAAAGAAGCCAAAGAAACTTAATTTTTTGAAGACTACCGCCCAGGAGATGATAAAGACGATATCGACATCAAAGGCGACAAAAAGCAGGGCAAAGATATAGAACCCCAGGGGATATTGCACCCAGGCTGAGCCGATGGGCGTTTCGCCAGATTCATAGGTCTGGAGCTTTTCTTTTGTCCGCTTATGGGGCGAAAGAAAGCTAACCAGGGTCATCGTGACAATAACAAAAATAAAGCCGGCTGCGAGCAGGATGCCCGCGTACAAATACGCTGGATTAATCACGCGCCTTCCTCCAAAGAGCCGCCTTAGCTCGCAACGTAAACATTTGTGTTTACCGCGCACAGGCAAAATTGCTGTTTTGATTATAGCACAGGGAAGAAGAGTGAACCAGGGCGATGACCAGAGAAATCAGGACAGGCCCACAGCTGTCATCCTGAGCGCAGCGAAGGATCTGCGGTCTGCCAGGCAAGAGATCCTTCGCTGCGCTCAGGATGACAGCCGGGCAGGCGAGGCTTGTACCACCCTGGATTGAACACTGACTTACATACTGGGCATATCGGGAACCGTTACACCGTCGGGCCTGGCATGTAACTGAATACCGGT